>WNFV01007244.1_pt1 | contig 29512 bp, 22 predicted proteins | sample 5400101 | NCBI WGS metagenome assembly WNFV01 (sample SAMN13153361, study PRJNA577476) | soil metagenome | isolation source: 115 cm soil or saprolite under grassland replicate 1 | place: USA:California | collected 2016-06-15
GGCATGCAAAGCGCGTAGCGCGCGATTCCCGGTAAAGTGGCGACGTTACTAATCTGCTGGTAAACCGCTTCGTCCATGTCGCGCACGAGTTTCTCCGTCGCGATGATCCGCGCCGGCACGCGCATGCCTCGCTTGTAGGTCGCAGGTAGTTCCCAAACTGTGTCCGAAATTTTTTGCAGGTTATCAATGATGGCCATCTGGCGTGTGCTTTAACTAACAATCGTTTTTCTCGATAGACTCCCTCGTATTTTCAAAACGTGGCCGCCATCGCAGTGTCGGTCACGCGCTCGCCTTTGAACTGCGGCGGAAGCCCGCCTCGCTTCGCTCAATTAGCCTGTACGACCAAGTCTCCGGCTAACGATTGCTGGCCAGTTTGCGGCGCGCCGCAATGTCAGCCGCGAGAACCTGGTCGATGCTGGCAATCACACGCCTCGCCCATGCCTCGCCCGATTCGCGGTTGTAATGAATCCCGTCGCCACCAGTTTTCCCCACGAGGTAACGCGTGAATCGACGTGAATCGATCATTGGATCGCCGCGCCAAACCGATTGCTGAATCAGCCGATAAATCCGATTCTGCACCTTTGAAAACCGCGACGAATCCGGCGGGCCGATCCATATCATCTTTCGTGTGCCGCCGCGGTGCGCCGCGCTTACGAACCGCGCGAGGACAGCGCGGATGTGATCGTCGGACAATGTTTGATCCATCCAGTTCGTGCCTAACTGGACAATCACGATTGTCGGCTTGTATCGCTCGATCAGCGTCTCAATCTTGGGCGTGGCCATGGCTGGCGGCCTCCTGCCATTCTGATAATCGCGATAAATGTCGCTCGTGGGCGTCTTCTCGCGGTAGCCGCACCGCGTATGAAACACTGGTTCATTTTGCAGCCAATTCTCCGGCGACGATCCGCACGACGCGAAAAAGGCCACATTCTGGCGCCCGAACTCGTGTTCAAGATGTTCCCGCACCAACTCGCCAAAGCCACCTACAGATAATGAATCGCCAATCATGAGCACCTTTGGAGGTGGCGGAGGAGGGGACGGCTTCTGCTGCTTCTGAAACTTATTGGCCAGGACAAAGGAGCCGATGACGACCAGCAAGCCCAGCGAAATTGAAACCGCGCGAATCATTGGTGACCAATGTTTTTTATCGCGCGCTCTTGGGGTATCGCGCTTCATCCTGGACACGAATGTAGGGTTCCAGATCGATCCGGCCGGAATCGTCCTTCGATTTTACTGTACTCCAAATCGAGCCGTCTAACGTGCGCAACTGAAGCTCGTACGGCCGGCCGATTCGAAATTTCCCGAGTGACTGCGGCTGCAGGCCGATGTAAGCCGGATGCATCACCAGGATTTGTTTGTCGCGATACTCGCCCGCAATCACTTCTTCCACATCGTAAACAAATCCGACCAGAAATTCCTGATATGGCATTAATTCCTCCCGCCGAACTGGTCTCGTTGTGGAAACGAGTTTCGCCTTTACGATCAGCGACGCCCCCGCAGGCGTTGCACTCGGCGCTGCCACGGGCGCCAGTTTCGCGATTGATTCGCTGAGTGGCCGCACATCCGACCATGCCTGTGCCGAGAGATCGCGGTCGATCTCTCCCCAGACCTTGTCCGTCCACCTGTTCATGTCTTCACCGACGAAATGCTCCTTATCCGGATCCATGTGTTTGTAGGGATAGGCGACCAGTTTTCGACTATCGATTACGTGCGTTACGCTGCCGATGTCTTTCTGTGTTTGCGCGAACACGAACTCCTGAACCTCGCCCGAGACGCGTCCAGACGTGGGCGGCGCGACCCAGTAAATTTTTCGCAACTTCGACGGCGGCGTAATCGCTTTCTTGACGAATGGCACGAGGTACTTTCGCAACATCGGCCCGTCACGGTCGGGCTTTACTTTTTCGCGGCCCGAAAACAACCCGAACAGGTTCCCTCCGGTTTGCATAACGAGTATATCCGGCTGGATCGTGGCGAGAAGGTCATCCAGCTTCGGAACCGTGTGCGATGTCGGGCGATGGCCACTGGTCATTCCGTAAGTATCGTGCAGTTCCTTAGTGGAATGCGAATCCGGCTGCGATTCAATGCTCCAGTAACCACAATGCGTCTGAATGTGTGTGAAGGGTTTCTCTTTCAGCCAACTCAGTGGATTCGTGCCGCATGTGCAATAGGTGAAAACCGATTTCACCCGCGGATCGGCGCGGAATTTTTGGTCGAGCCGTTTGCCGAATCCACACAACCCGAGCGAATCGCCGAGTATCAATACGGTGAGATCGCGCGGCGAATCAGCCGGAGTTGGAGCGTTTTGAGCAAGAGAAGAAATAGCGATGCTTGACGCAATTGCCGCGATGGCTAGCCGCTTTGCGTTGGAGATTGGCATTTCCTCACTGGCCTACCGGCACTTTGTCCCAGCCCTGGTCTGACTCGGTGAATTCGCGCGCGGCGAAACACCAGACGATCACTTTTTTCTTAGCGAGGTAGCCGGGATCTTTCCGTGCGCGCCGATACAGACTGACCCGGACCGACGTAGCGCCCGAGCCGCGCGTGCCGATCAAATCAGGCGCAAAGCCGTTCTCGTACGCGAGTTGATCAAGCAAACTGGATTTTTCCGCGAGAAAATCGTGGAACACGAGCGTGTGGCTGTCGCCAATGATCAGCAACGGGCTGTTGGGGTCGGGACTTATTGCCGCACCCGTTTCTTTATCGCTGATCGTTCGGACCGCGATTTTTTCCGGCTCAAGCTTCTTTGTGTTGGGCCCGGCGAGATCGCCAAGATCGCCTTTGATCGTGGTCTCTTTCCATTCAGCTGCGTAATTTTTTTGCGGCTGGCCGGCGAGTTTCTCATGAATTTTCTCCTTGATCGTTTGTGCCGCGAGAACACAGCCAAATCCAGACCAATGCGTATCGGTCTTGCAAAAAACCGGGCCATGCTCGTTGGCACGGTTTTGGAGAAAGACTGGTGCAAGATCGACTACGTCGATTTCGCGTTTCCGCAGCTCGTCGTAAAATCGCGCAAGGAATGGAGCCGCCGTTTCACCGTGAAGATCGACATCGGGCACAATTTTCTCCGGACAAATTGCTGCCTTCGGCGGGACCGGCATTAGCAGCAGATCGATTCCGCGCCGTTTCAGTTGATCATGAAAGTCGACAATCGCCGGAATCGGATCAGCCGATTCAGGTTTATGTGCCCGGCTGACTTTCGCCGCGTCAGCGCCCCAGAATTGGCCGACTGAGAGAAATCGAATATCGCTGGAAAGAAAGAACCAGCCGTCCACGCCCGCGATAACCGCCGCGTGTTCATTTTCAGCCGAGCGTGATTTTGCCGCCAGTTCATTAACGAATTTCTGTTGCGAATCGGACAGCGGAATCGAATCACCCGCGAAGACATTCGGGATAGACAAACAAGTGAGAATAGCGGCGTAAAAACACAAATTGCTGGGGAGGCTAAGAGCTTCGCGTGCACTGCTCTCCGGCAGTGCGAGCGCTGTCCAACACTCGCGGACGCCTGATAAGAATGGTGTCGACTTCAAGGGAGGTTTTTCTATAACCGTGTTGCGGAAAAAATCACCAAATATCGAGCGTGGTATTTAGCTCTCACATTTTCATCTACTATTTTCTGCCCTTCGCGCTGCTCGTTTATTACGGGCTGTTTCGCGCGCGGCAACGCTGGCGAAACGCTTGGTTGATCGTTGCCGGATACACGTTCTACGGCTGGGCCGAGCCGCGGTTCATGGTGCTGATGTTCGGTACAACGTTTATCGATTGGCTCATGAGCCTGGTCATCGCGCACAACACCTGGCACGTGTGGCGAGTCTGGCGTCAGCCGGTAAAAATTGTCGATCCGGCGGAGCGCAAGACGCGCGTCCGGCGGACGGCAATCACGATCTCGATCGTCTGCAATCTCGTTGTCCTGGGTTTTTTCAAGTACTTCAACTTCGGCATCGATACTTACAACTCGCTGGTGCAAAGCGCCGGATTGGAGGGCACGCAATTGAACACGTTTTTTCGTGTGGTGCTGCCACTCGGCATCAGCTTTTACACATTTCAAGCGCTCAGCTACACCATCGACGTCTATCGCGGCAACGCCGAGGCAATGGCCAACTTTATCGATTTCTCCTGCTTCGTCTCGATGTTCCCGCACCTTGTCGCCGGGCCGATTCTGAAGTTCTCGTTCCTCGCCGATCAACTCAAAAATCGCCGGCTCACATCCGATAAATTCGCGCGCGGCGTCGCGTTTTTCATGATGGGCGTGGCGAAAAAGGTTTTGCTGGCCAATCCGTGCGGTAAAATCGCGGACACGGCGTTCGACGCCGGCTCGATTCAAACGCTCGACGCGTGGGTCGGATCGTTCGCGTATTCATTCCAGATTTATTTCGATTTCAGCGGTTACTCCGACATGGCGATCGGGCTTGGCCTGATGTTCGGATTCGTTTTCGCGAAAAATTTTGATTCACCGTATCTCGCGCAATCGATCACTGATTTCTGGCGGCGCTGGCACATCTCGCTTTCCACGTGGCTGCGCGAATATCTTTACATTCCGATAGGCGGCAACAAGGGCGCCCTTTCCCGCACGTACGCGAACCTCATTATTACGATGCTTATCGGCGGACTTTGGCACGGCGCATCATGGAACTTTGTGATCTGGGGTGGACTTCATGGCGGGATGCTCGCATTCGAGCGCAGCCAGGGCCGCAAAGGTCTTTATCATAGTTTGCCCAAGCTATTGCGGATCGCCCTAACGTTCATGATCGTGACCATTGGCTGGGTTTTCTTTCGCGGCGGAACGTTAGGCGGCGCCGTCCAATATCTCGGCGCGATGTTCCACATCAATCAGCCGTTTCCGAATGCGTCGCTGATTGGCGGTCTGATTTACAAACCCTATTACGTTTTGTCGATTCTGGCCGCGGGAATCGTTGTTTGGTTTGGGAGACAGACTTGGGATTGGAGCCAGGAAATGACCTGGCCGAAGACGGCGACTTGTTTCGCGCTCGGCTGGATCGCGCTGATCGTCCTGGCCACGCAGGAATACAATCCTTTTATCTATTTCATTTTCTAGCGCGTTGAATATGCCAACGACTCAAGCACCGCCGACGACTCACGCACCTCTGCCGAAGTATTCGTTGCCAAGATACGCTGACCCGACTCCGAGCGCGGCGCATCGGAAACTTCCGCGCGAAGAGGAAGCCGATCTAGCGTTAAAGAATACGAAGTTTGCGCCCGGAACGCGCCGAACTCTTATTGCGCTGTTTTTGTTAACGATTGTCGCTGTTCCATTGGTTCAGCTAGTTGGCGAATTTCGCGTGGCGGGCTCGATCAGCCGCTTGCCAGTGATTTCCATCTTCAAATCGCTGCCATGGCTCCCCCATTCTGAAGATCTGAAACGCGTCGAGCGCACGCTGGAAAACGAGTCGTTAGTCTCGCAATGGCTCCTGCCGCGCGTGCAATATCTGCTCACTGTGCTGCTGGGCGCTGGCAACGAGCAGGTTTATTTGGGTCACGATCCTTGGCTGTTTTATCGCGCTGATGTCGATCATGTGATCGGGCCGCCCTTTCTTGATCCGGTCCGGATGAAACACCGTTTGCAAGCGAGCCGTGTCCAGCCCGATCCGATTAAGGCGATTGTCGATTTTCGCAATCAGCTTACTGCACGGGGGATCGATCTGGTGGTTCTGCCCGTGTCAGTGAAACCAAGTACGGAAGGTGAAATGCTCGCCGTGTCTAACGCCAATCGGACTCAGGCCAGTGGCGCGCTACCCAACCCGTCTTTCAACGAATTTAAAGCCCGGCTCGAACGAGAGAAAGTACGCATGTTCGATCCTGCGCCGTTTTTGATGGAGCGAGGAAGGAACGGGCATCGTTATCTCGAAACCGACACGCACTGGCGGCCCGAGATAATGGAGCTTGTTGCGGAACGATTGGCAGATTTTCTCCAATTGCCAGCGGCGGCAGGATCAACATCGCCCTCGATTATCGAAAAGGAAATCGTCGCGCGCGGCGACATCGCCGCGATGTTGAAGTTATCGAGAGGTGATAAATTTTTTCCGTCGGAGACAGTGACGATTCGACAAGTCGTCACTGGCAACGCGCTGTGGCGGCCAAGCAAGGACGCTGATGTGCTCCTGCTCGGCGATAGTTTCTCAAATATTTTTTCGTTCGAAGCGATGGGCTGGGGCGAATCGGCCGGATTCTCCGAGCATCTGAGCGCGGCGTTGCGGCGGCCTATCGACTGCATTCTGCGAAACAGCGACGCGTCATTCGCCACGCGCGAAATTTTGAGCAACGAGCTCGCGCGCGGACGCGACCGGCTGGCTGGAAAAAAACTGGTGATCTGGGAATTTGCAGCGCGCGAGTTGTCGTTTGGGAATTGGAAACTTCTCGATCTAAAACTGGGTGAAGCGAAACCTTCTCGCTTTTTGAGTTTGAAGGCCGGCGAGGAAATCGCGGTCAGCGGAACGGTCGAAGGCTTTTCGCCCGTGCCGCGACCAGGCACCGTGCCATACAAGGATCACATCGAAGCATTGCATTTGGTCGACGTTGTGGCCGCCGATTCGCGCGGCGAACCTGAGTCGCATTCCCAGGCTGTCGTGTATTTGTGGAGCATGCGGGACAACGAGTGGACATCAGCGGCGCGGTTGCGACCCGGCGATCGGGTCAAGCTGCGTTTGCGGCCGTGGCCGGATGTCTCAACGCAATATGAGAAATTTAATCGCACCGAGCTGGACGATCCGGCCTTGCAACTGGAAGAGCCGGTTTGGGGCGAGGACATTGAACTCCTGAAACGCTGATGCGCCGTCCCTAGAGATTTCGCCGGCGCCGTGGGACCCTTCTCGTCAATTGCGATCCTGCGGCAAGGAATGAATCGACCCACCAAAAAACGTTCTCCTTCCGAACCATGCGCCGCATCCGCTTCATTCGCGCAGTGCGCTCGGCTGGGGTCATACGGAATGCTTTCACAATTGTGTCAGCCATCTGCTCGATATCGTAAGGATTGACCAGCAACGCATCAGGTTTGAGTTGCTCGGCCGCGCCGGCGAACTGGCTCAGAATCAGTGCGCCATTCTCGTCGGTGCGGCATGCGCAATATTCTTTTGCGACGAGATTCATTCCGTCCTTGAGCGGCGTGATGAACGCGATGTCGCACGCGCGATAGTGCGCGAGAAGTTCTTCGCGATCGAGTCCGCGAAAATGATACTGCACTGGGATCCACGTGCTCGTGGAGAAACGGCCGTTGATGTCGCCCACCAGCCGGTCAATGCGGCCCTTGAACTCATGATACCGTGGAATTTCTACCCGGCTTGGCACGACGATCTGGATTAACACCACGCGGCCGCGTAGCTCCGGATATCGCTCGAGCGCATCGCGAAATGCGCGGATTCGCTCTGGAATTCCCTTGCTATAATCCAGCCGGTCCGAACCCAGCATCAACTGGCAATCGGGAAAACTGGCACGCAACTGTTGCGACCTTTGCGCTACCGCTTCGGATTTTGCGTCGTTTTCGAACGAGTCGAAATCGATGCCGATCGGGAAATGCCCCACGCGAATTTTTCGCTTTTCGAATCGGATCACATGCGTCTCGCCGCGAGAAAGAACTTCCGCGTCCGGCATGACGCGTCGCACGCACTGCAGAAAGTTGCGCACGTCGCGCCGGGTCTGGAACCCAAGGAGATCGAACTGAAGCAGCGCGTGCAGAAGCCGCTGTTGTTGCGGAAGCTTCGAAAAAATATCGTACGGCGGAAATGGGATGTGCAGAAAGAACGTCAATCCCGAAAGTTTTCCGGAGACGCTCTGCTCGCGCAATGCCTGCGCGACGTACATCAGGTGATAATCGTGCACCCAGATGAAATCGTCGGGTTGCGCGCTCCGGGCGATGACATCCGCGTAGCGGTCGTTAACGTCTTTGTAAGCCTGCCAGTACGCCGGCTCGAAGTTACAAAAGTTTTGCAGATCGTGAAATAACGGCCAGATCACCTCGTTGGAATAGCCGAAGTAGAATTCGTCGCGCTCGGTTTCGCTTAGGGCCACCGGCACGACATTGTAACCGGCGTTGCGGGTGGCTTTGGCCAGCGGCTCGTTAGGGATTTCGCCCGCGGTTCCCGGCCAACCAATCCACGTCCCGCCGCGTTCGCGCAGCACCGGCTCAACTGCGGAAACAAGTCCGCCGACAGCAGGGGTGACCGTCCAGAGATCCGCGCCTGTCGAATCGAGGGCGAATGGCAATCGATTGGAAACAACGATCAGGCGATTCATTCTGCAAGCCATCCTATAATGTCATTCTGAGCGAAGCGAAGAATCTCTGATTATTTCTGGATCGCCGCTAACGGAGATAACCCAGGGATGTTTCGCTTCGCTCAACATGACAGCGCCGTTTAAGAGATGGATTCTAACGATTCAACGATTTAACGACTGGAAACTATGCAGTCTTCTGCGCTCGATCACGTTGACGAGATTGTCGCCGGCGGAAAACGATTAGCCGTTTTTCTCGACTACGATGGCACGCTTACGCCCATTGTTAGTCATCCGGAGGATGCGTGGCTCCCGGATTCAATGCGACAGACGCTGCGATCGCTCACCGCGCGTGTGCCGGTCGCCGTCCTGAGCGGACGCGATTTGGATGACGTTCGGGGTCGCGTGCTCGTTGATGGTATCGTTTATGCCGGCAGTCATGGATTTGATATCGCGGGTGCAGGCGGATTACGCAGGGAACTCGGTGCCGCGTATTTGCCCGTGCTCGACGCGGCAGAGACGGAACTACGCGAAGCGCTTGATGAAATTCCAGGTGCGCAGTTGGAACGGAAACATTTTTCTGTCGCCGCGCATTATCGCCACGTGAACGAAAACGACGCATTCAGAGTTGCGCTAGCTATAGACGCAGTGGCAGCAAGACACCGCGAGCTGCGTAGGATGGACGGGAAAAAAGTTTACGAACTGCTGCCCGATATTGATTGGAATAAGGGCAAAGCCGTGCTCTGGCTGTTGGAAACTCTGGGTCTTGAGGGCCGGAACGTGCTGCCGATCTACATCGGCGATGATCGCACCGACGAAGACGCCTTCCGCGCGCTCGAAAAGCGGGGGGTAGCGATTCTCGTGAGCGAGCGCCGCCCGCAGGTAACGGCAGCGAATTATTGCCTAAACAATCCCGAGGAAGTCGAGCGCTTCCTGCAAAAGATCACTGATCGTCTGCGCGCCCAGGCATTGTAGGGCAACCGCCTCGGTTGCCGAGCAGGCTTCACGCGCAATCACGTGACGCAGACAATCCTACCTGCGACAGTTGCAAGCAGCGGCGGTATTAGACAAACCTGTAGCCGCTTCGCTGTGCGAAGCGCGGTGCGCGTAACGTTCATTGAATGCGTCGTCCACAGGGCGACGGCTACAACCTGCGGCTTGTATGTTCGACATGAAAGCGGTGAGTCCATACGCAGGCGCATCACAGCGTGAGCTTCATTCCGTCATAAGCGATACGCACCTCGACGCCTCGCTCGGCGGCCATGCCACGGATCTTCACCGCGATTTGTCGCTCGTCGTCGGTCACAATTTCAGAGCCGCAATGAGTGATGATGGCGCGGTGAACGCCCTCTTTTTGGCACCATGCCAGTTGTGTCCGAACAGGCGAGTGACCGATCAACGCTTTGCCGCGCCTGCGAATGAATGTGCGCGTTATAGTGGCGCCATCGCCAATGTAGATTTGCACGCCTTTGAAGGCTGCACTGCGATCGTGGATAAAGATGAGGTCGGGCGCGTAGAAAATGCACGCATGCCCTGCGGTCACGCGATATCCGACCGCCGGCGAAAGAATGGAATGTTCAACGGGAAACGCCTCGAATGTAATTCCACAAATCTTCGTGCGCGTACGCTCCTCGATCACGTGGCGATCCTTGATCGGGTAATGCCTCAATTCCTGCCACGTTTTTTCCGGCGCATACACCTGACACGGCGCGCCCTGTTTCAATCCCAAAGCGTGATCGGGATGCGCGTGCGTGAGCACGATCGCCTTCGGATCCACGCGTTTGAGTTTCCCCAACCAATCAAGACCGCAATCGATCATCACACGCGCGCCGTGGTACAAAACCAGCAAAGAAGTATGCATCCGATGACGCCGCGTCCGCGCCTCGATCTCGCCGCGCGTTCCGATAAACGTCAGAGTCATTGGGGGACATTAGCCCTTTTTCGTAACTGAGCCTGATTCGCTCCGGCGTGCAGAGGACTGCCCGCCGTACGCGTATTTCGTTGGTAGGGCGCGCACTCGGTTGCGCGCCGCTCTCCGGCGCCACAATGGAAGTGCGACGTGCGATTTACGTTGGGTGGCAAACGTCCGAATTTATGATCATGGGGGAGCACACCGGTACCAACTGGTGCGGCAGCGCCATGCACAAACCGCGGCGAGAAAACAGAATGTCGAAGCAATGAGAAAATAACGTTCCACCGGGAGGATCTGTTTTAGAACTCCGGCCCGGAATTCGCAATCTTGCATAGCACTCGCCTCCAGCGACCTCTCATTTCACCGCTTTGTATTTCGCCGAAAACCTCGGCTGCCTTTCCAGATAGGCGGACTTTCTTAGGTAATATTTTGCACGCTTTCCTAGGAAAATTCCTAGGTAATTCTTCCTAGGTTTTCCTTGACAATGCGGAGCCATTCTTCGTAGAAAAGAGGCCATTAACAAACCCCTCATATGAAAAAATCACTCATAACTCTAACAACAACGGTATTCTTAACTCCCTTCGTCTTAGGCTGTTTTACGTTTTCTCAGATGGCTTATGCAGAGCCAGACGCGTCGTCCCAGGGCCTCCTTCCCGCGGATGCCCCGTTCACATTCGGCAACACCGGCAGCCTCGCCACCGCACGCTACGCGCACACGGCGACGTTGCTGCCCGACGGCAAGGTGTTGGTGACAGGCGGGTATGATAGCAGTCTCAATCCTTCCGCCAGCGCGGAATTGTACGACCTAGTCAGCGGGACTTGGAGTGCCACGGGCAGTCTCAACACCGGACGCTCTGTACACACGGCAACGTTGCTGCCCAACGGCAAGGTGCTGGTGGCCGGGGGACAAGGTAACAACGGCGCTCTTAGCAGCGCGGAACTGTACGACCCTGCCAGCGGGACATGGAGTTTCACCACTGGCAGCCTCACCACCGCACGCTGTATACACACGGAGACGTTGCTGCCCGACGGCAAGGTGCTGGTGGCAGGGGGAGCAGATACCAGTTTCAATCCGATCGCCAGCGCGGAACTGTACGACCCTGCCAGCGGGACGTGGAGTGCCGTTGGCAGCCTGAGCTTCGCGCGCAAATGGCACACTGCGACGTTGCTGCCCGACGGGAAGGTACTGGTGGCAGGGGGAGATAATGGCAGCGCCTTTCTTAGCAGCGCGGAACTGTACGCCCCGGCTAGCGGGACGTGGACTGCCACGGGCAGCCTCACCACCGGACGCTCTGCACCCACGGCGACATTGCTGCCCGACGGCAAGGTGCTGGTGGCAGGGGGACAAGGTAAGAGCGGCGGCCCTGTTAGCAGCGCGGAACTGTACGACCCTGCCAGCGGGACTTGGAGTTTGACCACGGGCAGCCTCAACGACGCGCGCAGGAATCACACGGCGACGTTGCTGCCCGACGGGAAGGTGCTGGTGGCAGGGGGAGCAGGTGCCGGCCCCTTTCTTAGCAGCGCGGAACTGTACGACCCTGCCAGCGGGACGTGGAGTGCCACTGGCAGTCTCAATACCGCACGCTTCGCACCCACGGCGACGTTGCTGCCCGACGGCAAGGTGCTGGTGGCAGGGGGAATCAATAGCAGCGGCGTTCTTCGCAGCGCGGAACTGGGCGAAATAGGGCCTAGCCCAACGCCAACCCCAACGCCATCACCGACACCTTCGCCTACGCCGAGTCCTACTCCTACACCAACAGCAACGTCAACACCGGCACCACTACTGAAGGCTCCAAAGGCAGTGAACGCAACTCATGTGAAAGCCATCAGCTTCACCGCGAACTGGCACAGTGTCGGCGGTGCGACGGGTTACCGGTTGGATGTGGCTACGGACCCTTCTTTTGTCAATTATGTGCCCGGGTACCAAAACCTGGACGTTGACAATGTCACTAGTCGAAACGTTACCGGGCTGACGCCAAACACGAATTATTACTACCGGTTACGGGCATATAACGGCAACGGTACGAGCCCCAATTCCAACGTCATCACGGTAAAGACGAAGGCTCACTGAGGGGCTTTACCGCGGAAGGGAAAAGCAAAAGCCCAATCCTCCGGTTGCTGGCACAATCCTTTGCGGACCGGATTCGTCAGGATGTAGCTGGTTTTCTCTTCCAGTTCGTGATGGTTGCGCAAGCGATGATCGAAAAAATCGCGTTGCCAGTCCATACCATGTTTTCCAGCGACGAACTTTTTCCAGTTCTTGATGGTTATTGCTATTCCCGGTTCGCGGGGGAACGCCATGATCGCGTGCAGATGATCCGGCATAAGCAGGCACAGGGCGGCAATGCCAGACGAGTCTCTCGTGGTTGAAGCTCATCGCGGCGAGCACGGCATCGCCAGTGTCTTCATGACACAATTGGTTTTTGCCCGGCGGCACGCAGTTGATCGTGATAAAGAACCAACTCCCCTCGGCCATCCATTCTGGAATTTTTTGAGGCAGCTTTTTGCGGACCGGGAGATTCATAGATCCAGCCTATCGAGACGCTGGCCCGGCAACAAACGCAAATAGGTAGGGCGGGCAGTCCTCTGCACGCCGTTCACTTTGCGATTTAGACGGCGGCGCTCACCGGAGTGATCGCCCTACCAACGCGCGCTACCGAGCTGCGCGCTTGATTTGATCCAGCGATGCCGGGTTTTCTAAGGCAGAAGTATCGCCGAGTTTTTCGCCCAAATACGCGGCGCGTACAATCCGGCGCATTACTTTTGCGTTTCGCGTTTTTGGAATATCGCCGACGAAAATCACGTCCCGCGGCGCGAGCGCCTTGCCGAGATCGCGCGCGACGTTCTTTTTCAATTCGGCGGCGAGGGTGGCATCGCCATTTGCGTCCTTCTTCAACACGCAAAAACAAACAAGCGCTTCGCCTTTGATGGAATCAGGGACACCGATCGCAGCGGCTTCGCTCACTTGCGGGTGTGCGACAAGGACCGACTCCACCTCTGCTGGCCCAACGCGTTTGCCAGCAACCTTAATTGTGTCGTCGCTGCGGCCGAGGATGTACCATAGCCCGTCGTCATCGACGGCGGCCCAATCCCCGTGCACCCAGACGTCAGGGAATCGCGACCAGTACGTCTGGATATAACGATCAGGATCTTTCCAAAAGCCGCGCGTCATTCCAATCCACGGTTCGCGGATTACCAATTCGCCCACCTGGCCGCGCACGGAGTTCCCATTCTCATCAATGACGTCTGCTGCCATTCCGGGGAGCGGATCCGAGAACGCGCACGGTTTCATAGGCGTCAGCACATTGCCCATCACGATTCCGCCGGAGATTTCGGTGCCGCCGGAATAATTGATGATCGGAAGTTTGCCGCGCCCGACATTTTGGAAAAGCCACATCCACGGATCGGGATTCCACGGTTCGCCGGTCGAAGCGAATTTGCACAGCGACGAAAGATCATGTTGATGCACGATCTCATCGCCATGGCGGCGCAGCGCGCGGATCAACGTCGGGGAAACACCGAGCGCCGTTACTTTGTGTCGATCCACTAATGACCAGACACGATCCGGTCCAGGGAAATCTGGGGCGCCATCGTACAGCATCATGGTCGCACCCAGCAGTAAGGTTCCGAAGACTTCCCACGGCCCCATCATCCATCCCATGTCGGTCATCCAAAAGAGAGTTTCGTCGGGGTGCAAATCGAGCCCGTGCCACATGTCCTGCGCGGATTTCACCGGGAATCCGCAATGCGTATGCACCGCGCCTTTTGGTTTTCCGGTCGTGCCCGATGTGTAGATGATCATCATCGGGTCTTCGGCTGACGTGCGTTCGGTCGGCGAGTCGGTCTCCCCTTGCCAAGGGGAGAGGCGACCAAAAGCCGCGTCTTCGGTCAGCGCGGTCTTGCGCGTTTCAGCGGGAGCGGTGTCGCGTTTTTTTTCCCTCTCCTCTGGCGCGGAGGAGAGGGGAGGGTGAGGAGTCGATCTCCCAATTGTTTCCAAGACGATCAAGTGCTTCAACGTTGGAATTTGCGCGGCGGCGTCATCTGCGATTGGTTTCATCGGGCAAAATTTCCCGCGGCGGTGTGTTCCGGCGGCAGTGAAGAGGGCCTTTGCTTCAGCGTCATTCAATCGCGATACGATTGCTGCTGCGCCGAATCCGGAAAAAAGCGGGAGAAAAATCCCGCCGATTTTAATGATGGCGAGCATCGCGACGACGATCTCCGGAACCATCGGCATGAACACTCCGATGGCGTCGCCTTTGCCGAGGCCGAGACTGCGCAGGGAATTTGCCATACGATCGACTTGATCGCGCAATTCTCTGTAGGTAACCGAACGTGAAGTGCCGTCTTCGGTTTCGGATTTTATTGCGACCTTCTGGTCGGTCGGCGTGCCCGCGTATTTGTCGAGCAGGTTGTGGACGATGTTCATTTCGCCGTCCACGCACCATTTCGCCCACGGTTTGCCCTCAGTCAGATCAACGATGCGCGAGTACGGTTTGTAAAACTGGATCTCGAGATCGCGCAGCACCGTGTCCCAAAACCAGGCGATATCGCTCGTTGATTGTCGCATCAGTTTGTCGTACGAACCGAGCCGATGTTTCTCGATGAACTGCTGAAGATTGGACTTTGCAATCAGCTCCGATGATGGCCACCAGACGAATTCGCCGCCGAATTGAAACTCGCTCACGCAAGATTGTGCGTGTTATTTAATTGTAGGGCAACCGCTTCGGTTGCCGAATCGGACCGGCATGCGGAGCGCCTCCCCTACAATGACGTTTGCCAAAACGCCGGGACATACCGTTTAGATTACTTGCCGGCTCAGGGCCAATCGGCGTCTGTTACTTGAACCATGCGGATCTGGACCATCGGGCACTCGACACGGACGATCGATGAATTCATTTCGTTGCTGAAGGAAAACGACATCAACTTGCTTGCCGACGTGCGTGCATGGCCAGGGTCGAAGCGTTATCCACAGTTCAACAAGGACGCGCTGGCGGAATCGCTGAACGCGCACGGAATCCGTTACGAACATTTCCCGGAGCTGGGCGGCAAACGAAAATCCAAGCCAGACTCGCGCAACACTGCGTGGCGCAACGCGTCGTTCCGCGGGTACGCCGATTACATGGAGACAGAGCAATTCCAAAAAGGAATCGAACGACTGCTCGATATTGCAGCGGAAGCCGGCCCGACCTGCATCATGTGCGCCGAAGCAGTCTGGTGGCGTTGCCATCGCTCACTGATCGCGGATTACCTCAAAGCGCGTGGGCTGGAAGTGTTGCACGTTCTCGGCGCAAACAAAGTCGAGCCGCATCCGTATACGTCGGCGGCGCGGATTGTGAAAGGCGAATTGAGTTACGAGGCGGAGTCGCTGTTGTAGTGCGTTTGACTCGTTCGCTCTCGCTCTCTCGTCCGAACGGCTTCCCGTCCATGTCGCTCGTGTCCCCCCGGCTCCATTCTGTGAAACGCCATGGCGTCTGACACAGACGCCCTACAATTTTCAGCGTGGATCAGTCACGCGCCCGAGGAACAAACACACGCCGCTGGGCACGTGCTGAATAGCGTAAACAAACGGGCGATCGACTTTCACTTCGATCGGCGGCGGGGGAGGTGATAGCAATGCGCTGCCTGCCAGCATCGCCACGGCAGTCGCGGCGGCGGCTTCGGTTCCTTTTTCGTCCACTGCGATGAACGTTTTGTGGAAAATCTGCGAGATGTAGAGGTAATCGTCCGGTGTCCGCGGCGCGATCTTATCGAAATTCGCGCTGCCCTTTGGTTGATCGAACGCAGTCTTCATCCCGAGCGCTTCAAATTGTTTAACCAAAGTAATGGTCGGCGGTTCCAGTTTGAACTTTGGCAGATACAAATCGACATCGCGCTTTTCGAGTTTTGCGCAGCTGGCAAGCACGTCGGAACTCAGTTTCGATTCGAGCTCGCGCAGCCCGTTGATGTCATCAGGAAGGAGAACGACGAACTGTAGCTCGTTGCCAGCGTAGGGAACGCTTACGACAGTGAATCCTTCGCGTCTTGCGTAACCGAAATTCTTACCAGTCTTTCGCATCATCGGAACATCGACAGGTGCGCCGCGAACAAAGAACTGCTCGGATTGCGTCGCGTTCTGGGAAAACTCACTCGCCCACGGCGCTTTCAAGTAAAGCGCGTTCGCGAGCACGAGCCGGGTTGTTTTGTCCAGCGCGCCTCCGGGAATTAAATCGCGAATTCGGTTCCGTGTCTGGTCTGCCACCCACTTGTTGATGCGCTGCGTGGCCGCCGCGGGATCAGCTACGAAATCGAGCGGCTCGAATGCGCCGCCGAAATTTTGTTTTACCAATGACAGAAACGCCTCCCGAAAATGGTAGCCCTTCTGCGCGAAGAGGCGGTTGGCGATGTTCAACCTGATCGGTTCGCTCGGGCCGCCGAATTTTTTGGATTCTTTTGCCAGCTCTGCTGTTTTCGCGCTCATTTGTTCGAGCGACTGCTGAAGCGCGGAGAAGGAGGCCGGTACGTCGCCGCCATTTGGAAAATGCAGAACACGTGCCATCTCCGTGCGAGTTTCGCCGTCGGCGCCGGCGAACGTCATGGCCAGCGCGCTATCGATTGAGTAAGGCGAGATGCAGAGGTTTTCCTCACCGGTCGCGAGCCGTCTGTGAAGATCGACTCCCAGCTCGTTCGTCGCTTTTGCGGCTAACTCAAAACTCGTCGCGCCCTGCGCCACCGTACCGAGTAACGCGCCGAAAACGTGTAAGATCAAAAAGCGTTTCATGCGGATGATGAAACACCGAAACTGAAGGTCTTGCGATGACTTTTGAAGCATCTTTCTGTAGCCGCTTCCCTGTGGGAAGCGCGCGCGTCGCCCACAGGGCGACGGCTACAGTTGAAGCGTTGCAGTATGCGCCGACCGCTGATTTAGTGCGGACTCGTACTTCATGGCCGCACAACGAAAGCCGAACTTAATTCTGTTTCTTCCCGACCAGCAACGCGCGGATACGCTCGCTTGCTACGGAGGCGTAAAGGTTCACGCGCCGAATCTGAACAGGCTCGCGTCTGAATCTGTGATTTTCGAGCGCACGTACGTCACGCATCCGGTTTGCACGCCTTCGCGATCATCGCTCATGACGGGGACGTGGCCCCACATCAACGGGTGCACACGCAACAGCGTGCCACTCGATCGGCGGTTTCGCGTTTTCCCAGAGCTGATGCAAGACCAGGATTATCGGAGCGCTTACATCGGCAAATGGCACCTTGGCGAGGACGGGCCTGCCGGACGCGGATTTCAGCATTGGATTTCTACCGATGATCACGGCGACTACACAAGATACGTGATCTCAAAGGGCTTTGCGCCAGACAAACCGAACGGACGATTCTCGGAAGTAGCCATCAGCAATCTGCCGATCGAGTTGTCGCGGCCAAAGTTTCTCGAGAAACACGCGTGCGACTTCATCGAGAAACATCAGCGCGATTCGTTCATATTGGTAGTTGCGTTCGTCGAACCGCATTCTCCCTACAACGGTCCGCTCAACAATGTGAATCCGCTCGATGAGGTGGAGCTCGACGCGACGGCTGCGTTTCCCGACCACGAAGACATCCCGTTGCGGTACCGTTTGATGCGCGAATGGCAGCAGGCTGAAGCGTTGTTGGATCGGGAGCGACTACCGACTCAGTTGTTCTTCGGGATTACACCCGACGAATACCGCAGCATCAAGCAACGTTACCTCGGCCTGATCACGTTGGTCGATCAAAGCATCGGCGCAATTCTTGGTTGTCTGGAACGATGCGGCATAAAGGAGCACACGATTATGGTGCACACGAGCGACCACGGCGACAGTCTGGGGGCGCATCATCTCTTCGGCAAAGAGACGATGTTCGAAGAAGCCGCGCGCGTTCCGTGGCTGATTCGGTTGCCGGGCCAAACGCGGCAGAAGATGATTTCAAGTCCAGTAAGCCACATCGATTTTGTGCCGACACTGCTCGATCTTCTCGGCCAATCAAATCATCCGCAGTGCGCCGGCAAAAGTCTGTTGCCATTGATCAATGACGCGACCGCTTTGCCAAACAATGTCTTTCTCGAGTGGGCTCCAAACCGGACGAAAGTGAAAAAGGGCAGCAGGCTCGCTCGGCGGCGCATGATCAAGCGCGCTGTTGAAGAATCCACTCGGACGCTGGTTTCTCCCGACGGCTGGAAGCTCTGCCTGCGCGATAAGGATTTGAATGAATTATACAACTTGAACGGGGATCCATTCGAAACGCGGAATCTTTACTCGGATCCGCAATACGCGGCAGTAGTTTCCCGTTACACCACCGAGATCTACCGATGGCAGGATGCGACGAATGACAAACTCAAGTTATGAGTAAGATCGTGCTGCCTGACCGTCGCAGCACAGGTTTCCAAACCCACCTCAAGCGTCGCTTCACGCCTGTCCGATTTAGGGGGTCGGCTAAATGGCAGGTTTGGAAATCTAGGCTACCAAAAACGGTCAGGGAATGATCGTCGCCAGTTCGCGACGGCGGGTTTTCCGGGCCGCAAACACGAAGAACTTCGTGCATCGCAACACGGTTATTTCGCGCATGTGCAAAAGTGGGGAGAGTTAGGCTTGACTCTCCCCGGCAGGGGCGCTGTCCCGCCGCGCCCCTGCGCTTCGTGGTTTTTCCTTTCATTCTCTTGCCCGTTGCGACTTTTCGTTAGGCCGTGTCTTCTGATTTTCCATGCTTCAGAATGCTTACGAGCCTCCACCGCCCATGTACACCGTGGTCTCACCGGTGTAATTATTGAAGACTTCCAAGCTCCGGCGGAGGCTGTCGCTCGGGACTCCAACCGTGATGATGTCCACTTGAACTTGCACCTCAGCCCGAAGCTGCTCGGGAGACTCTGGCAGCGGATCCGGGCGCCGCTTGAAATCGACAGAAGCGATTTTGCCGACTCCTAGCGTAGTTGAGGATTGAGCGAGTATGGCGCCCTTTGCGTCCATGAACCGCCAGCTAACGGTAATACCATTTGCTGCGTTCATGTTGACGAGGTTGAGTCGCGCCGTCTGATCCAGTGTTAGCCCGAACGGAGCGAAGCTAATACTGGCAATCGGAAGGATGACACCCGGCTTGCCGAGCTCAGCTCCGGCCTCACTGTTCGCATTGCTGCGCGCAGTGGAAAACAGGTCATGGGTCGGACCACCGTCGGGGTGGGGCGCCGCCTCAACGCCTGGCGCGACTGCAAACGCAAACGCGACCAGTGTGGCTGCGAGTACTGTGTTTCGATTTTTCATCTATTTTATTTTCCTTTGTTGTTTTGGCCTTTCCTGAACTCTCGTCATTGAGAACTCATTTCCGGCCATTCACTGAGGTAATGCGTAAATGCCACCACGGGGTTACGCGGAAAGTTCGCTTCGCGAGGTTGAACCGTTAAAACGATTGAAGCGTTAAAGAGTTGAAGCTGAGAGACCGCGCATTCGTCACCTTGACGGCTCCAGACGCGAAGCTACGCTGCCCCGAAAGGTTCTCAGGGACAGCGTAGCGCGCGATTGGTGCACCACCTGTTTGAAGACTCAAGCTCAAGGCTTGATCCACATTGTGGCTGACCTAGGTGCGCCCACTGCATATCCTGCGCCAGCTTCCAGGGTTACCACAACGCTGTACGACTGACGGAAGGATGATCCCCTTGGGTCAGGCAACGTTTTGACTTGGATTACTCCGTAGCCGGATTGTCCGATGTAGGCCGGAGACACAAGCAGAACGTAATCAACTCCAGCGATAGCGGTGCCGCTGACCTTGAAGTTTACGTACGTGCCACCGAGCATCAGTGCAGGCTTCATGTCCAGGACGAATGAACCGGTCTTTCCCCGGATCACGTTATCAGTGCTATGAATTGTGATCACCGGGAGGTTCTCACCCTCACTGCTCGGATTGCCGCTCGCAGCGGAAAACAGGTAGGTAGGACCACCGTCAGGCGACGGGACCGCTTGGACGATTGGCGCAAGCGCAAACGCAAGCGCAGACACCATGGTTATGAATACGTTGTTTCGATTTTTCATGTGATTTTTTCTTTCTTTGTTTTGGCCTTCCTTGAACTCTCGTCATTGAGAACTCATTTCCGGCCGTTCACTGAGGTAATGCGTAAAAGCCGGTGCGAGGTTACGCGGGAACTTGGCGAGCAAGCGCCGATTGCATGGATATCACGAATGAGGCTGACAACACTCGGTGAGTCGTTGTTGTTGAACAGGCGAACACCTCGGCCAGGCTGTGTTGTTACTGGCGATCTATTGATTGAAAAGAATCCAGCAGCGGCAGCCGTATTCTTCTGCCGGTGGCCAAAAGGCGAGGCACCTCGCAAATTATGGGGCCCCCGCCTGATTCAGATCCAGAAGTGTGGCGGAGTTCGCTTTACGGTGTCAGCAGAAACGCATGGGCCGCGCCGCTTGAATCGAAGAAAGCTCCTGTGACAACCCCACGGGAGTTGATGCCAAGGGCGAGCGTGCCTACGGAATCAGACATCGAATGCCATGAGGGCGCGGTTACGAGCTTCGCAGGAACCCCTGCAAAACGCCGTCCGCGTCACCGTTCATTGAGGTAATGCGTAAAAGCCGGCGCGAAATTATGCGGAAAGGTGACTTTGGAAGCTTTGTTTTGCCTTCCTGTCTTGCGTCTCGATGCGTTCTCGCCATATCGCGACAGCCGATACTGCGGCGCGCCCAAGCCAGGGAAGGAGAAGCAAAAAAGTTATAACTATCGTTCCGCTATCTTGATGGTTCATAGGTTTCGATCCTTCCTTTCTGTGTTCACCCCCGTACTGCGTAAAATGCCGCACGAGGTTACGCGGAAAATTGATCCGGCTGGTCGAACGTTGTCGTTTTCGGCTAGGCTGGAGCGCACCAGGGAAAGCGTTGGAGCCAGGGAACTACGGATTACTCGGATTTCGCGGATACGGGTTTTAACGAGCCTCTTGGCCGGCGGCCGACGGCAACTACATAACGCGAGTCAGCGCAGCCGCATCTGGCCCCTGTACAACGAGGCTGGCCGATCGACAAAGCGTAGACCGGAGTGCAGCGTCGAATACCGGATTTGCCTCCCTATGAGAGCAGAAATTTCATGTAGGTCTGAGTTGTTCTTTTCGAACACGACGTTACGTAGACCAAGTAGCGTCAAAGCGCGCTTTTTTTTTACCTCTTTTCGCCAGGACAAGGAAAACGCATGCACTGATAAAAAAGAACAAAACAGTGGCATTGCGGACCCACAGCAGGCCAGGTGGCCAAAAAGGATGGCCAACAAAGTCCCATTTGCCCAGAAGCCAGGGGTTGCCGCACACGAGCCAATAAAGCGAATAGACGTACGTGGTTCCGAGCGCTATCGCGGGAACGAGAAACCACGGGGGGAGAAAAAACCAGAATGGCAAAGACCAGGCAAAATATTGAAGGGCCCAGCTATCGCTGAAGCCGTAAATGATCACGTAAATCATGCCAATCGTCGCACAGACTTCTGGGACGGACTGGCGAAACCTGCGTAGCCACGCGAGCAGCAATGCCAAGAGTACCGCTAGTTGCCAACTATGATTGATGAAAAAGAGGACTGGTGCATGGAGTTGTTCCGGCCATTTCTCCGGAGGCGCTATGAATGAGAAGAGGAGGACCTTTGTTCCCCAGACGGGGATGCCTGCGGTGGTGTAAAGCTGGCGGCCATGATATCCGAACACATTGGCAATCACGATTTGCCTATCAGCAACAAGAACCGGTAAGTACGACGTAATCGCAGCGACTCCGGTCACGGCCACGAATAATAGCTGCTTTTTCCGGTTCGGAATCAAAAGCGCAAGCGCGGGAAGCGCCAAAACTCCCGGGAGCTTGATCCAAAGACTTATGCCCAACGCGATCGCTGCGCCGGCGATGTTACCTTTCGACAACAGCCAAATGCACAGCAATAGAAAGAACGGAATCGCGGAATCGGTGTTGCCATGGTATGCGGACAAAATAATGGCAAGCGGGTTTAGCCAGTAAAGAGCTGCGAAACACCATCGATGTCGATTTCCGTTGAGGACCAAGACCAGTAAGGCTGTTGTGCCCGCATCCAGCAAGGCGAACGGCAGTCGCAGAACGATTCGATATGGAACTTCAACCGTATCAGCCGCACGCAGGAGGAGCGATTCGGCATAGCTGATAAACGGCGGGTGGTTCGCTTCTTTGCCGGTGTGGTAATAACCGATCAAGCCGAAATCGCGGACGTTGGACGCGTGTTTTTGCCAAAGCTCGACGTCGCGCGTGCCCTGAGTGTAAAGAACAAGATAAAGGCGCAGTGCTGCGCCAAGCACTACGACAAACCAAAACCAAATCCCAGGGCGATTAGCCATTATTGATTTAAAATGATTGGGCGATTCGCCAATGCTTCTTAACGCCTGCCTCGCCTTACCATAACTTGGTGTGCAAGCCGTCCAAGCTCTGAATCCGGCTCTCAACCCATCGGCCGCTTCAAAGATCCTTCTGGCGTGTCGGCTGGAATTTCGGCCCCGCACTTAGAGCAAACTTTGCTTACAGTTACCACGGCCGTCTTTCCTCACAGAGTTTTTGAAAAGCGGGATCAGCGCGCAAAGGATCCCAGACCGGATCGAGTCTGAGAAAAGCTGCCGTAGCTGGCATAGGGCCGTAAAGCCAACTAATGTACGGCGTTTGTAACAGCCGGCTCAGAGTTGAGATGGAGTGGCTGCTGTCGCCGAACATCACCTGAATGAGCGCCAGTACCTCTTCACGGGTAGGACCGGATAGTGGATCTGTAGCACTTGGCAAAAGCGTGCTGGCGCGTTCCGCTTCACTTAACGCTATCTCCTTTTCCCCTAGCGCGGCGTTAGCAAGCGCCAGTTGTTGCGCAAAGAAGGAGTTATCTGGTTGATCGCGGCAAAGCGGCTTCAGCGTGTTGAGCGCCTGTTCAGCGGTTGCTTTTGCTGCTGCGGTGTCACCAGCAAAACGTTGGGCAAAAGCAAGTATCACTTGATTCGTGCCTTGGTCGATTTGAGAAGCAAACTGAAAATGTGCTTGTCGGGCTTGCAGCAATAGAACGGCCTCATCATGATTACGTTCGAGCCTCAGTTGAGTCATCTTCGTAATGAAAGGTTGAATTGGACTCTGCTCGTTTACTCCCGTTAAAAGCGTCGCAGCTTCCCTTAGATTGCCATCCGCCTGATAAGTCCCAGCTTTTGCCGCGACGAGGTCGAGATCGTCTGGAGTAATTTCAAGTGCGCGATCGTAGAGCTTTAGCGCGGCTGGGAACTTTCGGAGCATGGCGTAAGTCCATGCAGTATTGCCAAGGACCTCCGCGTTGCGTGGATCGAGAGCGAGACATTGCTCAAGGAACGCGATGCTTTCATCCCACTTTCCCTGCCGCCGGGTAACTAAACCAAGGGCATAGAGTATGTCGCTGCTGCCTGGCAACATTTCGCGAAGATGTCCGAATGTGTCTTTGGCGAGGCCGTAATCACGCAGCACCCAGTATTGATAATACCCAAGCGCGAGCTGCGTTTCGGGCAGGTTGGGGTTCAATTCTTGCGCATTTTCCAAAGCGCGTCTCGCAACGTCGCGTCGAGCTGGGGTTTGGTCCGCGCGAATGAAGTAAAGCGCCGCATCCGCACGGGAAAGTCGCGCCCAGGCTAGCGCGAACGCTGGATCAAGTTGCACCGCCCGTTCATAAGCATCGATGGCTTTTTTTTGCGCGGCGTTCGAATAAGCGCTGTGCGCGTCATAAGCCAGCCCTCGCAAATACGCATCATAGGCTTCCGAATTGTTTGTCGGTTTGGCTGCTAAGGCCTGCGCTTCGCGCGCGTTCAGTTTTACTTGCAACGACTCGGCGATTCCTTTCGCGATCTCACTCACAACAGCAATGATGTCGGTCAGCTTGCGGTTGTACGTGTCTACCCAGATGTAGGAATTCGTCTGCGCGCTAGTCAACTGCACATTCACCCGCAATTGATCGGCCTCTCTTCGCACACTGCCTTCAAGTATGTTCGATACGGCAAGCTGCTTCGCAATGTCGTGAAGGTTCCGTGGTTTGCGCTGATATTGCTGCGTGGAATTGCGCGAAATGACTTTTAAATCATGGATTGTAGCCAACCGGGCCAGAATCTCCTCGTGTATACCTTCTGCGAAATAAGCATTTTCTGGATCGGGGCTGAGGTTTTCGAATGGAAGTACTGCGACTCGCTTTGTTGTACCGACCTCCTCGGGAAGTAGTTTGCCTTTGTAAAGGATCCAACTAAGCGCCGCCGCCGAGGCAACCAGCAATGCTATCAGTGCAAAAATGGCTGGTTTCTTTTGATCCATTTGCGAGACGGCTTTGTGACGTGTGAGCAAAGCCTAAGTACCGTTCTCATGTCCGGTAGGCGCGAGCGCGCCCTCTTTCTTCTGCGTTAAATTCTTTCAGACGCTACGTCCGAACCACAGCGATCAGATGGCGCAATTCGTCTTCGACGTCGGCGGGCATAGCGACGGTATGGGCGATCTCCTCGCGCAATAATGTTTGGTAACGCTGACGAAATCGGTAGAACGCTTGTTTGACCGCGTTCTCGGTCATGCCGAATTCAGTCGCGACCTGGGCTTGCGATGGACGGTCCGATTCGTCCATGAGCATTTTCTTCATCTGATCAAAGACGCGCACATTCCCAGCGCTGCGATACTCTTCGCACAGGCGCGTCATCACTTGCTCCAATACCGTGAACGCCCAACGTCGTTCGTAGATTTGATCGGCCGTCAGCCGATCGCAGCGTTCCGCCTCGATGCGCTCTCCCTCCTGAATGTCATCGAACGGAATTAAGCGTTGTCCTTTACCGCGTTTGAGCGCCATGGCACGACGCGACTCGTCAGCAAGAAAATGTTTTACTGATGCAAGCAGGTACGAACGAAGTCGTCCTTTTTCCTTGCGCACACTGTTCAGATCCTTGCGCTCGAGCAACAACGCGAAAAAGCCCTGGGTAAGATCTTCGGCGTCCTCAGTGCCGGCCCCATGCCGCCGCACGTAGCCATAGATCGGCCGCCAATACGTGCGGCAAAGTTTTTCGAGAGCTTTCTGCGCCGCCGGCGATTCACCCTGTGCCTCGAGCACCACACTCCAGTGCGTGGTAGCAAACACCGCCGGACCATGGACGGTCTCGTCTGTCGCGCTCAGTGACGTCAAGGAATGTTCCGCAGGAGGCATATTACCATGCAAACAAAAGACAGCACGAAAGGCAAGCCTGGATTGAGCCAGCGCAAATCTGTTTCGAGTTACGTCTCAAATCGATAACCGTGCAGTTCAATTTCTTTGGCGAACGCTTTCTCTACGATTCGCCGTTGGTGGTCGTTGAACACTTCCTGATATGGCCGCCGGTCGCCGCGATATTCCGATTTCGCTGCGACACCGAGAGTGCCGTCAAACGGAATGTTGAGCTGCGCGAAAATTTTACCGAGCTCCGCAAGCAGGTTTTCAAAGCGGACAATTCGATCCACGATGATTTTGCTCCGCGAACGATCCATGTACCGGAAATCGTTAATGGGAAATCGACCGCGAGCGAGATACTCGTCGAGCGAAAGCCCGCCGCCTTCCCGCGCCGCATGCATGTGGTAATGAGACAAAACTTTGTCCCACGGATTTCGTTCTACACAAAATTTCAAGTAGCCGTTCCAGACGTCGACGGGAACGCGTTGCTTCACCTCGCGCGCCGGCATGTGATTATAAAATTTCGTGCGGCTCATGATCGTATGGCGCAACGCGGAGAAAAATTTGCCCGGTCGCTCGAGGATTTCGGGAACCGGATTAATTAAGCCCTCGTAATTACGCGGTTGATGTCCTTCAACACGTGGCACAATCGGCGTCACGATGTCCTGCGGACCACAATGTTTCGAAAGGAAGACTTCGATGCTCGTGCCGGCGGTCTTCGCGGTTTTGATGAAGATGAATTTGTATTTGTGGGACAGGATCATCGAACGTGGGCCAACGCTGTCACTTTAGTCGCGACCGTTTTACTGCGGCCTCTCCGCGAATGCCTCGAAGCGCGGATCGCTTCGCAGCCCGTCAAGCATAGCATCGACTGACATTCCTCTAGGATCGATGTTGTCGTGATTGAGGTACTCGCGTTTAAGATAATCAATCGCTTTCGTTTTGTCGCCCAGTCCTGCGTAAATCAAGGCGGATAAATAACCGCGGACGAATTCTTGCCGGACCTGCGCCTCTAGCTGCCGAACGATGTCAATCGCTTCCCCCGGCGAAATGTCCGCCGTTCGCTTTATTCCCTGCGGCGTTATGTCAAAAACCCACGAGAGAATTGCGGAAAGAACGAAACCGAGCGCGAGAAACACGACGACCGCTTTCATCACACACGGAGGTGCATCGAACGTCGGCAGAAAAATTGATGCGGCCTGGATCAGTAGCCAGGAGACAAAAGCATACGCGACTGCGACTTTGTAAACCTTCCGCCGTTTCAACTCGGCGAAAAACCTACTGGCCTTCATTAGCAATGTTCGCGCGCTATTGCCATGGGGGGAAGTGCCATTTACGGAGGTGGCAGTATCCCAACTCATGGCTTGGCCAGAAGATGTCACATCATCCTGATTGAGCATACATTCCTCCGAAATCATGGCCTCCGACGCGGAGTGGGACGCGGCCGCACAGCCGGTTCCTTTAGTGTGAGCATGTAAACTCCACGGCCATAGGTGGAAGCGGCAAGCTGCCGGCTCGCGGCATTAAAGGAAAGCCCGGTAACTACCATTCCTGTCGGTATGCCGTCGCTCATGTTGCCCCATGTCAGTCCACCATCGGTGCTGGCGAAAACGCCCGCATTAGAAGCGGCGAAGATATGTTCAGGATTTGCCGGATCGATCGCCACGTCTCGATAGATAAGGTCCTGGATTCCCTCTTGAACCCAGGTTGTTCCCATATCGGCAGTCTTATAGATACCTGAATTGCACGCGAGATACGCTGTCCGCGGGTCGGTGGGGTGGACGCTCACGGCATGAATTCCCTGCAGGTTGCCCGTTTGCGTTACTTGGATCCACGTAGCGCCATTACCTTCGCCGGCACTGGATGTAACAAAAACGGCATTCTCATTTTTGACCGCGTAAACGACATCCGGGTTACTTGGAGCTTCGGTCGCTGCGGTGATATAGTTCCCACCGTGCTCGGCAAGCGGTCCCCCGATTGTCGTCCAAACCACGGGTGAAGCCGTGGCATCCAGGGTGCGAACCACGTGCTGGCAAGACGCGAGGAGATGTTTTGGAGATGATGGATTCATGCTGAATGGCGGAAAGAAAGCGCAGTCAGCATCTCCCTCCAATTCAGCTGGAGCGATGTTTGTCGATTGGTGGGTCTGCGTGTTGACCCTCGTAAACGAATTCCGATCGTACATGACATGATATGCCCACGTGCTGTCACTCGGATCGATGAGATCGTGACTGGAATCCCCGCCGGAGAGCATGTCCCAATGACCGCCCGCGCTGCTGAACACGGCGCCGTTGTCTTGCGTTCCTGCCATCATGCTGCCGTCTGCGCTTAAAGCTACGCTATACATCAGCGCCCCAGGAAGGTTTTGATTGAGGTTTGTCCAATCCAGTCCGTGGTTCGTCGAGCTGACAACGCCTCCATCATTGCCGCCATAGACGACGCCAGAAACTGTGTTCGAAAAGGCGATCACTTGTTGATCGGTGTGTATCGAGCGTCTCGGATCGAGATCCCCCCACCAGTGGCCTATTTCCATCCAGGTCGCGCCTTCGTCAGTAGTACGGTAAAGAGCCATGTTGCCTCCCAGAATGATCTGTGGGTTAGCGGGATCCACTGCGAACACTTGGAAGCCGATGTTCCCGTCAGGGTCATTGCAGCTATCAGCTTCGGCAAAGCATCTCGTTGGGATTTGGATCCAAGTCACCCCGCGGTCTGTAGACTTATACAGATTATGGTCGGGGTCTCGGGGTCCCAGAAGGTAAAGTGTGGAGCTTCGCCGAAGCGTCGACTTCACTATGCTTAGCCGATTGTGTGAGCGTAGAAGGACCTGATGTATGCTAATCCAGGAGTTGCCTGAATCAGTGCTCTTAAACGCCCCGTTGTCATCGGTAACATAAAGCGTAGACGGGAAGGTGGAGGCATCGATGGCAACATCGTAGATTCCTCGCTGGCGCTTTTGTCTGAAAGTCGTGCCACTGTCAGTCGAGCGCCACAAACCAGAGGTGTTGGCAACGTATAGCGTCGTGCTCAACTCCGAGCCCGAAGCGTTCGGATCGATAGCAATCGTCCTCACGTATGTCCCTGCAAAGTGATCGTCGCCCAGGGGTCTGCTCCAGGTCAACCCTCCGTCGAGTGACCGGTAGAGGCCGACGCCATAAGGTCCGTAGTCATCTCTTCCGGTGCCCGCGTAGACTATCCTGGACGCATTAGGATCAACGGCTATAGCACCAACACTCTGCGAAGTCCACGCGTCGGACAAATATTGCCACGTGAAACCGCCGTCGGTTGTCTTGGCCAAGCCGCCGAAGCCTCCTGTATAAACAATGTTCGGGTTAAACGGATCGACCGCCAACGTATGGACCATCGCGCCTGCATTTCCACCGTAGCTGTGCTCAATGGGAGGCGCTATTGGCAAGGTCCATGACCGCGATACCTCCGGTGCGTCGAGCGACCTGAAGCTCTCGTTTCGCAAAAGGGGACTTGGAGGCAACACCCGTGCCATCGCTCGCCCAGCCTCGTACGCGGTCGGTGACACGCCTCCCGGCCCGGTGCCAAAAAAACGGTTGAGGAATTCACCACGTTTTTCGATATAGTCGGGATCTTTATCGCGCTCCGCCGGCTCGCCACCAACCGTGCTCGGGGCGTCGAGCTTACCGCGACGCTCTGCATTAGCGATCGCGCTATAAGATGTTAGTAAGACACTTATTAGCATCAACGACGCGGCAACAAAGTACCTTTTCGGAACCGGGCAATTTGTTTTCATGCCCGTTCCTTCGGAAACCTTTGTTGGGCGTGGCAGACAAAATGCGGGAGGATTGTTTTACCGGCCTAACGAGGGCACACGGTGGAAGAGTGTGGGTGGGTGTTTACCCGGGCCCATGCTGACTATGCCGAGTCAGCGCGCTACTTTGGTGGGTGTGATAAGACAAAAAGCCGTCACGTAATGGCGTGACGGCTTTTTTCGACAGTTGGATTACTGCCAGCTATTTGAAAGAATGGCTTACCATGTAGTTAGTTATTAAACAAAAACATGCGCCAGGACCGCAAGCCCGAGGCAGGCAAGCAGAAGCACAATTATGCTGAGCATCGTGTCAGGATCTCTGATAGCGATACCTGTTCGCTCGTTTGTTTCGTCCTTCGGTGCGGACCGAAAAGGTATCTCACGCCTGAGCTCTTGCGTTTCAGCTTCGTTTTGGATCGGATTGTTCATTTACCTGTTCCTTCGGAAAA
>WNFV01002399.1_pt1 | contig 29506 bp, 24 predicted proteins | sample 5400101 | NCBI WGS metagenome assembly WNFV01 (sample SAMN13153361, study PRJNA577476) | soil metagenome | isolation source: 115 cm soil or saprolite under grassland replicate 1 | place: USA:California | collected 2016-06-15
TCAGGCACCAGCTGAAGGTCCTGCGCCGTCAGGTCCGGCGGCCGAAGTTCCGCCCCTTCGATCGCGTCTTCCTCGCCGCCGCGGCTCACGTCCTTCCGCGGGACAGGTTTTCCTCCTTCCTCGTCACGCCCCAGACGCTGCTCCGGTGGAACCGCGAACTCGTCCGGCGGGAGTGGACCTACCGTACCGCGAGCAAGCCTGGACGTTCTGCGACCGATCCAAACGTCCGGGCACTCGTGCTCCGCCTCGCTAGGGAGAACCCGAGGTGGGGTTACCCTCGGATCCAAGGAGAACTGCTGAAGATCGGCATCCAGGTACGCACTTGGACTTCCACAGGCGCGCAAGCAGGAGCTCGCTCTGCTCCTTCACGCTGCAAGCTTCCTCCGGCTGGGAAGGGTGGAAGCTCGGGAGGGGAACGCCGAAGGCTCTTAGGCCGGGCCGCGCTATACGGCTGCTGTTCGTCTGCGCCCACGCGGGACCGGCTCCCCCGATGCCCAGGCCTCTGCGGCCGCGAGCGCCCACCGCTCGAATGTCTTCCAGGCATCTTGTCCATCTCCGGCCGGCGGTGGCTTCATTTCGACGAGGCGCAGATCCTCGGCCAGCTCATGCGACGTTCGAGCCGCCTCCACGTTTCGGACGTTCGGCCGCAGTCCCGCTGCGTTCTGCGCGGTGCCCATCAGCCGCTCCAGGATCCGGAAGATCGAGCGCCAGTTCGGGAAAGCCGTCGGGAGGTCTCCCGCGAGGGCTGCGAGCTCGGTCGGCTGCGCGAGCCGGTAGCGGAGCTGGTTGCGGTACGGGATCACTTCTAGGAGACCGGCCATCCTCAGCGCGTCGAGCACCTCGGCGACGTTCCGCTTCGTGTAGCCGGCGTCGGGTGCGAGGTCTCCGGCCGAAAGGGTGGCCGACTGGTCACCAAGGAAGGCGCGGAGGATCTCGGCTCGGGCTCCCACGCCGAACAGGGCCCGGAGGCGCAGCACTACGAGAGATGGCCGGCGAAAGTCGGCGACCTCGGAGCGGCCAGTCGGCCGGTATCGACGAGGCGCAGTGGCCCCAGGCCACCGGAGTGATGAGTGAGCGTTCACCGTCGCGGCGAACCTGCCGAAGGCTTGCTGCACCTCCGGGGACTGGTGCGTCAGGAAGTTCTTGAGCCTGACTGCCGAAACGTAGCGACCGTAGACGATGCACCAGTCGGTGGCTTCGTCACGAAGCCTCGGATCGGCATCGCCAAGGAAGGCCGTGAACAGGATGAGGGGCTCCGGGTCGATGGCGTGCGACGGGTGTCGCCGGCGCCAGCCTGATAACCCAAGCTCCGCCCACAAGCTCCAGGCGAGCTCATGCGCCTGATCCTGGAGCCGAGCGCTAAATGAGGGCATCGGCGTCCTCCACCCCGAATGCCGTCAGGACCTTGACCAGCTCCTGGCGGTAGCCCTCCGAGGGATCGTGGGCCTGGCTCCAACGGGCCCCAGCCAGAAGTTCCTCGTCGGTTGGGTCCAGGGCACGGAGATCGGCCGCGTGCTTACTCGTCATCCCCTGGTCAACCGCCGCGTAGAGCTTGAAGAAGATCTGATCGGTGCGCCCAGCGATCCTGAGCGTCAGCCTCGCGTATCGACGGGTCTCGAGCCTGGCCTCGAAGCCGTGGGGAAGCCCGAACCGGAGCAGGTCGGCTGGCCCGGGGTTCAGCCACTGCTCCCCTAGGCCGAGAGCCCGGCCGACGTCGGCGATTGCCTCGGCGAGTGGGGGCGGAAACGGCTCGGCGGGCACGAGCTCGCCGTTCTCCACCAAGGCCACCGCATCAAGATCCTTGGTCGGCCGCGCGATGAGGCCGAGGAGCATGAGGCTGCTCCCGCCAATCGCCGCGACCTCGTAGGCAAGACCTCGTGCTTCGAGAGTCTCCCCTAGCGTCTCGAGTGCCTCGTCGAGGAGGCTCCGATCCATCTCCATGATGATGGGAATTCTACCTTCTCGATTCGAGAATGCAAGATTCTCGAGATACGGCGGGCGCAGGTTCTGGATGAGGCCGAGTTCGAAGTGGCGGAGGATGTCCTTGCGCTGTCTGAGGAGAGTGGCCGACGTCGCGCTGCTCGAGGCTGACACCACGCGGCTGATCGGCTTCATCGCGTGATCGCGCGGGGTTCGCCCGAGCGTGTCGGGACAGTGAGGAGATCGCTAGGCCGGCCTAAGGGTAGGCACCTCGGCGTGTAGCGGTCTTGAACCGCTCGGGCCTCGGCACGATGAGTGGATGACCACCCGACTTGTGAGCGGATGGCGTCTGTGACCATACTTCCCCGCATGGCTCCGTTCCGGTGACGTAGCACACACGGGCTCCGCTCGACGAGAGCGCCTCCTCATACCCTTCCGTCCAGGCATGCGGCGAGAGGGAGGAGGCACGGTGCGCTTTCGTGTTGGCATGCTCCAGATGGCGTCGCTCGGCGTCGATCAGGCGGCAAACCTCAATAAGGCCGAGCGGTTCTGCCGTCGAGCCAAGGACCAGAACGTCGATCTCGCCTTGTTTCCCGAGATGTGGAACGTCGGCTACACGCTCCAGCGAGACGATCCCGAGGGCTCGGATGCCTGGAACCGGCGGGCCGTCACGCTGAAGGATCCCTTCATCGCACGGTTTCGGCAACTCGCCGGTGAGCTGGACATGGCGCTCGGCATCACCTTCCTGGAACGGGCGGCGGAAGGTCCGAGGAACTCGGTCGCGGTGATCGATCGACGAGGGGACGTCGTCCTCACCTACTCGAAAGTCCACACGTGCGACTTCGATGCAGAGGCCTGTCTCACGCCCGGCGACGGGTTCTGGGGTTGGGACGCTCGATCTCCCGGAGGGCCCAGTCGAGGTCGGGGCCATGATCTGCTACGACCGCGAGTTCCCGGAGAGCGCTCGAGTCCTGATGCTCGAAGGTGCCGAGGTCATTCTCGTCCCCAACGCCTGCCTTATGGACGATCACCGCACGCAGATGACCAAGGTTCGGGCGATGGAGAACTTGATCGGCATCGCGACCGCCAACTACGCGGCTCCGCAGGCGGACGGTCACTCTGTAGCCTTCCACCCCGTCGCCTACGACGAGAACGAGCGGCCGATCGACAACTTGCTCGTCCGTGCAGGTCCAAACGAGGATGTCGTCGTGGCCGAGTTCGATCTCGAAGCGCTGCGTGACTGGCGGAAGCGCGAGACCTGGGGGAACGCGTATCGCAAGCCCGACCGCTACGGCGCCTTCGTCTCAACGCTCGTGCGAGAGCCCTTTGTCCGCCCCGACTCGAGACGAGGGACGGGGGTCATCACGATCGATCCGCTCGCCGAGCACCCTGACCTCGTCCGGGTGATCGCCGAGTGGCATAACCGATGGGATGAACGACAGTCGCTCGACTTCTGGATCCGCTGTCACACAGCCGACGCGCGACAAGAGGGGATCGCACGCGCGTGGATAGCGTTCGTCGACGGCGAGCCGGTCGGCTCGGTGAGCCTCGTCGAAGGCAACATGGACGGCCGGCCGGAGCTCTCGCCGTGGCTGGCGGCGTTGTGGGTCCGGCCTGAGTACCGGGGACGAGGGGTCGGAGCCGCTCTCGCTCGCAGATGTGAAGAGGAAGCCAGGCGCCTCGGCGTCCGTCGCCTCTACCTGTACACGGAAGCGGCCGCCGGCTTCTACACGCGGCTCGGATGGTCCGTTTTGTCGTGCGAGCAGTACGAGGGCGAGTGTGTCGTCGTGATGGTCCCGCGAGTTCCGTCTGTAGCGCCACATCCGTCAACTGAGGAGTTGGCTTCTCAGACGAACGGAGGAGAAGGGACATGGGATGGGGGTAGCCCCGTCCGTAGCGACCGATGGGTCGCCGGTACGGTGATCGCGTGAGCGGGCACTGTTGCATTGGTCGCCAAGCCGCGTCATAGGGCAGACTCGCGCTCATGAGATCTCACCGATGCCCTCACCTCCGCCCAGGGCCAATGTCGGCCTTCGCCGGATACCGGTTCCCGCCCGAAGTCATCACCCTGGCGGTGCGCTGGTACCTGCGGTTCGGCCTGTCCTACCGAGACGTCGAGGAGCTGCTGGCCGAGCGCGGCATCGAGGTCGACCACGTGAGCGTCTACCGGTGGGTCCAGCGGTTCGCGCCGGAGTTCGCCGAGGCCGCTCGGGCCCGTCAGCACGTCATCGGGGATCGCTGGCACGTCGATGAGACCTACCTCAAGGTCGGAGGGACCTGGCGCCACCTGTTCCGAGCCATGGACCAGTTCGGCCAGGTCATCGACGTCTTCCTCTCGCCACGGCGGAACAGAGAGGCCGCACGGAGGTTCTTCGCCCGGGCGATGGGCCGGACCCGGGTCTCACCAGTGGAGGTCACCACCGACCGGTACCGGGTCTATCCCCGCGTCCTCGATGAGCTGCTGCCGGCGGCCTTCCATGACACGGAGGTCCACGCCAACAATCCCATCGAGACCGACCACGGACGCCTGAAGGCCCGACTTCGACCGATGCGAGGGCTGAAGCGCGACCGCACCGGCCAAGCTCATCGTCGCCGCGCACGCCTTCATCCAGAACCTCCGCCGGGGCTTCTACGATCTCGGGACCGACGTGCCTCCTTCCGCCCGGCTTGCCGACGCGTTCACCGAACTGGCCCTCGTGATCCGATACGCGTCCGGTTCACCGAACTGGCCCTCGTGATCCGATACGCGTCCGAGGGTGTCGGTCCACCTCGCCCTGGCTTCGGGCAACGCAACAGTGCCCACGGGAATCTCACGGAAATCGAAACCCCGGCCTCTTTATGCGGCGGCTAGCCCTTCCGGTGCTCCTCCCGGATCAGCGGTCAGGCCCGGAGGTCCTCTTAACGCACGCTTCGTCCCCCCGAGACACGAGCTGGAGGTCCACCCTCGGCCGGGGGGTGCCAGCCTCAAGCTCGACCGACCTTGTGACCAGGGCTTGCCACCAGTTATTCCCCGGAGCTGCCTCCCCCAGGTCCAACATGGCATCGGCTAGGACCAGGGCCCTATCGTCGGTCCATGTGGCAGCGTAACCGCCCCACCAAGCGTGGCCGTGGGACACCTCGCCGTTGAAACGAAAGAGCCCCCCTACCGGCCCGCCCCCGACGCGGTATCGGTACTCGCGTCCTGGTAAGACAGCCGGGTTTTCGGAACAGCCTTCGGCATCTATCCCCCACTTATCTCTGAGCGCCGCGTGCAGGCTCGTCACCGTCCGGTACCGGAGGTAGCGAACATCGGCATTCTTGTAGCGGCAAGCAAGCCCGGCCACGGCCCCCGGATAGAACCCCGCGATGTCCACAAAGTCGGGACACGAGAAGAGGCAATCTTCGTCGGAGAGCTCATACCCGTTCACGCACGTCGGTCGGAGTACCTCGGGGATGTACTCAAGCAGGCTTCGCTCCTCAAGCAGTCTTCGCTCCTGCGCGCCCTCGCCCCCTGCACAGGCAGAGAGCACCACTGCTGCCGCCAGAGCGAGCTCTTCCAGCCTATGAATGGACATGGCTCCTCCAACTCGGTCCACGTGTGGAGTTTGCGGCAGACGGTTGGCCGCCAACAAGAGGGCCGACGCCTCATTCTTTAGGGACGACTCGCCCATCTTCGAGCAGGTAGTTTTGGAAGACCTCCCACAGAAAACGCTGCACGATTGGGCAGATTCAACCCGGTTCCGTTGGGCGTCGGTTGGTGAGCCAGGTCATCGGCCGGAACGTGGTCTGGCGTATCTGGCGCTGAATCACAGGCCTGTGATGCCCATTCTGGGGTGGCGACAGCGTTTCTAAGCCATTCTCAGGTGGGGGCATGCCCTAGGGGCCCCTGTTGCATTGGCCGTTGAGGCACGGGATCAGCAAGACTCCGCTCATGAAATCTCACCGATACACTCTTTCGCGCCCGACCCCGCGCTCAGCCTTCGCCGGGTTTCGGTTCCCACCCGAGATCATTACCCTGGCCGTCCGTTGGTACCTGCGGTTCGGGCTCTCCTACCGGGACGTCGAGGAGCTCCTGGCCGAGCGCGGGATCGAGGTCGACCACGTCACGATCTACCGCTGGGTCCAACGCTTCGCGCCGGAGTTCGTCGAGGCCGCACGAGCTCGACAGCACCTGGTCGGGGATCGCTGGCACGTCGATGAGACGGACCTGAAGGTCGGGGGGACCTGGCGCTACCTGTTCCGGGCCATCGACCAGTTCGGGCAGGTCATCGACGTCTTCCTCTCGCCACGGCGGAACAGAGAGGCCGCAAGGAGGCTCTTCGCCCAGGCGATCAGCCGGATTCGGGTCTCACCCACCGAGGTCACCACCGACCGGTACCGAGCCTACCCTCGCGTCCTCGATGAGCTGCTCCCGGCGGCCTTCCACGACACGGAGGTCCATGCGAACAATCCGCTCGAGACCGACCACGGGTGTCTCAAGGCGCGCCTTCGACCGATGCGAGGGCTAAAGCGTGACCGAACCGCCAGGGTGATCGTCGGCGGGCACGCCTTCGTCCAGAACCTCCGCCGGGGCTTCTACGATCTCGGGACCGATGTCCGACCGTCGGCTCGTCTCGCCGACGCGTTCGCCGAACTGGCCCTCGTGATCTGATACCTGACGGGAGGCAAAGGTCGGCCGCGCCCGGGCTCCAGCCAACGCAACAGTGCCCGGGTCTTCGCCACCCAGCCCATCGGCGGCTGGAGCGGGAGGTCGGAGCCCAGGCCGAGAAGGCGTACCGGCGGTTCGTAAGGGACTTCCGATCCTCGGGAAAGAAGGGTGCGGGCGCCACCACCGGGGCGCGCATCTCTGCGGCCCGCAAGGACCAGGCAGCGCGGCAGGAACAAGCCCCAGATCCTGCTCTTTAGCTCGGGGTCACCCGCACCCCCCAACATCGTGCAAAGAAAGGTCCCAGATGTCCACACCGACTTGACTTTCATCCGTAATGGGAAGCGAACTCCCGAAGGACCCGCTCGAGATGATGCCGACTGAGGACGAGCGTCCAGTCAAGGCATCCACGTCTGACGGTGCGGACCCATCGGTCGGCGAAGGCGTTCGCCCTCGGAGCGCGGACCGGGGTGAGGGATGGCTTCGATGCCGTCCGCGGCAAAGACCGCGTCGAAGCTCCTCGTGTACTTGGAGTCCCGGTCCCTGATTAGGTACTTCCGGGCCTGCTGCGTCACCCAGGCGTCATCCGGGTTCCTCGTCACCCCACCGACATGCACTCGGCGGGTCAAGAGCTCGATGAAGAACAGGACGTAGTACGTCTTGAGCAAGAGCGTCTCCCCCGTGAAGAACTCAGAGGCCACGATGCCCGAAGCCCGCGAGCGGAGGAACTGGCCCCAGGTCGGTCCCCGGCGCTGCTCCGGACCGATACCCGCCCTGCGCAGGATCGTGGCGATCGAGGCAGCTGATAAGGCCCACACCGAGCCCGAGGAGCTCGCCTTGGATCCGCCGGTACCCCACCCGGGGGTTATTCCTGGCCAGGCGAAGCGCGAGCTTCCTGGTCTCGGCATCGACCATCGGTCGCGCCGGCCCTCGGTGCCGCATGGTCCACTTGCGGGCGATGAGCTGGCGGTGCCAGCGAAGGAGCGTCTCGGGCCGGACCAGGAACGACCCTCACGCCTCCCGCAGGAGCACCCTGCTCGCCGTCGCGAGGAACGGCTTGTCGGATGCGACGTAGCCCGGCCGCTTCACCTGCCGCCGAAGGACGGCGAGCTGGTGGCGGAGCACCCCGATCTCCAGCTCGGCCTCAGCCGCCGAGCGTTCGCGCGTGCGGAACAGGCAGAGGATGCGGCGCAGGAACATATAGAGGAGAGATCGGAGCACGGCGCGACATTGTGCCAGATCCGACCTTGCGAGGCCCACGTATGGCGGGCGTGATCGCGTTTATGGACCCATCGGGCTCGGGCCCGTCAGCACATCATCGGGCATCGCTGGCACGTCGATGAGACCTACCTGAAGGTCGGAGGGACCTGGCGCTACCTGTTCCGAGCCATGGACCAGTTCGGCCAGGTCATCGACGTCTTCCTCTCGCCACGGCGGAACAGAGAGGCCGTACGGCGGTTCTTCGCCCGAGCGATGGGCCGGGCCCGGGTCTCACCAGTGGAGGTCACCACCGACCGGTACCGGGTCTACCCCCGCGTCCTCGATGAGCTGCTGCCCGCGGCATTCCATGACACGGAGGTCCACGCCAACAATCCCATCGAGACCGACCACGGACGGCTGAAGGCTCGCCTCCGGCCGATGCGAGGGCTAAAGCGCGACCGCACCGCCAGGGTCATCGTCGCCGCGCACGCCTTCATCCAGAACCTCTGCCGGGCTTCTACGATCTCGGGACCGACGTGCCCCCTGCTTCCCGACTTGCCGAGGCGTTCACCGAACTGGCCCTCCTGATCTGATCCGCGTCCGAGCGTATCGGTCCACCTCGCGCTGGCTTCGGCCAACGCAACAGTGCCCTTGGCGCTCCAGATAGGCGTCCACCTCGGACTCGAGCGCCACGGCCAGCATCCGCTTGGCACCGCGTCGGCAGATCTCATCCAGGGTGAGGGCGAACTCGTGGCGAGCGTCCTCGCATGCGACTACCCTGAGCATTGGCGTACCTCCTCTCGCCGGCGTCACCACGCCGGTGTCTCCGATCAGCGATCGACCGGAGGGTACGCCACGCCCATCACCAGGTCCCGCATCCACAACTTTCGTTCATACGTCCCGTCGCTACGTGCGCCACCACAACGAGGCAAGACCACCGGGGGTTCCATCTTCTGATGCCGAGCGGTGACCGCCCGCCGCCACATCCTCAGGTGAGCTGGCCACGTACGAGAGGCGAGATGTGCTGGGTGGCCTGATCCACGAGCACCGCGTCGCAGCGTGAGCTTCTGTACCCGACGGCCTCTTGCTCTCCGGATCCACCAGATGTCTCATAGGCGTATGGATCACCAGTCTGAACGTCGCTCAGAACTGCTGAATGGTGCCTCCCGGCTCAGCGGCGGTCGTCGCTGGGATGAGTTCCGACGTACTCTGCTACTCGGCGGAGTGCTGCTGTGCACCCTTGTACTGCTCTTAGCGCTCGCAATCTTCCTTCTCCCGTCGCGTCTCGCTCAGCGGCAAGACGTGCCGAGAGCCGTTGACCGGATTCGGCTCCAGAACGAGATCCGTGGAACGCTCATTCAGGCTCTTGCGGGACTTGCGATCATTGGCGGCGGTGTCTTGACGCTGCGCGGCATACAGGTGAACCGGGAGGGGCAGATTACGGAACGATTCACACGTGCGATCGATCAGCTTGGCAGTAAGGTGCTGGAAGTCAGGATCGGCGCCATCTACGCGCTCGAACGCCTTGCGCGCGATTCGAGGCTCGACCGCCAGGCAATCATTGAAATCTTGACCGCATATCTCCGAGAACATGCGAGACACGACGGACCGCTCGATGCTGACCGGCCTTCTGAGCATCCTCCTCCAGCCGATATTCAGGCGCTGCTCACCGTGATTCGCCGCCGACACATTACGAGTCAGGGCACGTGTCTCGATGGAGGTATATCTTGCATTCGTCCTGCGTCCAGGACCGAGTGAGCCGAGATTGCGCCAGGCGAATCAGCTTGTCGACGGGGAGCACATAGACGCGAACCGAACCGTCGCCCCCGGTCGCGGCCAGATGGATCCCGTCAGGGCTGAAGGCCACGCCGCCCGTCGGGAAAGCTTTGTCGTTGTTGGGGTCGGGCGGCCCCGCAACGACCTGGCGATCCACGATCAGCTTCTGCTGGAGTGTGCGCCCATACCACAGCCGAACCGTGCCGTCGGTGGAGACAGTTCCCAGCCTGCTCCCATCCGGCGAGAAGGCGAGGCCGAACACCGTTCCGAGATTCGGGCTGACGGCGCGGATCTGGCGACCGGTCCGAGCATCCCACAGCCTAAGGCTCCCGTCGTTGCCAGTCGTGACCAGGTGTCGACCATCGGGGCTGAACGCAACCAGATTGGGCGCGGTGGGCTCCGGGAGTTGGGTGAGAATCTGACCGTCGTCTACCCGCCACAGGTAGTATGTCCCGTTGTCCTCCCCGGCCAGTAGCCTTCCATTGGGGCTGAAGGCGACGGAGAATCGGCCGAGCGCTGGCTCGCCATCGGGGTTTCGGAGGATATGCAGGAGTTTCCCCGTCGCGGCATCCCAGAGGCGACTACTTCCTGAGCTGGTGGTCGCCACGGTGTCTCCGTCCGGGCTGAACTTGACATCGGCGATGTGAGCCGGTGAATCGTCGGGGGCGCGTTCCTCCATGGTCACGAGCTCGGCTCCGGATGACGCGCCCCAGATCCGAACCGTCCCGTCTGACGCCCCGCTGGCCAGTCTCGAGCCGTCCGAGCTGAAGTCGAGGGCCCTGACCCATCCCGTGTGCCCGCTGAGGACGAGCAGCCTTCGACCGCTCGTGGCCTCGTACACTGTTACCGGCCCGTCCTTGCTCCCAGTGGCGAGACGCCGCCCGCCGGGGCTGTAGGCGATCCCGGTGAAGCCAGGCACAGTAAGCCGCTCGCGCTCCCCAGCGGGAGAGACGTCGTAGATTTGCGCCGTACCGTCGGGACTGCCCGTCGCCAGAAACGTGCCGTTCGGGCTGAACACGACATAGCCGACCCTCGCCTCATGTCCGACAAGCGTGAGGGCCGGCTTGGCACCATCCGGGAAGACCTCCCACACGATCGCGGTGCCGTCCTCCATCCCGGTGGCCAGCCGGGTGGAGTCGGGGCTAAAGTCGAGAGGACTTCCGCCGGGGGCGAAGGAACCAACGGGGGGGAAGATGGCGAACATCTTGTTCCCCGTTCGGGCGTCCCATAGGATGACCTGTTCTGAGGTGAGGGTGGCGATCATCCTGCCGTCGGGGCTCCAGGAGGCGTTCGGGAAGAGGCCCGTCTTGCCGAGCAAGCTGAAAATGCGGCGCCCACCGTGCGGGTAGTGCCAGTCCACAACATCTGCATGTGACTCGAAGTCGGAGATCAACATCCACCCCCTGTCGGGGGAGAAAACTTCGCCGATCCCGTCGAACCGGTTCACCTTTCGCCCGGTCTGCATGTCCCACAGGTAGGTCGTGCCGTCCGATGCGAAGGTGGCGAGGAACCTACCGCCTGGGCTGAACCTCGGGTTGCAGCACAGAGGGGTCCCGTCGGGGAGCCCCAGCCGCCACACCTGCTGGCCGGTCACGGCGTCCCAAACACGGGTGTAGCCACCATTGCCAAAGCTGGACGTGGCGAAGAGCCTCCCATCGGGGCTGTAGTCGACTTGGACGATCGCGTCGCCCTTCGCCTGCACCGTGAGGAGCGGCGCCCCGGTGTCCGCGTCGTAGACGTCGGCCCGGGGACCGACCCCGTGGGCGAGCAGGAGGCGCCTTCCGTCGGGGCTGAACGCCACCGTCACTCGGCCGGCGTCCCCGGGTATCGTGACGATGGGTGGGCGGGCCTGCAGCGCCCAGTGCAGTGCTTGTTCCGCTTCGGTGAGAACTGTTCGGTCCGCGCGATAGGTCGTCTCCACGGCTTCGAGCGCTAGGAGGAGACTCCGCTCGGCGTCCTCCCCCAAGCTCGCAACCGAGGCTGCGGCCAGCTCGCGAGCCGTCGCAACCCTCGCCTCGCGCTCGGCTCTCCGCCCCCGATCCGCGGCAACGAGGGCAAGGGTCGCCGCGACGAGCGCACCGACCGTGAGCACGGCCACCAAGGCGCGGAGCCGGACGACGGAGCGCCGCTTCAGGGATGACTCTCGCTCGCGCTGGGCCTCCTCCACGCGGCGCTCCTGCTCGCGCTGATCGATGCTCGCCGTCAGGTACTCTCGATCGCCCGACGCCAGCGCGACGGTGGTCTCGGCCGCCCACGCTTCGAACTGCCCGAGCCGGGATCCCCGAAGCAGGAAGCTTGGATCACGGCCCGCCTCCTCCCAGTCGGCCGCTTCCGCCGCGAGTCGCCGCTCGGCCCTCACGTCGTCTCGAGCTATCTCGATCCATTCCGTCAGTCGGTGCCAGCCCCAAAGCAGCGCCTCATGCGCAACCTCGACGGTTGGTTCCCGAGTGACGGGATCACGGTCGAATGTGAGGAAGCGCTGGTTCTCGAACTCGTCGATCGCGAGAGCCATCGCCGCAGGATCGACTTCCATCGCTCCGAGTTCCGACCGGCGGACGCGGCGCCGGAGCCCCTCGACTACATCCTCGACATCCACGATGTGGAGGAACATCTGCCGGATCGTCTCCCGGTACGCATCGTCTCTGCTCCCGTACAGGTGCTCGGCCCGGTCGGCCAGCGCACCGCCGAGACCGCCCACGCCCTGATAGTCAGCGAGGGTGAGGCTGCCGTTCCGACGTCGTTCGAAGACCTCGGTGAGCGCGTACTGGAGCAGAGGCAAGGCCCCAGGTCGATCGGCAGCGTCCGCGACGACCTCGGCGAGCAGCGCCGGTTCCGGCGTCACACCTACGTGCTCTGCCGGCCCAGCGACGGCACGCTCGAGCTCCTGCGGCGAGAGTGGGCCGACGGTCTGCGTTCGAGCCCCGAGAAGCTCACCGAATGCCTGGTAGCCGAGAGGCCGATCGTAGAAGTCCCCACGGAGCGTGACCACGATGCGGATGCGGGAGTCTGGATCCGTCGCCGCGGAGACGAGACTGGCCATGAACCGAGCCCGAACCTCTTCGTCCTCCACCCTCGTGAAAAGCTCCTCGAACTGGTCGATCACGAGCAGCAGCTCCGATCCGTCGGGGGGGAGCGCCCGCTCGACGGCCCTGAGGAAGCCACTCCCTTCGTTCTCGAGTTGTTCCAGGAGACTGCCGGGTGGGTTCACCGCGATCCGACGGAGTGCTGCCTCGAGCTCCTCGAAGGGAAGGGCGCCAGGGGACATGTCGACGAAGAACCACGCCTCGGACCCATGAATGGCGCCCTTTCGGAGTGCCGGCACTAACCCTGCCCGAACGACCGAGGACTTTCCGCTCCCGCTTGGCCCAACCACGCCCAGGAATCGTGAACCTTCCACCGTCTCTGACAGTCGGGCCACGAGCCGCTCGACGAGAGCTTCGCGCCCGAAGAAGTCGGGGGCGTCCGCCTCGTCGAAGGGACGCAGTCCCTTGTACGGGTTGGCGAGCTCGACTTCGGCCCCGAGGGTGGTCCTGGTCCGATCAAGCCGCAGAGCCTCACGGAACGCGAGGTCGAATGCGGCCAGATCAGGGAACCGGGCGGCCGGATCCTTCGCCGTCGCGCGAGCGATCACGTGGTCGATGGCTCCCGGCAGCTCGGGACGACGCGCGGTGACCGGTGGGAGGGGTTCGTGCAGCTGCTTCTGCAACAGCGCTACCGGCGGCGTCCCCGAGAACGGGTGCTCTCCGCAGAGAACCTGGTACAGGAGCAGGCCGAGGCAGTAGATGTCGGTCGCGGGCGTCGCGGGCTCGCCTTGGATCTGCTCGGGGGACAGGTACGCGGGGCTTACTCGGAGATCCCGCTCCTCGGACCGGAGGCCCCGGAGATCGGCCGCGATCCCGAAGTCCGACAGGTACGCGTTCCCCTCCTCGTCCAGCAAGACGTTCGCGGGCTTGAGGTCGCTGTGGACCACCCCGAGACGGTGGGCAAAGGAGAGGGCGCTCGCGACCTGCTCCTCGAGCCGCGCGACGGTTTCGAGGTCGAACGGCGAGCGTCGCGACGTCTCGTCCAGGCTGCCGCCGCGGATCCACCGCAGCACGAGGTACGCGGCGCCCGGCTCGCGCCAGTAGTCGTACAGGGGGACGATGTTCGCATGCTCGAGACGGGCGACGAGCTGCGCCTCCGCCTCGAACCGCCGGATGAACTCGGGATCGTTCGCGAGGGCTGGACGGATCGCCTTGACCGCCACCTCGCGAGCTAGCTGGGGCTGCCATGCGCGGTAGACGACGCCGAAGCCTCCCTCGCCGATCTCCTCGACAAGCTCGTACCCGCGCAGCCGCTCGTGAGGAGCTTGCAGCGTCGGATCGTTCCTGAGGATCCGGTCGTGCAGCCCACGGAGCTCCTGCGACGGATCCAGGCCGAGCTCCTCGGCGAGGACCTGGCGGGCCTGGTGATACGCGGCGCTTGCATCGGCCTGCCGGCCCGAGCGGTACAGCGCGACCATCAGCAGACCCCAGAGCCGCTCGCGCAGGGGCTGCTCGCGGGTCAGCGCAGCGAGCTCGGGGATGAGCTCGTCGTGTCGGCCCGCATCGAGGTCGGCGGCGATCCGCCCTTCTACGGCTTCCAGACGAAGTTCCTCCAGACGGTGAGCCTCGGCGGCGAGCGGTCCATCACGGGGGAGGTCCGCGAACGCCGGCCCTCGCCACTGCTCCAGGGCTCGCCGATACAGAGCCGACGCCCGGTCGAGGCGGACTTTTGCGGCCCTCGCTTCGTGAACGAGAACCTCGAAGCGGGCGGCATCCAGCTCACGAGGCCCGACGCGCAAGACGTAGCCCGGCGCTTGCCATTCGAGCCGGTCGGGCCCAAGCGCCCGGCGGAGGTGGGTCACGTAGCCTTGGAGGGTCTTGCGGGCCGTGTTCGGAGGGTCCTCCCCCCATAGCTGGTCGATCAGGTTCTCGGCCGGCACGACTTGATTCGGGCGAACCAGAAGGCTCGCGAGGACCGAACGCTGTTTCGGGCCGCCTAGGGCGATCTGCCGCTTATCCACCGAGACCTCGAGTGGGCCGAGCACCCTGAAGAGCATGGGGGGACCGTACGCGTGAACGCTCACGTCGGGAAGTCCGTTGGGCCGAGCCGCATGACGCCACTCTCCACCAGCCCGGTTGAACCTCGGTTGAGACCGCTAGGACCCGGCAACCGCTCCTGGATGGTTTCAACCAGATTCCAACCGGACTCCGTCATCGTAACGGCGACCACCTGAGAGGGATGGCAGAATGCGGGTTGCGTCCGAGCGAAAGAGGCCGATTTCGGTGACTCCTCTCGAGGGCTGGCTTCGAAGGAGATGGCGATGAGGGCCAACTCGATGGGACGACTGATGGTGTGCAGCGCAGCTGGCATCCTGCTCATGTCCGCCTGCACGCGCCCGACCGGCGAGACGAAGCCCACGCCGCCGGTCCGGGCGACCTTCGAAGTGTCCCCGTGTCCGAGGGATGTGACCCGCAGGATCGAGAACGAGGTCTCCTGCGGCTACCTGACCGTCTTGGAGAACCGCGGAGACCCCGGTGGGCGATCCGTCCGGGTGTTCGTCACCCGGATTCAGCCTCCCGATGGCGAGCCCTCGCCCGACCCCATGTTCCTGCCGGGGACCAATCTCGGGTTGCCTCCATACTACGAAGGCATCGCCCCCATGGCGGAACGAACCCACCGCGAAGTGATCATCATGGATCAGCGCGGCCTCGGCCACTCGGAGCCGATCCTGGCCTGTCCCGAGGTCAGGCCCGTCGCCGGAGTCACCATCGGCACCGCCTTGATGAAGGCCTTGTTCCTGGACGCCATGCAGGCATGCCACGACCGGCTGACGGCCCAGGGGATCGACGTCGGCTCCTACAACCTCGCGGAGATCGCGGCCGACGCGGAGGACCTCCGGATGGCGCTGGGGGTCGACCAGTGGAACCTCATCACCCTGGGCACGGCTTCCTCGATCTCATTCGAGATCATGCGCCGCTACCCCGAACACGTGCGGGCCGTGGTGTTCGATAGTCCCGACGCCCCCCAGGTGGACCTCCTCACCGAGGCCGTAGCAAGTACCAAGTACGCGGTCAGGGAGGTCGCAGACGCCTGCGCCGCGGATCCTCGGTGCGATCGGACGTTCCCGGATCTCCTCGGTGCCTGGAACCAGGCACTCAGAAGGTTGCATGCGCACCCCTCCCGGCTAACGGACGAAGGCAATAGTCTGTCCATGGAACCCGGCGTCCGGGTCGTCATCGACGCCGCTACCGCCGTTCGCGGGATGAGAAACGCGTTCATCTGGAACGCGGCAACGTTCCCCAGGGATGTCTACAGCATCCAGGACTACGGGTACGTGATCAATCGGGAACCAGGGCGAGAGCTCGACGCGTCCTGGGATCCGCCCTTCTACCAGGGGTACACGCCGTACTACGACTCCCCCGCGGCTGGGCACTTTTACTCGGTCGGGGCGATCGGGACCTTCTACTCGGTGCTGTGTCACGACGAGGTCCCGTTCGTGGACCGGGCGGCGCTGGCCCAGGCGGCCAAGGGCGAGCCATGGTACATCGAGGCCTACGGCGAGAGCCCTTACTTCCAGGGTTGCACGCGGTGGGACACGGGGACCGCGGATGCCGATCCTCACGCCCCGGTGGTCTCTGACATCCCTACGCTGATATTGCACGGGAGGTTCGATCCGTACTCGGCCCTCCCGCTGATCAAAGAGGCGGCGAAGAGCCTGCCGAGAAGCTGGGTCGTGGAGTTCCCAGACTGGAGCCACAACGTGCTCGGCTCCGACTGTGGGCCCGAAGTCAGGAACGGCTGGATCGATGACCCGACCTCACCGCCCGATACGAGCTGCGTCGCGGACATGGATCCCGTCAGGTTCGAGGAGCCCGTAAGACTGGTCGGGTCCTGAGCATGGAAGCCGTGGGGATCAGCAGGAGGCCGCGATCGTGAACATTGCAGCGGGCATTTGGGTCCTGAGGCATTCCGACTGCGCGCTGGAGAGTCGAAACCACTCGGTCGATGATCCGACGCTGCCGGACACGACCTGCGCCGCCGCATGCCGACATCGAGTTCGGATCAGCTTAGAGCGCTGCGTGAGAAGGGTGGTCCGATGAATAGCATCCTGTGGCGGGAACCCAGGGCGAAGAAGCTCGCCGCGCTGCTCGTCTGCACCATCCTCGCTTCGCTGTCGGCGATTCCAACTTTCGCCAGATCCGCTGAGGGATTCTTCCAGGTCGCAGCACCGCTTCCGGCGGTCGGAGGGACTTGGACCGAGCTCACCACCCTCCCGTACGACCTCGAGGACCCCGACTACCGGGCCCCCGAGCAGGACCAGTGGTACCCGGGGAGCGGCTATGGGCTCGCCGGGGGCCGGGTCCAGGCCCTCGCCGTCGATGGCGACACGGTCTACGCCGGCGCTGCGGACGGCGGGGTGTGGCGGTCCTCGGACGGGGGGAAGAAGTGGACCCCGATCTCCGACGACCTGCCGACGCTCTCGTCGGGTGACCTTGCGATCGACCCATCGAACGGCGACTTGTGGTACGGGACTGGCGAGGCGGCTCAGGCCGAGACCACCGACAGTTACCGCGGCGTCGGTGTGTTCCGCTCGAGCGACGAGGGCGACACGTGGACGCTGATCGGCCGGGACGAGCTCGACCAGACGCTGATCGGCGCAGTGGAGCTCGACGGCGCCGGCAATGTCTACGCCGCCACGTCCGACGGGCTTTACCGGCGTTCGACCTCGGCGCCGCCATCGGACCCGTGGACGCTGGTGCTCCGACCCGGCACCCCGAGCCCGTTCGGGTTGACGTTCGTAAACGACGTTGTCGTCCGGCCGGGAACCGACGGGAGGGTCGTCGTCACCTCACTTGGGTGGCCCGGCAGCCAGGTCGACTACAACGGCTTCTACGTCTCCCGCGACTACGGCCGGGAAGGGACCTGGGGGCGCCTGGCGACCCGGGGAGACCTGGATTCGGACGAGATCGGCCGTGCCAGCCTCGCCTACTCCTCCGACGGGACCCGTCTGTACGCGCTGATCGAGTCCTGGAGGTACTACGCGGAGGACCGCCCCACGAAGCTGTACGGCGTGTTCATGTCGCCGAAGGGCGACCCCGTCGGACCGTGGACGAAGATCGCCGGCGCGCGGACACTCAAGCACGCGGAAGGCTCCTTCGCCCCGATCAACCCGAACTTCAGCCCACCGGGGCGGCTGGCCTACTTCAATCAGGCGATCGGCGTCGATCCGACAGATCGCGATCATCTGTACGTGGGGCTGGAGGAGGTCTACGAGACCACCGATGCCGGTCGCTCGTGGGTGGCCGCCGGTCCGAACTACTGCGGGGTGGGCACCCTCGACATCTGCCGGAATACAGTGCACGAACGCCAGCATGCACTCGCGTTCGGGGACGGCGTCGTCTATGTGGGCAATGACGGCGGCGTGTACCGACGCTCACTCGCCCGCCACACCGTCGGGGGGTGGGTGAACCTGAACCACGACCTCCACGCCCTCCAGTTCTACGCAGCGGGCGTCGGCAACAGCGGAGCGGGCGACGTGATCTGGGGAGGCACTTACGACGACGGCCTGTCGCTGCTTCGGCCGGGCGCCTCCAGGATGGTCGCCGCGCACTGCTGCCACGTGTTCCACATGATCGTCGATCCGTCAAACCCGGACCGTGTCGCCCTCGTGCACGTTGACTTCGCGCTCACCCTGAGTACAAACGGTGGCGTGGCCGGCGGATTCCGGGGTGCTGCTGCCGCCCTGCAGGACCCGATCCCTTACGTTGCTCCCGCGCTTCGCGCGGACCCCCTCCATCCGAACCGGCACTGGGTCTTCGGCGGCAGGTACGTGTGGGAGACGAGGAAGGGCTGGAGAACCCGCTGCCGCACGAAAGCTGAATGCGACTGGAAGCGCCTGGACGACGTGGGGGAGGGCCAGATGGTCACGGCCCTGGATGTCAGCGGAGACACCATCTACGCCGGGTGGTGCGGCCCCGTGCTCTGCGACCCAGACCCAAACTTCACGAGCGGGATCGACACGAACGTGGGCGGCGAGTGGCACCAGGTCGTCGGTCCCGGCATCGTGAACGGAGGCGATCCCCCTCCCAACCGATGGATCAGCTCGATCAGGATCGACCCGGCCAATCCCTATCACGTGTACGCGGTGTACGGAGAGTACCGGCGTCCGTGGACCTCAGGGTCGCGGCCCGGTGGCCACGTCTTCGAGTCGACCGACGGCGGCAAGACGTGGGGGGACATCAGCGGCGACCTCCCCGGGGCCCCCGCGAGGGACCTGCTCGTTCGCGGGGACAAGCTCGTCCTGGCGATGGACGTCGGCGTCTTTGTCGCCGACGCGGCCCATCCGACCAGCTGGTCGAACCTGGGGACCGGCATCCCGAACACCGCCGTGAGGAGCCTCACGCTCACCCCCGACGGCACCTCGATCGTCGCCGCGACGTACGGCCGAGGACTGTGGAGCATCGGAGTGCCATGACATCGTCCGGGTTCTGGTTCGGGGATGGCCTCGTGCCCGACATGGACCAGATCGACCTCATCACGGACTGAAGGGAGAGCCGGAATGAATCAGGAAGCAGACTGGACCCAGATGGCAGTTGGGATCGCCTCCAAGATCGCCTTCCGCTCTGCCGTCGTCACGATCGTGCTGCTCATCGTAGCGGCCTTCTCCCCGTCGGCGGTGGCGGATGGCAGCGTGCAGCCCCGGTTCGACCTCACCGATCCTTCCCGGGGTCCGTTCCCCAGCGACCGGTTCACGGTGCCCGATGCCACCCAGCTGACCGGGCTCCGGGTGAACCTGCCCAAGCCCGACTGTGCCCTCCGTCCATCGGATTGTGAGGACATCGACGTCCTCAACACCCTCGACGGCTTCAACCTCAAGCCCCGGCTGTCCGTCCCCTTCACCGGCCCCATCGACCCGTCCACGGTCTCCAGCGACACCGTGTTCCTGTTCAAGCGTGACTGCACGGCCTGCCTCGGCGGGAGCTTCGTGGGAATCAACCAGGCGGTGTGGGACCCCGAGGCCAACACCCTCCACGTCGAGTCGGACCAGCTCCTCGACCAGGGCGCCCGGTACCTGCTGGTGGTGACCAACGGCATCCGGGACCCCGACGGGGAACGGATCGACGCCGACCAGTTCCGAGACGTCCTTCACGCCGGGCAGACCGATGACCCCGCCGAGGCCGCCTACCGGGAGGAGCTCCTCGCCGCCCTGGACACCTTGAAGGATGCCGGGGTGTCGCCAGGCCGCGTCGCGGCGGCCAGCATCTTCACCACCCAGAGCGCCACGGCCGTGCTGGAGAAGATCCGCGACCAGATCCACGCGGTCAACCCGGAGCGCGCCGATTTCGCCATCGGCACGAATGGGGAGCACACCGTCTTCCCCTTCGCCGACGTCACCAGCATCGCCTTCCGGCGTCAGGTTGGGACGGCACCCACGTTCAGCACCAGCTCAGTCCCGCTCGGCGATCTGAGGATCGTCCCGGGCGCGGTGGGGACGGTCGCCTTCGGCAGGTACCGCTCTCCCGACTACGAGACGCCCGCCGGGGTGATCCCCCCGGTAGGCACCCTGACCGGCTCACCCGCGGTCCAGGGGACGAACGAGGTGTACTTCAACCTGTTCCTTCCCTCGGGACCGGAGCCCCCCGGCGGCTGGCCGGTGGTGATCGCCGGACATGGCGGCATGGGCAACAAGAACACGGCCAACAACCCGGTCCGGACGGGGGCGAAGCTGACCCAGCATGGCCTGGCCGCGATCACCATCAACGCGGTGGGGCACGGGGGGGGGCCCCTCGGCACCCTCACCGTCACCACGGCGGACGGCGCCGCCGTGACCTTCCCGGCCGGCGGGCGCGGCGTCGACCAGAACGGCGACGGCGCGATCGGGGCGAACGAGGGCCTCCACACCGCGCCGGATGCCCCCCAGGCCCTCGTCGGGACTCGCGACGGCAATCGGCAGACCGTCATCGACCTGATGCAGCTGGTGCGGGAAATTCAGGTGGGGATCGACGTCGACGAAGACGCCGCTCCCGACCTCGATCCCTCCCGGATGTACTACTTCGGCAATTCGTTCGGCGGCGTCTACGGCCTGCCCTTCGTAGCCGTGGAGCCCGAGGTGCGGGCGGGAGTCTTGGGCGCGGTGGGAGGCTCGCTGGTGGACTGGCGCCTGGGCATCGCCGCCGATGCCCGACCGCAATTGGGCAGGCTCCTGTCCCTGCGCAGCCCGAGGCTGGACAACGGGGGCCCGGATCCGATCCTGCCGACCAACCCCTTCCCGTTCCGGGAGAACCTGCCGCTTCGGAACCAGCCGACGCTCGTCAACGACGTCCCCGGGGCCATCCCCATCCAGGAGTTCCTCGAGCGTCTCGAGTGGGCCATGCAGCCGGCGGATCCCCTCGCCTACGCCCCGCACCTGCGCAAGGACCCCCTCGGGGGCGTCTCACCGAAACGGGTTCTGGTCACCTTCGCCCAGGGCGACCCGGTCTGCCCCAACCCGATCACAACAGCGCTTCTCCGAGCCGGCGACCTGAAGGATCGGACGATGTACTTCAGGGGCATTGACGCCTACCAGGCGGCCGGACTGACTGCCGGTGCCCAGGACCTGCACGAGTACCTGTTCAGGTTCATCGATGGGTTCAGAAAGAGCTTCGCGCTCGCCGGCCAGGAGGCGGTCGCCACCTTCCTCGCCTCGGACGGGCGGGTGACAATCGATCCCGACGGTGCCTGCGACCCCGAGACCGGCAAGGGCTGCCTGTTCGAGACGCCGATCGCCGGGCCGCTCCCAGACGGCGCGTCGTTCAGCACTTGACCATGGGAGAACCGAGACATGAACGATTCGACGAGGTCATTCCAGGGTCGAGCAAGGTGTGGAGCATCTCTCCTGCCTCTGATCCGCGCGGAATCACATTCGTTACCTGTCGGTCGTCACATCGCACGACGAGCCTCACGGATAGCGTTCGTTATTGAGTGCCGTCGGAAGGCTCAGCGGAAAGGAGGCCCAAGATGAGACGCATCGTCGCGCTCCTCGCCTTCGTTTCGGTCCTGGTGGCGCTCTTCGCTGCACCAGCAGCGGCGGATACGCCAGCGTTCCCGCCGGTGGCGCCGTACGAAGGATGCACCGACTGGTACCTGGGCATCGGGTCGCCTGCGAGCCCGGATGAGCAGCAATGGGCCTTCACCTGCGAGGAAGGCAACTTTTCGCCGGACGATTGGTCCGGGTGGTATCGATTCGACGAGTACCACTGGGACGCGGACTCCTCGCAGGTGATCCTGTTCTACACCTCCTACTACGAGGACGGCTGGTCCTGGTACATGTACTGGTACAGTTGTCCCAGCGGCTGCGCGTACAACGCGTGACGGACCTCATGACTGTGCGTGCCGCACCTGAGACGAGCCGGTGGGGTCCCGGTCGTCGTGGCCGGGCAATCCGACGGCACCGGCCCGCAGAAGCCCACATCGAACACCGAGGAGGAGCACGCTCCTGCCTCGCCCCGGATGGCAACCGGATCGTGTTCATGTGCAGGATTGCGGGGCGGCATGGCCGACTTCGAGATCTGCGTGATGAACGCCAACGGCTCCGCCCTGATGCAACTGACCAACAACACTGTGTTTGATGCGAGCCCTACCTTCTCCCGCGACGGCAAGGAGACCCTGTTCCACGAGAACGTGGGCGGCAATCAGCAGGTGCTCATGATGAACGACAACGGCACCCAGCAGATGCAACTCACCTTTAGGGACGCGCACGACGCCCGATGGTTTGAACATCCTTTCCCACTGGGGCGAGCTCAGGGTCGAAGGTCCAAATCACAACGGCAGAGGATCAGCGGAGCCGGGCAGGTTAGGGGGACGCCATGAATAGACACGTTGTGGGACTCGGACTCGTCGTGCTTGCTGTCGCCGTTCTGAGCAGCTCCGTTTCGACGATATCCGCGATCGGTTCGACCAGCTATGTGGGCGTTGGACAGGAGCGCCAGTATCTGGTTGCCGGTCAGAACAATGCTCTCCCCGACCGATCGGCGGTGGTTGCGGCCGGCGGCAACTGGGTCGATCAGATCACGTCAATTGGCGTCGCAGTCGTTCGCTCGAGCGATTCCGACTTTCTCACTCGAGTACGGAGCGCCGATTCGGTTGCGCTGGCCTCGCCCGACTTCGAGGCTGTCATCCCGGCGACCGAGCTAGACGCGCAAACGGAGGCGGATCTGGCGGCCGCAGCGGCTGCCCTCCCAACCGAGGATCTGCAGGCGGCCGGCGATCCCTTCTACCACCTGCAGTGGGCACATCGGGCGATGGGGGTCGACCAGGCGCAGGCGAAAGGCATCACCGGCAAAGGGGTGACAGTGGCGGTCGTCGACAGCGGCATCGATTGCCTGCATGAGGACCTGGTGGACCGCTGCCTTCCCGTCGAGAAGTCGAAGTCGTTCGTGCCTCTGCTCGACGGCAGCGGATTTGAGGACCCCTGGGATGCGACCAACCCGCACGGCACAGGCGTGGCCGGCATCATCGCCGCCACGGCCAACAACGGCACGGGCGTTCGCGGCGTCGCACCAGAAGCGAGCCTCATTTCGGTGAAGGTCTCGCCAGCGAATGGCGCACCGTTCCCCTGGAGCTGGGTCGCAATGGCCTACGACTGGGCCTCGAGCGAAGGCCAAGTCGACCTCATCAACGCAAGCCATGTCGTCTCCTTGAGCAAGAGCGACCCAGAGTCATGGCAAAATGTCAGCGACTTCCTCGGCATCGCCAACCGCTTGACGGCGCTCGTTTACCACCGTGGTGTCGCGATCTTCGCGGCCGCCGGAAATGGAGCCATCGATGTTGGCGCCGCGACCGACCTCAAGCTATGGCCGGCCGAATTCGCGCCCCGCGTCGTGACGATCGGTGCAACTGGCCCCTGCGGCGCGGCCCTGAACGGAAACGTCCTCGACGACTACTACGACAACCTGGCTAGCACCTCGAACTACGGATTCGATCAGAACGAGTCGCGGTTCCTCGTCTCCCCCGGCGGCGAGAATCAATGCTTCCGGACCTTGCGTTGCCGGGTCGGAGCCCTGACGCTGCCTTGCCAATTCTTCGACCAGATTGCCACGACGGCGCCGCGGGGCACCGGCCTCAATGGCTACACGTTCTTCATGGGGACGAGTGCCTCTGCACCCCATGCCACGGGGCTGGCCGCGCTCACTCTCTCCCGATATCCCGATATGAAGGTGGGCACTCTGGTGGACACCATCCTCAATACAGCGACGGACCTCGGTGAGCCGGGATACGACCGTCTGTTCGGGTACGGCCGGGGGAGCGCGAGTTGGCTCGCTTGATGGCAGCAACCTCAGCCTGCATGTGCGTCTGTTAGCGCCGTGAGGAGCACGGAGGCGGCGATCCAGGCGCCGGGGCCGGATCCCTCTCCACCGATCCCCTCGTTCGCCCCCGCACCCGCGGGCGAGGAGGCGGCGCGCGTCGCCTGAAGGATGATCCTCTCCATGCGGGATGTTGCGCGGAACCAGGCGTCCCAACGGAGTGGCGCCACACCCGACCCGACGCCTCCAGGGTGCATCACGTAGGCAGGCGTATCATCCGACGACGGGTAGAAGACCCACGCGCGTGACCAGCTCATCTGCAGGGCCTCGACCACGATGAGGTAGCGAGGGCCGGCACGGAAGCGACCGCCCAGGCCGTCCTCGACCACGTCCAAGAGTTCGGCGGCCTGGTGTGGACCGCGACACGTGACGCATCGGCTCTCGCGGTAGTCCCTCCACCAGGCGTCCGCAGCGTCGGACGAGATCCGAACCACGGTTCCGTCCGGGTCCATGACCTGGAAGGGGCCTCGTGCCGGGTCAGCCGTCGCCGGCCAGAGGCCGGACACGATCACGGTCCCGATGGCGACGAGAAGAAGCGTTCTCTTGATCGCCCGGCCTCCCGGTCGCGTGATCCGCGCTCCCACCCGACTCGACCGTGTGGCCTGATCGACGGTTCCACCGGGTCCCGGGCGCGACGCTCGCTGTTGGGCCCCGATCCGGATCCGGCACCGACGAGCGTTGACAAGAGAGAGGTGTGACGCTCTCGAGAACCTCCTGTCTGCCGCCCGCGAGGGCCCGCCGCTCGGGCCTCGGTTTATGGAACGTTGTCCGCGGATCGGGATGGTGGCCGGTCTCAAAGTCTCACCGGGGGATGGAGTAAGGCCCACGGCCAAGGCATCGTCGGGGCGCCGCAGGCGATCTCGTCCAGTGGTGGGTCGCCCTCCCGGAACCCTCCCCCTCTGGATAGGCGAGCGGCATGGTCCACGCACCCTCGGTGAACCACTCGTCCGATCCGAGATCCTCGACGACGAACCCGAAGAACCCGGCCATCCGCTGCGCCTGAGCGCCGTCCTCACTCCAGGCGGCCGTCCATGTGATGGTCCAGTCTCTGCCGTACTTCTTCACGCCGAGGACTGTCGGCGCACCGCTCCCGTACTCGTCCGCGTACGAGACATCGACCGACGCGAACATCGCCTCGAGCCGGGCCAGATAGTCGGCCCTCGACAGGACGTCGATCGTCATCATCGGGAACATCCCGCTCGCGAAGGTCTACCCCTGGCGCACGAAGTCCGGCGTCACGCACCCGGGGAAGAAGTCTGACTGGACGACGTTGCACTCGTACTCGTTGGACCGGCTTAGTTGAACGATCGTCTCGGCGTCGCCGGCCTTGATCGCGTCCGGCACTACCTTGCACCCGCGAGGAGGGCGCCTTTCTCCACAAACATCTTCAGCAGAGCGGTGAGTTCAGTGACGTACCGGTCGCGGTGCGCTCTGCGGCCCGGGAATGGGAGCGCATATCGCGGGGTGCCGTCCTGGTCTGCCTCTCGAGCCGCACGGGCGACGTTCCGCTCGATCGCCATCATGACGACGACGATCGCCTTCGGCCTCGAGATCCGGATGTGTTCGGCGAGTCGCTCCTGTCCCTCGGCGCGGGCCGCGATGCGCAGGGGGTCATCCGCATAGAGATCGTTCACGGGTTCTAGGCAGAGATTGTCCACGTAGCAGCCGAGCCGGCGAAACTCCTCTAGGAAGTCCCTCCCGACGAGATGCGGGATGGTTGCGACAAACGCTTCCCGGGTGGCGAAGTACAGGTTGCTGCTTGCGGCGTAGAAGAACGTCCCTCGCGACGGCGGCGATTCACCGATGAACAAGACCCGCGTCTCCTTGGGGAGATACCGGCTTCGTAGGCGCTCGGCTTTGTCCGCCGCTCGTGCATCTTGTTCAACTCTACCGACCACCCAGCTGTCGGTGGGCTGCCGAGTCACGCTGGCGGTCGGGGGCGGGTCCACAGAGATAAGGAACGGTATCGCGGATCGGTATCGTCGGCCTCAGGCGAGTTGTCGCCGTAGTGCGCGAGCGTTTGTGAGTGTCGCCCGACTGCCGTTCAGGCGCGTCAGCTCCAAGAAGAGCCAATTGGGTCGTTGCGGTTCAAGAGGAACAGAGCGCGAGGAGCGGGCCGAGGAGGATCGCCGCCGTGGTCCACATCGAAACAAAATCGTCTCTCGTCTCCGTCGCCCCGGGGTGATTCGACAGAAGGCGCTCGCCCGATAGGAGCACGGCATTCTCGTAACCCTTGTCAACTCCAGCCGCGATGACTCGCTCACGTAGCGTCCTACTTGACGGCCTCGGTTCTGTGGGTCGCGGGCGCTCGACTTCGAGAACGCGAAGGAGCAGAGCTTCAAGAGCGGGATCCTCCTCGTCCCACCCAAGCCAACAAAGAGCTAACGCCAAGTCCGCGTAGGGGCGGCGGTAGGTTTCGAATTCCCTCGACGATCTCCCCTCGCATCGGACCAGGGACCGGGAGCTCCGCGAGTGCTTGGGCGGCTTCCCAGGCCTCGCTCGGCAGGCTCTCGAGCTCCGATGTCAGCACACGCACCAGCTCGACCAGGCGCTCTGAGGAGGGGGTGGCCCCCTCGCGGACAGCCCGGGCCGCCAGGAGGGCAAGTGAGTGCGAGCGGGAGAGTCTAACGACGCCAATGAGATCGCCCACAATCGCTGACGACAACCCCGCGGCCAGGACTAGGATCTCATGGCGATCAGGATCGCCAGTCGCGTCTCGGACCCATGGAGTCTGCTGGTCACGAGGAAGCTTCGACACCCGCCTTGCCTCTCCCACCTCGATGAAGAGCCGGACGCGCGCTTCCACGGTCGGAGGCGAACCCCCGGCCGCGAAGACGCCCATCTCATCCCAGAACCCAAGCAGGTCCCGCGCCGTGGCCTCGGCCTGGCCATGTGGAACTTGCCACCTCTCGCCGCCGAGCATCACCGCGACCGGCCCGACCACTTCCGCATGGGTCGGAGCTTCCAGCCGGCCGAGAACGTCCGCGATGCACTCGAAGGCATCCAACAGACCGAGGCTGGCCGCCTCGCCTTCGAGCGCCCCCAGTCGTAGCGTCCCGCGGCGACGAGCTGTCACCTCCCATCGGCGGACGACGTCGTCGACGATCTCTGAGAGCACGCGCGCCCGGGTCGTGGGGAGGGGCCCCGCCTCTCGCTCCGCAGCCAGCAACGCGAGAAGGATCGGCACGAGTGGCGTATCGCCCAGTCCCCTCTCGGTCCTCAGAGCATCCTCCACCCATTTCGCCCGGTCGCCAGTCCAGGACGCCTTGTCATCTTCCCTGATAGAGAGGGCATTCGCCTTTTCCTCAAGAATTCGTCTGACGGTCTTCTCAGGGTTCCTGGGGGAGAGGAGCCGCAGCGAAGCGAAGCCCAGCGTCCGCGCATCCGCATAGGCGGCATCTCGTGTGGAGAGGACAACCTCGACGTCCTCGTGAACCTGTGTCAAGGCGGTATCGAGCCGCCTGACCACCTCGTGTCGCAGCTCCCTGGTCTCATCGAGACCGTCGAGGAAGAGCGCTGCTGAGCCGCTCTGGAGTCCCTTCCGAATGGCCGCCTCAACAAGGTCCCGGTCGTCCCTCAGTGCTTGTTGCGCACCGACCTCGACCAGCACATCCAAAGGAGCCCCTTGGTCCATCCGGCGGGCGAAGTCCTTCAAGGAAACGAGCAGGGGGGTGGGCCAATCCGGGTGAGCCGCCCAGAACGCCGCCGCCTGGACGAGCGCAGTCGTCTTCCCGCCGCCAGGAGCTCCCGTCAGAAGAGATCGACCTCGGCGACGGAAGGCCCATTCAGGATCCAGTTCCTTGATCCCGCTCCGATCTTGAGCCTCATTTCGATCTGCGCGGGAGCAACTGCCAGGACCATGCCAGCTTCGCTCTTAGGTAGAGGCGGTATCTCGGCACCGAGACTGCGGAGGTCCAGTTGGGAGCCACGCTCGGCGAGCGACCCGCGATACCTTTCAACAGCCAATCGGCGAGCCTCCAGTCGAGCGGATGCGACCCCAGCTGCATCCGCAACGAGAGTGAGCCTCCCCTCACGAAGGATGTCGACCCACTCTTCGGTGGCCCGACCCTCGCGCCGCCGGGCGAGGCTCCGAGCTGACTGCATGAGATGGGTCCATGCCTGCCGGCCCTGGCCATGCTGAACCACCGTCCCGTCAAGGAGCAGCTCTCCAGTCTCAGCATCAACGAGTCCGGCTTCGCCGACGTCCAAAGGAAGAACCACGGCCATCAGAGGCATCTGGTCTCGCAGATCAGGTGGGAGATCCGCCGCCATTGCAAGCAGCCTCTCGAGCAACGCTTGGCGAGAGTCTGGCAGTCGGGCCCGCACCGTTGACCGCAGGGCATTCAAGACCTCGCCTAGACGGCGAATATCGCCGGTTGGCCTGCCGACGGTAGCGACAAGACGGTCTCTCTGAGGGTTGAGTCCGCCCGCGAGGAGGGCCCGCTTCCATTGATCGACCACGGAAGCCAGGCCGCCGTCCTCGGCACGGCCGAAACCAAGCCGCCTCTTCGCCTGGATGAGACATCGCCCCCCGGTGGAGAACTTGACCTCGATGTCGTCGACTGGTGCATCCCCTTCAAGCAAGACGCTCTCAGGGATGCTCATTCCCTCTGGAAGGTCGATTCCCGGCAACGACAGCCCTCGAAGCGCGTGCGCGACGACCCAGGCTGCGACGCTGGCTCGGTACTCCGCGCCAGCCTCTCCAGCCGCCCCCCCGATGCCACCGCGGGCGTCGTTTTTCATCGGAGACCCATTCTGCGATTCTCGATCACGCCACACGGATTCTTCCACCGGCCGAGGACGGTCTGCCCCCGAGCACACGAAGGGGCCAGGCGGTCATCCATCCCAGTTCCCGACAGAGGCGCGTTTCCCCGCAGGGCCCGTGCCATTCGGCCGGCTACGGTCGGTCGGCGCGGTGGACGCGGCAGCTGGGCCGCCCTTTCGGGACCTGGAGCGCCGCTGGCGCACGCGGCCAGGCGTCGCGCCGATAGGAGGCGGTCAGCGCCCCCCGCGTGGAAGGAGAGGGGCGGCAGGGGGATGCCTCCAGTCGCGAACGTGGACAATGGCGGGCGCTGCTGCCTGTCAATCAGACGTGGGGCCACAACCCACATTTGGGGACGACCGCGTTTCGCTCACGCCGTTTCGCCTTGCAGACGCACCGATCATGGTGCGATGGGACTCCGACCCGGAGATGCAGCGGTGGCTCGACCTGCCCGCCCAAGACCCCGAGGGGTTCGACCACCTCGCCCACTGCGAACACGTCATCCGCGAATGGTGGGCGCAGTGGGAGGCCCGTAAGGGGAGGGCGTCGCCACACGAGCCGTGCGCGTGCTCTGTCAGTGGGGTTCGAGGGGTGGGGGCTGACTCGGATCGGGCTCGAGGCCGACGTAGACAACCACGCATCGCGAGCCGTGGCCCGTAAAACCCTGTTCGTTGAGGAGGGAGTCCTGCCTGGTCGCGGTCTCATCGAGCACTATGGGCGGCACTGTTGCATTGGCTACCGGCGTCGCATCGGGGACACTCGTGCGATGAGATCTCACCGTCACCTACGTCCCCGACCCGCACTCAGCTCAGCCTTCGCCGGGTACCGCTTCCCGCCCGAGGTCATCACCCTGGCGGT
>WNFV01001738.1_pt1 | contig 29501 bp, 34 predicted proteins | sample 5400101 | NCBI WGS metagenome assembly WNFV01 (sample SAMN13153361, study PRJNA577476) | soil metagenome | isolation source: 115 cm soil or saprolite under grassland replicate 1 | place: USA:California | collected 2016-06-15
CGTGGCCGGAGGACGCCGCTTCGCGCTGACGAACACGTGCGCAGCGAACCTTCTCGGGGTCGTCGAGCGGGAGGACTACGCGGCAGGCTCGCAGGAGGCGGCCCGGGCCGCTTTCGGTGCCGCCGGCCGCTACCTCCGCCTGGCTCCCGACGAGGTCGCCCGGCGCATGCTCGAGGCCTCGGGGCAGGCGGTGGCGGAGCTCGTCGGGGCGGCGATGCACGACCACGGTCTGGACCGGCCGGTGCTCGTCGCGCTCGGGGGCGGCGCCGGCGGCCTCGGCCGCCACGTGGCGGCACTCTGCGGGCTCGAGTGCGTCGTGCCGCGCGAGGCCGAAGTCATCTCCTCGATCGGCGATGCCATGTCGCTCGTGCGTGCGACACGGGAGCAGACGATGGCGGACCCGACTGCGCACGCCGTCGACGCGCTCGTCGAGGCCGTCGAGCAGGAAGCGGTCGATGCAGGAGCCTCCCCAGCGTCGCTCGACGTCGAGGTCGAGTACGTCGCCGACCGGAAGGCGTTGCGGGCGACCGCCAGCGGAGCGCTCGGGTTGCACGTCGAGGCGCGACCCGACCGCCCCGCACTGGATGCCGACGCCGCCGCGCGCCTGGCGGCCGAGCGGGGCGCCGGCGACGCGTTCGCGGTCGGCGCTTACTGGATCGCGCGCGACGAGTCGCAGACGCCGCCGCGCGTGCTCGTCTTCGACCGGTTCGGCGATCCGGTCGTCGACACCGCCGGCGAGCTCGTGCGCGTCGACGGAGAGAACGCGCTCCGGAGCACGGTCGAGGGCGCGGTGTCGCGGCACACGCGCAACGTCGGGCCGGTGCGGGTCCCACCGTCGGTGTGGGTGGTCACCGGGGCGCGGCTCGCCGAGCTCTCGAGCGGCGACGTCGTGACCGCGGCCGTTGCCCTGGCCGAGCGCGGGGGACCGCACGCCGCCGCGATCGTCGTCGGGAGGAGTTGACGTGGCGATCTACATGCCTGCCGGCCGTCGCCGGCGGCGCGCTGCACTCGCTCTGGGTGCAGCGCTCGTCGTCGGGCTCGTCGTGGGCGTGCTCGTTGGGCGCTTCACCGCCCCGTCCGTCGACGACCGCGTCGCCGGCGTCCGGAGTGAGGGTCGGTCCGTGCAGGGCGAGCTGCAGGCGATGCCGATCAACTACGAGAAGGAGCTCCAAGGGAATACGCAGTTCGAGCGGGGCGGGGGCGTGGCCGACGCGCTGGCGCGGGCGCGCCGTCAGCTCGACGGCGCGCTGGCGGACGCATCATGGCTCGGTCGTGACTCGCGGGCGAGCGCGCGGGCCGCCCTGACCAGCCTGAGCGACGCCCGGCAGAGCCGGGTGCCACCCGAGGAGTTCAGCCGCCTCGTGACCCAAGGCGCGGACCAGATCGGAGAGGTCTTCGGCCTGCACTGACGAGCGGCCCACGGGTGGCGCGGCCCTGGCGGGCTAGCTAAGGTTCGCCTTACTTTACTCCCGGAGAAGGAGAACCGACGTGCGACGCTCAGCGATGGTGGCCTTCGCGGCCGTGCTCGCCGGCGGGCTGCTCGGGGCCTGCGGCGGTGACAGGGACGGGGCGAAGGATGCGAACGTCACCCTCACCGACTACGAGCTCCAAGCTCCCGCGCGCCTCGGAGCGGGCCGGGTGACCTTCGTGGCCCGGAACAAGGGCACCTTCGTCCACGAGATCGCGCTCGTGAAGTCCGACCTCGCGCCGGGCCAGTTGCCGCGTGACGACGAGGGTCTCTTCGACGAGCGGGGCCGGGGCGTGCAGTTCGTCGACGAGGTCGAGGACATTGACCCGGACACGTCGGCGCGCCTCAGCGTCGACCTCGATCCCGGGCAATACGTGTTGCTGTGTAACAAGCCGGCGGAGCCGGGCGACCCGCAGTCACACTTCCAGCACGGGATGTACTCGAAGCTGACCGTGACCTGAGTGGAGAGCGTGGTGCCACCGGCGCGTCAACGAGCGATGCTGAGCGATCTTGCGGAGACAGCGATCCCGATCATCGTCGAGCGCTCGAGCAGGCTCCCCCAGCCGACGGCTCGATGCGCGCTATGGCGCCGGAGCTACGCCGTCACCCACATGAGCTCGGCGAGGCGCGCGGGCACGGTCTGCTCGCCGGCGTCGCTCTTGACCGCGATCCCGTCCACCGCCGGCCCGACCACGACCGCCTCCGAGCCGGGGACGAGCCGGGCGCGGACCAGGAACGAGAGTGCGTCGTCGTCGAGCTCGGCCTTCTCGCTGATGCGCGTCACCCGCACCGGGCCGGGCACGGCCTTGGCGAGCGGGAGCGCGCGGCGCGTGTCGACGCGATGTTTCGACCCCGGGATCGGGTTGCCGTGGGGGCAGGTTGCCGGGTCGCCGAGCAGCTGCACGAGCTTCTCCTCGACGTCGGCGGAGATCGCGTGCTCCCAGCGGTCGGCCTCGCGGTGCACCTTCTCCCACTCGAGCCCGATCACGTCGGTGAGCAGCCGTTCGGCGAGCCGGTGGCGGCGCACGATCGAGACCGCAAGCTTCCGGCCCTTGCCGGTGAGGCGCAGGCTGCGGTCGTCGAGGAGCTCGGCGTAGCCCTGCTCCACCAGCCGGTTCACCGTCTCAGAAACCGCCGGCGCCGAGATGCCCAGGCGCTCGACCAACCGGGCCCGGATGGGCGGGACGCCCTCCTCCTCGATCTCGAGGATCGTCTCGAGGTACTCCTCCGTCGCGTCGTGCATCTCGGCCACGTCCGAAGGATAGGACCGCGCCAGCGGATCGGAGGCGGAGACTCGGCCGGTCGCGGCCCGGACCAACTTGCACTCCGGGATCGGGAGTGCCAACCTGTTAGCACTCGAATCCGTTGAGTGCTAACCGTCGTCGCCCTCACCTCGGAGGGCGCTCCCCAGGGGGTACGTACGAATGCCGAAGCAGATCGCCTACAGCGAGACCGCCCGGAGGGCCCTCGAGGCGGGCATGAACAAGCTCGCCGACTCCGTGCGGGTCACGCTCGGGCCCAAGGGCCGCAACGTCGTCCTCGAGAAGAAGTGGGGCGCTCCCACCATCACGAACGACGGCGTCTCCATCGCCAAGGAGATCGAGCTCGAGGACCCGTACGAGAAGATCGGGGCCGAGCTGGTCAAGGAAGTCGCCAAGAAGACCGACGACGTCGCAGGCGACGGCACCACGACGGCCACCGTGCTGGCGTGGGCCATGGTCCGTGAGGGCCTGCGCAACGTCGCCGCCGGCGCCAACCCGATGAGCCTGAAGAAGGGCATCGAAGCTGCGGTCGACGCCGCGGTCGAGGCCGTCAAGAAGACCTCGATCCGGGTCGAGACGGACCAGGCGCAGATCGCCAACGTGGCCGCCATCTCGGCGGCTGACGCCGAGGTCGGCCAGATGATCGCCGAGGCGCTCGACAAGGTCGGCACCGACGGCGTGATCACCGTCGAGGAGAGCCAGACCTTCGGCATGGAGCTCGATCTCGTCGAGGGCATGCGCTTCGACAAGGGCTACATCTCCCCGTACTTCGTCACCGACCCCGAGCGCATGGAAGCGGTCCTCGACGACGCCTACGTGCTCCTCGTGAGCACGAAGGTCTCGGCGGTGAAGGACCTCCTGCCGGTGCTCGAGAAGGTGATGCAGTCGGGCAAGCCGCTCGTGCTCATCGCCGAGGACGTCGAGGGCGAGGCGCTCGCGACACTCGTCGTCAACAAGATCCGCGGCACGTTCAAGTCGGCCGCGGTGAAGGCGCCCGGCTTCGGTGAGCGGCGCAAGGCGATGCTCGAGGACATGGCCATCCTCACGGGCGGCCAGGTCATCTCGGAGGAGGTCGGCCTCAAGCTCGAGAGCGTCGGGCTCGACCTGCTCGGTCAGGCCCGCAAGGTGGTCGTCACCAAGGACGAGACGACGGTGGTCGAGGGATCGGGCACCCAGTCCGACATCCAGGGCCGGATCAACCAGATCAAGGGCGAGATCGACAACACCGACTCGGACTACGACCGCGAGAAGCTCCAGGAGCGGTTGGCCAAGCTCTCGGGTGGCGTGGCGATCATCAAGGTCGGCGCGGCCACGGAGGTCGAGCTCAAGGAGAAGAAGCACCGCATCGAGGATGCCGTCCAGACCACGAAGGCTGCGGTCGAGGAGGGCGTCGTCGCCGGTGGCGGTGTGGCGCTCCTGCGCGCGCAGGACGCCGTGCTCGCCGAGTCGAAGAAGCTCGAAGGCGACGAGGCCACCGGGGCGAAGATGGTCGCCCGGGCGCTCGAGGAGCCGCTGAAGCAGATCGCGGTGAACGCGGGCTACGAGGGCGGTGTGGTCGTCGAGAAGGTGCGCGTGCTCAAGGGCAACGAGGGCCTCAACGCCGCAACCGGCGAGTACGAGGACCTCGTCAAAGCAGGCGTCCCCGACGCGGCCAAGGTGACGCGCTCGGCGCTGCAAAACGCGGCTTCGATCGCGGCGCTGTTCCTCACCACCGAAGCGGTGGTGGCCGACAAGCTCGAGGAGAAGCCCGCGATGCCCGCCGGCGCCGGCGGCATGCCCGGCGGCATGGACGGCATGGGCGACTTCTAGTCAGACCCTCGACCGAGCAAGCAGTGGGGCGCCCTGCGGGGCGCCCCACTCGCGCGTCGGCATGGTTTGGCGTCAGCTACCCACGCATGAGGTGTGTAGTTGACGCCAAAACGTCGAGCGGCGCGGCGGTAGCCTCGCGCCGTGGAAGCCGTTGCGCCGTCGGAGGGGTGGGGCGTCCTCCATCTCTTCTACAAGGTCGACCGCGCCCGGGCCGACGCCGAGCCCGGTGGGACGAAGCGCGTGCTCGACGCGATCGCGTCGCTCGAGTCCGACGGGCACCAGGTGCTCGTGTTCACGGTGCTCGGGCACAAGGCCGAGCTCGGTGTCATGGCGCTCGGACCCGATGTAGCGCGGCTCCAGACGTTCCAGCACGAGCTCGCCGCCGCGCCGCTCTCCCTCGAGTGGTCCTACGTGTCGCTCACGGAACGGTCGGAGTACACCGACGACGAGGAGCGCGCGCGCCAGCGTCTGTACCCGACGCTGCCGAGCAAGCGGGCCATCTGCTTCTACCCGATGTCCAAGCGGCGCGAGCCGGACGCGAACTGGTACGCGCTGCCGTTCGACGAGCGCAAGCAGCTCATGGGTGGGCACGCGCGTGTCGGGCGCGCGTACGCCGGCCGTGTGGTCCAGCTCATCACGGGCTCGACCGGCCTCGACGACTGGGAGTGGGGTGTGACGCTGCTCGCCGACGACCCCACCGCGCTCAAGGAGATCGTGTACGAGATGCGCTTCGACGAGGTGTCGGCTCGCTACGCCGTGTTCGGGCCGTTCGTCATGGGCCTGCTGCTCGAGCCGGCGGAGGCGCTGCGCCGGATCGGGATGCCGGACCGGTGAGCAGCATCCGGCTGTTCGTCTCCTTTCCCGAGGAGCTCGTCGATCGCCCGCTGATCTACGAGATCGTCAAGAAGTTCGATGTCGTTCCCAGCATCCGGCGCGCCAACGTCGAGGAGCACTCCGGGTGGGTGATCCTCGAGATCAACGGTGAGCAGGAGCAGCTCGACGCCGCCATCTCGTATTTCGAGGGGCTCGGCTGCACCGTGAACCGGATGGAGGGCGACGTCCTCGAGAGCTGAGGCCGCGCGGAGTATGCGCATCCTCGTGACGGCGGTGTTCGAGCAGATCGTGTACCACTGCGCGTGCCTCGATGATCGAGACCCCGCGCACCCTCGCCTCGAGGTCGACGCGTTGCTCCGCGACGGCGACGTGGATGGACCGCTCCTGCTCCCGGTGGCCGACTACAAGCGGATGGTCGGCTTCGACACCGCCGACGCCCGCCTCCCGGCGTTTCGGGACGCGGGCCGGACCGAGAAGCGCGACGGCGTCGAATATCTGGTGTTCCCGGTCTGGGAGCGCATCGAGTGACCCAGCCGACGTCCGAGGACGAGGCTGGCGCCCTCGAACGGCTGGCGGACGCCGGGGCGGCGATCGTCGCAGGCGTCGAGGCGCACGTTCCGCGCTGGGCCCGGCGACAGGTCGATCGGCTGCTCGACGCATGGGGTCGCGCGACTCCCGAGGCGCGGGCCCGCGCCGAGGCGGACGCGATCGACGCCGGAAACGACGCCGCCCGCAGGATCGTCGTCGAGCTGCGCGAGCTGTTCGACACCGACCCGGAACGCCAGCGGGTGACGCCGCTGGAGATCGTGCGCAGCGCGTACCGCGAGCCAACGCAGGTGCTCGCAGCTGCTGGTGTTCCCGAGGTTGTCCGGGACGAGTTCGACGAGCGGGCGTGGCCCGACGACGTCTACGGCCTCGTCCCGCGCACGTTCGGCGATCTCGGCGATCCGGAGCTGGCGCCGCTCCATCTGGCGTGGGGGATGGCGAAGGCGACCGTGATCCGTGGTCGCCGCCCCGACTGACGGACTTCCCCGTCGCGCCCCGGGTGCCGTCACCTAGGCTGCCGCCGTTCTCACGGGTGGCTGAACCGGAGGTGACGGGTGGTTGCTGCGGTCTGGGATCTGGTGACGAGCGCGCCGAAGCCGAGAGTGAACCCGGGCGACACGGCGTGGGTGCTCGCGGCGGCGGCGCTGGTGATGTTCATGACGCCCGGCCTGGCGCTCTTCTACGGCGGGATGGTGCGCGCCAAGAACGTGCTCGGAATGCTCATGCAGAACTTCTTCTGCCTCGGGTTGATCAGCATCATCTGGGCCGCGCTCACGTACTCGCTCGCGTTCAGCGGGGAAAACAAATGGATCGGGAACCTCGACCTCGCCTGGCTTCGCGACGCGGCGACCACCTCGCCGACCGGATTCGAGCTGTCGATCCCGCCACTCGTCTTCTTCGCCTTCCAAATGATGTTCGCGATCATCACGCCTGCGCTGATCACCGGCGCCATCGCGGATCGCATGAAGTTCTCGGCGTGGGTGTGGTTCATCGGATTGTGGGCGATCCTCGTGTACGCGCCTATCGCGCACTGGGTGTTCTCGCCTGCTGGCTGGCTGTTCAAGCGGGGCGCGCTGGACTTCGCCGGGGGGACGGTCGTGCACATCAACGCCGGGATCGCAGCGCTCGCAGCCGTCCTCGTCCTCGGGAAGCGCAAGGGCTGGCCGGGCCATCCAATGCCGCCGCATTCGCTGCCGTTCACGCTCATCGGTGCCGGCATCCTGTGGTTCGGATGGTTCGGGTTCAACGCCGGCTCGGCGCTGAAGGGTGACGGCATCGCGGCCCAGGCGTTGGTGAACACCCACATGGCGGCGGCGGCGGCGATGCTCGGCTGGCTCGTGGTCGAGCGCATCACGAGCGGGCACGCGACCACACTCGGCGCCGCGTCAGGGCTTGTCGCGGGGCTCGTCGCGATCACCCCGTGCGCCGGCTTCGTCGGCGGCATGGCGCCGATCTACATCGGCCTGATCGCGGGCGGGGTGTGCGCGCTCGCGGTGAGCCTCAAGTTCAAATTCGGCTACGACGACTCGCTCGACGTCGTCGGCGTCCACCTCGTCGGCGGCCTCGCCGGTTCACTGCTCCTCGGCTTCTTCGCCGACGCCGCGATCAACCCGGCCGGCGCCGACGGGGTGTTCCTCGGTGGCGGCTTCGGCCTCTTCGGCGAGCAAGTGCTCGCGGTCGTGGCGACGATGGTGTGGTCCTTCGCCGTGACCTTCGGGATCGTGTTCGTGCTCGGCAAAGTCCTACCCGGCGGGATCCGTGTCTCGGAGGAGGACGAGGAGACCGGCCTCGACCTCAGTCAGCACTCGGAGACCGGCTACGCGCTCGAGCGCGTGTGAGCGCCTGCGGGACAGAAGGAAGGATTGAGGACTCATGAAGCTCATCGTGGGCATCGTCAAGCCGTTCAAGGTCGACGACGTGAAGGACGCGGTCAAAGACCTCGGCGTGCAGGGCCTCACGGTGTCGGAGGTGCAGGGCTTCGGGCGCCAGCGCGGCCACACCGAGGTGTACCGGGGCGCCGAGTACACGATCGACTTCGTGCCGAAGGTTCGGGTCGAGATCGTCGTCGACGACGGCGACGCCGACCGGGTGGTCCAGAAGCTCGTCGAAACGGCTCGCACGGGCAAGATCGGTGACGGCAAGGTATGGGTCGTGCCCGTCGAGAACATCTGGCGCATCCGGACCGGGGAGTCGGGGCCCGACGCCCTCTGACCCCACTGCCGTCTCGGACTTACGGGCGGCGCGCGATCGCCTGCTCGGCGATCGCGCCCGGGGCGGGGCTGCGTTCGGCCGGGCGCTCACAGAGCTTGTCGACGCGTCGCTGATCGAATCGCTCGCGGGCGGGGCCGGGGTTGCCCTCGTGGCGGTCGGGTCGTACGGCCGGGCCGAGCTGTGTCCCGGCTCCGATGTCGACGTGGTGCTCGTGCACGACGCGCGCGCGGACGTCGCCGCCGTCGCCGACCGACTCTGGTACCCGCTCTGGGACGCCGGCTTCGTGCTCGGGCACGCGACCAACACTGTCAAAGCAGAGGTCGCGCTGGCCGAGCACGACTTGCACGCGCTCACGGCGTTGCTCGACGCCCGCCTGGTGGCCGGCTCTCCCGAGCTGTTCACAGAGCTCGTGGGAAGGATCCGCTCGCTCGCTCAGCAGCGACGGGCCCGGTTGGTCGACGACCTGCGGAGCGCGGCCGAGGCCCGGCGCGAGAAGTTCGGTCTCGTGGCGGAGATGCTCGAGCCGAACGTCAAGGATGCGGGCGGCGGCCTGCGCGACGTCCATTCTCTGTCGTGGGTCGGGTGGGCGCTCGGCGACCCCGGCGGCTGGACGGCCCTGGTCCGGCAGGGCTACCTCCGTCCCGGTGACACGGACCGGCTCGGCGCCGCGCTCGCGCGACTCCTCGACATCCGCGTCGCGCTGCACCGGGTCACGCGGAGCCGCACCGACGTGCTCACGCTCCAGGAGCAGGACGCCGTGGCCGCCCACAGCGGCGCCGCTGACGCCGACGCGCTGGTGCGCGAGCTCGCGGGCGCGGCACGGACAGTCGCGTGGCTCGTCACCGACGTCTTCGCCCGCCTCGCGGCGACGAAACGCGGACCGGGCGGGCGCCTCTCGGGCCGCGACCGCGATCTCGGCGGCGGCGTCATCGTGCGCGACGGACGCGTCGCGTTGACCGCCGACGCCGGCGTCGACGCCACCCTCGTGCTGCGTGCGGCCGCCGTCGCCGCCGAGATGGACGCGCCGTTCGACCGCGCGTCGCTCGAACGCTCACAGAGGCTCGAGCACGTGGCATGGAACGACGGTGCCCGCAACGCATTCATCGCGCTATTGCGAGCGGGGCGGCGGGCGGTGCCGGTCTTCGAGGCGCTCGACCACGCCGGCGTACTGTCACGCCTGTTGCCGGAGTGGGAGCACGTCCGTTTCCTCCCGCAGCGCAACGCGTACCACCGGTTCACGGTCGACCGGCACCTCCTCGAGGCAGTCGCCGAGTGCGCAGCGCTCCTCGACGACGACGGCTTCGACGGCGAGATCGCGCGCCGCACCCGTCGCGACCTGCTCCTGCTCGCCGCCCTCCTCCACGACCTCGGGAAGGGGATGGCAGGCGACCACTCGGTCGCCGGCGCGGAGGTCGCCGTCGGCCTCGCTCGACGCATCGGCGTCGACGAGGATGGCGTCGCCACGCTCGACTGGCTGGTTCGCAACCACCTCGTGCTCGCCCAGACGGCCACCCGCCGCGACCTGTCGGAGGAGACGACGATCGCGCGCTTCGGCCGGCTCGTCGGCACGACCGACCGGCTCGACCTGCTGTACGCACTGACCGTCGGCGACTCGCGTGCCACAGGGCCGGCCGCATGGGGGCCGACCAAGGCGGCGCTCGTGCGCGAGCTCTACGCCAAGACCGACAGCTTGTTCGAGGACGGGGTGGTCGGCGGCGGCCTCGAGGCACACCGTCGCGCGACGCTCGAGCGCTACGCCGCGCTTCTCGCGGTCGGTGATCTCGCCGTCGAGTGGGGCGAACGCGACGACGGATTGCTCGCGTGCGCGGTGGCGGCACCGGACCGCACGGGGCTGCTGGCGCACGTCGCCGGAGTGCTGGCGCTGTTCGGCTTCGACATCCGCGACGCCGCGGGGTACATCGAAAACGGCATGGCCCTCGAGGTATTCGACGGGGTGGATCGTTTCGGCCGCCTCGACGACACCGCCGGCCGTGACGCGGCGGAGACGGCGTTGCGAGCCGCCCTCGCGGGCGAGCTACCGCTCGCGGAGCAGCTCCGAGCCCGCATCCGGCGGTACCGGAAGCCGGCACCGAGCGGAGACGCGTCGGTGGTCATCGACGACGACGCGTCGCCATCGGCGACCGTCGTCGAGGTGCATGCGCCGGACGATGTCGGGTTGCTCGCGCAGGTCGCGGCCACGTTCGCGGACCTCGACGTCGACGTCCGCACCGCGAAGGTCGCGACACTCGGCGACCGTGTCGTGGACGTCTTCTACGTACGCGACGCAGACGGGAACAAGATCGAGGAGCGGCTCGCGCTCGATCAGCTCAAAGCGACGCTGATGGCCCGCCTGACCAGCGAGTACTGGCTGCCGGATCCCGGGTGAACCCCACGTAGGCTCGGAGATGTGAGCGAACCCTTCGCGGTGTCGGCCGCGGATCTCTTGCGCTGGGCCGAGTCGCTGTCGGGCATCGCGCGCACCGGCCTCGGGTTCACGCAGAGCCTGTACGAGAAGGAGCGCTTCCAGGAGGTGCTCAAGGTCGCGGCCGACATCCGGGCCGCGGCGCTCGAGGAGGCCGAGAGTGACGCGCTGTTCGAGGAATGGCTGGCCTCGGTGGGCGAAGGAGTCGCCGGGTACGTCACGCCGAAGGCGGCGGTTGCCGCCGTGGTCGGCAACGAGGCCGGCGAGATCCTGCTCACGCAGCGGTCCGACTCGGGCGTGTGGCTGTACCCGGTCGGCTGGGCCGATGTCGGTTACTCGCCGTCGGAGGTCGCGGTCAAGGAGGTGTACGAGGAGACCGGCATCGAAGTCGAGCCGGTGTCGCTCATTGCCGTGTTCGACGGCCTGCGCCTCGGGTTCGCGCGCGTGCCGCTGTACTCGCTCGTCTTTCATTGCCGGATGCTCGGCGGGGAGCTGCAGGGCCACCCGCTCGAGACGCGACGCGTCGGGTTCTTCGCCCGGGATCAGCTCCCGGAGCCGCTGGCGGGCGGCGCCCGGTGGGTCGACACCGCCTTCGCCGCCATCAACGGCGAATCGCGCCCCGCCGACTTCGACGCGCCCCGCACGCCACCGTGGCGCGGCACGTAGCGCGCATTGACGCGTTTTGGCGTCGTTCAGGCCCGCCATAGGTGACTCAGCGACGCCAAAACGATGCGCTCAGCGGGCGGCGCGTTCGAGCTCGCTCATCGTGTAGAGCGCGCGGAGCTCGACGTCGATCTCGGCCAGGTTCTTCTGTCCGCCGGACTCCCTGTCGATCACGCACACCGCGTGCTCGACGATCGCGCCCCGGTCGCGCAGGTCGCCGCACGACGTCACCACCTGCCCGCCCGACGTGACGACGTCCTCGATGACCGTGACTCGCTTCCCGTCGACGTCGCCGCCCTCGGCAAGCCGGCACGTCCCGTACGTCTTCGCTTCCTTGCGCACGAACAGTGCGGGGAGGCCCGTGAGCAACGAGAGGATCGTCGCCAACGGCACGCCCCCGAGCTCGAGACCCGCGACGGCGTCCGTGCCGTGCGGCGGCAGCAGCGGAGCCAGCGCCTCGCCGATCGCGTGCAGGAGCGCGGGATCGGACTCGAAGAGATACTTGTCGAAGTACTCGTTGCTGACCGCGCCCGACCGCAGGCGGAACTCACCCGTCAGGTGCGTCCGCTCGTAGATCGCCCGAGCCAGCTCATCGCGTTCCACACGCCAAGCTTGCCATGGCGGCGATCATGGCGTGCAGCTTGACGCGCCCAGCGTGATATCTCGGCACACGGTCTCGCGCGTCACCTTCCACATCCCGTTGACAGGCACAGACTCGCCGACGCGGCCGGGCCACGTGCCGTTTGCGTCGCGGATGTCGTAGAGGACCGCCGCTTTCGTCGGGCTGACGAATCGGATCTCTCGGATGTCGATCGATAACGTCGGCCTGGCGTTTGGGATGTTCTGGTCGAGCTGGGCGATTGCCTGCTCCAAACCGTGGGTGTCATCGACGAACTTCACGACATCTTGGATCGCGGCGTTCGCTGCGTACACACCTTCGTACGCTTCCGTCACCGACTTGCGCGCCGCGTCCTCGTCCGCGGGCGGCTTCCCCGCCGGCGGGAGCGTCGACGGCGGCGGGGCGCTTTGCTGGGGCGGGGTCATCGGTGGCGACGTCGTGCCGCAGGGGAGGGAAGGCACGCCAATCTCGCCCCCCATCCCGCTCCTCTCGAGAGTCGACCCCGATGCGTCGAGCAACTCGATCGTGGCGCTGAGAGGGGTTCCCTCAGGAGCGTTGACGGCGAGCACCGCGACTGCATGGTCACCGTCGAGATTGGCCGGGTGCATCTCGTCGGTGCCGGCGCCTTCGAAGGTGACCCGTACGGTCTCGGTGCGGGGTCCGAGGTTGGAGCCGAGCTGGATGATCACGAACCGCACCGGAGCCCCTTCGGCGTCGCCGAAGCCGCCACCGAGTGTGGCGATGCCGTTTGCCTCCACCGGCACCGCCGGCAGCGCAACCGCGCCCGCGTTCGACAACTCGGCGACGATGCTCGCTGGGCAGTCGGACGAACCACCCGAGCGATACGTCCGAACAGTGAGGTCGCCCGTCGTGCGCCGGAACAGTGGCTCGAGGGGGCCGCACGTTGGAGCATCGGGGCAACCACCCACCGCCTGTGCGGCCTGCTCGCCGGCGCTGCGTAGTCCTCCGGCGCCGGCGATGACCGATGGCCCGTTCGACTCGGTTGCGCGAGCGACGGAATAGCCCGCGATCGGCGCTGCGGCGAGCAGGAGCACCACGCCCACGGCGACGACTCTCAACCGCCGCCGCTCTGAGCGCCCCCTCCGGATCGCCAGGTCGTCCCAATCGGGCCGCGCGTTCATCCCTTCCGCACGACGACGCAGAGACTCGCTGAGCTTTCGCTCGATCTCGTCGCTCATGGCGTGATCACCTTTCTCAACTCGGCGAGACCGCGGTGGATGAGCGAACCAACCGTGCCAGGGCGGCAGCCAAGGGTCGCTGCGATGTCGGCTTCGCAGAGGTCGTGGTAGTACCGCAAGATCAGCGCGGCCTTTTGGCGATACGGCAGCCGTGCGAGCGCATCACCGAGCTCGTCCGCACCGAGCTCAGCTATCTCGACCCGGTCGCGGTGGCGCTCCCGCTCCCGCTTGCGGCGCCGGTGGTGCGAGTGACACGCGTTCACGACCGACCGACGCAGATACGGCTTCGGCTGTTCGACGCGGCGCCAATGGCGCTGGAGCTTCACAAACGACTCCTGCACGAGATCTTCGGCTGTTTCTCGGGAACCGGTCAGCAGGTACGCGAGCCGGACCATCTCTGTGAAGCAGTCGCGGTAGAGCTCCGTGAACGTTGGTTGCGGCTGTTCCGGCGTCTGCGGCCGCGGCGAGGCCCCCTCTGGAGGCCGATCCACCTGACTCGCCACCTCCGCATCCTGCACTACGTGTCAGACGCCCGACGGCTCCGATTCCTTGCGTCCGACGGTGCGTATCTGAGCGACGCTGAGCGTCGCTCAGATACGCATGGGTCAGACGCGGAGCTCCTCGAACAGGAGTCCGACGATCGACACCCCGCCCCGGGAGCGCTCCCACACTTCGCCGACTCGGTCGTGGTCGACCAGGCCGACGGCGTCGGGCGGGACGCCGAGGGCGGCGGTTGCAGCCTGGGCCAGGGTGGCGGGCTCGACCTCGTCGCCGTAGGCGGCGAACGCCTCGAGGCCTTCCCACAGCGACTCGAGCGCGCGGCGTTCCTCGCCGAGAGCGAGCGTCCCCGCATCGGCGCCCGCTCGCAGCTGCGTGACGACACGCTCCCACAGGTCGTAGTGCGACAACCCGGCGGGCAGGTGGTACGCGGCAACCGGGTGCAGACGCCACTCGAGCGCGGCCCCGCCCGGACCATTGTCCAGCAGCCACGTCTGTGATCCGTTCACGTAGCTGTCGACCGGGAGGCCGAAGCGCTCGTCGAGTGCGAGGACAAGCGACGGTGAGCTTCGCCACACCGCGGTCGCGGTCCGCATCGTCGCTGAACGTAACATCTGGCCCGATGTTCTCGACGCGGCTGGTCGCCGCATTGATCGCGCTCCTCGTCGTCACCGCGGTGGCCGGATGCGGCGGAAGCGGCAGCAACGACGAAGGCGGCGCCCTCAGCAAGGGCCAGTTCGCGCAGAAATCCAACGGCCTGTGCGCGGACGCACAGGTGAAACGCACCCAGCTCGTCCAACAGCTGCCCATGAACCCGTCCGGGCCGGCCGACGCGGACAAGCTCGACAGCATCGTCACGATCGATCGCGAGCTGATCCGCAAGGTCGATGCGCTCCTCCCGCCCGAGAGCGAGCAGGACCGGGTCGACAAGGTGCTCGACACCTGGCGCCAGCGGGCAGGCGTCGAGCAGCAATACGCCGACTCGGTGAGGGCGATGCAGGACCCGGCCACGCTCGCGAGCTTCACCGCGAACCTCGCGCAGATCGACGCCGCCAACGACCCCATCGCGATCCAGCTCGGCATGACACAATGCACGCGCGGATCGACTTGACCCACGGTGGACGCGCCGCGATCGCGCTGGCAGCGATCGCGGCTCTGACCGTTGCGTCGGCTTGCAGCGACGGGGGCAGCAGCCGCCTCTCCAAACAGAGCTACATCGACCGCGCCGACGAGATCTGCGCCCAGGCGAACAAGAAGATTCGTGGCCTCGAACATCCCGACCTCACCGACCCGCAGGCAACCTCGAGCACGATCCGCCGCCTCCTCGCTATCCAGCGCGCCGAGGTCAAGGACCTTCGCGGCCTGAAGCCACCCGAGACCGACGCGCCTGCGACCAACAAGTGGTTGGGCTTCGTCAGCAAGGCGCTCGACGAAGCCGAAGCCGCCCTCGCTGCGCTCGAGCGCAGCGACCGCGACGGCGTCAACGAAGCGAACAGGCGGGGAGGCGAGGCCCAGCTGCAGGCCGACGATCTCGCAAGCGGGTACGGCATCAATGGGTGCGTGGGCGCGCAGGAGGCGCCTCCGACGGCCACGACCGCTCCGACGTCGACGACCGTGCCCCCGACCTCCTCCAGCACGCCCTAGCTAGAGTCCTCGCATGACCGACGAACTGTGGCAGCGCGACGCATGGGAGCTCGCCGATCGGGTCCGCACCGGTGAGCTCAGCGCCCGGAAGCTGCTCGAGCAGTCGCTGGCCCGGATCGAGCGGCTCAACCCCGCGCTCAACGCGGTGTGGTTCCTCGATCCGGATCGGGCGTGGGCCGACGCCGAGCTCGTCGACAAGCGCGTGGCGGCGGGCGAGGACCCGGGCTCCTTCGCAGGCATCCCCATGGGCGTCAAGGAGCTCGCCCAGGTGCAGGGCTGGCCCGACACGCACGCCTCGGTGCCGTACGCGGATGCCATCGCCGAGTTCGACTGCGCCGAGGTGGCGCGTCTGCGCGCCGCGGGCGCGGTGCTCGTAGGGCTGACGACGGCGCCCGAGCACGGTGTCGTCAGCTACACGGTGAGCAAGCTGCATGGCATCACGCGCAACCCTTGGAATCTCGAGCGCACGCCGGGCGGCTCGTCGGGCGGCTCGGCGTCGGCGGTCGCGGCCGGGCTGTTCCCTGCGTGCACCGGCAGCGACGGGGGCGGGTCCATCCGCATCCCGTCGTCGTACTCCGGCCTCTTCGGGATGAAGACGACGTTCGGACTGCTCGGTGTCGGCCCCGAGCCGTTCGGCTACTCGATGACGTCGGTGCACGGCCCCATCGTCCGGTCAGTGCGCGACGCGGCACGCTATCTCGACGCCACCTCGGGGCCGAGCCTCACCGACCCGACCTCACTGCCCGAGCCCGAGGTCCCGTTCGAGGACCGCGTCGCCTCGGGTGAGGCAACGGAACGGCTGCGCGGCAGGCGCGCGGCGTGGTCGTCGACGCTCGGCTACGCCGGGACGGATCCCGAGGTCGAGAAGCTCACGCACGATGCCGCCCTCGCGCTGGTCGACGAAGCAGGACTCGAGCTCGTCGACATCCCCGTCGAGCTGCCCAAGCCCGGCGTGGCGTGGGGGCTGCTCTCGTCGCTCAACACGGGCGCCTTCCACCTCGACTTCGAGCGCGACCACCTCGACGAGCTCGACGACGTGCACCGCGCCGGCGTCGAGATGATGATGAACCTGCGGCCCAGCGGCTTGTACAAGGCGATCCGCCGCCGCCACGAGCTGATGCTCGCGTCGGCTCGCGTCTTCTCGGACGTCGACGTGCTGCTCACGCCCACGACGCCGACGACCGCGTTCCAGGCCGAGGGGACGTTGAACGGGACGGTCGCCGGTCGTTCGGTGAACCTGATGGGCTTGTCGGCTGCGTTCACGGCGCCGTTCAACATGACCGGCCAGCCGGCGGCGAGCATCCCGGCCGGCCTCGTCGACGGCCTTCCGGTCGCGTTGCAGGTCGTGGCGGCCCGCCACGGCGACGACCTCTGCCTCGGCGCCGGCGCGCTCATGGAACGGCTCCGCCCGTGGACGAAGTTCGCACCCCTCGCGTACGACTGACCCGCTGCCGCCCGGGAAGCCTTGACCAAACGGTCAAGTAAGATTCAACGCGTGACCGACGTGGCGCGTCGGCCGGGTGACCCCGACGGGGCGTCCAGGCCCCCCAAGCCGAAGAAGCAGGAGCAAGAGCCGGCGAGCGAGGACGTCGTCGAGGTCGCGCCCGGGATCCTGCGCATGCAGCTCCCGATCTGGATGCCGGGGCTCGGCCACGTGAACACGTACGGCCTGGTCGACGACCGCGGGCTCGCGGTGGTCGACCCGGGGCTGCCCGGGCCGCAGTCGTGGAAGGCACTCAAGGCCCGGCTCAAGTCCGCCGGCTTCAAGCTGCGCGACATCCACACCGTCGTCGTCACGCACTCGCACCCCGACCACTTCGGCGGGGCCGGCCGCGTGGCACGCGAGGCACGCGCCGAGCTGGTCACCCACCGCGCGTTCACAACGTGGTCGCTCGACCGCAAGCTGCGCAAGCAGCAAGCGCGCCTCTCGCAGCGCGAAGCCGAGCAGCTCGAGCGGGACGCCGCCGCCGTCGCCGAGTCCGTCGACGTCTCTCCTGAGGAGCTGCCCACCGTCGCCGAGGTCGGCGACCGCGACACCGGCGATCCGCTTCTCGACGACCCCACGGTCGAGCGGCAGCGCCAGTCCGTGCCCTGGGGCGGTGAGACACCATGGGGCGGCAGCAAGCACCCGATGCCGCCGTTCCGCCGCCGGGTGATGATCCGCGCGATGAGCATGCTGTTCACCCCGCCCGATCCGACGCGTCGCGTCCGCCACGGTGACTCCGTCGTGCTCGCCGGTCGCGAGTGGACCGCGCTGCACACGCCGGGCCACACCCTCGACCACCTGTGTCTCTACGACGCCGAGCACGGCCTGCTCCTCGCGGGCGACCACGTTCTGCCCTCGATCACGCCGCACGTGTCGGGCATCGGCAACGGTGCGGACGCGCTGCGCAGCTACATCGCCACCCTCGATCTCGTCGCCGACCTGCCGGGCGTCCGCCTCGGGCTGCCCGCGCACGGGCATCCGTTCGACGACGTGCCCGGCCGCGTCGACGCGATCAAGCGCCATCACCACGAGCGCATGGAGCTCCTCGGCGCGGCGTCGGCGGCTCTCGGCCCCGCCAGCGTTCAGGAGCTCTCCCACGAGCTGTTCCCGCGCAAGCACTGGGGCGTGATGGCCGAGAGCGAGACGTTCGCCCACCTCGAGCACCTCGTGCTCGAGGGCCGGGCCGAGCGCCACCAGGAGCACGGCAAGCTGATCTACACGGTCGCTCCCGCCCCCTGACCGACCTAGGGTTCGATCGTGCCCACACGCGCCGACGATCCCACCGCCGAAGCGACCGACCTCCTACGCGACCTGATCCGAAACCAGTGCGTGAACGACGGGCGTGTCGAGTCGGGTCAGGAGACCAAGAACGTCGACCTGCTCGGCAACTACCTCGAGGGCGCGGGGCTTGACCTCGAGCGTTACGAACCGCAACCGGGCCGCACGAGCCTCGTCGCCCGCATCGAAGGCAGTGACCCGCAGGCTCCGTCGCTCCTGCTGATGGGCCACACCGACGTCGTGCCGGTGAACCCCGACGGGTGGACCCGAGACCCCTTCGGCGCCGAGATCGTCGACGGCTTCGTCTGGGGTCGCGGCGCTGTCGACATGCTCAACGAGACCGCGACCATGGCGCTCGCGTTCCGCCGGCTCGCCGACTCGGGCTTCACGCCGCGCGGCTCGCTCATCTACCTCGCCGTCGCCGACGAGGAGGCGCTGGGGACGTGGGGCGCGAAGTGGCTCGTCAAGAATGAGCGCGACGCGGTGTACGCCGACTACGTGCTCACCGAGTCGGGTGGCTTCCAGATCCCGACGCCGGAGGGTCCGCGCCTCCCGGTGATGGCCGACGAGAAGGGCACCTACTGGTCGAAGATCACCGTGCACGGAATACCGGGCCACGCCTCGCAGCCGTTCCGCACCGACAACGCGGTCGTGACGGCCGCCGAGGTCGTGCGGCGGCTGAACGAGTACCGGCCGCCGACCCAGATCCACGACACGTGGCGTCGGTTCGTGGAGGGCATGCACTACCCGCCCGAGTTCCGTGACGCGCTGCTCAAGGACGACGCGGTCCGCGAGTTCGCGGGGACGCTCCCGCTCGGCTTGTCGCGCGTCGTGTACTCGTGTACCCACACGACGTTCGCGCCGACCGTGATCCACGGCGGGACGAAGACGAACGTCATCCCCGACCAGGTCGACATCCAGGTGGACATCCGCACGCTGCCGGGCGAGTCCGAGGAGGACGTCCACCACCACCTACGAGCGGCGCTCGGTGATCTGTACGAGGCGGTCGAGATCGAAGGCAACGACGACCCGTCGACCTCGTCGCCGGTCGACACGCCCCTCTGGGACTCGCTCACACGGGTCAGCGGCCGACTCGTGGACGGATCTGCGCTCGTGCCGTTCGTCATGGTCGGGGGCACCGACAACCGGTTCTTCCGGCGCGCCGGTTCTGTCGGCTACGGCTTCGGGTTGTTCAGCGAGCGCCTCTCGTTCGAGGACTACGCCACGATGTTCCACGGCAACGACGAGCGCATCGACCAGGAATCGCTCGCGCTCTGCACCACCCTGTGGGAAGAGGTGGCCAAGGACCTGCTCGTCTGATCGGAAGGAATCCCGCTCCACCGCACGGCCGGGCTCCGGTGGAAAGCTGTGGGCGGATCGAGTAACAGTGTCCGGAACGCTGGTGGCGGTGTTGAAGGCGAATGTGGGGTGGGAGGTAGCAGGGCCTCCCTGGTCGAGGTAGCGACTCGGGAGCTCGAATGCGTCGATTCGTCGTCACCGTCGCGCTGGTCTCGGTAGCCCTGACGGCGGCTCCGCTCGCAGCGCAGGCGTCGGGCGTTGGGGGGAAGACGGCTCGAACCGTGCCACTGTCGCGCTGGGTGCGCTCGGTGTGCGGACGGCTGGGCGACTGGGGCGATGCCTTCAGCGAGGCCGACTCGAAGCTCCAGCAAGAGCTCAACGATCTGGACTCCGGCAAACTGTCCGCCAAGGCTGCGAAAGCCCGGCTCCTCCGGGCCGCCTCTGACGAGACGAAGGCAACGAAGCAGCTGTTCGCGAGCATCGAGAAACTGGGAACGCCGATTGCAACGAACGGGAAGTCGGTCGCATCGACGTTCTCAGACGCTCTCGCCGACTATCAACGCCTCGCAGTCGAGCAGCAGCGCTCGTACGCGAAGCTCGACACCGACACGAAGAAGAAATCTCGCGACGACGCGCTGGACATCGAGACGCGGATTGAAGAGAAGGCCGCCGAGATCGGTGACCCTCTCGAGGCTCCGCGCGGCGACCCGGAGGTTGCAGCCGCAATGAACGGCGAGCCGCTCTGCACCGAGCTGCTCCCTCAGTTCACACCGACGACCTTCGTGGTGGGCGATTGTCTGAATGCCGACACACCGGACGTGACGCTGGACGAATACGAGGCGGTGCCCTGTACCCAGAAGCATCTGGAGGAGGTGTTCGTCGTCACGAACCACCCGGCCGGGCCTGGTGATCCGTTCCCGGGCGAGGCCGCGATCAACAACTTCGCCGAGTCAACGTGCACTCCTGCATTTGGCACCTATGTGGGCGAGGATTTCGAGTCTTCGCACCTCGGATTCTCGTACTTCACTCCCGACAAGGACACGTGGCCGCTGGGCGATCGTCAGGTCGTGTGCACGGTCGACAACGAGGACGGCTCACCCCTGCGAGGATCGGTCAAGGGCAGCGGCGGCGCGCAATAGCGCCCGCTGATCTTCGTCGATCCCTGTCGACCCTTGCCTAGCCGTCGTCGGGCTGGTCGCGCAGGAACTGCTCGACCTCGGCGGCGAGGGTCTCGCCCGAGGGCACGTCGGTCTCGGCCTCGGAGTCGTAGCGCTCCTCGAGCTGCCCGACGTACGCCTGGACGTCGGTGTCGTCGGCGACGACCTCGTCGACCCGCGCTTGCCACGCCTGCGACAGCTCGTCGAGCTCGCCGAGCTCGAACGGCGTCCCGAGCAGCTGTCCGAGTCGGTCGAGGAGAGCCCGGGTCGCCAGCGGGTTCGGCGGCGACGACACGTAGTGGGGGACCGGCGCCCACAGCGACGCCGACGTCACGCCGGCGGCGCGGGCGGTGTCGTGCAGCACGCCGACGATGCCGGTCGGGCCTTCGTACCGCGAGCGTTGGAGCCCGAGGCTCGTCATCAGCTCGGGATCGGACGTCGCCCCCGTCACCCGGATCGGGCGCGTATGCGGCACGTCGGCGAGGAGCGCACCGAGGGTCACGACCATCTCGCACCCGGTCTCGCCGGCCACGCCGAGCACCTCGCGGCAGAACGTCGGCCAACGCAGGTTGGGCTCGACGCCGCGCAGCACGACCAGGTCGCGCGCGTCAACGGGCACGGCGAAGAAGTCGTTCGACGGCCACGACAGGTCCCGCGTCACTCCGTCGACGAGCTCGACCGTCGGACGAGCAGACTGGAAGTCGAAGTGCTCCTCGGGATCCATCGAGGCCATCTTCGTGGCGCCGAACCGGCCCGTCAGCCAGCCGGCGGCGTCGGACGCGGCGCTGGCGGCGTCGTTCCATCCCTCGAAGCCCGCCACCATCACCGGCCGTCGCAACGCCGGTCGCTCTTCCCACACGAGCCCGTCCATCCGGTGGAGCTTACGGCCGCGCCGACGCCGTCCTCGGACGGGTCTTGTTAGGTTCGGCGGCATGGAGAAACCGCTTGAAGGCAAGGTTGCTCTGGTTGCCGGAGCGACCCGAGCCGCGGGCCGCGGGATCGCGGTGCAGTTGGGCGCGGCGGGAGCGACCGTCTACGCCACCGGCCGAACGACACGGTCCCAGCGGTCCGAGATGGACCGTCCCGAGACGATCGAAGAGACCGCAGCGTTGGTGGACGAGGCCGGCGGCCACGGGATCGCGGTCCGGGTCGACCACCTCGCCCCCGACGAGGTGCGCGCGCTCGTGGCCCGCATCGAACAGGAGCAGGCCGGCCTGCACGTGCTCGTGAACGACATCTGGGGCGCCACCAAGATGGAGTGGGACAAGTCGGTCTGGGAATCCGACTTGGAGTACGGGCTGCGGACCCTGCGCCTGGCCGTTGACACGCACGTCATCACGAGCCACTTCGCGCTCCCACTGTTGATCAAGACGCAGGGCGGCCTGGTGGTCGAGGTGAACGACGGCACCGACGAATACAACGCGACCAACTACCGGGTCTCCTTCTTCTACGACATCGCCAAGGCCACGGTGAACCGGATGGCGTTCGCGTTGGGTCACGAGCTACAGCCGTACGGCGCAACGGCGGTGTCGGTCACTCCGGGGTGGCTCCGATCGGAGGCCATGCTCGACGCCTACCAAGTCACCGAGGCGAACTGGCTCGATGCGACGAAGGTCTCGCCCCACTTCGCAATCTCCGAGAGCCCGGCGTTCGTCGGCCGAGCGGTGGTGGCGCTCGCGCAGGATCCCGATGTGGCGCGGTGGAACGGGAAGTCGGTTTCGAGCGGAGAGCTGGCAAAGGTCTATGGGTTCACCGATCTCGACGGCAGCCGGCCCGATGCCTGGCGGTACCTCGTCGAGGTCCAGGACGCGGGCAAGCCCGCCGACGTCACCGGCTACCGCTGATGTTTACCCTCGCGTGCCGCGCAGCTGACTGAAGTCGACCGGGTAGCCCCCGTTGTCGACGATCGTCCTCGAGAACGGCGCGAGCAGCGAGAACAGCTCGCCCGCGCGGTCACCGAGCCGGTCGATCACCTCGCGTTCGGCCAGATCGGTCGCGCGCTCGATCGCCCCTCGGAACTCGCGACCGGCGTCGGTGAGCTGCCCCTCGCGGTCGAGCAAGCCGCGGGCCTGCAGCCGGACGCGGGCCGCGCCGACGTCCTCCTCGCTCCATCCCCGCGTGAAGACGTATGCGCCGGGCTTCAAGCCCCACGTCAGCTCGGTGAGGACCGTGATCTCGCACGAGTCCGTCTGCGAGACCCACGCCGCGATGTGGCCGTCCCCACGGTGCTCGCGCACGAGGTCCGCCGCGCGCCATAGGCGCCCCATCGGAGTGTCCGGCACCGGCAGCACCGAGAGGCCCGAATACAACATGCGGCCCGAGGGGTCGACGCCCTCCGTGAGCGAGAACAGGATCTCGGTCGCCTGCTTCACCTCGGGGCCGGGCTCGCCCAGCAGACGCAGCAGCTGCTCGGTCGCCCCGTCCCGCCGCGCCGCGAGCAGGTGGTCGGCGTCGGTCTTCGACCACCCGCCCGTGACCGCCTGCTCGACCACCGCCGGCTTGAAGGCGCCGAAGGCCGCACAGATCACGCTCCACGGCGCGTTGCCCAGGCACGCGCCCCGGCTGCAGAAGTACCCCTCGAAGTAGTTGAGGCCCAGCGCCTCGTACCGTTGATGCGCCTCGGGCGCGAAGTACACGCCGGCCGCGATCGGCTCGACGAGGTTGCGCAGCCGCCGCGCCGTTTCGTGTAGGTCAGCGCCCACGGTTCCCCCTTGGTGTCGGTCGTACGCGTCCGCTCGCCGGCGTTCCTACCGGCGGATGACCCGGTTCCGGAGCGTACCGATCCCGGCGATGGTGATCTCCACGACGTCGCCGTCCTCGAGCCAGCGCTGCGGGTTGCGGGCCATGCCCACGCCGCCGGGCGTGCCGGTGAGGATCACGTCGCCGGGCTCGAGCGTGATCCCACGCGACAGGTGCGCGATCAGCTGCGGGACGTCGAAGACGAGCTGGTCGGTGTTCGAGCACTGCAGGACCTCGCCGTTGACGCGCGTCTCGATGTCGAGATGCCCGAGGTCGAGCTCGTCCGGGGTGACGAGGACGGGACCGAGCGGGCAGAACGTGTCGAACGACTTCGACCACACCCACTGGCCGGTCGTGAACTGGTGGTCGCGGGCGCTCACGTCGTGCGCGCAGGTGAACCCCTCGACCACGTCGAGCGCCTCGTCGGCGGGGATGTCGCGGGCACGCCGGCCGATCACGATGGCGAGCTCGCCCTCGTAGTCGGGCTGCGTGACGTGGGGCGGGATCAGGATGTCGGCGCCGTGGCCGACGACGGAACCCGACGCCTTCACGAACACGACGGGCTCGCTGGGCAGCGGCGACCCGGTCTCGGCGGCGTGGTCGCGGTAGTTGAGCCCGATGGCCCAGACCATGCCCAGCCGCTCGACCGGTGGATCGAGGTTCAGGTTCGCGACCAACGACGCGGTGTCGCCGGCGTCGACGACCTGACGCTCACCCTCGTTCCACACCCACCTCATGCCCGGATCCTAAATCTCTCCTACTCGCCCGTGCGCGGTCTGTCATTCTTTCGTCATGCCTTCCTTCGACGGCGACGTGCTGCGCGCTCGCGGCCTCGCCAAGCAGTACAAGCGCATCCGTGCCGTCGACGGCATCGACCTGACGGTCGGCGCCGGGAAGCGTGTCGCGCTCCTCGGGCCCAACGGCGCCGGGAAGACGACGACGCTGTTCATGCTGCTCGGGGTGGTCACGCCGGACGAGGGGTGGGTCGAGATTGCGGGCCACCGCCTGCCGCGCCACCGCAGCGCGGCGGCCGGACACGTGGGATTCGCGGCGGGGTACCTGCCCCTCCCGGAGCGACTGCGCGTACGCGAGTTCCTGCGCCTGTTCGGTCAGCTCTACGGCATCCACGATCCGACGCCGCAGGTCGACGCGGGCCTCGAGCGTTTCGGCATCACGCACCTGGGTGACGCCATGGGGAACGAGCTGTCGTCCGGTCAGCGGACGCTGGTCGGGATCGTGAAGGCGGGGCTGCACTCGCCCGCGCTGCTGATCCTCGACGAGCCCACCGCATCCCTGGACCCTGACGTGGCCCTGAAGGTCCGCACGGGCCTGAACCGACTCTGCGCCGAGGACGGCGCCGCGCTGCTTGTCACCAGCCACAACATGGTCGAGGTCGAGCGGCTGTGCGAGCGCGTGGTGTTCATCTCCCAGGGGCGGATCGTCGCCGACGGCCGTCCCGGGGACGTCGCGGCCACGTTCGGGCGCGACGACCTCGAGGGCGTGTTCCTGCACCTGGCCGAGGAGGGCCAGGCGCGCATCACCGACGAGCAGGAGAGGAGGGGGGCGTGAGCTGGCTGCGGGTCCGTGCTGTGGCCCGGCGGCACGCGTACGTGCTGCAGCGGGCGCCCCAGCGGTGGTTCGACGTCATCGTCTGGCCGGTCGTCGACGCGGTCATGTTCGGCGCGATCGGCGTCTTCTTCGCGCGCCAGTCGGGTGCCGGGGCGAAGGGCGTCGGGTTCCTGCTGGCAGGGATCCTCCTCTTCCACGTCGTCTTCCAGGCCGAGATCAGCCTGGCGACCGGCTTCATGGAGGAAACGTGGTCGCGCAACCTGCTGAACATGCTCGTCACGCCGCTGCGCGAGGGCGAGTACGTCGCCGGCGTGGTGCTCTTCGGGCTGGCGAAGCTCGCGATGGGCGTGAGCGTCGTCGCCGTGGTCGCGTTCGCTCTCTTCGCGTTCAACATCACCGACATCGGCTTCGCGCTGGTCCCGCTCGTGGCCCTGCTGCTCGTCGTGGGCTGGTCGGTCGGGATGATCGTGATCGGCTTGATCCTGCGCGTCGGGCAGGGGGCGGAGATCCTGGCGTGGGGGATGCTGGCGATGCTCATGCCCCTGTCGGGAATCTTCTATCCCGTCAGCGCGCTCCCCGCGATCCTGCAGCCGATCGGGCGCATCCTGCCGACCACGCACATCTTCGTCGCGGCCCGCGCAGTCCTCTCCGGCCGCGCGCTTCCCTGGAACGAGATGGCGATCGCGGCGGCCGGCACAGTGGTGCTGGCGGTCGGCGCGGTGTGGTTCGTGGTGCGGATGCTGGCGGTGTTCCGCGCTCGCGGCTACATCAGCCGTCACGTCTGAGCCGCGAGGCGGGCGTCAGAGCGCGGCGAGCGCCAGGCCAGCACCTGCGGCGAGCAGACCGATGGCTGTGCTCGTCGCGGCGTTGAGCGCCGCCTCGTACCGCGATCCCTCCTCGACGAGCCGGAGCGTCTCGTACGTGAATGTCGAGAAGGTCGTGTACGCGCCCACGAACCCGGTGCCGATCACGGCCTTCGACGCGTCGCCGAGGCCGTGGTAGAGCACGAGCCCCGTCACCAAGCCGAGCATCAACGAGCCGGTCACGTTGACAACCCACGTTCCCCACGGGAACACGTCGGCGACACGGTCCTGCACGAATCCGTCGATCAGGTACCGGGCGACGGCGCCGAGCGCACCCGCCGCGGCGGTGCCGAACACGATCACGATTCCGTCTCTCTCCCCGCGTACTTGACGATTTCCACGTTCTCGCGCACGACCAGGCCCTCGGTGATGAGCTCGTCGAGCGTCGGCAGGAAGGCATCGATCCGGTCGACTCGGTCGACGATGATGACCACGACCGGGAGATCCTCGGTCATCCGTAGGATGCGCGCGGTGTGGATCCGGCTGGATGCCCCGAAGCCCTCGAAGCCGCGCACGACGGTCGCGCCTGCCAGCCCGGCGTCGTGGGCCCGTTCGACGATCTCCGTATACAGCGGCTTGTGGCCGTGCTGGTCGCTCTCGCCGATAAAGATCGTGAGACGCTCGCCCGGTCCTTCCAGCTTCATCGTGTGCTCCTCCGTAGTGCCGGCCATGACCGTCCGGCGACGATCCCCATGTACACCGCTGCGCACCCGGCAGCCAGGCTGGCGAGTACGTAGACCACGCCGACCGCGACGTATCCATCGCGGAACAGGAGATCAGTCTCGACGGCGAACGTCGAGAACGTCGTGTACGCGCCCAGCGCTCCGATGGCAAGCAACGGCCGCACAAACCGTGTCGGGGGCCAGCGCTCGAGCACGAACGTCAACAGCAGCCCGAGCAGGAACGAGCCGGAAACGTTGATCCAGAACGTCGTCCACGGGAACGACCCGGCCGAAGCCGGAAATCGCGTCGCCAGCTCGTCACGCGCTGCGGCACCGAGCCCGCCACCCGCGGCGACAGCGACGAGGATCCTCGGCTTCAGACGGCTGCGGGTCGCCGGCACGGCTCTACCTCCACTCTCAGGTAGGAGCCATCAGCCGGAGCGGCGGTTCAGGCGAGCCCCATCGCCAGCATCGGAGCCTATCGACGTGCGGGGTCCGTGCTTCTATCCGCGCAGCGCCGGGATGGACGACCGGTTGGCCTGATCGAGCGCCTCGCTGACGAGGCTCGAGACCATCTGCCCCATGTGCTCGAACCCCTCGCCGAGCGTCTTGCCCATGCGGTACCGGGCGGCGATGCCCTCGACGATGATCGCAAGCTTGTAGAACGCGAACACGACGTAGAAGTCGAGGTTGTCGACCGACCGTCCCGTTTCCTTCGCGTACATCTCGACGATCTCGTCGCGGCTCGCGAAGCCGGCTTGCTCCTCGATGGTCTGACCGGTGGCGATGATCTGCGCGTCGGCCTGGCCCCAGTAGAGAAGGAACAGCCCGAGGTCGGCGAGCGGGTCACCGAGCGTAGACATCTCCCAATCGAGCACGGCCACAATCCGCCCCGGATCGTCCTCGGCGAGCATCGTGTTGTCGAGCCGGTAGTCGCCGTGCACGATCGCCGGCGGCCCCGACTCGGGCACCGCGTTGCGGAGCCGTCGCCCCAGCTCGTCGATCTCGGGAAGCTCGCCGGCCTTCGAGCGCTCCCACTGCTCGCCCCACCGCCGCACCTGGCGCTCCATGAACCCGTCGGGATGGCCGAAACCGCCCAACCCGACCGCGTCGTAGTCAACCCGGTGGATGCGCCCGAGCACGTCGACGAGCTGCCGGGAGCACGCTGCAGCCTGCTCCTTGGTGAGCCTGACCATGTCCTCGCCGGTGCGCAGGATGCGGCCGTGGACGCGCTCCATGACGTAGAACGGCGCGCCGTTCACGTCGACGTCCTCGCAGAACGCGAATGTTCTCGGAACGGGGACGTCGGTGTCAGCGAGCGCGGTCATCACGCGGTACTCGCGGCCCATGTCGTGGGCTGTCGGAAGCACGTGACCGAGGGGCGGGCGGCGCAGCACCCAGTCGCGCTCGCCGTCACTGATGCAATACGTGAGGTTCGATCGCCCGCCGGCGATGAGCTCGGCCGAGAGCGGGCGGTCGTCGGCGCCTTCCACGTGGTCGGCGAAGAACGTGCGCAATGACGCCAGATCGACGCCTTCCGGACCCCCCGTGGTCACGCCGGCAGCCTAGGCGGCTGCCTCGCGCCGGGCTCTACGCGACGCGCGGGGCGCGCGGCTGCACGGGCCGGCCGGCGCCCTTGGGGTACCGCGCGACGCGACCGACGGGCATGTCGACGCGGAAGCCGGCAGCGGCGCGTTCCTCTTCGGATTCGCCACCCCAGAAGCCGTACTCGCGGTGCTCACGCGCCCACTCCCGGCAGTCCCGAACGACCGGACATGCGGAGCAGATCGCGCGCGCTTGGGACTCGCGCACGACACGGGCTTCGGGACGCTCGCCGGCGGGAGCGAAGAACAGCTCGCTGCGACCGTCGCACGCCGCGTCGGTTGTCCAGGCGAGAGGCCCGCTGAAGATCAGATTGGAGATCGTCTCCACGGCCGCCAAGGCCGACCTCCGCCGTTCTGGGAAAGAAAGGAGGACTCCGGGAGCCGGTGGGGGGCTACCGACCCCCGAGTCGTCCTGACATCATCCTGACCGTTCGCCTCGAATCTGTCCAACAGTTAGCATTGATGGCATCTATCAGTGACATAGATGGCAATCGAAGGGAAGGGTGGGATGGAACTCCGACACCTCGACACCTTGCTGGCCATCGCCGACGAGGGCTCGTTCACGGCCGCCGCCGACGTGCTGTCGACGGTGCAGTCCAACGTGTCCGAGCAGGTACGCCAGCTCGAGCGGGAGCTCGGGGCCGAGCTGCTCGTCCGGGGCCGACGCGGCGCGGCACCGACGGAGTGCGGCGAGGTCGTCCTCGAACGGGCCCGCCGGGTTCGGCGTGAGATCGAGGCGATGCAGGCGGACCTCTCGATGCTCCAAGGGCTGCGGACCGGGCACGCCAGCCTCGGCATCGTCGGGACCGCCAGCCGCTGGATGGTCCCGGCGCTCGTCGCCGACCTGCGGGCCGAAGCCCCCGGCGTGCAGCTGCGCATCAACGAAGGCGCGTCCGAACGCCTCGCGACCGAGGTCCTCGCCGGCGAGCTCGCGCAGGCGGTGATCACCGAGCCGATGACGTCGCCCCGGCTCGACGTCGAGCACCTTCTCGACGAGACGCTCGTCGGGCTCACGCCCGCCGACGCCCCCGACCTGGGGCCCGAACCGGTGTCGCTGGCGCGCCTGGCCGAGCTCCCGATGATCCTCCCGCCGGTCGGCAACCCGCTCCGGCGTGAAGTCGACGACGCGGCCGCCGGTGCCGGCCTCAGCTTCCCGGTCCCGGTCGAGGTCGAGGGCATCCGGCTGATCGCCGACATGGTGGCCGCCGGCGGAGGCGCGTCGGTGCTCCCCGAGACTGCGATCCCGCCCGAGCTCACCCGCGTGCGGCGGGTCGCGCTCCGCGGCGTCCCCCCGCGGCGGCTGGGGTTGATCAACGCGCGCGAGTCGTACTTGTCGCTGGCGGACCGGGCCGTGCGCGACGGCGTGCGCAGACTGGTGACGCGCCATCGAAACGAGAGCGCGGCATCCGCGGCTACTTCGCGCGTCGCGAGCTAGCTTCAGCCTCCGGGAGGAGCACGATGGCCGACCAGCCGCGCAAGCCCCCGCCGAGTCGGGAGCAGCAGACCCGCCTCATCGTGGCCGGGGTGCTTGCGCTCCTCGTCCTGGTCTTCGCGATCCAGAACACGACCGAAGTGCGCGTGTCGTTCCTCTTCTTCCATTGGGACGCACGAGTCATCTACGTGATCATCCTCTCGGCTGGTCTCGGTGCGCTCGCCGGCTGGCTGTTCC
>WNFV01001739.1_pt1 | contig 29501 bp, 20 predicted proteins | sample 5400101 | NCBI WGS metagenome assembly WNFV01 (sample SAMN13153361, study PRJNA577476) | soil metagenome | isolation source: 115 cm soil or saprolite under grassland replicate 1 | place: USA:California | collected 2016-06-15
CAATCCGGCTTCGCGCGATCCGACGCGAAGCTGGCCGACCTGCGCCAGGAGATGCAATCCGGCTTCGCTCGATCCGACGCGCAGCTGGCCGCATTCCACGAGGAAATGCGTCTGGGCTTCTCTGAGCTGCGGCAGGAGATGGCCCATTTGGAGGCGAGGCTCGAGCGGCGCATCGGTGACCTGATCAAGTGGTCGTTCGTGTTCTGGGTGGGGGCGGTAGGGGCCATCGCCATGCTCGCCGGTGCGCTGCGGTAGAGGATTCCCCCGAGTCGCTACTCGCTCCTCGCCGTCATTGTCTTGGGATCAGCGTACGCGTGGTGCGCCGAGGTACCCTTTCGCCACGAGCAGCTCCGCGTTCAGGATCGCCGCGCCCGCGGCCCCCCGGATCGTGTTGTGGCCGAGCGCCACGCAGCGATAGTCGAGCACCGCGTCCCGGAACAGACGGCCCACGGTCACGGTCATGCCACCGCCGGCGTCGCGGTCGAGCCGCGGCTGCGGCCGGTCGGGCTCGTCGCGCACCACGATCGGCCGCGCCGGCGCGCTGTGCAGGCGCAGGGCCTGCGGCTCGCCGGTAAACGACGCGAGCGCTTCCCGCACCTCCCCGGGCTCCGCGCGGCGCGAAAGCTTGACCCGGATCGCCGCCAGGTGGCCGTCCTGCACGGGCACGCGGTGACACTGCGCGCTCACCGCGAGCGGCGCGTCCGCGATCGCGCCGTCCTTCAGCACGCCCAGGATCTTTCGGGTCTCGCGCTCGATCTTCTCCTCCTCGTTCGCGATGTACGGCAACACGTTGTCCGTGACGTCCAGCGACGGCACGCCCGGATACCCGGCCCCGGAGAGGGCCTGGAGCGTCGTCACCACCGCCGCCTCGACGCCGAACCGCCGCTCGAGCGGCGCCAGCGCGAGCGCGATCACGATCGCCGAGCAATTCGGGTTCGTGACGATGAAGCCCTTGGCGGGCCGCCGGTCGAGCAGCGCCAGATGGGCGGGGTTCACCTCGGGAATGAGGAGCGGTACGTCCGCCTCCATCCGGAAGGAGGACGAGTTGCTGATCACCGGGTAGCCCGCCTGCGCGAACTCCGCCTCCACCTCGCGGCCGACGTCCGCGGGGAGGCTCGAGAAGATCACGTCGCAATCGAGCGGTGGGCGCGGCGGCCGGACGACGAGCCCGCTCACATCTCGCGACATCTCCCCCGGCAGCCGCCACGTGCACGCCTCGCGATATGCCTTCCCGACCGAGCGGTCGGACGCGGCGAGCGCGGTCACGACGAACTGCGGGTGGCCCTCCAGCAGCTGCACGAAGCGCTGGCCCACCGTGCCGGTGGCCGCGAGGATGCCGACCCGGATCCGGTCACCCGGGCCGGTCATCGCAGCGCCTCCTCGAGCAGGGTCGCCGTATCGGTCCGCGCGTCGCGGTACTTCACGATGACGGGCGCATACAGCGAGAGGCCGGACCCGCCCGCGAACTTCCCGGGCGCCGCCCGCGCGCCGGGGACGACCACGGCCCCGGCCGGGATCTCGAGCGACCCGCCGGGCGGCCGGTGGTACACCTGCTCGCGCACCAGATCGAACACCGGCGTCGAGCCGGTGAGCACCGTCCCCGCCGCGAGCACGGCGCGCTCGCGCACGATCGTCCCCTCGTACACGCCGCAGCCGCCGCCCACCAGCACGTCGTCCTCGATGATCACGGGGACCGCACCCACCGGCTCGAGCACGCCGCCGATCTGGGCGGCGGCGGAGAGGTGTACCCGCTTCCCGATCTGCGCGCACGAGCCGACGAGCGCGTGGCTGTCGATCATGGTCCCCTCGTCCACGTACGCGCCGACGTTCACGAACACGGGCGGCATGCACACGACCCCGCAGGCCACGTAGCTGCCGTCCCGGATCGTCGTGCCTCCGGGCACGATGCGCACCCGCTCGACCAGCGTGGTCGGGCGCGCCGGATAGGTGTCCTTGTCGAAGAACCGGAACGTCCGGTCCAGCGACATGTCCGTGAGCACGCCCATCCGGAAACCGAGCAGGATCCCCTGCTTCACCCACGGGTTGACGCGCCAGCTGCCGTCCGGGGCGCGCTCGGCGGCGCGCACCTGTCCCGCGGACAGCGCGGCCCGGAACTCCGCGAACGTGGCGCGCTCGTCAGCGGTGAATGTAGCGCGGTCCGCGGCGGCCAGCGCCGCGATGCGCTCACGCAGCGACATGGGCGGGTGGCGCGAGCACACCGAGCGCGTGCAGCACCTCCTCGAGCCGCGCCCTGGTCTTGGGCTGCACCGGCACGAGCGGCAACCGGTAGGTCTCCTCGAGGAGGCCCATGAGCGCCATGGCCGCCTTGACCGGGCCGGGGTTCGATTCGATGAAGCTCGCTTCCATGAGCGGCAGCAGCCGATAGTGCAGCGCCCGTGCGGGCGCCCAGTCGCCGCCGAGCGCGAGCTCGGTGAGCCGGTTCATCAGGTCGGGGACCTCGTTCGAGACCACGGAGACGATCCCGTCCGCACCGAGCGCGATGAGCGGCAGCGTGAGCGCGTCGTCGCCCGAGAGCACGCGGAAGCCGTCCGGCCGCTCGCGCAGGATCGCCATGATCTGGGCGAAGTCGCCCGAGGCTTCCTTCACGCCGGCGATGTTCTCCGCCTGGCGGGCCAGCGCGAGCACCGTGGGCGCCTGGATGTTCGATCCCGTGCGGCCCGGCACGTTGTAGAGCACCACGGGCAGCCCGGAAACGGCCTCGGCCACGGTCGTGAAGTGGGCGATGAGGCCCGGCTGCGTCGGCTTATTGTAGTACGGCGCCACCACGAGCACCGCGTCCGCCCCCGCGCCACGGGCCGCCCTGGCGCGCTCCACGGTCACGGCCGTGGCGTTGCTGCCCACCCCCGGCATCACGCGGGCGCGGCCGCGCGCCGTCTCGACGGTGATGCGGATGACACGGCTCTGCTCCTCCGCGGTGAGCGTCGCCGCCTCGCCCGTGGTGCCGCACGGCACGAGCAGCTTCACGCCGCCCGCGATCTGCCGCTCCACCAGCGCGCGCATGCGCGCTTCGTCCACGCGGCCGTCGGCCGTGAAGGGCGTGACCAGCGCGGTCGCGCAGCCACGCAGCCAGTCCACGCGTAGCGTCATCGGTTGTCTCTCCTTTCCGCGTCCAGGATCTCGTCCAGCACGTCCGCGAAGGCGTAGACGCCGCGCCGGCCCGCGCCCGCGATCCAGCGCGCCGCGGCGAGCCCGCCCTCGGCGAACCCCTCGCGCGAGCGGGCGCTGTGGACCAGGACGACCTGGTCCGCCGCCGAATCGAACCCGACACGATGCACGCCCGGAATGTGACCGGCGCGCGTGCTCGCCACCGGCAGCTCGCACCCCACGGGCCCCGCCAGAATCGCCCGCAGCCGGAGCGCCGTCCCCGAGGGCGCGTCGCGCTTCTTCGCGTGATGCGCCTCCTCGATGAATGCGTCGTAGCCCAGGCCCGCGAATAGCCCGCCCGCGCGCTCCACCAGCCGGTAGAACAGGTTGACCCCGATCGAGAAGTTGGCTCCATACACCATCGCGCCGCCCCCGTCCTCGACCAGGCGCCGCGCTTCCCCCTCGGCCGCCTGCCAGCCGGTCGTTCCTTCGACGAGCGGCACGCCGGCGGCGACGCACGCGGCCACGTGGTCCAGCACGGCGGCGGCAGCCGAGAAGTCGATGGCGACGTCGTGCCCCGAGAGCAGGGGAGCGAGCTGCTCCGGGGTCCGGCCCGCGTCCCGGGAGTCGAGCACGCTGCCGATCTCGTGGCCTCGCGCGCGGGCGAGCGCGGCGGCGGCCCGTCCCATTGAGCCGTTCCCGAAGAGCGCGAGCTTCACGGCCGCGCCACCGCGGGCTCGGCGAGCAGCCGCTGCGCGAGCCGCACGTACAGTTCCACGCCGCGCGCCAGCTCGGCCTTTCCGATCCGCTCGTGCGGGGTGTGGGCGTCGTGGATCGAGCCGGGGCCGAACAGCAGCGGCGTGCCCCAGCTCGACAGGTGCGGGACGTCCGTCGTGAAGCCCACCACGCAGGGCTCGAACCCCGGCACGGCAGCCAGACGCATCGGCGGCGTGCAGCTCAGGTACTCGATGCGCGCACGCTCCGCCACGGCCCGCTCGACCAGCTCCCGGACGGGCGCCTGGTCGGTCACGAGGCGGATCTGCACGTCGGCCCGCGCGTCCGGCGCGATCACGTTCGCTCCTGCACCGCCGGCGAGCACGCCGATATTGCACGTCGTCTCGCCGAAAAAGTCGTCCCGTGGCCACGCGACGGCCCGCAGGTCGCCGAGCACGTCGAGCAGCACATGGATCGCCGAGCGTCCCCGCTCGGGGTACGCCGAATGGCCGCCGGTCCCGGCGGCGTGAAGCCTGACGCGCAAGGAGCCCTTCGAGCCCACGGCCAACCGGTTCTCGGTAGGCTCTCCGGCGATGAGCCAGCGGCACGCACGCGCCGCGGCCAGCCGGTTCGCCGCCCGAGCGCCGATACTCCCGCACTCCTCGTCCACCACGAACAGCAGCCCCAGCTCCGTGCCCCCCTCGGCGCGCAGCCGCTCCGCGGCCGCGAGCTGCGCCGCGATGATCCCCTTCGCGTCGCACGCGCCGCGTCCGTACACATGGGTCTCGTCCTCGGACGAGGGAATGTGCGGCGGCACGGTGTCGAGGTGCGTCGAGAACACCACTCGCGGCGGAGCGTCGGTGGTGACGAGCAGCCCGGGCCGGCGCGGCGCGGCCTCGAACAGCTCCACCCGGTAGCCCCTCCCCGCGAGCGTGGAGGCGAGAAAGCGGGCGACGCCTTCTTCTTCGCCTGAGATCGAGGGAATGTCGATGAGCCGCCGGGTGAGCTCGACGGGATCGAGCCGCGCCATGCCGGACTCGGGCGTTGCGGAGCTTGACCGCGCCACCGGCGCGGGAGCCGGCTCGGTGCCCTCGAGCAGCGCCGCGTGCAGCCGCACGACGACCTCGCACACCTGGTCCTCGTCCACCACGAAGGTGAGATTGACGCGCGAGGCTCCCTGCGAGATGAGCGAGACGTTGATGTCCGGGATGGTCTCGAACACGCGAGCCGCGATGCCGGGGGTCGTGCGGAGCCCTTCGCCCACGACGCACAGGATCGCGCGGCGCCGCTCCACCTGCACGTCGCCCAGTCCCGACAGCTCCTCCACCACCGCGGCCAGCTCGGCGCCGTCCTCGACGGTGAGCGACACGCTGACCTCGGACGTCGTCACGACGTCCACCGGCATGCGGTGCCGCTCGAACACTTGGAACAGCGCGCGCAGGAAGCCGTAGGCGCCGAGCATCCGCGCCGCGGTGATCTGGAGCATGGTGATCCCCGTCTTGTGCGCGATCGCCTTGACCCTGCCCGGCCACAGCTCGGCCTCGGCGGAGACGAGGGTGCCGGGCTCGTCCGGAGCCCGGGAGCTCACGATCCGCACGGGGAGGCGGCGGCCGACCGCCGGCTCGATGGTCTTGGGGTGAAGCACCTTCGCGCCGAAATACGCCAGCTCCGATGCTTCGGCATACGACAGGTTGGGGATGGCGCGCGCGTGCGGCACGACGCGGGGATCGGCGGTCATCACTCCGGGCACGTCCGTCCAGATCTGGATCTCGTCCGCGCCGAGGGCGGCGCCGACGAGCGCGGCGGTGTAGTCAGAGCCGCCGCGGCCGAGTGTGGTGGTGGCGCCGCTCCGCGACGCCGCGATATAGCCCCCGAGCACCGGGATGGCGCCGCGCGCGAGCAGCGGCACCAGCTCGGCGCGGGTGCACCGCTCGCTCTCGGGCCGATCCGGCGCGGCGCGCCCGTGCGTGTCGTCGGTGACGATGCAGCGGCGCGCGTCCACATGGCGCGCCGGCAGGCCGGCCGCCGCGAGCACGGCAGCGAGGAGGGACGAGGAGAGCCGCTCGCCGTACGAGACCACCTCGTCCCGGAGGCCGGCGCGTGCGCCGTGCTCCCGGCCGGCGCGCTCGAGCAGCCCGGCGATGGCCGGGCGCGCCCGCTCGAGCTCGGCGATGAGCCCCTCCCCCGCGGCGCCGCTCACGAGCCGGGCGACCTGCCGGTGCCGCTCGAGGTGCGGCTCGAGCCCGGTGAGACTTCCGTCCGAGACGCACGTGAGCAACGCATCCGTCACGCCGCTCATCGCCGATACGACCACGACACAGCGCGCCCCGCCGTGGGCGCGCACGATCTCCACCACGCGCTGGAACGCGCCGGCATCTTCGACCGACGTGCCCCCGAACTTGAGCACCCGCAGGGGCGCTCGTGTGTCAGCCATGGCGATCCCCAATCACCCTAGACCTCCCGTTTGCGGCGCCCGGAGCCTGCTCCAGCCTCGACGAGGTGGACCGGCCCCGGACATTGATGCGAGCGTCGGAAACGGCGCTCCGGCGCCAGGCGCTACGACTGCGGTTGTTGGAGCTGGAAGATCGGCTACTGCAGGAGACACACCCGCTTTCGGCGGGGGGGCGGGGCGGGCGGGGAGCAACGGCTCGCGCGAAACGGAAGCCGTACGGCAGCGAACGAGCACATGGCGCTCACAGGCTACGAACACGCCGACCGGTTGTCAAGTCGCCGCCGACCCGTGACGCGCGCGCGCGCGGCGGCTACCTTCTCCCACCGAACCGGACTGGAGGAACATGGCCCGCGAGCTTCGCAGCCGGACGATCACGGGGGGCGTGCAGCGCTCCCCCAACCGCGCCATGCTGCGGGCGGTCGGCTTCGGCGACCGGGACTTCGAGAAGCCCATCGTGGGCGTCGCCAACGCCTACAGCACGATCACCCCCTGCAACCTCGGGCTCGACCTGCTCGCCCGGCGGGCGGAGTCGGCGCTCAAGGCCGCGGGCGTCATGCCGCAGATGTTCGGCACGATCACCGTGAGCGACGGCATCTCGATGGGGACCGAGGGCATGAAGTACTCGCTCGTCTCCCGCGAGGTCATCGCCGATTCGATCGAGACCGCCTGCAACGCGCAGTGCATGGACGGCCTGCTCGTGGTGGGCGGATGCGACAAGAACATGCCGGGCGCCATGATCGCGATCGCCCGGATGGACATCCCGGCGGTGTTCGTGTACGGGGGGACGATCAAACCCGGCCGCTACGCGGGCCGCGATCTGACGGTCGTGAGCGTGTTCGAGGCGGTGGGTGAATACTCGGCCGGCCGGATCGACGACACGGAGCTCCTGGAGGTCGAGCGCCGGGCGTGCCCGGGGGCGGGCTCGTGCGGCGGGATGTTCACCGCGAACACGATGTCCGCGATCTTCGAAGCGATGGGGATGAGCCTCCCCTTCTCGTCCACCATGGCCGCCGAGGACGCCGAGAAGGCGGACAGCGCCGCCCGGTCGGCCGAGGTGCTGGTGGAGGCGATTCGCGACGACCGGCGGCCGCGACACATCCTCACGCGCCAGGCGCTCGAGAACGCGATGGCCGTGACGATGGCCATCGGCGGCTCGACCAACGCCGTCCTCCACCTGCTCGCCATCGCGCATGCCGCGGGGGTGCCGCTCACGCTGGACGACTTCGAGGCGATCGGCGCGCGCGTCCCGGTGCTGTGCGACCTGAAGCCGTCCGGCCGCTTCGTCACCGTCGATCTGCACCGGGCGGGGGGGATTCCCCAGGTGATGAAGATCCTGCTCGCGCACGGCGCGCTGCACGGCGACGCGCCGTCGATCACGGGACAGACGCTCGCCGACGTCCTGCGGACGATCCCGGAGGCCCCGCGGAAGGACCAGGAAGTCATCCGTCCGTGGGATCGGCCGCTCTATCCCCGGGGCCACCTCATCATCCTGCGCGGCAACCTGGCGAGCGAAGGGGGCGTGGCGAAGATCACGGGCGCCAAGATGCTGCGGATGACGGGCCCCGCGCGCGTGTTCGAGTGCGAGGAGGACTGCCTCGACGCCATCCTCGGCGGCCGGGTGAAGCGTGGCGACGTCGTCGTGATCCGCCACGAGGGGCCGAAGGGCGGGCCGGGAATGCGGGAAATGCTCTCTCCCACCTCGGCCATCATCGGGGCTGGGCTCGACGACTCGGTGGGCTTGATCACCGACGGACGGTTCTCCGGAGGGACTTACGGCCTGGTCGTCGGCCACGTCGCGCCCGAGGCGGCCGTGGGGGGGACCATCGCGCTCGTGGAAGAAGGAGACTCGATCACGATCGACGCGGAGCGCCGGGTGCTCGAGCTCGAGGTGCCGGAGCAGGAGCTCGCCCGGCGCCGCGCCCGGTGGAAGCCGCCCGCACCCAAGTACACGTCGGGCGTCCTGGCGAAGTACGCAAAGCTGGTGTCGAGCGCGAGCCTGGGGGCGGTGACGGACTGACTTATGGGCCCCGGGGCGGCGGCCCGGGGTCCTCCCCTACACGGGGTGCGGTCTGGCTCTCTCGTACGCCGCGATCCGCTCCTCCAGCAGCAGGGTCCGCCCGATCTCGTCGAGACCCGAGAGCAGCATCTCTCGCCGGTAGCGGTCGATTGCGAAGCGGGCGCTGAAGCCGCGCCCGTCCTCCACGCGCTCCGCCTCGAGATCGACCGTCAGCCGGTAGTCGCCCCCCGCCGCTTCACAGCGGCGGAACAGCTCGGCGATCTCCTCGGGCGCGAGAAGCGCCGGCACCACCCCGTTCTGGCAGCAGTTGGCGGAGAAGATGTCGGCGAACGACGGCGCGAGGATCGCGCGGAAGCCGTACTCGCGGAGCGCCCACACGGCGTGCTCGCGCGACGACCCGCAGCCGAAGTTCGCCCCGGCGACGAGGATGCTCGCGCCCTGCGCCGTGGGCCGGTTGAGCTCGAACTCCGGATTTGGGGTCCCGTCCGGCCGGAAGCGCCAGTCGTGAAACAGCGCCGGTCCGAACCCGGTGCGCTCCACGCGCGCGAGGAACTGCTTCGGGACGATCTGGTCGGTGTCCACGTCGTCCCGCGGCAGCGCCGCGACCAATCCCGTGTGCCGGACGAACGGCTCCATCACGGGGCTCCCCCCTCCACGCGTTTCACAACCTCCACATCCTCCACCTCCTCCACATCCTGCCTCACCTGCCACTCCCTTACGTCCACGATGCGACCCGCGATCGCGGCCGCCGCGGCCATGGCCGGGCTCATGAGATGGGTCCGCCCGCCTCGCCCCTGGCGCCCCTCGAAGTTGCGGTTGGACGTCGAGGCGCAGCGCTCGCCGCTCTTCAGCACGTCGGGGTTCATCCCCAGGCACATCGAGCAGCCGGAGTTGCGCCACTCGAACCCCGCCTCGCGGAACACGCGGTCGAGCCGCTCCCGCTCCGCCTGGGCTTTCACCCGCTGCGACCCCGGGACCACCATGGCCCGGACGCCCGCCGCCACGCGCCGGCCCTGCACCACCCGGGCGGCGGCGCGCAGGTCCTCGATCCGCGCGTTGGTGCAGGAGCCGAGGAACACACGGTCGATGGGCAGTCCCGCGAGCGGCGTGCCGGGCGTGAGCGCCATGTATGCGAGCGCGCGCTCGACGGACCGCCGCTCGCCGTCGGTCGGGAAGTCGGCGGGATGCGGCACCCGACCGGTGACGTCGGCCACCATGCCGGGGCTCGTCCCCCAGGTGACCTGCGGCGCCACGGCCGACGCATCCAGGGAGAAGCGGGTCGTGAACGTCGCCCCCGAGTCGGTGCGGAGCTCCCGCCAGCGTGCGACCGAGCGGGTCCACTCCGGTCCTCCCGGGGCTCGCGGCCGTTCCGCGAGATAGTCGTACGTCGTGTCGTCGGGAGCGATCATCCCGGCGCGCGCGCCCGCCTCGATCGACATGTTGCACACCGTCATCCGCTGCTCCATCGAGAGGGCGCGGATCGCGTCGCCCGTGTACTCGATGACGTGCCCCGTCGCCCCGGCCGTGCCGATCCGGCCGATGAACGCGAGGATGAGATCCTTGGCGGTGACTCCGGGTGCGAGCGTACCGGTGAAGCGCGCCTCCATCGTCCGCGGCTTGGACCATACGAGGCACTGCGTCGCCAGCACGTGCTCGACCTCGCTCGTCCCCAGCCCCAGGGCGAGCGCGCCGAAGGCGCCGTGCGTCGAGGTGTGCGAGTCGCCGCACACGATCACCATGCCGGGTTGCGTCAGGCCCAGCTCGGGCCCGATCACGTGGACGATGCCCTGCTCGGGCGACGCGAGGTCGAACAGTTCGACCCCGAAGTGCCGCGCGTTCGCGCCCAGCGCCGCGAGCTGCCGCGCCGCGACCAGGTCCGCGATCGGGAGCGCGCGGTCCCCCGTGGGCACGTTGTGGTCCACGGTCGCCACCGTGAGGTCGGGGCGGCGCACCCGGCGGCCGGCGCGCCGCAGGCCCTCGAACGCCTGCGGCGACGTGACTTCGTGCACGAGGTGCAGGTCGACGTACAGCAGCGCCGGCCCCTCGGGGAGCTCGTGCACGACGTGCGCGTCCCACACCTTGTCGAACAGGGTGCGCGGCGTCATGCTCTGAGGGGCGAGCGGCTCGGGGCTCGGGGCTCGGAAAGGACACTCGAGCCCTGAACCTCGGGCCCCGAGCCCCGAGCCCCCTTCCCCTCCTCCGTCCACGGCATCATCGCGCGCAGCCGCGCGCCGATGCGCTCGATCGGGTGATCCAGCGCGGCGCGCCGCAGCTCCTCGAAGCGACGCCCGCCGCCGCGGCTCTCGGCGATCCACTCGCGCGCGAAAGCGCCCGATTGGATGTCCGCGAGCATCCGCCGCATCTCCGCTCGCACTTCGTCGGTGACGATCCGGGGCCCCCGCGTGTAGTCGCCGTACTCCGCCGTGTCGCTGATCGAGTACCGCATGAACTTCATGCCGCCGCGGTACATCAGGTCCACGATGAGCTTCAACTCGTGCAGGCACTCGAAGTACGCGATCTCCGGCGCGTAGCCCGCGGCCGTCAGCGTCTCGAAACCCGCCTGGACGAGCGCGCTGACGCCCCCGCACAGCACGGCCTGCTCGCCGAACAGGTCGGTCTCCGTTTCCTCGCGGAACGTAGTCTGCAGCACGCCCGCGCGGGTGCAGCCGATCCCCGCCGCGTAGGCGAGGGCGTCCGCCAGGGCGTGGCCGCTCGCGTCCTGGTGCACCGCGACGAGCGCCGGCACACCGCGGCCCGCTTGATACTCGCTGCGCACCAGGTGCCCGGGGGACTTGGGGGCGATCATCGCGACGTCCACCGAGCCGGGCGGCACGATCTCCTGGAAGTGCACGTTGAAGCCGTGTGCGAAGAGCAGCGTCTTCCCCGGGCCGAGGGCGCCGACGACGCCGGCCTCGTACACGCCGCGCGCTTGCGGGTCGGGCACGAGCATCATGATCACGTCCGCCGCGCGGGCCGCTTCGGCCACCGGACGCACCTCCAGGTCCTCCGCCCGGGCCCGCGTCCAGGAGGCGCCGCCCGGGCGCAGCCCCACGATCACGCGCGCGCCGGAATCCCGCAGGTTGAGCGCGTGCGCGTGACCCTGGCTGCCGTAGCCAATGACGGCGATGACCCGGCCGCGCAGCCGGGCGGGGTCGGCGTCCGCGTCGTAGAAGACGCGCACTTCGGTCGAACTCATGGCTCCACCTCCTTGGCGGTTGTCGTCATCGCTGCGGGTCACCACGACCTCCCGCACGCCGATGACCTTCTGGAACTGCTGCACGACGCGATCGACGGCCGCGGCGTCCACGGGCGTCACGAACGTCAAGCGCGCGACGCCGGCCGTGCCGCTCGGACCCACGGCGAAATCCACGACGGGGATGTTGCGGCGGCGCAGCACGCCGACCGCGCGGTTCAGCGTCGCGAGCCCCTCGTCGAGCAGCACCGAGACCGCGTGCGATGCCGGCACCGGACCTCAGTCCGCCGGCACCGCGGCCGGCGCTTCGATCGGCTCGGACAGCGAGCCGCCCGGCGGGATCATCGGGTAGACGTTCGCTTCCTGCTCGATCACGAACTCGACCAGCGCCGGCCCGGGCTCGGCGTTCGCGCGCCCGACCGCGTCCGCCAGCTCGCTCGCGTCCTTCACCCGGTAACCGGGGATGCCGTAGGCTTCGGCGAGCTTCAGGTAGTCCGGGCTCCAGATCGGCGTGCAGGAGTAGCGCTTCTCGTGGAAGAACTGCTGCCACTGCCGCACCATCCCGAGGTAGCCGTTGTTGAAGATCGCCATCTTCACCGTCAGCCCTTCCTGCACCATGGTCGCGATCTCGGCCATGTTCATCTGGAAGCCGCCGTCGCCCGAGATCGCCCACACCGTCTCGCCCGGGCGCGCGAGATGCACGCCCATGGCGGCCGGGACCGCGAACCCCATGGTGCCGAGCCCACCCGAGGTGATGTGGGTGTTGGGCCGCTGGTACGGGTAGAGCTTGGCGATCCACATCTGGTGCTGCCCGACGTCGGTGACGATGGTGCATTCGCCGCGGGTCGCCTCGCAGATGGACGCGAGGATCGCTTCGGGCGACAGCTCGCCGCGGAACGCCTGAGGCCGCGGGCGACGGTACCCGCGGATCTCCTCCATCCAGCGCTCACAGTCGCGCGGCTCCACCGCAGCGACGAGACGCCGGGCGACCGCGGCGGCTTCGCCGACGATCCCGATGGCGACCCGGACGTTCCTGCCGATCTCCGAGCGGTCCAAGTCGACGTGCACGATCCTGGCGCGGGGCGCGAACGCCGCGGTGTTGCCCGTCACGCGGTCGTCGAATCGCAGCCCGATGCCGACGATCAAGTCCGCGCGTTGGATCGCGCGGTTCACGTGGACCTCGCCGTGCATCCCCGGCATGCCGAGGTGGAGCGGGTGGCCGTCGGGGAACGCGCTGATGCCGAGCAGCGTCGTGATCACCGGCATCCCCGTCTTCTCCGCCAGCGCGCGCACGTCCGCGTACGCGTCGCCCAGGATGACGCCGTGGCCGAGCATCAGCAGCGGGCGCTCGGCCGTGGCGATCAGGCCCGCGGCCTGCCGGATGGCGTCCTCCAACCCCGGGGACCCCGGGCTTGCGCCCGGGGTTAGGGGCTGACCCCGCGCGCCAGCACGCTGACCCCGGGCGCGAGCCCGGGGGTCCCGGGGATGCTGGGGCTCCCGGTACTCGGTCTTCTGGTTCTGCACGTCTTTGGGCACATCGATCACCACCGGTCCCGGACGCCCTTCCTGCGTGATCGCGAGCGCCTCCGTCACGACGGCCACCAGCTCGGAGGCGTCCTGAACGAGGCGGCTGTGTTTCGTGATCGGCAGAGTGATGCCGATGACGTCGGTTTCCTGGAAGGCGTCCCGACCGATCATCGAGCGGGCCACCTGCCCGGTGATCGCCAGCACGGGCGAGCTGTCCATGTGCGCGGTGGCGAGCCCGGTCACGAGGTTCGTGGCGCCCGGACCCGAGGTTGCGACGCACACCCCGACGCGCCCGCTCGCCCGGGCGTAGCCGTCCGCCGCATGCGCCGCCGCCTGCTCGTGCCGGACGAGGATGTGGCGGAGCTTCGGGTACTCGGGCAGCGCGTGGTAGAACGGCATGATGGCGCCGCCGGGATAGCCGAAGATCACCTCGACGCCGCACTCGACGAGGGTGCGACACAGGATCTGCGCGCCCGTGAGGATCTCGGTCATCAGGTCAGACTCCCCAGAAGTAGGTCGCGTTCAGGGCCTCGCCCTCGAGCCGGTCGGCGTGGCTCGCCTTGTTGAGGGCGTGCACGAGGGCGCGGGTGCTCGCCTCGACGATGTCCGTTGACGCGCCGTGCCCGCTGAGCGACTTGCCGTCGACCCGCACCTGCACCAGCACCTGGCCGAGACTGTCGCGTCCGGGGGCGACCGACTGCACGGTGAGGCTCAGGACCTCGATGCGCCGCTGGACGATCTCGCCGATGCTCGCGAACGCCGCGGCGATCGGCCCGTTGCCCGTGGTCGTCGCGCTCCGCTCCTCGGCCCAGGGGCCCGCGAGCCGAGCTTCGGCCGTGGCGGCGACGGTCCCGCACGTCACCCGCAGATGAGTGAGCCGGTAGGCCTCCGGCGAGTCGTGGAACCGGCCGTGCAGCAGCGCGAGCAGGTCCTCGTCCAGGATCTCCCGCTTCTTGTCCGCCAGCGCGGTGAACTCCTGGTACAGCTTCGCGAGCGTGCCCTCGTCGAGCTCGTGGCCGAGCTCCCGGTAGCGCCGTTCCAGCGCGTGCCGGCCCGAGTGCTTGCCCAGCACCAGGGTGGAGCGCGGCACCCCGACCTCCTCGGGGCGGATGATCTCGTAGGTCAGCCCGTGCTGCAGCATGCCGTGCTGGTGGATTCCCGCCTCGTGGGCGAAGGCGTTTCGGCCCACCACCGCTTTGTTCGGCTGGGGAAAGACACCGATCTCGTGCGACACGAGCTGGCTCGTCCGGAACAGCTCCTTGGTGTTCACGCCGCACCGGAACGCCACCGCGTGAGGGCGGACCCGCCCCGTCACGACGATCTCTTCCAGCGCGGCGTTGCCGGCGCGCTCGCCAATCCCGTTGACGGTGCACTCCACCTGGCCGGCGCCGGCCTCGATCGCGGCCAGGGAGTTGGCCACGGCCAGGCCGAGGTCGTCGTGGCAGTGCGCGCTGAAGACGGCATCCTCGCTGGCCGGCACGCGTTCCCGGATCGCCCGGAACATGGCCCCGTACTCGCCGGGCATGGCGTAGCCCACCGTGTCCGGGAGATTGATCGTGGTCGCGCCCGCCGCGATCGCCGCCTCGACGACCCGGCACAGGAACTCCAGGTCCGTCCGCGTCGCGTCCTCGGCCGAGAATTCCACGTCGTCCGTGTAGCGCCGGGCACGCTGCACCGCCGCGCGCGCCCGCTCCAGGCACTGCTCGCGCGTGAGCCGCAGCTTGTGCTCCAGATGCAGGTCGGAGGTCGCGATGAAAACGTGCAGGCGCGCCCGTTCGGCGGGCCGCAACGCCTCGCCGGCCAGGTCGATGTCGCGGTCGTGGCAGCGGGCCAGCGCCGCGATCACCGGACGCCGCACCGCCTCGGCGATGCCGCGGACGGCCCGATGATCTCCTTCCGAGGCGCTCGGGAAGCCCGCCTCGATCACGTCCACGCCCAGCCGGTCGAGCTGGCGCGCGAGGCGCAGCTTCGCCTCCGGCGTCATCGAGTTGCCTGGGGCCTGCTCCCCGTCGCGCAGCGTGGTGTCGAAGATGACGACGTCTCGCGCCATGATGGCTCCTCTCAAAAAAAAACCGCAGACCCTGCTGGGGTCCGCGGCGTCGGGTTGCACCTCTAAGGTATCGCTACCTGATCATGCTGTCGTCTCGCGCGCGCCGCCGACCCCCTGCCGGGCACTAATGCCCAGCAGCAGGAAGATGACCAGAAGCAGCGCGAGCTGTGTCACGAGACGCTTCCGTAGGAAGTCGGGTCCGTACGATAGGCCGCCGGGCGAGCCCCGTCAAGGCCGTCCCGGGAGCGCTGCTTGACGGTGCCGTGCGGCCGCGATATCTATCAACCGACGAGCCCGCGGCCGCCATCGCCCGGGCTCTTTCTGTATCCAGATCCAGGAGCTACCGGACCCCGTATGCGTGCGAGCGTCACCGTCCGAGTGCCGGGCTCGACCTCCAACCTGGGCGCCGGGTTCGACTGCCTCGGAGTGGCCGTCGGGCGCTGGCTCCGGGTCACGGCCTGCGCGGCGCCGGACACGGCGTGTGGCCCGGTCACAATCGAGCGGCGCGGCACGCTAGGCGTCCTCGACACACCTCCCGACCGTGACCTGCTGTACCGCGGCTTCGTCGCCGCTTGCCGGGCCGCCGGCCGCGACGTGCCGGGCCACCTCACGCTCACGGCCGAATCCGACATTCCCGTCGCTCGGGGGCTTGGCTCGTCCGCCGCAGCCACGGTGGCCGGAGCCGCAGCGGCCGACGCGCTGCTCGAGCTCGATCGCGGGCCGGACGCTCTGGCCGACCTGTGCGCGGAGCTCGAGGGCCACCCCGACAACGTCGCCCCGGCGATCTACGGGGGCGCGAACCTCGTCCTGCGGCGCCCTCCCCCGGAGGGGCTCACGGTGACGCCGCTCACCGTGCACCAGTCGTTGGCCCTGGTGTTCGCGATTCCGGACTTCACGGTGGAGACCAAGCGGGCGCGGGCGGTGCTCCCGCACACGGTCCCGCACACCCAGGCGGTCGAGGCTGCGGCAAAGAGCGCGGCGCTGGTGCACGGCCTGACTCACGCCGATCCCCGGCTGCTCGCCGCGGGGCTCGACGACGTGCTGCACGTGCCCTACCGCCGCGCGCTCGTTCCGGGGTACGACGAGGTCACCGCGGCCGCGCGGCGGGCGGGCGCCTACGGCGCGACCCTCTCCGGCTCGGGCCCGACGCTGGTGGCGATCGCGCCGGCGGCGGGCGCCGCGGCAGTCGCGGACGCGATGGTGCGCGCGTGGCGGGCATGCGGCGTCACTGCCGAGAGCTTTCAGGTCACCCGCCCCGCCGGCGGCTACGAGGCAAGCTGAGGCACCATCGATGCCGCGCCCTTCCCGGTCCTCCCGGTCCCCCCGCCCACTCCGCTCCCTTCACGTCCACAAGTTCGGCGGTGCGTCGCTCGCGAACGCCGCCGGCGTGCGGCACGCCGCGGGCATCGTGCTCGCGCACCGGCCGGCGCCGCAGGTCGTGGTGGTGTCGGCGATGGGCGGGGTGACGGACGCCCTGCTCGAGGTCGCCGCGCGCGCGGCGCACGGGGACGCGAGGGACGTCCGCGGCGTCGCCGGGGCGCTACGCGAGCAGCATGCCGAGGCCGCGCGGGCCCTCGTCCCTCCCGGAGCGACGCTCGACGAGCTCCTGGGTCTCATCGACGCGGCGTTCGTCGAGCTGGAGCAGCTCGCGGGCGGCCTCGGCGTGCTGCGCGAGCTGACGCCGCGCACGACCGATCACCTCGTCGCCCGGGGCGAGCGACTCTCCGCCCGGTTGTTCACCGCCGCGCTCGCGGCGGCGGGCGGCCGCGTCGCCTACGTGGACGCGGTCGAGGTGGTGAAGACCGACGGGACCTTCGGGAACGCGTCGCCGGACCTGGCGCTCACGGAGCGGAGCGCCCGAAAGACGCTCGGGCCCCTGCTCGCGCGCGGGGTCGTCCCGGTCGTGCCGGGGTTTCTCGGCGCCGCCCCGGACGGCGCGGTCGCGACGCTGGGCCGGGGCGGCTCGGACCTCACCGCCACGCTGCTCGCCCGGGTGCTCGGCGCCCGCACGGTCTCCCTATGGAAAGACGTCCCGGGCCTGCTCACGGCGGACCCCCGCGTCGTGCCGGACGCGCGCGTCGTGCCGCAGGTTCACGTGCGGGAGGCGGCGGAGCTGGCCTACTACGGCGCCAAGGTGCTGCATCCCCGCGCGCTCATCCCGGTGATGAAACGGAACGTCGCGATCCGCATCCGCCCGTTCGCCGATCCCGCGTCCCTGGGTACGGAGATCTCGCGCCGCCGCACGCTCGATCAGTATCCCGTCAAGGCCCTCTCGGCGATCCCGGCTCAGGCGCTGCTGACCGTGACCGGCAGCGGGATGCTCGGCGTCCCCGGGATCGCCGCCCGCACCTTCGCCGCGGTGCACCATGAGGGCATCTCGATCTCGCTCATCAGCCAGGCCTCGTCCGAGCACTCGATCTGCTTCAGCGTCCCTCAGGAGAGCGCCGAGCGGGCGCGCCGGAGTCTCGAGGAGACGTTCAAGCGCGAGATCGCGCGCCAGGAGATCGACGGCGTGGAAGCGCGTGCCGGCGTGGCGACGCTCGTGGTCGTCGGGCTCGGCATGGTCGAGACGCCCGGCATCGCCGCGCGCGTGTTCTCCGCGCTCGCCGAGGCGGAGATCAACGTGATCGCGATCGCCCAGGGGTCTTCGGAGCTCAACCTCTCGCTGGTCGTGGACGGCAAGGACGCCGCCCGCGCCCAGCGGGCCGTGCACGCCGCGTTCCAGCTCTCGAAGATCGGCGGCGGCAGCGTGACGCACCCGGAGCAGACCGACGTGGTGCTGCTCGGGTTCGGGCAGATCGGGCGGGCGCTGGCGCCGCTGATCGCCCGGGTGCGGCAGGACTCCGTGAAGCTCCGGGTCGTCGGGCTCATCGACCGGAGCGGCGTGGTGTTCGACGCGCGCGGCCTGTCGCTGCGGCGGCTCGCCACCCTCGGCGCGGCGAAGGCCAAGGGGGCGCCGCTCGCCAAGGCGCCGGGCGGCCGCCGCGCCACCGCGCTCGAAGCGGTCGAATTCGTGGCCCGCCACGCGCTCGCGAACCCGATCCTCGTGGACCTCACGGCCGACGATACCAGCGACACGCTCGAGAGCGCGCTCACCGCCGGGATGCACGTGGTGCTGGCGAACAAGCGCCCCGTGACCGCCGACCGGCGGCGGTTCGACCAGCTCAGGGCCGCGGCGCAGGCGCGCGGCCGCCGGCTGCTGCACGAGGCGACCGTCGGGGCCGGCCTCCCGATCATCGACACGTACTCGAAGCTCGTCGAATCGGGCGACCGCGTGTCCAAGATCGAAGGGTGCCCGTCCGGCACGCTGGGCTATCTGTTCGGCGAGCTGGGCCGCGGGAAGCGGTTCTCCGAGGCGCTGCGCGGCGCGATCGCGAAGGGGTATCCGGAGCCCGACCCGCGCGAGGACCTGTCCGGCATGGACGTGGCGCGCAAGGCGCTGATCCTCGGCCGGCTGATCGGATTCCCCGGCGAGCTGCAGGACATCGCCGTGGAGTCGCTCGTGCCGAAGGGAGCGGAGCGCCTGCCCCTCGACGAGTTCCTGGCGCGGTTGGAGGAGTACGATGAGGCGTGGGCCAAACAGGTGACGGCCGCCCGCGGGCGCGGCGGGGTGCTGCGCTACCGGGCGATCGTGACGCTGCGCCGCATCCGGGTGGGACTCGTGGTCGTGGACGCCTCGAGCTCGATGGCCTCGCTCAACGGGACCGACAACCAGTTCATCTTCACGACGGCGCGCTACAAGAAGAATCCGCTCGTGATCACGGGCCCGGGCGCCGGGCCCGCGGTGACGGCCGGCGGCATCCTGAACGATGTGCTGAAGCTCGCGAGCACATGAGCGCCACGCGGCAGCGCTGCGCCGGCTGCGGTGGCGAGACGCCCGACACCGATGCGCGACCACGCTGCCCGCAATGCGGGGGCCTCCTCGAGCTCCGCCACGCTCCGCCCCCCGAACAGGGAGCGGCGCTGCGCGCCCTGTTCGACGGTCGCGCCGAGCTCGGACCGGGGCCTCTCGGGTCCGGAGTGTGGCGCTTCCGCGAGATCGTGCTCCCGGCCGCGGGCGACGCCGTGATCAGCTACCCCGAAGGCAATACACCCCTTGTCTCGTCCCGCGCGGTCGCCGCCTGGACCGGCGCGGCCGATCTGCTGCTCAAGCAGGAAGGCCAGAACCCCACGGGGTCGTTCAAGGACCGCGGGATGACGGTGGGCGTGACGCAGGCGCGCCGCGTCCAGGCGACGGCCGTCGCCTGCGCGTCCACCGGAAACACCGGCGCCTCGCTCGCAGCGTACGCGGCGCTCGCAGAGCTCCCGGCGCTCGTGATCGTGCCGCGCGGGCAAGTCGCCCTCGGGAAGCTCGCCCAGGCGCTCGCGTACGGCGCCCGCACGCTGCTCGTGCGCGGCAGCTTCGACCGGTGCCTCGAGCTCGTGGAGGAGGCGAGCGCGCAGCTCGGCGTGTACCTGCTCAACTCCATCAATCCGTTCCGCCTTGAGGGGCAGAAGACGATCGTGCTCGAGCTGCTGCAGCAGCTCGCCTGGGAGCCGCCGGACTGGATCGCCGTCCCAGCGGGCAACCTCGGCAATACGGCGGCGTTCGGGAAGGCGCTCGAGGAGGCGCGCGAGTGGGGCCTCCTCGACCGCCTGCCCCGCCTCGCCGCCGTCCAGGCGGAAGGCGCGGCGCCGTTCGCGGCGAGCTTCCGCGACGGGTTCGCGCGCCGCCACCGCGTGGAGCCTCACACCGTGGCCACGGCCATCAACATCGGCAACCCCGCGTCCTACGACCGGGCCGCGCGCGCCATCCGCTATACCCAGGGAGTGGTCACGACGGTGACCGACGACGAGATTCTCGAGGCCAAGGCCGTGGTGGACGCGGCCGGGATCGGGTGCGAGCCCGCGAGCGCCGCCGCCGTCGCGGGCGCGCGGCGGCTCGTCCGGGAGGGCACGATCCGCAAGGGGGACCGTGTGGTCGCGGTCCTCACCGGCCACCTCCTGAAGGACCCGGGGCTAGTGACCCACTACCACCGGGAGATGGAGCCTCCGCCGCCGCGCGCCAACAGACCGGTGGAGATCGAGCCGAAGCTATCCGACGTAGCACGGGAGATACGAGCATGGCGCACACCTTGAGGAGACTCGCATGACGCACCGGCTCCAGGACCGGCGGATCGCGCTGCTCGGCACGGGCAAGATCGGGAGCATCCTGCTTCAGGGGCTGCTGAAAGCGGGGGTCGCGCACGACCGGGTCTTCCCCACCGTCCGACACCCGGAGCGCGCGCGCACGCTGAGCGACCAGCTCACCGTACCAGTCGGTACGGACAACCGCGCGGCCGCCCGCCAGGCGGAGATCATCCTGATCGGGGTGAAGCCGCAGAACGTGCGGGAGGTGCTGGAGGAGATCGCGCCGGTCGTCACGCCCGAAAAGCTGGTGGTGTCCGTGGCCGCCTCGGTCCCCAGCGCGTTCATCGAGAAGACCCTGGGAGCCCCGGTCCCCGTGGTGCGCGCGATGCCCAATACGCCGTGCCGCGTGGGCGAGGGGATGACCGGCTTGTGCAAGGGAGCCCATGCCGTCCAGGAGCATCTCGTGACGGCGCGGGAGATGTTCGACACCGTGGGCCGGACGGTGGTGGTGGACGAGAAGCACATGGACGCGGTCACCGGGCTCTCCGCCAGCGGCCCCGCATTCGTCTACATCATCCTCGAGTCGCTGGCGGAAGCGGGCGTCAAGGTCGGGTTGGCGCGCGACGTGGCGACGCTGCTCTCCGCCCAGACGCTGCTCGGCGCCGCGCGGGTCGCGCTCGTCACCGGGGACCACCCGGCGCTCCTGAAGGACGCGGTGACGACGCCGGCAGGCTGTACGATCGACGGCATTCTCGAGCTCGAGGAGGGGAAGCTCCGCGTGACCCTCATCAAGGCGGTGGTCAAGGCCACCCAGCGGGCGAAAGAGTTGATGTTCGAGGGCTAGCCCGGCCCGCCGCTTTATGCCCTCCCGTGCGGAGAATTGATGATGGTCGCGTCCGGCGGTAGCTTCAGATTGGGCGGTACTCGTGTACGGAGTTTCCGTCCATGGCGATCACGGCCCGACTGTCCGGCAAGCTCCGCCAAACGTTGGGTGATGAAGCGGCCGAGGACCTGGTGAACTGGATGCAACAAGTGGACGCGCAGCGCGCCGAGCTCCGGGAGTTGAACGAGCTCAACTTTGCCCGGGTCGACGCCCGGTTCGCCGAGGCGCGCGAGGCCACGCGGGCCGATCTGGCCGAGCTGCGTCAGGCGATGCAGGCTGACCTCTCCGAGCTGCGTGAAGAGATGAAAGCCGGCTTCGCGGAGCTGCGGCAGGACACACAGGCTGACCTCGCCGAGCTGCGCCAGGTCATGCAGGGTGACCGCTCCGCGCTCCGTGAAGAGACGAAAGCCGGCTTCGCCGAGCTGCGGCAGGTCATGCAGGCTGACCTCGCCGAGCTGCGGCAGGCCATGCAGGCTGACCTCGCCGAGCTGCGGCAGGCGATGCAGGCTGGCCGCTCCGAACTGCGTGAAGAGATGAAAGTCGGCTTCGCGGAGCTGCGGCTGGACACGCAGGCTGACCTCGCCGAGCTGCGGCAGGTCATGCAGTCTGACCACTCCGCGCTCCGTGAAGAGATGAAAGCCGGCTTCGCCGAGCTGCGGCAGGACTCGCAGGCTGACCTCGCCGAGCTGCGCCAGGTCATGCAGGCTGACCGTGCGGACCTGCGTCAGGGCAGGCAGGCTGACCGCTCCGAGCTGCGTGAAGAGATGAAGGCCGGCTTTGCCGAGCTGCGCCAGGAGATGTCCCAGTTGGAGACGAGGCTCGAGCGACGGATCGGCGACCTGATCAAGTGGTCGTTCGTGTTCTGGGTCGGCGCCGTGGGGGCGATCGCCGCGCTCGCTGGGGTGCTGCGCTAAGCGCGATCCCCGTGAGTCCGCTCGACCTCGCGCGGGCCCTCGCGGTGTTGCTGACGCTCGGGGGGTGCACGGAGGACCGGGGAGCGCGGCACGCTCCGGCCGCGTCGGCGACGGGCAGCGCACCGGGCGCTACCGGGATGCCGCAAGATACGGCCGTCCCGTTCCAGGCCCCCACAACCGCCGTGGACCGGCCCCGGCCCCGCGGGTCTCCGGGCGTCCTGCGGCAGGTGAGCGCCGAGGCCCACCGCGGCTACGACCGCGTCGTCTTCGAGTTCTCCGGTGACAGCATTCCGGGTTACCACGTGGAATACGCCGACCGGCCGGCCCGCGAATGCGGCTCGGGACAGGTGGTGCGGGTCTCGAGCCCGGGGCGGATGCTCGTGCGTTTCGATCCCGCGCAGGCGCACGACGAGTCCGGCAACCCGACGGCAGTCGAGCGCGCGCGGGCGCTCACGCTCCCCGCGGTGAAGCAGCTGACGCTCATCTGCGACTTCGAAGGGCAGGTGGAGTGGGTCCTGGGGCTCGCCGCGCCCAGCCGCTACCGGGTCCTGGAGATGACAGGGCCGCCGCGCCTGGCCGTGGACGTTGCGACACCGTGAGTGAGCGTCCCGGCACCCGGGCCTCGGTCGTGGCTGTCGCAGCGGTCCTCGCGGGCAGCCTCGCCACCTGCCGCCAGCCTCCGGTGGAGCCGAAGCCGTGCCCCCAGCCAGGTGCCGCGCCGTTCGCCGCCGGCCGGCGAGCCGCCGTCCTCCCCGACTCCGAGCCCTCCCCCTTCGACAGCGCGTTCGCCGCCGCCGGACGCGAGTTCGGCGTGCCGGCCCCCCTGCTGAAGGCGATCGGCTGGGTCGAGACCCGGTGGCACATGGTCGAAGGAGCCGAGGAGTTCCCAGGGCGCGCGCCGGCGTTCGGCGTCATGGCGCTCCGGGGTGGAGAGCTCGAGCGGGGCGCGACGCTGGCCGGGGTGACCGTGGAGGCGGCGCGTCACGAGCCGGCCGCGAACATCGGGGCCGCCGCGGCGCTCTTGAGCGCGTATGCGGCCGAAGCCGGAATCGACCGCTCGCGCGTCGAGGCGTGGGCCGGCGTGGCCGCCCGGTTCAGCGGGATCGAGCTTGCAGAAGGCCGCGCGGCGTATGGGCGCCAAGTCCAGCGCGCGCTCATGGCCGCCCGCGCCGTCGCTGCCGTCTCCGAGTGCCCCGAGCCCGCTCCGGGCGGCGCGCCCGATTACGCGTCCGCGGTCTGGCGCCCGTCGCCGAACTTCGACACCCGGCCGGCCGACTCGACCGGCGCGATCCACGCAGTGATCATCCACACCTGCGAGACCAACTACGCGAGCTGCTGGAGCTGGCTCGTGAACCCCGTCTCCCGCGTCAGCGCGCACTACGCGGTCAGCGAGGACGGCGCCGAGATCTCGCAGCTCGTGGGGGAGCCCAACCGGGCCTGGCACATCGCGGCGCTGTACGAGTGCGGGCTGAACCGCCGCCACGATTGCCGGCTAAACGGGGTTCAGAGCAACCATTTCACGGTTGGGGTCGAGCACGCCGGCTTCGCGTCGCAGGATTCTTTTCCCGATACCCAGATCGACGCGTCCGCCGCCCTGGTGTGCGACATCACGCGGGACCGCGCCATCCCGCGCGACTGGCAGCACATCCTCGGCCACGGACAGCTGCAGCCGGCCAACCGCACGGATCCGGGCCCCAACTGGCCGTGGGTGCCGTACCTCCACCGCATCCAGTCGCACTGTGGCGAGGTCATCGTGGATGATGATGCCGCCTTCAACGACCCGCAGGCGGCGGCTGTCGCGGCCCCGGCCGGGTGGCTCGTGTCCGACTCGACGCCCGACTACTACGGCCCCGGGTATCGCTGGGCGCCCACGCGGCCGGACGCCGCCGATTCCGTCGTCTTCTCCTTCCGCGTGGACCAGCCCGGGCCCCGGGCCGTGGACGCGCGCTGGACGGGCGGGCCGAACCGGTCGCCGCGTGCGGTGTACGTCGTGATCGACGCGGCGGGCAACACCCTCGCGACCGTACAGGCGGACCAGACCGTGGGGGGCGGTGCCTGGCACACGCTCGGCACCTGGGTCTTCCCGGCCGGCTGGAGCCGCGTCGTGCTGCTACGCCGCGACACCCAGGGCTTCGTGGTGATCGCCGACGCGGTGCGGGCGCGCAAAACTTGATTGACCGAGCGATTGGGAGCGCTGTGCTGGACCGCCGGCTGGCCCCGGCCGTGAGGCCGGGGGCTGGGACGGGAACTCCGGCAACGGGATCGTCTGTTGTGGGTATCATGCCCGATTGAACTCACACGACTCAAGCTGCTGGAGGTGCAACCATGACGACTGAAACGCGCGGCCGAGCCGGCGCGCCTGAACGGCGTGAGATGGAAACGACTCTCAAGACTCCCGCCTACGCCGCCCTTTCCCCGAAAGCGCCGCTCGCCCCGTTCGCGATCGAGCGGCGCGTGCCAGGACCGCGCGACGTGTTGATCGACATTCTCTACTGCGGCGTCTGTCACTCCGACGTCCATCAGGTGCGCGACGAGTGGGGCGGTGGGATCTTCCCCATGGTGCCCGGACACGAGATCGTCGGGACGGTCGCGCGGGTGGGGGCGGCGGTGACCAAATGGAAGGTCGGCGACACCGTGGGCGTCGGCTGCTTCGTCGATTCCTGCCGCGAATGTGAAGCCTGCAAAGCGGGCGAAGAGCAGTACTGCGAGCGTGGAATGAGCCTCACCTATAACGGCTACGAGCAGGACCACGAGACGCCGACCTACGGCGGGTACTCCACGCGCATCGTCGTGGATGAGGCGTACGTCGTGCGGCTACCGGGCGGCGTCCCCCTCGCCCAGGCGGCTCCGCTCCTGTGCGCGGGGATCACCACCTACTCGCCGCTGCGCCACTTCGGCGTCGACGCCCGGACCAGGGTCGCCGTGATGGGTCTCGGCGGCCTCGGCCATGTGGGCGTGAAGGTCGCGAAGGCGATGGGCGCGAACGTCACCGTGCTCAGCCATTCGCCGGGGAAGCGCGAGGATGCACTGCGGCTCGGCGCGGATGATTTCATCGCCACGAGCGATGCGACCGCGTTCGAACGGAACGCCCGGCGTTTCGATTTCATGCTCGATACGGTGTCCGCCCAACATGACTACAACGCGTACCTGAACCTGTTGCGCCGCGACGGCACCATGGTGCTGGTCGGTCTGCCCGATCCCGCTCCGCTCTCCGCCGGTCCGCTGATCCAGGGCCGCCGCCGCCTGGCCGGGTCGGCCATCGGCGGGATCCGGGAAACGCAGGAGATGCTGGACTTCTGCGCCGCGCACGGGGTCGTGGCGGACGTCGAGGTGATCCCGATTCAGCGAATCAACGAGGCCCACGACCGAACCGTCAGAAGCGACGTGCGCTACCGCTTCGTCATCGACATCGCCAGTCTCCGACAGGCTGAATCTTGACGAACGCGTAGGTAGGCTGTATTTCGAACATCGCCGTCGGACTGGATTCCCTTCTCCTGCCCAGCCGGTGACCGGGTGCGTCCCCGAAGCTCCACAATCGACGCTTGCCCGGAGGTCCTCCATCATGGTCCCATCGTCGTCGACACGGCTCCTGGGCGCGGCGGGGGCCGTCCTCGCCCTGCTCGCGGCCGCCACGGCCTCTCTCCACGCCCAGGCCGCGGGCCGGATCCAGGGCAGAGTCGTGGATGCGAACTCGCTTCGGCCAATCAGCGGCGTTCAGGTGTTCATCGCCGGCGGGAGCCGGGCCGCACTCACGGACGCGAGCGGAGGCTTCGCCATCACGGACATACCGGTTGGCGAGGTGGTGGTGCGGGCGAAGATGATCGGGTTCTCCCCGGCCGAGCAGCGCGTCACGGTCACGGGAGACCAACCGGCGCAGGCGGAGCTCCGTCTCCGGGCCACGGCCATCGAGCTCGATGCGGTCGTCGTGACCGGGACACCCGGACCCGTGAGCAAGCGAACCCTCGGGAATCCGATCACCACGATCGACGCGGATGCGATGACGCGACAGACGGCTATCAGCAACGTCGGCGATTTGCTCCAGTCCAAGGCGCCCGGCGTCCAGATCTTGCCCAACTCGGGGACGCCCGGCACGCGGGCGGACATCCGCATCCGGGGCGCCAACGGGCTGACCGGCTATGAGCCGGTGATTTACGTGGACGGCGTCCGGTTCAACAGCGACAACCTCGGCACGTTCACACCCTCCGGCGCCGGGACGACGTCGTTCCGCGGGCAGCAGACCTCCGCCCTCGACCTGATCAATCCGGCCGACATCGAGTCTATCGAGATCATCAAGGGCCCTGCGGCGGCGACGCTCTACGGCGCCGAGGCGGCCAACGGCGTCATCCAGATCATCACCAAGAAGGGGGCCCGGGGCGCCCAGACGCTGCGTTTCGACGTGAAGGTCGAGCAGGCGGCGAACGGGTGGGAGCTCCCGATCCCCGACAACTACACCGTGTGCACGACGGCGCGGATCGCCGAACGGGACGCCGGAGGAAACATCGTCTGGCCCGGGTGTCAGGGCGTGCAACCGGGGGCGCTGCTCATCGACAACCCGCTGCGCCGCGACCCGCTGGCGCTGCGCACCGGCGGCGTGCAGCGGGTGTCCCTCTCCGCCCGGGGCGGGGGGGAACGCTTCTCTTACTACGTGGCCGCTACGGGCGATCGAGAGCGGGGCGTCTTCTACAACAGCTTCAACGATCGCAACTCCGTGCGGGCCAACTTCACGGTGTCGTCGAGCGCCAAGCTCGATTTCCAGATCAACTCGAGCTACGTCCAGGGCGAGCTCGGGCTGCCGGTGGGGGACGAGGCCGCGCAGGGGATGCTCCTGAGCGCCGCCCGCGGGCAGCCCGGGCGGGTGCCCCCGGCCGGCGACACGGCCAGGGCGGGGTGGGGAACGACCAACGCAGCCATGGCGAACGCCTACAACAACCGGACCAAGTCGGACCGCTTCACGATCGGGACGACCGTGAACGCGCAGCCGTTCCCGTGGTTCCGCAACCGGCTCACCCTGGGTCTCGACTACACCACGGGCCTCGCGGAGGTCATCTCGCCTCCGGGGTCGGTGGACGCCGGATTCGCCAGCGAGCCCGGGGGCCTCGTGGCCCAGCGCTATCCGCGCAACCTGCTCTATACGATCGACTACGCCGGGAACCTGGAGTTCGGGCTCAACCCGGATCTCCGAAGCACGACGTCGCTCGGGGTCCAAGCCACGGCCCGGCGCCGGGAAACGCTCGTCGCCACCGGCCGCGGCTTCGGTGCGCCGGAGCTCACGCTGATCAGCACGGCGCAGGTGACGGCCGGGAGCAACAGCTTCGTGGAAGCGAGGAACCTGGGCTACTTCGTCCAGGAGCAGCTCGGCTGGAAGAACCGCCTCTTCGTGACCGGCGCAGTCCGCGCCGACGACCACTCCGCCTTCGGGCGCGACTTCGACCTGCTCCTTTACCCCAAGGCGTCCGTATCGTGGATCCTCTCCGAGGAGCCCGCGCTCGGGCGCTGGCTCGACGCGGCACGCGTGACGAACCTCAAGCTCCGCATGGCCTACGGCCACGCCGGCCGCGCGCCGGATCCGTTCGCGGCAACGCAGGCCTACACGGGGGACCGGGTGGTTGTGGGCGGCGTGGTCCGTACCGGCCTCCGCCCGCTCGCGCTCGGGAACGACAGCCTCCGCGCCGAGCGGGGGGAAGAGGTCGAGCTCGGCTTCGACGCCGGTCTCCTCGAGAACCGCGTGGGCGTGGAGTTCACGTACTACGACCGCCGCATGAAGGACGTGATCTACGCCCCGGGCGTGCCCGGCTCGACCGGGTTCGGGGGAACGTTCTACGGCGCCACCCAGACGCTGCTCGTCAACCTGGGCGAGGTCTCCAACACCGGCGTCGAGGTGGCGCTCACGGCCACGCCGGTGCGGCTGCCCGACTTCGTCTGGGACGCGAGGCTCAACCTGGCGACCAACCACAACGAGCTGGTCTCGTTCGGCGATCCGGGCCGCGTCAACCTGATCCCCGGCGGGCAGTCGTACGGTACCGTGCAGCAGCATCGCGAGGGCTACCCGCTGGCGGGCTACTGGGCGGCGCTCCCGCGACGGAACCCGGACGGCACGCCGGTGCTGGTTGGCACGGCGGTGCAGCTCGACACCGCCACCTTTATCGGGCCGTCGGCGCCGACGCGGGAAATCGGCTTCTCCAGCACTTTTACCCTGTTCCGCGACTTGCGCTTGTTCGTCCTGTTCGACTACAAGGGCGGCCACTTCCTCTTCAACCAGCGGGAGTTCGACCGCTGCCGTGTGCGTGCGAACTGCGCGCGGCTCGCCGATCCCCGGAACGTCGACCCCGTGACCGGGGCCGCCCTGAACCCGGAGGTCAACGTCTGGCGCCAGAACGTCCCGGGCGTCTGGGTGGAGCCGGCGCACTTCCTCAAGCTGCGCGACGTCTCAGTGAGCTACGCGGTGCCGACGACGTGGGCGCGCCGGGCCCGCGCGAACTCCGCCAGCATCACGCTCGCCGCGCACAACGTCGCGCTGTGGAGCGATTATTCGGGCTTCGATCCCGAGGTGAACTCCTACGGGGACGTGAGCTTCTCTCGGGCGGACGCCTATCCCGTCCCTATGCTCCGGCGGGTGTCGGCGTCCCTCAACCTGAGCTTTTGAGGCGAGGACGACTGCAATGCGGACTGCTCCTCCCGAGGTTTTGCTCGCCGGCGTCGTGCTGGCGGCGGGCACCTTCACCGCGTGCGCGGACTGGCTCAAAGTCACGAATCCCGGCGCTATCGATCCCCCGGTGCTGGAGGATACGACCCGCATCGCGTTCATGGTGACCGGTGTAATCGGCGACTTCCAGCCCGCGTTCGCCTGGACCGCGCTGTTCAGCGGCGTCCTCGGGGACGAGCTGCGCAACCATCACAGCTTCTTCGAGAACGGGGAGATCGACCGGCGCGCCGTGGGCGAGCTGAACGGCACCTACATCTCCGCTGTCTACAACGGCTTGCACCGGGCGCGCTTCATGGGGGACAGCGTGGCCGGCCGCATCAAGAATCTCCTGGGGCCGCCCGCGGCGGCCGACCTTCGCCTCGCGCGGGTGCTTGCGTACGGTGGCTACAGCTGGTTGCTGCTGGGCGAGCAGTTGTGCGAAACGCCCATCAACCGGAGTGCGCCGGTCCCCTCGGACACGCTCCTGGAAACGGCAATCCAGCGGTTCGACGAGGCGATCGTGGTGGCCGCGGCGGCCAAGGCGGCCGACACGACCGCGGCGGGCAAGGCCGGTGCCGACTCCATCACGAACGTCGCGTGGCTGGGCGCGGCCCGCGCCGCCCTCGACCTAGGCGACAACGCCCGGGCGATCCTGTACGCCACGGCGGTGACGCCCGCGTACGTCTCGCAGGCGTCGCGCGGCTTCGAGTGGCGCGCCTACTACGTCGATCAAGGCGCGACCACCGCGGAACGGCGGCGGACTCGCAACCCCTACTGGGAGTTCCTGAACAGCGAGCGGTGGTTTTCGATCTCGGGGACGTCCTTCGACACGCTGAACGACGCCCGCGTCCCCTG
>WNFV01001741.1_pt1 | contig 29491 bp, 26 predicted proteins | sample 5400101 | NCBI WGS metagenome assembly WNFV01 (sample SAMN13153361, study PRJNA577476) | soil metagenome | isolation source: 115 cm soil or saprolite under grassland replicate 1 | place: USA:California | collected 2016-06-15
CTGTGGTCGGAGTCACCGTGGCTGCGGAAGTTGCGCTCGCAATCGGCGGGTGGCGGTGAGACGGCGCGGGCGGCGCACCGGGACCTGGATGCGCTGTGCGCGTTGTTCGACGCGGCCGGCCGGGCCGAGGAACAGCTCGGGTTCAAGGGTGTGACGGCGTTCCTGGCGGAGCTGGAGTCGCAGGACATCCCGGGCGACAACCGGTTCGACGCCGGGGTGCGGGAGGCCGGCGTGCAGTTGATGACCGCGCATCGGTCCAAGGGACTGCAGTGGCGGCTGGTCGTGGTGGCCGGCGTCCAGGACGGGCAGTGGCCGGACCTGCGGCGGCGCGGCTCGCTGCTGCAGCCGGACCGGCTGGCGCCGGACGGCCTGGCCGAGCCGCTCGGTCCCGGTGCGCTGCTGGCGGAGGAGCGGCGGCTGTTCTACGTCGCTATCACCCGGGCGCGGCAGCGACTGGTCGTCACCGCGGTGTCGGCCCCCGAGGCGGACGGTGACCAGCCGTCGCGGCTGCTGAACGAGCTGGGAGTGTCGCTCAACGTCGTACCGGGACGGCCGCGGCGGCCGCTGTCACTCGCGGGGCTGGTGTCGGACCTGCGCTGCACGCTGAACGACCCGGCGTCGTCGCCGGCGCTGCGGCGCGCGGCGGCGGACCGGCTGGCGCGGCTGGCGGCGGAGTGCGACGACGACGGGCGGCCGCTGGTGCCGGCCGCGGATCCGGACCGCTGGTGGGGGATGCGCGAGCCGACCGCGTCGGAGGTGCCGGTGGTCGAGCCGGACGCGCCGGTGCCACTGTCCGGGAGCGCGCTGACCACGATGGTGGACTGCCCGCTGAGCTGGTTCCTGCAACGGCGGGCCGGCGGCGAGACGCTCGGCACCGCCGCGACCGGGTTCGGGACGGTGCTGCACGCGCTCGCCGACGCGGTGGCGTCCGGGCGGCTGCCCGCGGACTCCGCCGAGCTGAGCGCCTGGCTGGACCGGGTCTGGCACCAGCTGGAGTTCGAGTCGGCGTGGATCGCCGAGCGCGAGCGGGACGAGGCAGAGCAGGCGCTGCGGCGGTTCGTCGCCTGGCACCGCGGCCGGCCGAACCGCACGCTGCTCGGCACCGAGGTCGACTTCGACGTCGCGCTGCCCGATCCGCAGTCGCCGGCGGTGGTGATCCGCGGCCGGATGGACCGGGTCGAGACCGATGCCGACGGCAACGTCCGGGTGGTCGACCTGAAGACCGGGCGGCGGATGCCGACCGGGCCGGCGCTGGCACGGCACGTCCAGCTTGCCGTCTACCAGAAGGCGGTCGAGTCCGGTCAGCTCGACCTGGGGGCGGACGCGCGGAGCGGCGGCGCGGAGCTGGTCCAGCTCCGGGCGGACGACAGTGCCAGTATCGACGGCTTCCCGAAGGTGCAGCCGCAGTCGCCGCTGGAGCCGGACGAGAACGGCCGGACCTGGCTGGACGACGCGATCGACGACGCCGAACGGCTGGTCCGCAAGGAGGATTTCGTTGCCCGGCGCAACGATGGCTGCGACCGGTGCGCGGTCCGTTCGCTGTGCCCGATCCAGCCCGAGGGACAGGAGGTCGTCTGATGCTGCGGACCCCGTCTGATCTTTGCGACCTGCTCGGCGTGCCGTTCAGCGACCAGCAGCTCGACGCGATCACCGCGCCGCTCGCGCCCGGGGTGATCGTCGCCGGCGCCGGGTCCGGCAAGACCACCGCGATGGCCGCCCGGGTGGTCTGGCTGGTGGGGACCGGCCAGGTTCGCCCCGACCAGGTGCTCGGTCTCACCTTCACCAAGAAGGCCGCCTCCGAGCTCGACGGCCGCATCCGCGCGGCTCTCCTCAAACTCGGTGTCCCCGGTCAGGCAGGCGACCCGACGGCTGACGACGAGGTGGGAGAGCCGGAGGTTTCGACGTATCACGCCTTCGCCGGGCAGCTGATCGCCGAGCACGGCCTGCGGGCCGGGATCGAGCCGGACGTGCGGGTGCTGGCCGACGCGACCCGGTTCCAGCTCGCCGGGTCCGTCGTACGGCGGAGCAAGGGGCCGATCCGGCACGCGTCGCACCACGTGCCGACGCTCGTGAACAGCCTGCTGGCGCTGGACGGGGAGCTGGCCGACCACCTGGTGGATCCCGCGGAGCTGCGGCTGCACGACGAGGCGGTCAAGGCCGAGGTGGCGCAGGCCGCGAAGCTCACCGTCGCGGTGCGGACGCTCGCCGACACCGCGCTCAAGCGGGCCGAGATTCTGCAGCTCGTCACCGAGTACCAGGCGGCCAAGGGGGATCGTGGCGTGCTCGACTTCGCGGACCAGATGGCGCTCGGGGCGCGGCTGGCGGAGGAGTGCGCCGAGGTCGGGAAGATCGAGCGGGAGCGGTACCGGGTGGTGCTGCTCGACGAGTACCAGGACACGTCGGTGTCGCAGCGGCGGATGCTGTCCGCGCTGTTCGCCGGCGGGCACCCGGTGACGGCGGTCGGCGATCCGTGCCAGGCGATCTATGGCTGGCGGGGTGCGTCGGTGGCGAACCTGGACGACTTCCCCGAGCACTTCCCGAACGCCGACGGCACGCCCGCGCGCCGCTTCGTACTGAGCGTGAACCGCCGCTGCGGTCATCAGATCCTCGCCGCGGCGAACGAGCACGCGGCGCGGCTGTACGACCACCACCCCGGCGTCGAGCCGCTCGCCGCGCCGCCGGACGCGCGACCCGGCGGGATCACCGTCGGGCTGTTCGAGACCCGCGCCGACGAGGTCGCCTGGGTCGCCGACGCGATCGTTGCCGCGCACAACAGTCCGGGCCGGCGCTGGAAGGACATCGGCGTGCTGATGCGCACCAACGCCGAGCTGAGCGCGGTGCACGCCGCGCTGGTCGAGCGCGGGGTGCCGGTCGAGGTGGTCGGTCTCGGCGGGCTGCTGTCACTGCCCGAGGTGGTCGACGTGGTCGCCGTCCTGCAGGCCGTCAACGACCTCACCGCGAACGCCGCGATGCTGCGGATCCTGACCGGTCCCCGCTACCGGATCGGTGCCCGCGACCTGGCGCTGCTGGCGAACCGCGCGAAGGCGCTCGCCTACGCCGAGCGGCACGCCGTCGACCCCGACGACCTGGTCGCCGCGCTGGACGCCGCGACCAGCGGGATGGACGCCACCGAGGTGATCTCGCTCGCCGAGGCGGTCGACGACCCGGGTGGCGCGGACTGGCGCTACGACCCAGTCGCACGGTCGCGGTTCGGCGAGTTGGCCGCCGAGCTGCGCGGCCTGCGCGCGCACGCGGGCGAGCCGCTGATCGACCTGGTCCGCCGGGTGGTCGCCACCACCGGCCTGGATGTCGAGCTGTCCGCCACGCCGGAGCACGTCGCCGCGTCCCGGCGGGACCACCTGGCCGCGTTCCTGGACGCCGTCGGCAGCTTCGCCGCCACCTCCGACGGCGCGGACTCGCTCGACGGGTTGCTGGCCTACCTCGCCGCCGAAGAGGAGTACGCCGCCGGCCTCGACCTCGCGGTGCCGAGCGAGGCCGACTCGGTGAAGCTGCTCACCGCGCACCGCGCGAAGGGCCTGGAGTGGCCGATCGTGTTCGTGCCCGCGCTGGTCGCCTCGGTGTTCCCGAGCGACCGGGGCCGTGCGAAGTGGACCAGCAACGCCCGCACGCTCCCGTGGCCACTGCGCGGTGACGCCGCCACGCTGCCCGTCGTACGGGAGTTGACCAATGCCGGTCTCAAGGAGTTCGCCGCGGAGTGCAAGGACAGCGACCTGCTGGAGGAACGGCGGCTCGGGTACGTCGCGTTCACCCGCGCGAAGGAGATCCTGGTCGCCACCGGGCACTGGTGGGGCCCGACGCAGAAGAAGCCGCGCGGCCCGTCGCCGTACCTCGACCTGCTGAAACGGCACGCGGAGCGCGGCGACACCGGCCGGGTGGTCGCGTGGGCCGAGCGCCCCGCCGCCGACGCCGAGAACCCCGAGCTGCAGCAGGCCACCGAGGCGTCCTGGCCCATCCCGTACGCCGGTCCGCGCGCGGCGCGTCGCAGCCGGCTGCTGGAGTCGGCCGCGCTGGTCCGGGAGTCCCGCACGAGCGGGCCGCTCGCCGACGAGGCGGACCTGCTGCTCGACGAGCAGGTCACCGTCGGGCGCTGGGACACCGAGCTGGAGCGGCTGGTCGCCGAGGCCCGCGAGACCCGAAGCCGCCGCACCCTCGACGTTCCGCTGCCGCCGGCGCTGTCCGCCACCCAAGTGATGCGGCTGGCCAAGGACCCAGACGGGCTGGCCGCCGATCTGGCCCGGCCGATGCCGCGCAAACCCAACCGGGCGGCGCGGTTCGGCACCCGGTTCCACGCCTGGGTGGAGTCGTACTTCGGCCAGCAGTTGCTGCTCGACCCCGACGACCTGCCCGGCGCCGCGGACGAGGACATCGTCGACGACACCGACCTGACCGCGCTGATGGACGCGTTCCGCGACGGGCCGTACGGCGAGCAGGTGCCGCACGAGATCGAGGCCCCGTTCGCCCTCGCCCTGGACGGCCGGGTGATCCGCGGCCGGATCGACGCGGTGTACAGGACCGCCGGCGGCTACGACGTGATCGACTGGAAGACGCACCGCCAGGAGACCGCGGACCCGCTGCAGTTGGCGATCTACCGCGTCGCCTGGGCGGAGCTCAGCGGCGTACCGGTGGAGCGCGTCGGCGCCGCCTTCTACTACGTCCGCACCGGCGACGTCGTCCGCCCGCCCGGCCTCCCCGGCCGCGACGAGCTCCGAAAGTTGCTCACCGCAACGACCTAGCGCACCAGCTCGGCCGGCACCACGCGCACCCCGAACGGCCGCACCGCGTCGAACGCGTCCGCCCCGCGCACCACTGCATACTCGGTGTACTGCTCACCTGTCAGCTCGAGGACGGCCAGTTCGGGCTTCCACGGATCGAACAGCCAGTACGACGGAACGCCGGCCTCGGCGTAGAGAGCGCGCTTGAGCAGCTGATCCGTGGACTTGGTGCTGTCCGACAACACCTCGACGGCGAGCACCAGGGGTCGCTGGAGCGCACCGGTGCCGACGTCCTCGCGCCGGGCCACGAGCACATCGGGTTGCAACGACCGCCGCGACGTCGGCCGGAAGTCGAGCGGCGCGACGAACACCTCCAGCTCAGGCGGACACGCGGCGCGAAGCAGCACCGCGATCTCGAGCACCGCACGCTGGTGCAGCGGCGCCGGCGACGGGGTCACGAGCAGCACCCCGTCGACCAGCTCGTACTGCATCCCGTCGTCGGGAAGCGCGTCGAGGTCCTCGAACGTGAACTCACCCTGATGGATCGTCTGCACGGACACCATGCTGCCTCCTCGCTGTGCATCGCACCAGCATGCTCGGTCCGCCCCGCCGCCAGTCGGACTTGTCCACAACCCTCAGCGGCCTGCCGCAGCAGACGGCATGGGGAGAGCGGCGCTACTCGGCTTGGCAGTTGGCTTTGCAGCGGGTGTCGTTGAGGGTGAGGTGCACGCCGGGGACGTCGGAGTCCTGCTCGGTGGAGAGCTCGACCCGCCAGTCGCCGGTGACCGTGGAGGCGGTGTCGGCGGTCTGCTCGGAGAACCAGGTCGCGACCGCGGCGGCCTCGCCGACGTGGGCCGCGGTCAGGGCCGGGACCAGCTGGTCGGAGATCGCCTTGCGGGCCGCGGCCGGGCTGCCGCTCGCGTTGACCGAGAGCACCGGCGGGCGCGGGTGGTCGCCGGTCAGCACCCAGACCTCGACGGGACCCGAGGTGCAGATGACGTAGCTCAGCTCGTTCGCGCAGGTCCGGCCGGTTGCCTTCAGCGCGTCGACCACCTGCGGCGGGGTCAGCGGCGCCTGGGGCGCTGTGGGCCCGGCGGACGACGACGGCGCCCCGGTGGCCAGCGTGTCCGTCGGTTCCGGGGCAGCGTTGTCCTTCTTACTGCCGCAGGACGTCGCGCCGGCGGCCAGCAGGACGACTGCCAGCGCCGGGACGATCCGCCTCACAGGGGTACGCCGATCGCCGCCTCGAGGGCGATCTCGATCATCTCCGAGAACGTGGTCTGGCGCTCCTCGGCGGTGGTCACCTCGCCGGTCACCAGGTGGTCCGAGACCGTCATGATCCCCAGCGCGCGGCGGCCGAACTTGGCGGCCAGCGTGTACAGCGCGGACGCCTCCATCTCGATCCCGAGCACCCCGTAGGCGGCGGTCTGCGAGACCAGCTCCGGCCGGTCGTTGTAGAACAGGTCGCCGGAGAACACCTGCCCGACGTGCGGCGTGTACCCGGCCGCCTCGGCGGCCTCGACCGCCTTGCGCAGCAGCGTGAAGTCCGCCGTCGGCGCGTAGTCGATGCCGTGGAAGCGCAGCCGGTTCATCTGCGAGTCCGTGCTCGCGGACATCGCGATGATCACGTCCCGCACCTTCACCGCCTCATGGAGGGCGCCGCAGGTCCCGACCCGGATCAGCGTCCGCACGTCGTACTCGGCGAACAGCTCGTGGGCGTAGATGGACGCCGACGCCTGGCCCATCCCCGAGCCCTGCACGGAGACCGGCTCACCCTTGTACGTCCCGGTGAAACCCCACATGTTGCGGATCTCGGTGTAGCACTTCGCGTCGGTCAGGAAGGTCTCCGCGATCCACTTCGCGCGGGCCGGGTCGCCGGGGAACAGCACCCGCGGCGCGATGTCACCCTTCGCGGCGGCGAGGTGGATGCTCACCGGCTGCTCCGGTCGTCGTGTTCGCTCATGCCGCCGATCCTCGCATGACCCGGGGCCGGGTACGTTGGCGGTCGTGCCCGCCTTCCCGCTGATCGACGAGTCGCTGCTCGCGCTGTCCCGCTCGGTGCTCGACCGGGCCGCGGACAGGCGCCGAGACCAGCCCTGGCTCGACAAGGCCTGGCGCGACCCGAACACCCAGGTCCTCGTCGTCAGCAGCGACCGGCTCGCGGTCAGCGACGACGACCACCGGCTGGCGTTCGTCCCGCCGGCCGAGGCGCCGGCGGGGGAGCGGATCTTCCTCGGCACCGACCCGGGTGGCGGCCGTGCGGTCTTCGCGGTCATCGTCGGCGATGCTTCGGACGGCTTCGCGACATTGCGCGAGGCCGGCGCGTTCCTGGACGACCGCGAGGCCGGGATCGCGGTGCACTCGGTCGGCCTGGCCAACTGGCACGCCACCCACCCGCGCTGCGCGCGCTGCGGCGCGCCGACCGAGATCGTCGACGCCGGTCACGTCCGCCGGTGCCCGGAGTGCAAGGCGCAGCACTTCCCGCGCAGCGACCCCGCGATCATCGTGCTCGTCACCGACGACGAGGACCGGGCGCTGCTCGGCCGCGGCGCGACCTGGCCGCCGGGGCGGTACTCGACGTTGGCCGGCTTCGTCGAGCCGGGCGAGTCCCTCGAGGCCGCCGTACGGCGTGAGGTCTTCGAGGAGACGGGTGTCGTCGTCGGCCAGGGCATCCGGTACGCCGGCAGCCAGCCGTGGCCGTTCCCGTCGAGCCTGATGCTCGGCTTCTACGCCCGCGCCTCCGCGACCGAGATCACCGTGGACGACGACGAGATCAGCGACGCCCGCTGGTTCACCCGCGAGGATCTCCGCGACGCGATCGACGCCGCGAACGTCGCGCTGCCGGGCGCGGTGTCGATCTCGCGGCGCCTGATCGAGGGCTGGTACGGCGCGGAACTCCCCGGCCGCTGGTAGCAGGTCAGGCCTCCGGCGGTGGTGGCTCGACGGCGCCGGTCATGATCGCGACCGCCTCGGACATCGTGTGCGACTCCGGCGTGATGACGGTGGCCCGCCGGCCGAGCCGCTGGATGTGGATCCGGTCGGCGATCTCGAAGACGTGCGGCATGTTGTGGCTGATCAGGATCACCGGCAGACCACGGTCGCGGACGTCCCGGATGAGCTGCAGGACCCGGTTGCCCTCCTTGACGCCGAGTGCGGCGGTCGGCTCGTCGAGGATGACGACCTTGCTGCCGAACGCCGCCGACCGGGCGACGGCCACGCCTTGACGCTGCCCGCCGGACAGGCTCTCCACGGCTTGCCCGATGTTCTGCAGGGTCGCGATGCCGAGGTCGCTCATGTGCCGCTTGGCCTCGTCGCGCATGTGCTTGCGGTCGAGCATCCGGAACAGCGACCCGAGGATGCCGGCCTTGCGCTCCTCCCGGCCGAGGAACAGGTTCTCGGCGATGTCCAGCCCGGGGGCGACCGCGAGGGTCTGGTAGACCGTCTCGATCCCGGCCCGGCGGGCGTCCATCGGGTTGCGGAAGTGCACCCGTTGGCCGTCGAGCAGGATCTCGCCGCTGTCGGGGATCAGTGCCCCGCACAGCGCCTTGATGAGGCTGGTCTTCCCGGCGCCGTTGTCCCCGATGACCGCCAGGATCTCGCCGGGGTAGAGCTCGAGGTCGCCGTTGGCGATCGCGGTGACCGCGCCGTACCGCTTCACCAGGCCCTTGGCCTGCAGCACCGGCTGCCGGACGGCCGCGGACGGGCCGGGGGCCGGTGAGGTGTCGGTGGTAGTCATCAGACCTTGACCTTCCTGATCCACTGGTCGATGGCGACGGCGGCCAGCACGAGCAGGCCGATCGCGAAGCCCTGCCACACGACGTCGACACCGCCGAGCTGCAGTCCGTTGCGGAACACGCCGACGATCAGCGCGCCGATCAGCGTGCCCAGTACGGCGCCTCTGCCGCCGAACAGGCTGGTGCCGCCGATCACGACGGCGGTGATGGAGTCGAGGTTGTACTCGACGCCGACGTTGGGGCTGGCCGAGGCGAGCCGGCCGATCAGGATCCAGGCGCCGATCGCGTACAGGGTGCCGGCCACCAGGTAGACGGAGAACAGCACCCGGCCGGTCTGGATACCGGCGAGCCGGGCAGCCTCGATGTCGTCACCGGTGGCGTAGACGTGCTTGCCCCACGCGGTGTTGCCGAGCACGTAGAAGAACACGGCGAACAGCGCCAGCATGATGATCGAGCCGTAGGTGAGGCGGAAGTCGCCGATCGGGATGGTGTTCCCGGTCCACGTCATGATGTCGGGCATGGCGGACCCGCGGACGGTCTCGCTGTGGGAGACGACGGCGTTGAGCGAGAAGAAGATGCTCAGCGTCCCGAGCGTGACGATGAACGGCGGCAGGTTGAGCCGGGTGACCAGCAGGCCGTTGACCGCCCCCATCGCACTGCCGAGCACGAAGCCGATCACGAGTGCGAGGAACCCGGGCACCCCGGCGTCGGTCGCGAGATTGGCCATCAGGATCGAGGAGAAGACCGCGATCGCGCCGACCGACAGGTCGATACCGCTGGTCAGGATGACCACGGTCTGCCCGAGGGCCAGTACCGCGATCACGGTGACCTGCTGCAGCACCAGCCCGAGATTGGCGGCGGACAGGAAGCGGTCGGACACGATGGCGAAGGCGATGATCGCGATCACCAGGACGGCCAGCGGCCCGAGGGTCGGGTTGGCGTGCAGGACGTGCTGGACTCGCAGCATCGGCGATGTCGGCCGATGCTCGTCGAAGCCCGAACCGGATTCGGGTGGCGCCGTGGCCACCTGGCCCCTGGAATCAGCCGGGGCCGCGTCGTTGGTCATCGAGGCACCTTTCTGTGCAGCGTGCGGTCGGTACGACCTGTGCGGGCCGCCGGACGCGGGGGCGAGGTGCCCCCCGCGTCCCAGCGTGATCCGCGGACGGTCGCGGGGCTAGACGTCAGCCCCAGCAGTTCTGGGAGCCGAAGGTGGTGTCCTTGGAGGTGACGCCGGCCTGCGGCTTGTCGGTGATCAGCTCGACGCCGGTGTCGAAGAAGTCCTTGCCCTCGGTAGCCGACGGCTTGGAGCCGTCCTTGGCGAACTTGGCGATCGCCTCGACGCCGAGCGAGGCCATCTTCAGCGGGTACTGCTGCGAGGTCGCGCCGATCGCGCCGGACTTCACGTCCGCGACACCGGGGCAGCCCCCGTCGACCGAGACGATCGTGACGGCCTTCTCCTTGCCCGCGGCCTTGAGCGCCTGGTAGGCGCCGGCCGCTGCCGGCTCGTTGATGGTGTAGACGAGGTTGATCGCCGGGTTCTTCTGGAGCAGATTCTCCATCGCCGTGCGGCCACCCTCTTCGGCGCCGTCGGTGACGTCATGGCCGACGATCCGCGGATCGGACTCGTCACCGATCTTCGTCTTGTCCGCGACGTCGACCCCGAATCCCTCCAGGAAGCCCTGGTCGCGCTTCACGTCCACCGACACCTGCTCGGCGTTCAGGTCCAGCATGGCGATCTTGGCCTGCTTGTTCTCGGCCGCGAACTTGGCCTTCGCCCACTGGCCGATCAGCAGGCCGGCCTGGTAGTTGTCGGTGGCGAACGTGGCGTCCACGGCGTTGGCCGGCTCGGTCGGGGTGTCGAGTGCGATGACCAGCAACCCGGCCTGCTTGGCCTTGTCGATCGACGGGACGATCGCCTTGGAGTCGCTCGGGGTGATCAGGAAGCCCTTAGCGCCGGCCGAGATCAGGTTCTCGATGGCCTGGACCTGCGCCTCGTTGTCGCCGTCCTTCTTCCCGGCGAAGCTCTGCAGCGTCACCCCGTTCGAGGCGGCGGCCTTCTGGGCGCCTTCCTTCATCTTGACGAAGAACGGGTTCGTGTCGGTCTTCGTGATCAAGCCGACGATCGGTTTGTCACTCGACCCGGAGTCGTTGTTTCCATCGGAGCCGCACGCGGCGAGCGTGAGCGTGACCGCGATGCTGGCGGCGAGCAGACCTGCACGCCGGCGGTTCGTCGGTAGATCCATGGTGAGGCGCCTTCTCTCGTGTTCGTTGCCCGCTCGACAACGTTGTCCGATTAGCCTGATCTCGCAGTATCGGCTCTGGCAAGGGGCTGGAGGGCCTATTTAAGTTACGATCAGATAACGCGGCGAGGTGCTTGACAAGGTTGTCGAAGTAGTTGCACCCTCTGGGTGACGATCCCTGTGGAGGTGAGATGACGCGAGGCGAGGAACCACCGCGCGTCGACGGTCGGAGGGTCACCATCCGGGACGTGGCCGCCAAGGCCAATGTGAGTTTCAAGACCGTCTCCCGGGTCGTCAACAACGAGCCGGGGGTCTCGCCGCTGCTGGTCCAGCGGGTTCGGCGAGCGCTCGAAGACCTGGACTACCGGCCGAACGTCGGAGCGCGGATCCTGCGTCGCACGGACTCCCGGACCCTCTCGATCGGCGTACTGCTCGAGGACGTCGGGAACCCGTTCTCGGCCGCCGTCCAGCGGGCGGTGGAGGACGTGGCGACCCCGCGGGGGGTGATGGTGTTCTCGGCCAGCCTCGACGAGGACCCCGCCCGCGAACGCGCGCTGGCCAAGGAGTTCGCCACGCGGCGGATCGACGGACTGTTGCTGGCGCCCGCCGGCACGGACCAGTCCTACCTCGGCACCGAGCTGGGGGCCGGTACGGCGATCGTCTGCATCGACCGCGAGGCCCGCAACCTCGACGTCGACGCGGTCGTGTCCACCAACGCGCTCGGCGCCGCCGAAGCCGTCCGGCACCTCGCCAGTGCCGGGCACCGGCGGATCGGCTACCTCGGGGACCTGAGCACGATCCGCACCGCCGTCCAACGACACGGAGGCTACCTCGACGCGCTGCGCGAGCTCGGCCTGCCCGAGGACCCGGCCATCGTCGTACAGGACCTGCGCGACGTGTCCGAGGCCGACGGGGCCGTCACCGCGCTGCTCAGCCGCGCCGAGCCGCCGACGGCTCTGCTCACCGCGCAGAACCTCGTCACGATCGGTGCGGTCCGCGCCCTGCGCAGGCTCGGTCTGGAGCAGTCGGTCGCACTGGTCGGGTTCGACGACTTCCTGCTGGCCGACCTGCTGTCCCCGGGAGTCACCGTCGTCGCGCAGGACCCGGCTGCCATCGGACGGATCGCCGCCGACCGCCTCTTCGCCAGGATCGCGGGTGACGACAGCCCGGCCTCGGTGCGCCTGGTGCCGACGGCTCTCGTACGCCGCGGATCCGGCGAGATCCGCCCGCCGGCCTGATCGCCGGTCAGGCCGCGTCTGTGGTGATGATCCGCAACGCCTCGTCGGTGTAGGTGTCGGACAGATCCATGGCCAGGTCCTCGCGGCCCTGCTCCAGCACGCTGTTGATCCGATCGACGTAACTGTCGTGGAGCGCGCTCAGCCGCTCGACGACGTGCTCCGAGCCGGACATCGGGCCTCCTCGTGGTGGCACTGTGTTGCTTCGAGGCTAACAACGCGCGGCACCCCGGATCGGCATCGACCACGGAGCGAGATGGCCAGGATTGCGCGATATCCCGGCGGCGGTGACGATTGCCGCATGCCGGACCGCGACGTGGTGACGTGACGATGCAGCGGTACGACGAAGGCGCAGCCCGGGCCCGGGCGGTGGAACTGGTCTCGGGTGACCGGCGGAGGTTGCTCGGCATCGCGGGTTCGCCCGGCGCCGGCAAGTCGACGTACGCGGAGCGGCTGGTCGCCGGGCTCGCGGCCGACGGGTATCCGGTGGCGCTGGTGCCCATGGACGGGTTCCACCTGGCGCACGCCGTACTCGAGGAGCTGGAGCTGGTCGGGGTCAAGGGCGCGCCGGAGACGTTCGACGTCGACGGCTACGTCGCGATGCTGCGCAGGCTGCGGGAGCCGGACGGCGCGACCGTGTGGGCGCCACGGTTCGACCGGTACCTGGAGGACCCGATCGCAGGGGCGATCGGGATTCCCGCCGAGGTCCGGCTGGTGGTCACCGAGGGCAACTACCTGCTGCTCGACCGGGGGCCCTGGGCGGCGATCGCGTCGCTGCTGGACGAGTGCTGGTTCCTCGACGTCGATCCTGAGGTCCGCCGGGAACGCCTGACCGCGCGGCACGTACGGCACGGCCGCAGCCCTGCCGAGGCGCTCGCCCGCACCGACGGCAGCGACGAGTCGAACGCCCGCCTGATCGACGCCAGCCGGTACCGCGCGGACGCGCTGCTGACCTAGGCCGCGAGCTTCTCGGCGATCCGGGCGAGTGACGGGTTCGTCATCGCGGTGCCGTCGGCGAACACGACGGTCGGCACGGTCTGGTTGCCGTTGTTGACCTGCTCGACGATCTCGGCTGCCTCGGGCTGCTGCTCGATGTCGATCTCGGTGTACGGGATTCCGGCGCGGTCCAGCTGGCCCTTCAGCCGGTGGCAGTAACCGCACCAGGGGGTCGAGTACATGGTGAACGCCGACACCGTGAGCTCCATCTTTTCGAGGTTTGTCCGCAACTTGTCGGGGCCGCTGTCTATGGTGGCTCCGTCCTGATCCAACCGCGTCCGTGGTGGTGCTTCTTCCCGTATGTGCCCGTCCGTGACCGATGTCACACCATTCGCATCCGCCGACGCGATCCTGGCCGCGCTCGACCCGGAGCAGCGGACCGTCGCGACGGCATTGCACGGGCCGGTCTGCGTGCTGGCCGGCGCCGGCACCGGGAAGACGCGCGCCATCACCCACCGGATCGCGTACGGCGTCCGCACCGGCACCTACGACCCGGCGCGGGTGCTCGCGGTGACGTTCACCCAGCGCGCCGCCGGCGAGATGCGGTCGCGGCTCGCCCAGCTCGGCGCGCACGGCGTGCAGGCGCGCACGTTCCACTCCGCCGCGCTGCGCCAGGCCCGCTGGTTCTGGCCGAAGGTGTACGGCGGTGAGCTTCCGCCGATCGTGGACCGGAAGTTCCCGCTGCTGGCCGAGGCGGCTTCCCGCTGCCGGGTGCCGACCGACACCGCGGCGCTGCGCGACCTGGCCGGCGAGGTCGAGTGGGCGAAGGTGAGCAACGTCCGGCCGGACGACTACGCCCGGGTGGCGCCGCAGTCGGCCCGGGCGCTGGCCGCGTTCGACGCCGCCACCGTCGCGCGCGTCTTCGCGGCGTACGAGGACGTGAAGACCGAGCGCGGCCGGATCGACCTGGAGGACGTGCTGCTCTGCGCGGTCGCGCTGCTCGCCGAGGACGAGCGGGTCGCGGCCGAAGTCCGGCAGCAGTACCGCACCTTCGTGGTCGACGAGTACCAGGACGTCAGCCCGCTGCAGCAGACCCTGCTGGAGCTGTGGCTCGGCGGCCGCCACGACGTCTGCGTGGTCGGCGACCCGGCCCAGACGATCTACTCGTGGGCCGGCGCCGACCCGGCGAACCTCGTGCAGTTCAAGAGCCGCCACCCCGGCGCCACGGTGGTCGAGCTGGTCCGCGACTACCGCTCCACGCCGCAGGTGGTCGAGGTCGCGAACAAGGTGCTCGGCGCCGCCGGCGCGGCCGCGCTGCCCGGGCGGGTGACGCTGCGCTCGCAGCGCGAGCCGGGGCCGGCGCCGGTCTTCACCGAGTACGCCGACGAGGTGGCGGAGGCGGACCAGGTCGCGCGCACGATCGCCGATCTGGCCGCGGGCGGGGTCGCGCTGCGCGAGGTCGCCGTACTGTTCCGGACGAACGCGCAGTCCGAGTCGTTCGAGCAGGCGCTCGCCGAGCGCGGCATCCCCGCGGTGCTGAAGGGGGCCGAGCGGTTCTTCGAGCGCGCCGAGGTCCGGCAGGCCGGGGTGCTGCTGCGCGGCCAGGCGAAGGCGGGGGAGCCCGACGGGTCACTGCCGGACGCGGTGCGCGCCGTGCTCGGCGGCGCCGGCTGGACCGCCGAGCCACCGAGCGGCACCGGCGCGGTGCGGGACCGGTGGGAGTCGCTGGCCGCGCTGGTGTCGATGGCCGAGGACTTCGCCGCTGGGGAGCCGGACGCGGGTCTGGGCGCCTTCGTGGCGGAACTCGACCGGCGGGCCGCGATCCAGCACGCGCCGGTCGCGGACGGGGTCACGCTGGCCACGCTGCACGCGGCGAAGGGCCTGGAGTGGCGGTGCGTGTTCATCGTCGGCGCACACGAGGGGACGCTGCCGATCAGCTACGCCCAGACCCCGGCACAGGTCGAGGAGGAGCGGCGGTTGTTCTACGTCGGGATCACCCGGGCGAAGGACCGGCTGTCGGTGAGCTGGTCCGCCGCCCGGTCACCGGGTGGCCGCGGGCACCGCAAGCCGACCCGGTTCCTCGATCCGTTAGGGGTCGCCGGGCGGGCAGCGGCGCCGGTGACGGTCCGGGAGCGTGCGGGCCGGGGCCGGATCGTGCCCAGCTGCCGGGTCTGCGGCAAGGCACTGGCCGACGCACTGGCGCGCAAGCTCGGCCGCTGCGAGGACTGCCCGTCGACGCTCGACCAGGGCCTGTACGACGAACTGCTCGCCTGGCGCTCCGAGACGGCCGCGCAGCAGAAGGTCCCGGCGTACGTCGTCTTCACCGACGCGACGCTGACCGCGATCGCCGAGACCAGGCCGTCGGACGAGCTCGAGCTGCTCCGGATCGCGGGCATCGGACGGGTCAAGCTGGACCGCTACGGCGAGGACGTTCTGCGAATCTGTCGCGGATAGCTGTGGCCGCACGGCTCCGGTCGGTAGTTTTCGAAACTCGTCCCTTAAATGGTTTGCGACCCTCGTCCGATCCGGCGTAGTCTGCCTACACCGGCCGAGCGCCGGGTCGAAAACTTCAACCGACCATAGCGATTGAGCCGGCTGCTCGATTGCCGCAACGAGAGGAGGTGCCTGGGAAATGATCAACACTGTGTCGATTCCGATGCCGTGCGCGCCGTCGCGCCTGCTTCCGGGTGCCTCGCCGTTCGCTGCGGCACTCGACGTGCGCACGGTCGCCGTTGATGTGCAGGTCCAGGGGACGGGTCTGCCCACTCACGTCGACAGCAAGTACGGCAGCCTGGGTTCTGAAGCATGGAGTCCACCGGACTGACATCACAGTCAGCCGGCACCTCCAAGGCCGCGGAACCCGACCCGGGATCCGCGGCCTTCTTGTTTGTCCAAGAGGACTGCGTCCCACCGAGAACTTCCCGGCCACCGACCGGTGACCGCGGGAGCCGACGACAAGACCAGAAGTCAGTCACAAGGAGGTGACCGGAATGAGCGTGAGCTTCCTCGATGTACTCACCGAGGTGGCTACGTCGCAGGACCTGCCCTGTCGGTCCTACTCACCCGAGCTCTTCTTCGCCGAGTCTCCGGCGGACGTCGAGTACGCGAAGTCGCTCTGCCAGACGTGCCCGTTGAAGGCCGAGTGCCTCGCGGGTGCCCTGGAGCGGTCGGAGCCCTGGGGTGTCTGGGGTGGGGAACTCTTCGTCCAGGGCGTGGTGGTGCCACGCAAGCGGCCGCGGGGACGGCCTCGTAAAAGCGAGACCGTAGCGGCCTGACGGCCTGACGTCAGTCCAGGTCTGAGAAGAGAAGACGATGACTACCAAGAACACTGTGAGCAGGAGAAACGAGATGTATCTAATGCAAGAAGACCTCGCGCGTGCCCATTTACGGGCACGGCTGACGGAGGCCGAGCAGAACCGCCGGCTGCACGTCATCGCGCAGATCGCGCGGGCGCAGCGGCAGGCCGAGCGTGCCCGGCGCCGGGCCGACCGGGCCGCCGCCAGAGCGCGGCTCGCGGTCGCGCGGCTGATCTGAGCGAGCCAGGCCCGGCCCGCCGGCCGTGCCGGTGAGAGACCTCACCGCTACCGAGGATGGGGGCGGCGCCCAGCAGGGCGCCGCCCCCTTGTTTTGTGCCCGGACTGTTGCCGTGTCAGTTGGCTGATCTGGCCCCGGCCGGGTGGAGACTGGGGTCATGGCCATGGGCACCCAGACGAAGACCGCCACACCGACCTGCGCGTACTGCGGTCAGCAGGCCCCCGGCGACGACATCCCGCTCACCTGGATGACGTCGCTGGAGAACGGCCGGCAGCTCGTGTACTGCGACCGGTGCGCCCGGGAGAACCTTCGCGACATCGAGAGCAATCTCGACAACGCGTGGTGGTGAGTCACAACCTGCCGTCGTGACCCCCTGCCCGCTCAGGGCAGGAACCCCTCCGCGTACGACGCGAGCGTTGCCGGGGCGCTGGTGATCAGGCCGATGTACCCGTCCGGGCGGACCAGCACCGCCGTACCGTCCGGCACGTCGTACGCACGCCGCGCGTGCCCCTCCGCGTCGGTGATGCCGGGCGACGGCGCGTCGACGTCGTACGACGTGATGCCGGGGTTGGCGGTCGATGGTGCGTCCGGACCGAGGCGCAGCAGGGTCCAGTGCGGTCCGCGGAACAGGTCGAAGAGCCGGACCGGGTCGCCGGCGTCCTGGCAAGGCGCGTCCGGCGCGCGGTCGCCGGCCCGGACCCCGGCCACGACCTCGCGGTCGTCGACGGCGAGCGGTCCGGACGCGTAGCCGATGCCGAGTTGCTGGGTCCGCTCGTCGCGCCGCATCGCCTCCGCGGCACCCTCGACCGCCTTGTCCAGCAGCTCGGAGCTGACCCCGAGCACCTCGGCGGCGATCGGGACCCGCTCCGCCTCGTAGCTGTCCAGCAGCTCCGCCGGAGCGCCGGCCAGCACCGACGCGAGCTTCCACCCGAGGTTGTACGCGTCCTGCACGCCGGTGTTCAGGCCCTGCCCGCCGGTCGGCGGGTGCACGTGCGCGGCGTCGCCGGCCAGGAACACCCGGCCCTCGCGGAACCGCTCGGCCATCCGGACGTTCAGGCGCCAGACGGTGATCCAGGTCAGGTCGCGCAGCCGGATGTCGGTCCGGCCGGACATCGCTTCGAGGGTGCGCTGCAGGTGATCGAGCGACGGGTCGGTGTCCGGCCCGGCCGGGGCGGCGACGACGTACGCGTCCGGCCCGGTCGCCAGCGGCGTCAACCCGAAGAACGTCTGCTCGTCCACCATCCACGTGTGCCCGAGCTCGTGGTCCAGCCCGTCCGCGCGGACGTCGGCAAGCAGCACCCGCAGGTCCTCGTCGGTGGTGCCGGTGAACGGGATGCCGAGCGCCTTGCGTACCACGCTGCGCCCGCCGTCGCAACCCACCAGGTACGACGCGCGCACGGTCTCGGATCCGCCGTCGCGCGACAGCGTCGCGGTCACCCCGGTGCCGTCCTGCGTGAACCGGGTCAGCTCGGTGCCGAGCTCGACCTGGACGCCGAGATCCGCGAGGCGCTTGCGCAGGATCTCCTCGGTGCGCCACTGCGGTACGAACCAGAGGTTCGGGTAGGGGATGTCGGGCTTCGGCTCGACCGGCTCGGTCATGCGGCCCTCCCAGGCGATCTCGTCGCCCGCGTAGACGCGGGTCAGCGGCGCGCCCATGCCGGAGTCGAGGATCTCGCCGAGGACACCGAGGTCCTCGAAGACCTCCAGCGTGCGCGGCTGCAGCCCGTCGCCGCGCGAGCCGACCGAGAACTCCGCCGCCCGGTCGACGATCCGTGTGTAGACGCCCCGGCGCGCGAGCTCGATGGCGAGGGTGAGCCCGGTGGGACCGGCGCCCGCGATCAGTACTGACATGACGCTCCTTGATGAACTTGAATTCAGTGAATTGAGATTCAGCATGTCGTACTGCTAGCGTCCGCGTCAAGGAGGTAATCGATGACCGAGCAGCCCACAACTCTTCGGAGCCGGAAGGCGATGGCGGCCGAGACCGAGGCCGCGCTGAAGGACGCCGCGCTCCGGGTCTTCGCCGAGCGCGGCTACCTGAACGCCAAGATCACCGACATCACCGCCGAGGCCGGTCGCGCCGCGGGCTCGTTCTACAACCACTTCGCCGGCAAGGAAGAGTTGCTCACGTCACTGCTGGAAGACCTGCTCGAGGCCGGTGACGAGTCGGTGGCGGACCCGGAGTCCGCGCACAACCCGGACCTCAGCGATCCGGAGGCGGTGCGCTGGCACGTGGCCGCGTTCTGGCAGTTCCAGCGCGACCACCTCGTGGTGCTGACCGCGCTACGCCAGGCCGCCCAGGTGAACGCGGAGTTCGGCGCCCGGGTCGAGCAGCTGATGGCCGCGGACCAGGACCACCTGATCGGCCACCTGGACTGGATCACCAAGGCCGGGCGCTCCCTGCCCGGCGACCCGGCGGTGGTGATCGCCGCCATGAGCGGCCTGCTCGACGGCTTCGCCTACCGCTGGCAACTCACCGCCGGCCGCCTCGGCGGCCGCCCCGTCCCCGACGACGAAGTCATCGACACCCTCACCACCTTCATCCACCGAGCCCTCAACGGCTGACCCTGCGGGTGCCCGGCCTGTCCGCAAAGTAAGGGCGCGGGGTGGCCGGCGTGGCGGCAAGGTAGGTCGGACACGACGAGCGCGTGAAGCGTGCGGCGGCGTGTGGTGCGGGGGGTGCCGTCTGCTGGCGTCGTGCGGGCGGATTTGAAGGGCACTTGCCTTGCGGGCTCGCCGACCACCGGCGCACTTACCTCTCCGACACGCCGGCCGCATGTGCACTTACCTTGCGGACGCGCCGGACACCTCGCACTCCCCTTGCAGACACGCTGGCCCGGGAGCTCGCAGGCGGCGTGTCTGCAAGGGGAGTGGGCCAGCGACGGCGTGTCTGCAAGGTAGTGCGGGGATCACGGCATGCCTGCAAGGGGAGTCGCCCGGGCCGGCTCCCGCGCGGCATGTCTTGCTCCGTCCGAGTTGGCTCGCGGGCCAGATGCGCACCTGGCTTGCGGGCTCGCCGGTCACGTGCGCACTGCCCTTGTGGACTCGCCGCCCCCGGCGCTCGCCGGCGGCGTGTCTGCAAGGGGAGTGGGGTCGTGGCGGCGTGTTGGCAAGGGGAGTGCGGGCGATGACGGCGAGCCCGCAAGGGGAGTGGGGAGGTGCGGGTTCAGTCGGTGTAGCCGGGGAGGAATTCGGTGAGGACGGCCTGGTAGGGGGCTTCGGCCTCGAGCTGGGAGAGGACGGCGAGGCCGCCGATCCAGACTCGCTGGATGAGGAGGTAGGAGGGCGGGAGGTTCAACCGGAGGGCGACGGAGGCGTGGGGGCTGCGCAGGTCGCTGGCGCGGGTGGCCTGCTGGCGCATCCAGGCGCGGCTGAACTTGAACGTCTCGACGCGGGCCGGCTCGACGAACGGCTCCAGGTAGTCGAGCAGCTTGTCGGGCTCGATCGTCATCCGCGGCTTGATGAAGCCCTCGGCGCGCAGCCCCTCGACGACCTCGTCGCCGCCACCTTCGATCGCGATCCGCAGCAGCCGGCCGATCGCCGGCGGCAGCCCGTCGGGCAGGCGCGCGCAGAGCCCGAAGTCGACCACGCCGAGCCGCCCGTCGTCCATCACCCTGAAGTTGCCGGGGTGCGGGTCGGAGTGCAGCAGGCCGGCGTACTTGGGCCCGCTGAACATGAACCGGACGTACTTGAGGCCGACCTCGTTGCGCTGCTCCTGGTCGCCCGAGCCGATGATCTTCGACAGCGGCGTGCCGTCGATCCACTCGCTGACGATCACCTGCGGGCTGTGCTTGATCACCCGCGGGACGCGGAACTCGTCGCTGTCGGCGAACGCGACGGCGTACTGCTGCTGGGCCTGCGCCTCGCGGTCGTAGTCGAGCTCCTCACCGATCCGTTCCTGCAGCTCGGCCACCAGCGGCTTGAGATCGAGCCCGGGCACCCAGGAGCCGAAGGTGCGCGCGATCCGGCCGATCTGGCGCAGGTCCGCGCGCAGCGCGTCGGCGGCGCCGGGGTACTGCAGCTTGATCGCGACCGTCCGGCCGTCCTTCAGGACGCCCTTGTGGACCTGGCCGATCGACGCCGCGGCGGCCGGGATGTCGTCGAACTCGCTGAACCGCTCCCGCCACTTCGAGCCGAGCTCGTGGCTGAGGATGCTGTGCACCGTCGAGGCGGGCATCGGGGGAGCGGAGTCCTGCAGCCGGGTCAGCGTCGCCCGGTACGGAGCGGCCAGCTCCTCGGGGAACGCGGCCTCCATCAGGCTCAGCATCTGGCCGAACTTCATCGCGCCGCCCTTGAGCTCGCCGAGCACGGCGAACAGCTGGTCGGCGGTGCGGCGCTGGAACTCGGCCATCACCTGCTCGGCCGGCGCACCGCCGATCCGGCGTCCCAGTCCGATGGTCGCGCGGCCGGCCGCACCCAGCGGCAGCGACGCGAGCTTGGCCGTACGGCTGATCGCCTTGCGGGGCAGGTCTGCTGGTCCGGTACTGGGCACGCGACCATTGTGACGGCGCGGTCAAACGGCCACCACGCAGGGCCCCGCGCGTGTGACCGGGTTTCCGCGTCAGCCGGCGAGACTGTTGCCGTCGGCATCGTTCTCGGCGAGCTGGGCCGGCCAGTGGCAGCCGCAGCACGGGTGCGGCGGCCAGGTCCGGAGCTGCCCGAGCCCGCCGGCCAGGTCGGTCTCGACGGTGCCGGCGGCGGTCGCGGGCGTCTCGCCGGCGAGCCAGTGCAGCACCTGCGCCGCCGCCAGTGCGCCGAGCTGGACGGCGAGCAGGGTGTCGGGCACCGGCGCGGGCGTGGCGGTGAGCTGGGCGAGCAGCATCGGCCAGTCGCCGTCGCGGTCGGCACGGTGCAGATCCGTGCACCTGACGCACGCGGATTCGCCCGGCAGGACGAACGGGCCGACGCCACCGCCGTACTCGCCGCTGCGGACGAGCAGGTGCGGCAGTCCCGCGCGGATGAGCGCGGCCACCTCGTCGCGGTCCGGCTCGCAGGTCGGCGGCACGAGTACGACCACGTCGGCGTGCCGGGCGGTCCGCGCCACGGTGGTCGCCGGGTTTGCCACCGCGACCAGGGTTCGCAACGCGGCCGGCCGGGGCTGGCCGACGTGCTCGCTGCGATACCCGTACGGCGTCAGGTCGGCGGGACCGACCAGCTCGTCGTCGACCAGCTCCAGCCGGCCGACTCCGGCGGCCGCCAGCAGCAGCGCTACCGCGGCGCCGGCCCGCCCGGCGCCGACCACCCGGACGGACGCCGTACGACGTCTCTCCACCACAGCGGCGACATCGTCGTGCCGGTCCCACGCGTACAGATCCGGAAGCCGCCGGGCGCGCTCGGCGGACGGCCAGTCGTGCGTCCAGGCCAGCCAGCTAGCGGCGTCGACCAGTGCGCCGGCGTCCCGCAGCTGCTCCAGCAGCGCCCGCGCGATCGCCGGGTCCGCGCCGCGGGCCACCGCGGCAGCCAGCACCTGCGAGGCCGAACGGGTGCCGTCGAGCCCGGCGAGCACCACGTCGCACGACGCCGCCGGTACGTCGAGGACGACGGCCCGGCGGGTGTCGAGCCCGACCTGGATCCGGGTGCTGCCGGCCGGGCCGGTGCGGCGCAGCAGGACGGTTCCGGGCCGCAGGATGAGTCGTTCGCCGATCGCCATCCCATAACCCTGGCAGTCCGGCGCGCGTCGCGTCGGACGTCATCCACAGACGACGAAGGGCGGGTGGAGCCCGCTGCCGGGTTCCGCCCGCCCTGTCGAGATCGCGAGATCTCTACGTCGGTGTGGTGCTCAGGCCTTGCCGAGGATCCGGTTCAGGTTCGTGCCGCACACGGGGCACGTGGCCTTGGCCATCCGCGTGCCCTTGTCGTTGACCTTGACCTCGCCGTCAGCGGTGCGCTTGGCCTTGCACTTGACGCAGTAGAACTCGCCGCTCCAGGTCTCTGCCATGAAGGGCCCTCCTTGCCTTCGTTGCCAGCCGGGGGGTGATCCGGCCCCGGCCACTGTGGATGCTTCCGGCAGGACCTCCTGCCGCAGGCCGTTCGGCCCATTCGGGATCACCCTACGGCACAGCGGGAGCCACTCAAGGCGGACTTCCGCCTAAAACGCTCCTGTCGCTGGTTACGGAGAGTGAGAAACAGACTCCCGGTAACACCGCCGAACCGTCCGCCTTCCCCTGCGAACGACCCGCCGGGGGTGGGCCGGGAGCCTGTTGACATCGACGCTAGAAGCCCGCCACGTGGCAGGTCAACGGATCTGGCGAAGCACTTGTCCACGCCTGTGGACAACTATGTGTACAACGTGTGGAGCACGCCGTCCGGCACTGTGGACAGGCGGGGGAACGTGATGTGAACTCCTGGGGCCGCGAAGATGACGACTACGCGCCTGACCTGCGCAAACGGCTGTCCACCGGTTGTGGACGGAAGAAACTTGTCGATCCACGGGGGTACCGTCTGGCCATGGCCGACGCATCCATCCCGCCGTACGTGGACATCCGCCGCAGCTCGCGGCGGAGGCGGACCGTCAGCGCCTACCGCGACGGTGACCGGGTCGTCGTGCTGATGCCCGACCGGTTGTCCGCCGCCGAGGAGGCGCGCTGGGTCGAGACCATGCTGGCGCGGCTCGACAAGCAACGGAGCCGTTCCCGCGTGTCGGACGAAAAATTGCTCGAAAGAGCGCGGAATCTGGCGTGTCGCCACCTTCCGGAGGTGCCCGAACCGGCCTCCGTGAGGTGGGTCACGAACCAGAACCGCCGCTGGGGATCGTGCACCCCGGCCGACCGCTCGATCCGGTTGTCGGCCCGGCTGCAGGGCATGCCGGCCTGGGTCGTCGACTACGTGCTGGTGCACGAGCTGGCGCACCTGGTCGAGCCGTCGCACTCGCCGGCGTTCTGGAAGCTGGTCCGCAGGTACCCGAAGGCCGAGCGCGCCGAGGGTTACCTCGAGGGTGTCGCGGCCGCCGCGCACCTCGACCCCGAGGTCGACTGACCCGTTCGGGGGAGGTTCCCCTAGGAGACCTTCAGGGTTGCCCGGCGACCCGCTTCAGGGTCGCTTCGGTGGCTTCATCGATGGCTGCCACCCACCTCCGGACGGTTGGCTTGAACCCGTCAGTCAGAAGCCGGCATCAGCCGGCCTGCGAGGAGGGGCAAGCACACGATGTCGAGGGGTTCGGCAACTGTCCGGATGGCGCGATGGAGCGCCACCCACCCGTGGCGGGCGGTGGCGATGTGGATCGTCTTCGTCGCCGCGTGCTTCATGATCGGTTCCGCGACGGGCATCAACACGATGTCCGACGAGGACCAGAACATCGGCGAGGTCAGCCGCGCCGATGCCATCGTCAAGTCCGGCGACTTCGCCGACCCAGACGTCGAGAACATCCTGATCACCTCGGCGAACGGCGGCACCGTCGACGCCGCGGAGGCCGGCAAGGCCGCCGCCGCGGCGACCACGAAGCTGCGCGCGATCGGCGACGTGGCGACCGTCGGCAAGCCGGTCATCACCCCGAACGGCCGCGCCATGATCGTCCGGGTCGAGCTGACCGACAGCGAGACGGACGCGTCCAAGCGGGTACAGCCGTTGCTCGACGCAACGGACTCGGTGCAGAAGGACTTCCCGTCGCTGCGCGTCGAGGAGGTCGGCGAGGGTTCGATCTCGAAGGCGCTGGAGGCGACCCTCGGGGACGACTTCAAGCGGGCCGAGCTGTTCAGCCTGCCGGTGGCGCTGATCATCCTGCTGCTGACGTTCGGCGCGCTGATCGCGGCGAGCGTGCCGGTCGTGCTGGCGCTGTCCGCGGTGGCCGCGGCGATCGGGCTCTCGACCGCTGCCTCGCACCTGGTCCCGGCGGTGGACGCGGTGAACAGCGTCATCCTGCTGATCGGCATGGCCGTCGGCGTCGACTACTCGTTGTTCTACCTGCGGCGCGAGCGTGAGGAGCGGGCCCGCGGTCGCGGTCACGTCGACTCGGTCGAGATCGCGGCCGCGACGTCGGGGCACGCCGTGGTGGTCTCCGGGATGGCCGTCATCATCTCGATGGCCGGTCTGTTCCTGGCGGGCGACGCGGTGTTCTCGTCCTTCGCGGTCGGCTCGATCATGGTGGTCGCGGTCGCGGTGATCGGCTCCCTGACCGTGCTGCCGGCGATCCTGGCGAAGCTCGGCCGCTGGGTGGACAAGCCGCGGATCCCGTTCCTGTGGCGGCTGTCGGCGTCGAAGAGCCAGGGCCGGTTCTGGCCGGTCGTGCTGAAGCCGGCGCTGAAGCACCCGGCGATCACCTTCGTGGTCGCGGTCGGCGCGCTGCTCGCGCTGGCGTCACCGGCGCTCGGCATGACGCTGCGGTTCCCCGGCACCGAGGACCTGCCGCGCGACACCGCGGTGATGCAGGCGTACGACCGGCTGACCGAGAACTTCCCGAGCGAGGGCACCTCGCACGAGATCGCGGTGAAGGCGCCGGCCGGCAAGTCGGCCGAGGTCCGCGCCGAGTTCGCCGAGCTGATCCAGCGCACCAGGGGCGACCGGCTGTTCGCCGCCGACGGCCTGACCAAGCCGGAGACGTCGAAGGACGGGACCGTCACGCGGTTCTCGATCGCCACGCCGTACGAGTCGGGCACCGGGGAGGCGCACCAGGCGCTGACGAAGCTGCGCAACGAGCTCGTGCCGCAGACGGTCGGCACCGTCGACGGGGCCGAGTACGCGGTGGGCGGCATGGTCGCCGCGGACGTGGACTACGCCAAGCACGTGCGGGAGAAGCTGCCGCTGGTGATCGGCTTCGTGCTGCTGCTGACGTTCGTCGTGATGACCTGGACGTTCCGGTCGGTCGTGGTGGCCGTCACCGCGATCGGGCTGAACATGCTGTCGGCGGGCGCGGCGTACGGGCTGCTGACGCTGGTGTTCGAGAACACCTGGGCCGAGGGCATCCTCGACTTCCGGTCGAACGGCGCGGTGGTGTCCTGGCTGCCGCTGTTCCTCTTCGTGGTGCTGTTCGGGCTGTCGATGGACTACCACGTGTTCGTGGTCAGCCGGATCCGCGAGGCGGTGCTGCGCGGGGTTCCGACCCGGCAGGCGGTCGCCGACGGGATCACCGGCTCGGCCGGTGTGGTGACCAGCGCGGCGACGGTGATGATCGGCGTGTTCTCGATCTTCGCGACGCTGAGCACGCTGGACATGAAGCAGATGGGCGTCGGCCTGGCGTCCGCGATCCTGATCGACGCCACGATCATCCGGGCCGTCGTACTGCCGAGCATCATGACCCTGCTCGGCAACGCCAACTGGTGGACCCCGTCCTTCCTGCGCGGCAAGTCGGAGCCGGACGTGATCGACCTCCCGGACGAGGAGCCCGAGCGGGAGCTGCAGCCGGTCGGCTGACCTCGCACTCCGCGGGCCCCTGTGACCAGCTTGGTCGCAGGGGCCCGTCCTCATGGGCGGGCCGGCTCCAGGCGGACGGTGAGACCCTTGGCGACCGGGGTGTTGCTGCCGCGGGCGGTGTCGTCGGCGGACATCAGCACGTTGGTCTCGGGGTAGTACGCGGCGCAGCAGCCGCGGGCCGTGGGGTACGAGACGACGCGGAAGGACGACGCGCGCCGCTCGGTGCCGTCGTACTCGCTGACGAGGTCGACGGTGGCGCCGTCGGACAGGCCGAGCGCGGCGATGTCGTCGGGGTGCACGAAGACCACGCGGCGGGTGCCGTGGACGCCGCGGTAGCGGTCGTCGTGGCCGTAGATCGTGGTGTTGAACTGGTCGTGGCTGCGCATCGTCTGCAGCAGCAGCCGGCCCTCGGGGACGGCCAGCCAGTGCAGCTCGTTGTCGCTGAACCGGGCCTTGCCGTCGGCGGTGCGGAACTCGCGCCGGTCCCGCGCCGCGTGCGCGAGCAGGAACCCGCCCTCGGCCGCGACCCGCTCGTTGAAGTTCTCGTAACCGTCCACGACCCGCGCGATCCGGTCCCGCACCAGGCCGTAGTCCCGCGCGAAGTCCGCCCACGGGATATCGCCGACACCGGGCACGACGGCCTGCGCGAGCCCGCAGACGATCGCCACCTCGGACTTCAGCGTCGTTGCCGGTGGCAACAGTCGGCCGACGGACAGGTGGACGGCGCCCTGCGAGTCCTCGACCGTAACGGACTGCGGCCCGGCCTCGGTGGCGTCGTGGTCGGTGCGGCCCAGGCAGGGCAGGATCAGCGCCTCGCGCCCGGTCACGGTGTGGGACCGGTTGAGCTTGGTCGACACGTGCACGGTCAGGTCGCAGGCTCGCAGCCCCTCGTGCACGACCGGGGTGTCCGGGGTCGCCGTCGCGAAGTTCCCGCCCATGCCGATGAAGACCCGGACCGCCTTGTCTCGCAGGCGTCGTACCGTGTGGGCCGCGTCGACGCCGTGCTCGCGAGGCGGCTCGAAGCCGAACTCGGCGCCCAGCCGGTCCAGGAACGCGTCCGGCATCTTCTCCCAGATGCCCATGCTGCGGTCGCCCTGGACGTTCGAGTGGCCGCGGACCGGGCACGGGCCGGCGCCGGGCTTGCCGATGTTGCCCTGCAGCAGCAGCACGTTGACCAGGTCCTGGATGGTCGCGACCGCCTCGCGGTGCTGGGTGAGTCCCATCGCCCACGCGACCACGGTCGCCTTCGACGTCACGAACATGCCGGCGAGCCGTTCGATCTCGGTACGCCGAAGGCCGGTCGCCTTCTCGACGGTCGGCCAGTCCAGCTCCGCGACCCGGGCGCGATAGGCGTCGAAACCACTGGTGTACGACGCGACGAACTCGTGGTCGAGCGCGTCGCGAGCGATCAGCAGGTGCCCGAGGGCCTGGAACAGGGCCTGGTCGCCGCCGATCCGGATCGGCAGGTGCAGGTCCGCGAGCTCGGTGCCGCGGCCGATCACGCCGTCCGGGCGCTGCGGGTTCTTGAACCGGATCAGGCCCGCCTCGGGCAGCGGGTTGACCGCGACGATGCGGGCGCCGTTGCGCTTCGCCCGCTCGAGGTGGGTGAGCATCCGCGGTGCGTTGGTGCCCGGGTTCTGGCCGACCACGACGATCAGCTCGGCCTGTTCCAGCGACTCGAGCGTGACCGCGCCCTTGCCGGAGCCGAGCACCGGGGTGAGCGCGGTGCCGGACGACTCGTGGCACATGTTCGAGCAGTCCGGCAGGTTGTTCGTGCCGTACGCGCGGACGAACAGCTGCCACAGGAACGCGGCCTCGTTGCTGGTCCGGCCGGACGTGTAGAAGACCGCGTCATCGCGATCCGCCAGCGCGAGCAGGTGCCGCGCCACCACCGCGAACGCCTCGTCCCAGCCGACCGGCTCGTAGTGCGTCGCACCCTCCCGCAGCAGCATCGGCTCGGTGATCCGGCCGAGCTTGCCGAGGTCGAACTCGCTCATCGTGTCCATCGACGCGACCGTCGTACGGGCGAAGAAATCCCGGGGGACCCGCTTGCGGGTCGCCTCCCAGGCCACCGCCTTGGCGCCGCTCTCGCAGAACTCGGCAAGGTGCCGGTCCTTCGCGGCCGGATCCGGCCAGGCGCACGACGGGCAGTCGAAGCCGTCCGCGTGGTTCAGCTTGCCGAGCGTCTTCAGCGTCCGCGCGACACCCATCTCGGGCAGCGCGTGCCGGAACGACGAGACGACGGCCGGTACGCCGCCGGCGGATCGCTTGGGCGGCTCGATCTCGGTGGACACGCCCCCATCGTCCCCCATCTGTGCCGCGCGGTTAACTGTCGCCGTGAACACGCACGCGGGCCGGCGGGTCGTCGTACTGGTGGTGCCGGCGGCGGACGGGTGGGCGCCGCCGGGGTCGGAGCCGGGACGGTGGCGGCTGGCGATGGCCGAGGACACCTACGAGGTGCTGGCCGGGCTGGACCTGGTGGAGACCGCGGTCGCGGTGGTCGGGGGAGACGACGAGGCGGTCGCGCGGGTGGCCGAGCTGACCTGGCCGGGTACGCCGGTGTTCGGGGTGAGCGAGCCGTTCGAGGCGGTCGACCTCGTGGGCGCGGCGGAGGCGGTGGTGCTGGTCAGCCACGACGCGCCGGATCTCCCCGGGCTGCTGGTCGGCAAGCTGTTCCGCGCGCTCGGCTCGGCGGACGCGGCGGTGTGCCCGGCGACCGACGGGTCGCTGGTCGCGCTCGGTGTCAGCCTCCCGGTGGCGGACTGGTTGCGCGCGCTGCGACCCGGCCCGGACAGCACGCTCGCGGAGCTGGACGCGGCCAAGCCGCGGCGGCTCGCGGTCGGCGTCGGGCCCGGCTGGCACCGGCTGCGCGGACCGGCCGATCTGGCCACCCTCGACCCGGGGCTGGAGGGCTGGGAGACGACCCGCGCGCTGCTGACTGGGCGTCACTGATCGCAGTTGGTCGCGTGACCAACCGGACGGGTGACTCGTTGGTGGGGCAACCGCCTGTACCGAGGAGGAAACCACCATGTCCATCCGTCCCCGCCTGGTCTCAGCCCTCGCGCTGACCGCCGGACTGGTCGCCACGGCGCTCACCGGCGCTTCGTCCGCCACCGCGAGCACGACCTGGGCTCCCGCCGCCACCGCGAAGATCCACCCCGGCGTGATGATGTACACCGACGGCGCCCAGTGCACCGCGAACTTCGTCTTCGCCGACGGCGCCGGCACCGTCTACGTCGGCTATGCCGCGCACTGCGCCGGGACCGGCGCCGCGACCGACACGAACGGCTGCGACGCCGCGTTGCTGCCGCTCGGCACCAAGGTCGACTTCGTCGAGGGTGGCAACGTCCTCACCGGTGGCACCAAGGTCGGCTCCGGCACGCTCGCCTACAGCTCCTGGCTGAACATGCAGTCCCGCAACGAGACCGACGAGAACACGTGCGCCTACAACGACTTGGCGCTGGTCAAGGTCGACGCCGGGTCCGTCTCGCAGGTGAACCCGTCGATCCCGTTCTGGGGCGGCCCGAAGGGGCTCAACACCACCGGTACGGCCGCGGGCGACACCGTCTACAGCTTCGGAAACTCGTCGCTGCGCGCCGGCGTCACGGAGCTCTCGCCGAAGCAGGGCATCTCGCTCGGCACCGAGGGCGGCGGCTGGTCGCACCCGGTGTACACGCTGAGCCCCGGCATCCCGGGTGACTCCGGCAGTGCCTTCCTGGACGCCTCGGGCCACG
>WNFV01001745.1_pt1 | contig 29458 bp, 29 predicted proteins | sample 5400101 | NCBI WGS metagenome assembly WNFV01 (sample SAMN13153361, study PRJNA577476) | soil metagenome | isolation source: 115 cm soil or saprolite under grassland replicate 1 | place: USA:California | collected 2016-06-15
CCTCCTGCCTCGAATCGCGACGGCTCAGACAGAATCACGGCAGATTCGCTTCCTGCAAATCGAATCGCACTGCAGCAATCGAATCGCAGCGCAACATCCGTTGACTCGCACTGCAACATCTGTGCTCAAATTAGCCCCAATGGGGAGAGGGAGCACACCGAGACCAGGGCACCGACATTGGATCACTCATCGATTGCCGGCGACAGTCATGAACCCACTCTGACAAAAATGGCTCAAGCCACCGAAATCCTCACCCCGGCGCGCACGAGCGAGACGAGGCTGATCGCCGGCGTCTGCATCGCGCACCTGGTCAGCCATTACTACATGGTGCTGCTGGCGCCGCTGTTCCTTTTCATTCGGGCGGATTACGGCGTGAGCTACACCGAGCTCGGGCTCGCGCTGACCGTCTTCAATCTGGTGTCGGCGGTGCTGCAGACGCCGGTCGGCTTCCTCGTCGATCGCATCGGGGCGCGCGTCAATCTGATCGGCGGCCTGCTGCTGGGATCCGCCGCAGTCGCGGTCGCCGGGCTGGTCGACTCGTTTTGGGTGTTCATCGCGATGTATGCCGTCTTGGGGCTCGCCAACACGGTCTACCACCCGGCCGATTACGCCCTCCTGTCCGAGCGCGTCGCGCCGGGTCGCCTCACGCAGGTGTTCTCCTTCCACACCTGCTCCGGCATGATCGGCTCGGCGATTGCGCCGGTCACGCTTCTGTTCATGCAGAGCATGGTGGGATGGCGCGGCGCCTTCATCTGCGCAGCGGCGCTCGGCTTCATCGCGGCGCTGATCCTCGCCTTGCAGCCCGAGCCGCCGATCCATCGCGTCGTGCAGGTGTCGAAGCCGCGGAGCGACAAAACCGCGAGCGCGCCCGCCGACGGCTGGCGGCTGCTGCTGTCGCCGCCGATCCTGCTCAACCTCGTCTTCTTCGTCGTGCTGTCGATGGTCGGCGGCGGGCTCAACCAATACCTGGTCGTGGGCCTCGGCGCGCTGCACGGGACGCCGCCGGCGCTGGCCAATACCGCGCTTACCGGGCTCCTCGCCATGAGCGCGATCGGGGTGCTGGTCGGCGGCGTGCTGGCTGCCCGCACCGCGCGTCACAACATCGTGGCTTCCGTCGGATTGCTGGTGACGGGCGGCGTCAGCACCTTCATCGGCTTCGTCGATCCGGGCGCGCTGCTGCTGGTTCTCGTCGTCTCGCTCGGCGGCTTCGCCAGCGGCATGACCATGCCGTCGCGCGACATGATCGTGCGCGGGGTCACGCCGCCGGGCTCGTTCGGCAAGGTGTTCGGCTTCGTGACCACCGGATTCCATATCGGCGGCATGGTGGCGCCGATCATCTTCGGCCAGCTGCTCGACCACGGCCACCCGCGCGCGGTTTTTCTCTATATCGCCGCCTGCGCGCTGATCGCGATCGCCACCGTGGTGTTCGGCATGTCGGGGCGGCGCACGGCTTGAGTGGCGCGGCGGATTGCCGGGATGCGGCATTGTGATATCGTTTTCGACTATGATGGACACCGCTAGTGATGCTCCGTATGGGCGCCTGGATTGGAAGGAAGGCCAGAACTGGGTCATCCTCACAGCCCGCCAAGCCGGAAGCGAGCAGTTGGTCACGGTCGAGATGACCCTTGAGCAATGGTTCGACCTTCCACCGGTTCAATATGTCGTCAAAATGGAGTTGTCACGACAGCAGCCGCGCCGCCCAAGCGGCATCACCAACGAACCTGCCGCAGCGCTTCCTGTTCCGAGGGGCCACATTGAATGGAAGGACGGACAGAACTGGCTCGTCCTCACCGCCTGCCGCACCGGGAGCCAAGACGCGGTCACGGTCAAGTTGACGCTTGGGCAATGGTTCGCTCTTATTCCGGTTCGATACGCTGTCGAGGAACGGCTGGAGCGTTGGGAGGGAAACAAGCTGCGGCAACTTGGATACTGGACCTTGGGGCCTCATGAATGACTTCACTCATCCGTTTCGCCGAGCGTGGCTGGAAGAGCCGTCCCCGCAGCTGTCGCACCTCCGAGCGAATATAACGGCAACTCGCCGCGAATAAAGCGTCTGAGTACCTCCTCTTCCGTAAGCCCACGTTTATTGGCGGTGAGCGCCACCCTTGCCTCGAAAGCATTGAGCCACGGGGCCAGGCTCGATCTCACCCCCGTCCGGTTTGCGCCGCCGATCCAAGCCGAGGCCTGGTACTGAGCCGGCGTAAGGCCCAGCTTCGCGGCCTCCGCCTGCTGTAGCTGCTCGAGAAAGCCGTATCCCGCCTGAGGCGGAACATCGACCGGTCGACCTAACTTCGCCAACAGTCCACCATTTCCGTCGGACGGTGTGACCGTCTGCCACCAATAGGGTCTCTTCTTGGCGAAGACGCGCGCAAAAATTCTTACGCAAGTAGCCCCGCGCTAGCGCTCCGCCGGACCGAGTCCGGCGGTCGGGCCTACCTCTAGCGGGTGCCGCGAGAATTAAAAACCCGCGCGGCGGGAGGCCGGCGGGCGCAGTACGCCACATCGCATTTCGCCAATTAAGTGTTTCGCGCGATCGAGTCAAGCGAGCCAGGGGCGGAATGTGATTGGGTCAGCAATATCGGCCGTAGCCGCCGCGCAGCACGGCGCGGGTGCCGTCGTCGGGCAGCGCTTCGCATCACTCGGTTGGCGACCTCGCTCACGCTGTTCCTGTGGTGACAATGTGCCCTAATATGAGGTTCTATTGGTTCGGGGCAATGGAGCCTGGCATGCATTCCAGACGGTCCTGCGTTTGCGCAGCCCTCACATGCGGCGCCTTGGTCGCAGCGGCCGTGGCCAACGCGGCCCATGCCGCCGACTTTTACGCCGGCAAGACCATCGATTTCCTGATCGGCGGCGACGTCGGCGGCGGCTACGATATCTATGCGCGGGTGATCGGACGGCACCTCGGCCGCTTCATTCCGGGCAATCCCACGATCGTCGCCAAGAACCAGCCCGGCGCCGGCAGCGGACGGGCGGCGACCTTTCTCTATGGCGTGGCGCCCAAGGACGGAACGGTGATCGGCGCGGTGTTTCCGGGCGTGATCATGGGCCCGCTGCTCGACGAGCGCGCCCAGCCGCTGTTCGACCCGACCAAGTTCCAGTATCTCGCCAGCGCCGACAACGCCACGCGGGTCTGCATCACGCACGAGAAATCCAGGGTCAAGACCTTCGAGGACGCGCAACGACAGAAGACCATCATGGGCGCAAGCGCGGCGGGCGGCTCGACCCGCGATTATGTCAGCATGCACAAGAAGAGCAGCGGCGCGATGTTCGAGCTGGTCTCCGGCTACAAGGGCACCGCCGATATCCTGCTCGCCACGGAGCGCGGCGAGGTCGACGGATTGTGCGGCCTCGATTGGTCGAGCCTGAAGTCGCAGCGCCCCGACTGGGTGAGGAACAAGACCGTCAACATCCTGCTGCAGGCGAACCTGGAGCCGGAGACGGAGCTGACGAGATTGGGCGTCCCCCCGGTCTGGAAATACATCAAGAGCGAGGACGACCGGAAGGCGGTCGAGCTCGTGATCGGCCAGCAGGTGTTCGGGCGGCCCTATGTGACGCCGCCGGGCGTGCCGGCGGAGCAGGTCAGGATCCTGCGCGCCGCCTTCGCCGCCACGATGGCGGACAAGGATTTCCTCGCCGATGCCGACAAGACCCGGATCGACGTGGTGCCGAGCACTGGCGAGCAGGTACAGCAGTTGATCGACAGGATTTACGCCACGCCGAAGGCGATCGTCGAGCGGGCGAAGGAGCTGGTCAGGCCGTAGCGCAGTTGAGCGCGTGTCCCGGATGCGGTGCAGCGCGAAGCACGCAGACAAGTTTACGCAGTCTGCGCAAGCTTGACTGCGCTGCGTAGCGATGCGCCGCTGATCCGGGACCGTTCCAGACTCGGTGTGCGTAACAGTCCCGGGTCTGCAGCGCATCACTTCGTTTCACTCGTGCTGCGCTGCGCCCGGAACATGAGAGCGGATCAATCATCGCGCTTGCCGGTCTCCTTGAGGAAGACCTCGCGGCCCTCGCGAAAAACCCAATCGGCGCCGATCCGCTGCGAGAGCGACTGGATCGTCTCGGCGACGCGCAGCGTGGCCTCCTGCGCCCTATTCGGCTCGAAGTTCTTCGACCAGTTGACCAGCGCGCGCGGGATGGTGATCGCAAGCAGGATCAGCGTCGCGTAGATCACCAGCGACGTGGTCTTGAGCGGTTGCGCCTGCGGGCGCCCGGGCGTCTCCGGAACGTGGTCGGGATCGGGAAGGCTCAACGCTCGCCCCTAGAACTGGAAATAGATGAACGGCGGCACGCCGCCCGGCGCCGCCACCGAGACCAGAAAGATCACCGCGAACGGAACCGCGACCTTCACGGCGATCGACGCCCGGTCGTAGTGGGCCTCGAACCGATCGAACCAGTCGTTCGGGATGATCTGGGTGAGCGCGCCGAGCACCAGCATGGCGGCCACCAGCGGCGTCACGGTGGTGGTGAAGATCGCTTCTCCGAACACCAGCGTGCTCAGATAGGTCTGCGCGACGTCGAGCGTGGGCGAGCGGAAGAACACCCAGGTGAGGCAGACGAAATGGAAGGTGATCAGCCAGGTGAGCGCGGCCGGCATCCGCCGCTTGGCGTCCTTCTCGCCGGTGACGCCCAGCACGCGCTCGACCACCAGCGCCGCGCCGTGCAGCAATCCCCAGATCACGAAGTTCACGCTGGCGCCGTGCCAGAGGCCGCCGAGCCCCATCGTGATCAATATGTTGCGATAGGTCAGCAGCCGGCCGCCGCGGCTGCCGCCGAGCGGAATATAGAGATAGTCGCGCAGCCAGCTCGACAACGTCATGTGCCAGCGTCGCCAGAACTCCTGCACCGAGACCGCGCGATAGGGCTGGTTGAAATTCTGTGGGAACTGGTAGCCGAGCAGGTTGGCGATGCCGATCGCGATGTCGGTATAGGCGCTGAAGTCGCAGTAGATCTGCAGCGCGTAGGCGTACATGCCGAGCAGCAGGTCGAGCCGGGAATAGTCCGCCGGGCTGCGAAACACGCCGTCGACGAAATCGGTCGACAGATAATTGGCGACGATCACTTTCTTGAACAGGCCGCCGACGATCAGAAACACGCTGAAGCCTAGCCGGATGTCGGCAGGGTCGGATTTGCGCACCGTCTGCTCGAGAAACGCCTTCGCCCGCACGATCGGGCCGGCGATGAGATGGGGAAAGAAGCTGATATAGAGCAGGATGTCGACCAGCGAGCGCGTCGGCTCGAGCTTACGGTGATAGACGTCGATGATGTAGGACAGCGCGTGGAAGGTGAGGAACGAGATCGCGATCGGCAGCCCGAGTTCGATGAACGGGATATCCGGGTGCCAGCCGAGCGGCTGCGCCAGATTGATCACCGAGGCGGCGAAGAAATTGTAATATTTGAAGACGCCGAGCACGCTCAGATTGAAGACGACGCCCAGCCACAGCATGGCCAGCCGCGCCGGCCCGTCGGCCATGCGCCCGAGCACGAGCGCCAGCAGGAAGTTCACCACCGAGCTCGCCAGCAGGATCAGGGTGAAATCGGCGCGCCAGAAGGCGTAGAAGAAATAGCTGACCGCGACCAGAAACCACTTCTTGGCGGCGTTGTGATCGTTGAGGAGCCAGGTGACGGGAAAAACCAGCGCAAAAAAAATCGCGAACTCAATTGTTGGGAATAGCATTTGCTCCCACCCGCACCTTCTCGATAACGGGGATCAGCGTATTCAAGAACTGCTCGGCGCTCTTCTTGTAGCCCTCGATGGTGAAATGCACGTGATCCTTGGCCATCAGCTGCGGCGACGCCGTGTACCACGCATGCGCGCCGCATTCGCGCGGCATGATCGAGGCCCAGTTCCAATAGGGAAGCTCGTGACGCTTGGCAATGTCGCGCTGGACCTCGCGGATCTGGTTGAGCTTGGCGGGCGTGCGCCAGATGCATTCGGGCGCGCTCGCGGTGCCGTTCGCCGTCCCGTTGGTGCCGTTCGCCGCCTTCGCCTCGGCGGGGGCCGCGGCGGGGGCGCGGCCGCAGCTCCCCTGCGCGGCCTTGTCCTTGCGGCATTGCGCCGGCAGCTCGGCGAAGTCGGGCGGCGAGATCACCACGATGGCCGCCCTGGGAAGGATCGATTTGATCTTGCTGACCACGCGCTCGTAGCTCCTGGCGTATTCGGTGAGATCCAGGCTTTCCTTGGAGGCCTCGTTGGTGCCGAACGACAGCACCACGATATGGGGATTGATCCTGATCAGATCGTTGGCGAACAGCTTGCTGTTGAACTTGTTGAGGAGACTGACCTGGGCGCCGACATAGCCGACGCTGTTGTAGGTGAGACCGCTCTGCCGGTTGTAGATCGCGACGCTGGCGAGGCTGACCACGCCCTGCCCTTTGGTGGTGATCGAGATCTCGCGCACCTTTTCGGTGGCGGCGCGGGCCGGCTGCAGGCGAATGACGACCGGCTCGAGCTTCGACGATTTGAGGTCGTAGCTGGTCTCGATCACGCCATCGAGGCGCACGTCGATCGCGCCGCCGCTGGGCTGCCGCAAGACCTCGATCTCGATGGTGTCGAAGGTCGAAGGCCGCTCCGAGGAGAACGTCATGGTCTCGCCGGCCGCGGTCGCGACCGCATTGTAGCCCGACAGCCAGAACTCCGCCGCGACGGCCTCCGGCCGCTGCAAGGATTTATAGGTCCAGCCGGCGGAGGCGGTGATCTTCAGCGAGGAGGTGCGCACCCCGATATGCGGGTGTCCGGCCGTGATGTAGCCGGGCGCGCCGCGGCCGTAACGCGCCTGCAGCCGCCGGCGCAATTCGCCGGTGAGGAAATCGGCCGAGGTGTGGCTGTCGCCGATCTGCAGGATGACGAAGCCGCGCTTGCCCGGCGGGCGGTTGGTCTTGCCTTCGAGCGTCGGCGTCACGTCGCCGTCGTCATCGTCGGGGTCCGCGGGCGGCATTGCGGCGCTGTCCGCTTCCGGCAGCGCGGCCACCGCAGGCTGGCGCGCCTCGGGAGCAGGCTGCGGAGCAGGCCGCGCCAGCGGGTCGCCGCGAACCGCCGCCCGGACCGGCTCGAGACTCTCGCCGCCGACCATCGACAGCACGACGGTCCGCGGCTCGGCGGGAACGCGCGGCTGGCGCGCGCCCTCGATCGCCGGCTTGGGCTCGGGAATGGACCGGAGCAGTCCGCCCCCGAAATAGACACAGGCGGCGCCGGCGGCTCCCGCCAGAGCCAACGCCGTCAAGCCGCCTGCCCTGCCGAGCCTCATCCCCGACCCCCGACCCTAGCTCGCGCACGCGTCGCCGACCTTGGCGCCGCTTTTGACCAGACTCGCGCTAATTTTGGGCAACAGATAGGCGGCGACCAGCAATTCTCCCGCCGGGGTGAAATGTTGCCCGTCCGAGGCCCGGATCTGGATGATTTTGCCGGTCTGATCGGGGCCAAACGACGCGAACTTGTCCTCGCCCGATCCATTGAGCCGCCAGGGCGGGACATATTGGACGGTCTCGACCCCGAATTCGGCGACCGCTTCGGCGAACAATTTGTTCTTGTCCCGGGCGTGGCGGTCGGACACCGCCTCGCGCATGGCCGGAAGGCCGATCCAGAGCAGCGCAGCCTTGCTCTCGGCCACGCTCTTGAGCACGGCGGCGACGCGTTCCTTGTACTTGGCGGGGTATTCCGGCGTTGTGTCGAGCGTGACCTTGCCGCGGTCCACCACCGACTGCCGGTCGTTGAGCCCGAGCGACATCACGAACAATTGCGGCTTGAAGCTCTCGCCGATCCGCTTCGCCTCGTCCGCCCAGTTGAACCGATCGGGCCGGGTGAGCCCGGTGCTGTTCTTGGCGAAACGGCCGAGCTCGACACCGCCCTTGAGGCAGCCGTCGCGGGGCGCGAGCCGGGTGACGCCGCCCCACAGCCCATCGGCGGTGGAATCGCCGACGAAGGCGACCTTGGTCTTGGCGTCGGCTTGGGTGTGGGCGGTGCGGACAAGCCCGAGCGAGATCAGCAGCGCGGCGGCCAGGGCCGGCGCCAATGCGCGAGACCGAAATTTTGCGAAACGCGACCGACCCGCCCCCGACACCCGATCCGCACGCTGACTCATTACCTCACGCTGACTCATTCTACGCGCGTTCATGACAAATTCGGCCGGGACTTGATCGAAGCGATGAGGCGGAAACAAGGTCGCCTTCGACCGTTCGGGGACGGCACCTGCCGCGGGGCTTGTCCTTATCGGGCCAACCGCTCGTTCGCCGCGCGCGGCAACGGCTTTCGCGGGATCGGCAGCGGGATCAGCTCGGCCTTGCGCGGCCGCGGCAGCGGAATCGGCACGGCGATCGAGCCGGTGCGGATCGTGCGGTCAGCCGGCTCGACCGACGCGACCTCGAAGCCCGCCGCGGTGCGCGCCTTCTCCCACATATGGGCGTAGCCCCGCATCTTCAGGTGCACGCCGTCGCGCTCGTGGAAGTCGCCCGAGCACATCTCTTCGTCGCGCATGCTGACGTAGCGGACCGAGGTGCTGGCAAGCTTCTCGCGCAACATCCCATCGAGGTCGCGCGCCCGCGTATCCCAGGGCTTGCGCACGCAGGGCGGGCCCATCCAGACCAGGGTGATGTTCTTCTTCTCCGCGGCCTGGACGATGTCGTCGATGCTCTTGTCGAGCCGGGAGATGCTGCCGTTGGCGTCGTTGGTGCCGAGCACGAGGAACACGGTGGAGCCGGGCGGGGTCTGGGCGATCTGGTCGAGCGCCTTGGGGCCGCGGATATGGACGCTGATCTTGGACAGATTCTTGAGGTGGGCGACCATGGAGATGCCCAGCCCCAGGCTGTCGCCGAGCACATAGCTCGCGGCTTTTGCCGGGCCGGCGGACACACAGAACAGGCCCAGCGCCGGAAGCGCCCACTTGATCGCCAGCATTTTCACGGTCGGGATTGCCCCCTGCCACCAGCCATTTTTTCAGATTTCTAGAAAGGATAGGGTTAAAAAACAAGAAACAAATCATGGTATTGTAAAGAGTTAACCGGCCTCCCCGCGCGTGGATTGGTGGTCCCGCCTTGGCGGATTGCCGCCTCGAAAGGCTTCCTTTCGGAGTTGTCCGCCATTAAATTGGCTCAAGCGCTCCGGCACCGGGGCGCGTTGTCTTCTCGGCTGCCCGAGGCCATTCAGCGGCCAAGAATTAAGGCCAACCCGTAAGTCTCTGAAACGAAAGGTTTTGGGGGATAGTTCAACGGTAGAACAGCGGACTCTGACTCCGTTAATCTAGGTTCGAATCCTAGTCCCCCAGCCACATTTTTCCTTTCCGAATCAATGCGTTACGGACGCCCATCACCGTCGCGATTTCCAGCATTTTCCGTCAACCGAAAGAGCATTTCCGTGGGATGGGCGTCTACTTACATTGGCAAGCTCCGCGCTGGCGAGACGGTTTCGTTCAGGCCGCGTGGGCAATCGATGAAAGGACGCATCGAATCGGGTCAGCTCTGCACCGTTGCGCCCGTCAACACATCGACACTCGAAGTCGGCGACATCGTGCTGTGCAGAGTTGGGGGTAGCGAGTATCTGCATATCGTCAAGGCCATTGGGGGTGGCCGCTTTCAAATCGGGAACAACCGCGGCCGGATCAACGGCTGGATCGGGCCGAATTGTATATTCGGCAAGTGCATTCGCATCGAGAACTGAGCGCGGCCGAGGGTCCGATCCATTGGATCAACGTCCTCAGCGACAGTTTTGATCGAGCGCCTGTAGATCGGCACAGGGTTCACAGGAGCGGGCGCTTGCCACCGAGCGAGGCAATACTTCCGGTCCGCAGCAATATTCGGCGTTTCGCTTCAACAATGCCGCGACGCAGACCCGTTTCTTGCTATCTCTGAGACGAGGTTGCTGAGCGGTCGCGCCTGTTGATCGGCGGCCACACTTGGCTGAGCGCATCGTCCAAGGCATCAATCAATCGACAGGCAATTTAGCTCTGAAAGATCAGACACGTAGTCGTGCCGTGGGCGAGCAACCGCCCCTGGTGATCCGTGATCCGTCCTTCGGCTGTCCCGATACGGCGGCCGCGGCTCAAGACGACGCCCTCTGCCTTGATCAGACCTGTTTCCGGCGTGATGGGCCGCACGAGTGAAATCTTGAACTCGAGGGTCGTCTGACCGACGCCCTTCTCCAGAGTCGACTGGATGGCGAGGCCCATGCAGCTGTCGAGCAGCGTGGCCGCCAGACCACCGTGCACCGTGCCAGCCGGGTTGAGGTGGGTGCCATTCGGCTTGGCCATGACGACGACACGCCCGCTCACCACCTCGGTCACGTCATAGCCCAAGGTTTCGGCTATGGTATTGAGGGGTAGCGTCCCGTCGACGAGCCCTTGGACAAACTCCAAGCCGCTCACCTCCTTCTGCCTGTCGGCGCTGACGGTCCCATATATCTTGCCGGCGATACGGCTCGGCATCGGCTTCCCCGGTGGTCTCCTGATTGAACTACAAGTGCGTGCGTCAGCCAGCTTCAGAACGCGCTTAGTTCGCTGCAGGCTGTTCGAATCATTTGTTGCTTGCGCAAGGCCGAGGGTGGCTACCCATAGAGGTGCGTGAATGCGGCTCGAAAACCCTGCACGCTCAGCGATCAGAGCGATGGGAAGATCAGTTTCATCGAGGCGGCGCCAGGTCGGGCATGCGGTCGGGCGAGAGCATGGCGGTCTCCATCATTGGCTCTCCATCTAGGCCGCCTGTGGCGGCGCGCCCACCCGATTCCTGATCAGGGAATTACCGTCCGCGTCGGTCCGCGCTCAGTCATCCGGTCGCAGGCCATCAAGCGCAGCCAAATGCCAGAATCCATCGCGTTAGTCCCTCTCCAACGGTTCAGCGTCCGAAGAAGGCGACGAGTTTCGGCACGCCGGCTCATGCGACAATGGGCCCCAGCTATCCTGGTGTCTACAGCTTCATCATTGTTCGCCGATCCCGAAACCCGGTTTCGGTTCGCAACCCGTCGCGCAGCTGCCGGTGAGCCAGGGACGATTCAGGGCGAACCGCGGAACACGCCGTCCTTGAAGAAAACCCGGAATGGCGTCGTGCCGGAAGCGCCGCCGTCGAAAGCCCGCCACTTGCCGTTCTGGCAGAGCGTGCCGCCTTGCGCCGATACCGCCTCGAACTCGATGAAGTTGGGGTAGACCTTGGGGTCGGCGCCGGGCTCGACCGCCATGAAGGTCGTCACGCATTTCCCGCCGGCGATGACCGGGTCATACCCCTTGATCATGATCCCGCCGCCGCCGGTGCTTGGGAACGTGCTCCGCAACACCGGCCAGCTCTGGTAGTTCTCCTGTGCCGAAGCGCCGGGCGCCGTGAGTGCCAGGCAGGCAAAGCAACAAGCCGCAAGAAATCGCATGGTCGTCCTCCCGCTCCGCGCCGCACGACGGCGGCGCCTCATGTAAATACACCCCCGGGAAGCCGATTTGGATGCAGGGACCGGACCATGTTTTGCCTTTTTTGGGAACGTATCGGTGGCCGCCGGACCGCAGGCACCAGGTCGACCCCGAGAACGGTCACGCGGCAACCGACAACTTGTCGACCGCGCCGAGCACTCGGCACGCACATGTATTTTCTTTGCAAATCGCAGCCGCGTGTGATTTCGTGAATCGAGAAACGGAAAACGACCATGAACCCGGGACGCGACATGACGGCAGATCAATGCATTCGACACCGCGCGCTGAGCACTGTTCTGTTCTGCGCTTGTTTGGCGACCGCCGTTCCGATTTCCAGTTCAGCATCGGCCCAGGAATGGCCCGCCAGGAACATCGCGGTGGTCGTGCCGCTCGGCGCGGGCAGCGCGAGCGACGTCATGGCGCGCGTCGTCATGGAGCAGGTGGGAAAACAGCTCGGACAGACGGCTGTCGTCGAGAACCGCCCCGGGGCCGGCGGAACGACCGGCGCCAATATGGTCGCCAAATCCGCGCCGGATGGCTACACGGTCCTGGCCTACGGCGCGCTCGCGACCGCGCATGCGCTCTATTCGAAGCTGCCCTACGACACGCTGAATGATTTCGCACCGGTCATCGCGTTCGGGCAGCAGCCGCTCGTGGTGGTGGCCTCGCCGTCCAAGGGCTACAAGACGCTAGGCGACCTGATCGCCGCCGCCAAGGCGAAGCCCGGCGCGCTGAACTATTCGACGGCGGGCATCGGATCGGCGTCGCACTTTGGGGCCGAACGCCTTCGCGTCAGCGCCGGGTTCGAGGCGCAGCACATTCCGTTCAAGGGCGCCGCGGAAGCGGTGACGGAAATCGTGGCAGGGCGGGTGGACTTCAGCGTGCAACTGTTTACGACCACGCTCCCGCTCCTTCGCGAGGGCAAGCTTGTCGCGCTCGCGGTCAGCGCGCACAAGCGGGCCTCCGTCATGCCGGACGTGCCGACAATGATCGAAGCCGGTTTGCCCGCCGACTCGGTGTACCCCTTCTATAGCGGCCTTTTCCTGCCCGCGAAGACCCCACGCGACATCGTCGAGAAGCTGCAACGGGAAACCGCGAAGGCGCTGCAAACGCCCGCGGTGCAGGCGCGTCTTGCGACGCTCGGCGTCGAGCCGATGCCGATGACCCTCGAACAGTTCAACAAGTTCTTCAGGGACGACGTCGAGGCGGCCGTTGCGCTGGTGAAGGCTGCCAAGATCCCGACGCAATAGCGCGCCTCGTCAACGCGAGATGGCGCGGCGGGGCGGGTTTCGCCGCCAACATCGGCATGGCGGTGGGCGCTTGCATCATTCCACCTTGGTGCCGGAGAGCTTGATCACCTTCTCCCACTTCTCGATTTCGGACCGCACGAACGCGCCGAACGCTTCCGGGCTCACGATGATCGGCGTCGATCCGAGCTCGGCGAGCTGCGATCTGATTTTCGGGGAGGCGAGCCCGGCATTGAGCTCGCGGTTGAGCTTGCCGACGATGTCCGCCGAGGTCCCGAGCGGCACGCCGACGCCGTACCAGATGATCGCCTCGTATCCGGGCACGGTCTCGGCGATGGTCGGCAGGTTCGACAGCACCTGCGATCGCGCCGCCGTGGTGACGGCGAGCGCGCGCAGCTTGCCCGACTGAATATGCGGCAGCGTCGAGATCATGGCATCGAACATCACCTGCACCTGGCCGCCGATCAAATCGGTGAGCGCCGGAGCCGAGCCGCGATAGGGAACGTGGACAAGGTCGACGGCGGCCATCGCCTTGAACAATTCTCCCGCCATATAACTGGTGGTGGCGACGCCAGCCGAGCCCATGTTGATCTTGCCCGGATTTGCCTTGGCATAGGCGATGAACTCGGCGACGGTCGTCACCGGGAGCGAGGGATTGACCACCATCACGCTCGGCCCGTAGGCCGAACCGGCAACCGGGACGATTTGCTTGAGCAGATCGAAGGACAGCGACCGTTTGTTCACCGTCGCGTTGATCGCGTTGGCGGACGTGACCGAGAGCAGCGTGTAGCCGTCGGGCGGCGAGTTGACCACCGCCTCGGTCGCGATATTGCTGCCGGCGCCGGGCCTGTTCTCGACCAGGAACGCCTGGCCCAGGCGCGCTTGCAGCCACTCGGCCAAGATGCGGGCGACGATGTCCGACGACCCGCCGGCCGGAAACCCGACGACCCAGCGCACCGGCCGCGCCGGATAGTCCGATATCTGGGCCGATGCGCTGCCGATGCCAGCGATCGACGAGACGACGAGGCAGACAGCGAACGCAGCACCCGCGCATGCGGCCAGCCCGTGGGACTTGTTTAGCGTCGAACGCCGGCCGGTCATGGGCATGGCGACGTCTTGAAAAAGTGGAAGCCGGCAACATAGCGCGGACATGTGACTTCTCCCCTGCCCGGCATTGCCGCAAGCTGCCGTCATTCGAGCCGTCGATGAACCGCATCGTTTCACAGTGCAGTCGGTAGTCAAGCGGATGCCAGGGCGGCTTGACCGGCCATGAGATGTCGAAAGATAATCCAGGCAATTCATCCGCACCGGACATGAGAGCAGGCGATGACACCCGCAACCGGGCTCGATACCGAGCTCATCGAGAGCAAGAAGAAAATGATCAGCGGGACCTATCTCCGCAACGCGTGGTATGTCGCCGCCTGGTCCGACGACCTCGCCGATGGCCAATTGCTCGGCCGCACGATCTTGAAAGAGCCGATCGTGCTCTACCGAAAGTCGGATGGCAACGTCGCCGTGCTGCAAGATCGCTGTCCGCACCGGTTCGCGCCCTTGCATATGGGAAAGATCGTTCACGGCGATTGTATCCAGTGCCCCTATCATGGGCTGGAATTCAATTCGTCCGGCGCTTGCGTCTTGAACCCGCATGGAACCAAAAACATTCCGCCGCGGGCGCGCGTCCGCAGCTATCCGGTGACGGAGAAGCACAAGGCAATCTGGATCTGGATGGGTGAACAGTCACCCGACCTTGCAAAGGTGCCGGATTTCAGCGTGCTCGACAATGTTCCGGAGATGCACGCGACCAAGCGGGACCGCATCACCATTCGTGCCAACTACGAGCTCATCATCGACAATCTGCTCGACTTGAGCCACGGCTCCTTCCTCCACGAGGGAATTCTCGGCAATTCGGAGACGGTCGAGGCCGAGATCACCGTCGAGCTGGACGGCGACGACGTGGTCGTCGGGCGTCATGCCGGCAATGCGACCGCGCCGGGATTGTTCGCCATTCTCATGCCGTCGAAACCGGACCGCGTCGACAAGTTCACCCGCATGCGCTGGATGGCGCCGAGCACGCTTCGTCTGGTGACGGGAATTTGCATGCCCGGCGCAGTCCCGGAAAGCGGGACCGGTTATCATGCGATCCATATGCTGACGCCGGAAAGCGACAAGACCACCCACTATTTCTTTACCGCCGTACGATTCAACGTCTTGACCGCGGATGACCAGTTGAACGCGCAGATCCAGGACAAGATATCGACCACCCGCCGGTTCGCATTCGAAGAGCAGGATGCACCGGTGATCGAGGCGCAACAGGAGATGATCGATGGCGCGCAGACGTCGGTCGATCCGGTCCTTCTGGCGGTCGACGTCGGGCCTGTTCGATACAAGCAAATCCTGCAAAAACTGATTCACGCCGAGCAGACGCAATGAGGCACCCTTCGGCATTGCCGTCCGGACATTATGGTGCTTGACTGTCGCTTGGGTGAGCGTTCGGGAGGTTCCCCATGAGCGTCATCATGATTCGCTGCCCGGACACGGGCCAAGACATCTCCACCGGCATCAACACCGACACCCGCACGTTCCGCCGGCTACCCCGGGTCGGCTCGCGCATATTGTGTCCGGCCTGCGGCAAAGAGCACGTGTGGGTGAAAGACGGCGCCTGGCTCAACGGCCAGACCGGGCGAACAGACCCAGCCATCGACATTCGGTCTGCATAGTTTTCGAGTGCGAGCGGATGACCGGCGGGACTATTCCGTCGATGCCAGCGCGTCGCCGCGCGAGAGCGGAGCAAAGGTGAAGGCGTTTTCCTCCGCCGCCGTCGCCTTGGCCAAAAATTCATAGGCCAGATCGTGAAAGAGCAGATGCGTGTCGGGGTCGTGCGAGGCCCGCGATAGGATCAAGCAGGTCTGCGCCTGACGGCGGTAGTACGCGGCACTCGGCATTGCGACGTTCCGGGTTATTTGTCCCAGAAAACGCGCAAAATTTTGCGGGGTTCCTACGATCTGGGGTTAAATTCCGGCAAGGTTGATTGGAGATGAATCCCGCTTCCGTGCGAGCCACGCCTGCTGCATTGGCTGCGGAAACGTGATCTCGGCGCGCGAGCCCTATGTATAATGTGTGTGAAGACGCCGCGCGGCAGATGGAAGGCTTGCGGGGGCGTATTGGGGGCTTGATCGCCGAAAAAGCCCGAAAGCCGTCAACGGCGCAGCGGGCCAATAGTTCCCTCGTCCAGAAAAACCACAATGGTGAACAGGAACATTCGGACTCCGCGCAACGTTGGCCCTCCGAGATTTCAGGGATCACGGAGTGGGAACATGCAACACCCCGAGCAATACCTCAAATATGCAGAGGAGTGTGAGCGGCTGGCGCGTGTCAGCACGCGCGAGCAAGCGGATGCCATGCTCGCCATTGCGAATGCGTGGCGACGGCGTGCGGAAGAAGCAGAGCGCAAGCAAAGGAAGGACGACGCATTCGACTTGGCAGTTCTGCAAGGGAGTTGACGCAATCCCGCCTTCGCGCGCGGGAACACTGCGGGTGATGAGCGCCGGCGAGCCGTCTTGTGAGGACGTTGTGGAGGCGAAGATGGTCAAAGACCGCGACCCACACCATAAGACTGCTTCCGTCACCGCTACCAAAGATAAGCCCAAGAGCGGCATCCAGGCTCCCTGGCCGGACCAGGCCGCTCGATGGGAAATGTCCGAGGCTGGCGCCGAGCGGGACCTGGGCATGCACGCCAAAAATCCCGACTGGGAAAAGAACTGGTAAGCGGCGCGCCCGCCATCATTCCCGTTTGACCGCGCCGCGCGAGCGCGGGAATTGCAGCACGCGGTCGCCGTCGTCGCGCGCGGCGCCGCGTTCGAGCGCTTCGCGAATGGCCTTGTCCAGGGCCGGCAGCCGGAACGGCTTGCGCAGGATCGGGAACTGCGATTCCGCCGTCTGCACCACGTCGCTGTAGCCGCTGGTAAGCAGGACGGGAATCTGCGGGTAGCGGTTGCCGATCGCCTGCGCCAGCGCCATGCCGTTCATGCCGCCCGGCATGACCACGTCGCTGAACACGAGATCGATCTTGTCGCCGCGCTGCAGCCGGTTGAGGGCGTCGGCGGCGTTTTCCGCGCGCAAGGTCTGGTAACCCAGTTGCTCGACCAAGGAGGCCGTGACGGCGGCGACCTCGGCGTTGTCCTCGACGATGAGAATCGTGCCCTGCCCCGGCACCATGGCTTGCGCGGCAGGTGCCTCCGCGGCCTTGGCCAGCGCCGCGTGCTTGCGCGGCAGATAGATGGTGATCGCGGTTCCGCTCCCGACCGCGCTGGTGGCGACGACGGTGCCGCCCGATTGATGCGAAAAGCCGTAGACCTGCGACAATCCCAGCCCGGTGCCCTTCCCGATCGCCTTGGTGGTGAAGAACGGCTCGAAGATTCGCGGCAGCACGTCGGGCGCGATGCCGACGCCGGTATCGGTCATCGCCAGGGCGACGAAGTCGCCCTCGAGCTGGTCCACCCCGTCGCTCTTCTTCAGGGTGACGTTGCGCGCCGACAGCGTGATGCCGCCGCCGCCCGGCATAGCGTCGCGGGCGTTGACGGCGACGTTGACCAAAGCGAGCTCGAGCTCGGCGATATCGACCTCGACCGGCCAGACATCCTCGGCGATGTCGCATTTGAGCTGAACGTTGCCGCGCAGCGAGCCGACCAGCATTTCGTGCACGGCCTCGACGCGTTCCTTGAGGTCGGCGACGACCGGGTTGAGCGGCTGGCGCCGCGAAAAGGCCAGCAGCTGCCGCGTCAGGCTCTCGCCGCGGTTGGCCGCCGAGTGGACGGCGTCGATCGCCTGCAGATGCTTGGGATCGGTGAGCCGGCGGCGCAGCAGCTGCGCGTGGCCGCTGACGATCATCAGCAGATTGTTGAAATCGTGGGCGATGCTGCCGGTCAGCTGGCCGAGCGCTTCCATCTTCTGCGACTGGGCGAGCTGCTCCTGCGCCCGCTCGAGCGAGGCCTGCGCCTCGCGCCGCTCGGTGATGTCGCGGGTGATCTTCACGAAGCCGACCAGCGTGCCGACCTCGTCGCGGATCGCCTCGATGACGACGCTCGCCCAGAACTCGCTCTCGTCACGCCGCGTGCGCCGGCCCTCGACGACGTATTTCCCCTCGTAGGCGGCGACCTGGAGCGCGCGCGCCGGCTCGCCGCGCTGTCGCTCCTCCTCGGTGTAGAACCGGCTGAAATGCTGGCCGACGACTTCGGCCGCCGTGTATTGATGGATGCGCTGCGCCCCCATGTTCCAGTGGGTGATGTTGCCGTCCGGGTCGAGCATGAAGATCGCGTAATCGGTGACGCCCTGGATCACCATCCGAAAGCGCCATTCGCTTTCCACCAGCGCGTCCTGCGCCTTGCGGCGTTCGACGATGTCGTGCTTGAGCGCGTCCTCGACCCGCTTCCTCTGCTCGATCTCGGTATGCAGGACCTCGCTGGCGGTCTTCAAGGTCGCCGTGCGGTCGTGCACCGCTTTCTGCAGCTCGTCGTGCGCGCGCTGCAGATCCTCCTCGGCGCGGCGACGGGCAGTGACGTCCTCGGCGACCGCCATCAGGTGGCGCACCGCGCCGGCTTGGTCGAGCATGGCCGCGACGTGGGTCCTCACCCACAGCCGCGCGCCGTCGGGCAAGACCTGCCGACACTCGGTGACAAATCCCTCGCCGTAGTGGATGGCGCGCCCGAGCAGATCGAGCATGCGGGACTGGTCGTCGGGATCGACCAGGTCCTGCATCCGCATCTGCAGCAATTCCGCCGCCGGACGCTGAACGATCTCGCAAAGTGCGTCATTGACCAGCCTGAAACGCCCGGTGGTATCGGCTTGGGCAATGCCGACGGCGGCTTCGCTGAACATGGCGCGGAGGTTTTGCTCCTGGTGGCGCAGTCTGGCTTCGAGGCGTCTTCGCACCATCACATCGCCGCCGAGCGCGAGGCTCAGGACGGACGTGCTGATCATGAACATGACCAGCGGCAGCAAAGCGTCGTCGGGCGCGGTTGCCGCGAACGGACCGCTGCCCGCCAATGCGCCCCAGACCGCAAAGCAGGAGAGAATGAGCGCCGTGGTCGCGGTGTCGCGCTGGTCGCAGCGCAGCGCCGCCCACAACAGCGGCAGGGCAGCGAGGAAGCCCAACGCGCTCCGCAACCCGGTCTGCTCGATCAGAGGGTTGAAGGCGACGACGCCCACGGCGATCGCCGTGCCATAGGCAATGCCGGACGCCGAGAGCTTGTCTCGATTGAAAGCCCGCAAATCGGCGAGCGCCCAAAGGACGACGACCGGCGCAACGACAAGCGCGCCGACCAAGTCGCGCAGCCACCACGCGAGCAGGGCGACGACGTTCGTCCCGCCGGCGTAGCCGGCGAACACCATGCTGCCGACGCCGACGGTGGCGCCGATCATCGTGCTGGGCCCGAGGCTGACGAATGCGAATTTTGCAACCCCGATCGGCGTATCGAAGGTCCTGCAGCCGTCGGACCAGATATTGATCAGGTAGCCGGCGGTGAGTGCCGCAAGGGTGTTGCCGGCCGCGATCGCCGCAGCGGTCAGGATCGAACCCGTAAGGCTCGCCCCGGCAAAGCCGGTCGATGCGCCGGCGAGCCAGGCCGCCGCGAAAATCGCCGGCCAAACGCGCAAGCCGCGCAACAGCACGGCCGCCAAGGCAAATCCGGTGGCCGGCCAGATCGGGATGCCGCCGGGATGGATCGGGGCCAGCATCGAGCCGACTTTCGCCAGCACGAAATAGGTGGCGCCGATGACTGCCAGCTCGAGGGCGTAGGTCGCGAGCCCGCGGGAATCCCGCGCCGTGAGCGACTCGAAGTTCGATTCCGGAAAACGGCTCACGACATCCCCACCGCGCTCGCCAACCCCGCGTCGATCCTGCGCCCGTCTGGGTATGTTCAGTTTCCCCGGAAGCCGAACATACTCTATACTATATATGTGTCTGTCGCATGCTCGGGCGCGGACCACGGCGCGCCCCGGATCGACAGGCTTTCCCGCACCCACCGCCGCAACACGCGCCGTCGCTCGTCCCCGCGAAATGGTATTGACATACGCAAACTGAGGCAGAACTCGGGCCTCAAGCGACAAGTCGCGAACGTGAGCAGGCGAATTATCGGGCGCCATCGAGTCCCGGCTGCAATTGCTTTAGGCAGCCCTTCACCCGATCGAAAGCGTTCGAACAGGCTACGAATTTCCGACAACCGGTGGAGGCAGGGGTTTCAATATGCATGCCGGAAGGGCAGCCATAACCGATGCCGATGTTCCATTTCCGGCCCCAAACATGGCCTGGCGCCCGGCCCGCGACGCTTTCACCCGGACGCGATGCAGGACCGCGACGATCGCGTGCCGATCACACGCCCTCGCGCCCTGCGCGATCGCCCGCCGCCGCTCGTAGGCGGTGAGATCGTAGTGCGGCACCGCGGTCTTGGGCGGCCCTTGATACGACGCCCGCTTGATGCCGAGCCCGGCGGCGAACCGATGCAGCTCGTCGGTGTCGTCCGCCAGCAGGTGACACCAGCGCAGGCCGCGCCACTGCCAGATCGCCTCATCGACATAAACGGCCATGGCAGGTGTGCCTTCTTAGGGCGATATCGCGACGTGCGCCCGACCTTGCGCGACTGCTCCCGAGCGTAGAAACTCATCCAGAGAAGAGCGGCAACACCAAGCAACGGGACATCCCTACGAATGTATGTTGCAACCGGTTGCCCCTGGTACGGCAGAACCGACGGTGGACAATGATTCTCAAGATCGTCGCCTTCATCGCCGCCGCTATCCCGATTTTCCTGTTCGTACGCTCGATCTTTTTCCGACGAACGACGCGGATCAACGATAGCCTCAAGGAGTTCAAGAAGCAGGCCAACTTGGCAGTCTCGATCTTTCTGGTCCTCATTGGATGTGTGGTCGTCTTCGCCGCGGGCAAGTTGGCTTGGGCGTGGTGGACGTCACTCTGAATGCGAGGAGCCCGCCTCCAGACTGCCGGGAGGCTGCGGGTCACGGTGCCGCCGGGGCTCGCGCCGGGAGCGATGATGGATTTCGCGGAGCCTGTCATCGGGCGGCGCTTCGCGCCGACCGGTTGGCTCAACCCATCCTACCGGCTACAAGCTGGCGCCGCGTTGTCCGCGGAAATCGCTATTTCGTGGCCAGCGTGTTCGGGGTACCGCCGTCGTCGGCGTTGCCGTCGATGTTGTTGTCGCCGTAGGTGAACAGCGCGCCGCCGGACGAGGCAAGCCACGCAACACTGTTTCCGGTGACGGTCGATTGGGCGGACCGCAGCGTAGCGGCCGCGCCAGACGCTGAGATGCCAGTATTATTGTTCACGGCGACGCAACGCACGAGCATGACACTGGTCGCGGCTTGGCCGACCGTTGAAACGGAAAAGAAGCCGAAATTGGTGTTGCCGGCCGCCACGCTGTCCGCGAGGGTGACGGTGATGCCGCGCGGTAAGAGGGCGCGGCCGCAACGCGCCTCAACGCATCGCGCCGCGTGGCGCCGTAAGACTTCGGCAGGTCGGGGCATGGAATGGAGGGTGGATGAGCGCAGCGTAATCCGCGGTCGCGTGGTGGGTTGCGCCTTCGGCCAACCCACGCTACCGGCTCTCAGGCGCTTCTTTGGACGGCAATTCGGCGATGTGCCACAGCACGCCCGATGGATCGAAGACATAGGACACGTTCAAACCCCAACTCTCGAGTTTCGGCGGCCGGGGACTCTCGACGTCATAGCGCGACGCAAGGTTTCCCCGACCGGAGTTTCCTCGGCAAAAGCAGCCGCTGCTCGACACGCTATCGGGGAGGCCTGGGCAGCCGGCCTTGCGCACGCGACGGAACCCGGCAAAAGTTCCATAAGACCGTGACTGAGTCGGGGCGCCCAAGGAGAGACACGCGCATGTTAGGCGAAAAGGACGTCATTCGTTTGGTTCGCGTGGCGGTGAAGCGGGCCGGAGGCAAAACCGCGTGGGCGAGAAAGATCGGGGTGGTTCCTTCGATCGTCAACATGGTTTTTCACGGCAAACGGCGGCCAAATGAGAAGATCATCCGCGCGCTCAAGCTGCGCCGGGTCGTCGGATACGAACGCATTCGCTGAAATGGGGGCCGCAGGAGGCCGCCGGCCGGGGCGGCCGACCTGAGATTGGCTCTCTGCTCTCAGGTCGGCAGCCGCTGGACGGATTCCAGCGAGCATGGCTGGCGCCCTCATGTGACGGCGTACAGAAGGACCCGCCCGCAGTGATCGCTATCTCGTGGTCAGCGGGCCGCGCTTTGCGCGGACCCGTTGGCGCCGCCGCCCGATGACAGGCTCCGCATCATCGGCCGTTCAACGTCAACTGGCGGGTTACGGCGAAGACGGTCGCGGTAGGGACGCTCATTGCTGAGCGGCTCGCTACGCCCTACCTGGGCTGGACTTGCACCAGCTGATCGCGCCAGCTTTGCCTGGCGCCTTCCCTAACCCGCCCTACGAGCTGCTGCACAGCGCGATGCGTTTGAAGCGCTCGCGCCGCGCCCTCATCTACGGCGACAACAACATCGACGGCAACACCGACGACGGCGGCAACCCGAGCACGCTGGCCACGAAATAGCGATCGCTGCGGACGCCGCGGCGCCGGTGAGCTGCGACGCAAGTCATGGTCGGCGTAGCGCATCAGCGCAGTCGAGTTGCATACGGCCATTGTCGCACGGGCCAAGTTGTTTCAGGCAGCGCAAGTCGGAGCAGGATCGGGTGGCCGATCTCGCGGCCGTCCAGCCAGCCGCGGTTGATGAGAATGATGGTCCCGAGGCGCTCGCGCGGGATCATTCCGATGTAGGCGGTGCTGTTGCTCAACCCGCCGTTCTTATCGATGATCGTCATGGGACCATGATGCGCCTCCCACGCATGGGCCTGCATGACGTGCTGGCGAACCGGAACGACCTCCCGATGCGTGAGCTCGATCGCGTCACGCAGCGGAGGATCGTCGGGTTCTTCGCCGAGATGGGCCGCCAGGAACGTGGCCATGTCGCGCGCCGAGGCAAACATCTGCCCGCTTCCCGGCCAGTAGTAATGGCCTTGTATATCTCCCGGCTTTCCCAGCGGCTTGCCGTGCTCCGAATAGCCTTGCACGACGCGGCCCCGGAGCGAAGGCGCGAACGTCCCGGCCGAGTGCGCGCCACGTACCGGCAGCGTCGTCGAGGAAAGGCCGAGACGGCGCAGCAGCTTCTGCTCCAGCAAAGCCGCGTAAGGCGCGCCGAACCGGCGCTCCAGCGCGACGTGCAACAGCATGAAGCCGGCATGCGAATAGAGGTACTGCTGGCCGCGTTGGTGATCCGGGTCGCGCTTCCAGGTCTTGAGGACGTCGAGAAACTTGGCCAGCGTGTAATGCGCCGCGGGGAACGGCGGGTGGTCCTGCGGCAGGCGGAAGCCCGATGTGAACGTCATGAGCTGGCCGAGGGTGACGTCGCGGATGTCGCCCCCATGCCCGAGCTCACCGATATATTTGCCGACCGGATCGTCGAACGACACCTCGCCCTGCCTGACCGCCAGCGCCAGCAATGTGGCGTCGAATACCTTGCTGACCGAGGCGAGATTGAACAGTGAGTCGGACGTGACCGCCCGCCGGCTGGTCCGATCGGCGAAACCGAAGTTGAAGAACAGGGTGCGGCCGTCGATCCGGACTGCGACGGCAGCGCCGGCGCCCCGAACGAGCTTCTGAACTTCTTGCGTGACGACCCGCTTCACCTCGTCGTCGGTCGGCCTATTGGAGGCGTGCGCGGGCACCGCAACGAGGAGGCAGAGCAGCAGGGCCGTGACGTACCGCATGGAATGCCGTCCACCCTCCCCCGATGTGCATTGCGGAGCATGCCGATGCAGCGGACCGACGTCAAAACGTTTCGTGGTGGCGGTAAGTTCCTGCGTGGTCTTGTCGCGGGCAGGCAAGCATTAGAGCGGCAGCAGCGCGAGCTTCCAGTCCGCGCGCAGCACGGCGTCGAGGGTTGCGCAGCCGCCGAGAACGCTTCCGAAGACCGCCGTCCATGCGCGCGACGGTTCCGACAGGCCGCCTTTCAGCAAGGCCGCGAAGATGATGGCGACGAGCGGCAGCACGACGACGAAATAGCGCCCCTGCACGCCCTCGATTTGATCGAGTTCGAGTCCAGTCCAGACCAGATAGAAGATCAGGAACACCGCGAGGGCGTAGCCGAGCACGGTCAAGCCGGCGACCGCGGCCAAGCGGCGCCGCGTCGGCAGATCCAAATCGAACGGCGCGCAGAAGGCGGCAATGAGGACAGCGCCGAGCACGGGATAGAGCCAGCGCCGCAGCGGCATGTCGAGCCAGCCCAGGATGCCGATCAATTGTCGCGCATAATCGTCGAGGTAATGCCAGGTCCCGGCCAGCAGCCGTGGAAAATGCCACGGGTTATCGAGCAGGAAGCGAAGCCTCCACAGCGGCTGGTAGTGCTCGAGCGGCAAGGTGCCGCCCTCGACCAGGCGCCATGCCGCAACGTCGGCGGCGCCGGCCACTACCCATGCTACGGACAGCACCAGCGCCGGCGCGATCACAACCGCGGCCGCTCCCCAGCGCCAGGCTCTCGCCTGCGGCGGGCGTCGCATCATTTCCAGCAGGATAAAAGCCAGCTGCGGCGGCTTGCAGAGCACGCACAAGGTCATCCAAAGCGAGCGCATCCAGGCGCCGCCGGTCGGCAGACCCCGGGCGCCGCGCAGCGCGAGGGCCGTGACCATCATCGCGAGCGCCAAGGCGACGGCGTCGGTGCTGAGCACCGATCGGCTGAACAGCGCCGACGGCAGCAGACCGATCAGGACAAACGGCCATTGCAGATGCGGCACGATGGCGATCGCAAACGCCATCACGGCGGTGAGAACCACAAAGGCGGAAACCCGCATCGAGTAGAAGGTGCTCAGAAAGTCCAGATCGAGGAGGCGCGCGAGCGCGAGCGCCGGCAGATAAGGCAGGTAAGGCACCGGCGAGTAGCCTTCCGAGCCGGCATAGGGAGCGAAGACGTGCGACGGGGAGCCTGACGGCGTTGCCGAGGCCTCGGCGCGCAGGCGCGCGTAGCTCCGCAGCACGGCCGGGAACGCGACGTTCTCGTCCTGGTAAAGAGCGTAGAGCGCGCGCTCGTACAATTCCATATCGCGGTGAAGCGCGGCCGGGATGAAGACGCCCTTGCGGCCGCGCGCATCGACGGTGGCCGGAACGATGTCGCCCACCAACACTCCATAGGCGCGAAGGAAATGCGACGGCTCATCCGGACCGCGCAAGGGCGGCGTCAGCACCATCGTGAGCGCGCCGAAGAGCACCGAGAGCACGATGAAGACCACGGCCGGATGGGCGACGAGAAGCTGGGAGATCCGCCGGCCGATCGCGATATCCGCGGCCAGGGCCGGGACGCTCGCCGCGGGCACGTCGTCTTGCAACTGAGTCATCTACCCGACTCGCGAACCGTAACGTCACCCGCTCGCATTTCGGAGCGAGCAGGCCGGGCTGGCTGTACCGCCAACAAAACAGACACGCTTGGACCTCCCTGGGACCGACAAAAAGCACCGCCCAAAGGGTCGGTGCTTTTTGGGGGGCGGAGCGCGCTCGGCGCCCTTGCGGGCGCGATGAGCGGAGCGAAGCGCGGGGTCCATTCGCCTGCCGCTGTTCGCCTTCGGCGCATGGCAAGGTAACGGAAACAGCAAAAACGTTACCGCCCCACGCTAAACCTCTAACGCCAACGAGCGATCGGTTGTTCCGGGCGATGTTGCTTCGTGCACATCCTTGCGGCCTGGCGCGGCGCGTTGCGACATTAGGATCGCATTCGCGCTTCTGCGCTGCGACGCAGCACCTCCATGAGACTGGTGCCTTATGGGCTTGCGGTGCCGGACGTGGACGACGAGGCCGCCAATTGAGGCTCCCGCGACGCCGTTGCCGAAGCCGCCTCGAAACTAAAGAACATACTGTCAGCCGTTACGATGTGGCCCTCGTCGCAATGAGGGCAGCCCACTCCGACTTTTAGACTTCCCATTTTTGCCAATGCCGTGGCGTTGGTATCGATCCCGGTCCTGACTTCTTTCGAAGTGTTCGGACACGTATAGCTGAGAAGACTCATCACTTTACTCCGAACAAACACAGAGCAACTTCCAGGAGACCTGGAGGATTTTCCCCGCCAGGGCCGTACGCATTTTGCATCACAGCGGGCCGGCCGTGCAACTGGACTCTCCCCGCACTCTCGAACTCCGGTACCTTTTTACCAACATTTCGAACGTCTACGGCGCCTGCGCTCAACCCATCGTACGCCGACCGGAAGCTCCGGCCGCGGCCCCATTCCTCGTCGACCTCAGCCGCGCCGTCAGGCTCGCTTTGCTATGTCGGGAATCGGACTCCCGTTCTCCCCTTGCTGGCGATGGAACAGAAGCGCGCATCATGAATTTTCTCGCTCAAATGGATAAGGACGAACGACGGCTAGCGCACTGGCTTGGCCTCACGGTCGGTGGCCTGTTTGCGACGGTTCTCGTCCTGAACGCCATCAATTTCTAGAGAGGAACCCCAATGAAAACAAAACTCCTGGCGGCCGCCGTCGTCATGGCTGCTTTCGCCACCCCTGCATTGGCCGATTTCTGGATCGTTCGGGAAGGTCCGAGCGGCCCGTGCAGAATCGTCGAGACCCGGCCGACCGATACGAAGATCGTGATCGTCGGCAACAAGGCCTACAAGGTCCGCGACGAAGCCGAGAAGGAATTGGCTGTGGTCTGCAAGTAGCGGCAGCGAAGAACCCCGGCTTTCGGCCGGGGTTCTTTGTTTGAAGACTAGACGTGGCCGACTTCGATAAGCTCAGCCCCGGAACGCGGGCCGCAAAGGCCAAGGGCTGCATCTGCCCGGCCACCGACGGTATCACCATCAAGGCCCTGCCAGAGTGCCCGTTGCACGGGCTCGATCCTTCGGCGCGCACGCTGGATGATCCGAAGAACGCGCGAGCGCTGAAAGTGCCGCGGCGCAAGTGGCTAAAACAAAACGCCGCCACCCCGCCTGAGCCGAGGCGCCGAAACGCGTCCGGTTTGAAGGTGTCACCACGAATCAAGCTTTCAGTGGCGAGGACCCTTGTCGTCGCGCATCACTTTGAAATCCGGCGGTTGAATTTCGAGATTTCCCCCTGAGCAACGCTTTCTCCTGAGCGAAGCCGATCGCCGAAAAACGCCCGGCGGCGCCTTCGCTGAGGCTCCATCTACAATTTTTTTGGACAGCGCGTCTGATGATGGGTTAGCATGGTGACGGTTAGGCACAGCAAACGGGGGTAGTGATGGCACGATCCGGTTGGATTTGGACGGCGTTGACCGCCTGTTTCCTGTTCGCGACCGACGCGCCGGTCATGACCGCCGCGCAGGCGCAAAGCGGCTCCGTCACTGGGGCCACAATCACTTGGTATGGCATCTACCAGGCCGAGGAAATCAAGAAGGAACAGGATGCCGGCGCGGCGGGTGGCACCCATCGGACCAGCACCAACGTCAAGCCGCCGGCCGTCAACAGCGATCGGATTCCGATCGCCGATAATAGGCGATTCGGATTCGGCTTTAAGCTGGTCGGTGAGCCCGCGAGCGCCAGGGTCAAGCTCAAGACCGTGCAGAAAATCCCCTCACCTGGCGTGCTCAATACTGTCACCGGCAAACGTTCCATGTCGGGGCAGCACGAGTCCACGGTAACGATCGGAAGCACGGCCGCGTTCACCGGCTTCGTTATCGGTAAGGCCGCCAACGTGCCTCCCGGCAATTGGACCTTCGAGATCTGGCACGACAATCGCAAGCTGGCCGAGAAGACTTTCGCGCTTTATCGTCCGTAATGCCGGCGATGGTATTGCGTTGCCGATGGTGATCGCCCCTCCCAACTCCGCCGCTCATCCGGCCTTGCGCGCGCGGCCGCGATGGCTTGAGCGTTTCGCACTTGCCCGCCGCGGATGAGCCGCGGCCCGGCGCGGCGCCTGGCGAAACCGCCGTGGCATGTGGTCAGTGCGAGGTAAGACGGCGCGGGAGCGGCAATCGTAGCCCGGATGAGGCGCTCGGCAAGCTACGGGCTCGAATGCAGCGTTGAACTTTCCTTCGCAATCGCTCGTATCCGCACCGGCTTCAATGCGAACAAGGCCAATGCGGCGGCGACGATATTGAGCGCCGATGCCACGGCGAATACGGCGGTCCAGCTTCCCGTTGCGGCAGCAAGGACGTTGCCCAACGGGACCAACAGCGCGGCCACTCCTTTGGCCGTATAGAGCATGCCGTAATTCGCGGTCGCGAATTTCCTGCCATAGATGTCAGTGCAAGTTGCGGGAAACAGCGCAAAGATCTCGCCCCAGGCGAAAAACACCAATCCCGACAACAGCACGAACAATGTCGGGCTGTTGGCGCACAAGACCAGCGCGTAGATGCCGATGCCCTCCAACAGGAAGGCGATGAACATCGTGTGCTCGCGGCCGATCCGGTCGGACACCCAGCCGAAGAACGGCCGCGACAATCCGTTGAGCACGAGGCCGATCGACAAGGCGAAGCTGAGCGCCGGCAAAGTCAGCCCGAGCATCGATACCGGGACGTTGTCGATTGCGAAGTCGGCGGCGACCGGAGCGAGCTGCGCCGTCGCCATTAGGCCGCCGGTTCCGACCATCACGAACATAGCATACATCAACCAGAACGGCAGCGACTTCAGCACGTCCGCGGGAGCGTGGTCGTGCTGGCTTTGCTGCAGGTGCGGGGATATCGCCGCTGCGACCTCGGCCTCCTGCGGCGCGCGCAACATGAGCGCGACCAGCATGATCACGATCCCCTGGCCAAGCCCGAACCATAGGTAAGCCGCCTCATAGCCGCTCGATTGGATCATGTTGGCGAGCGGCACGACCGTCAGCGCCGAGCCCGCGCCGAAGCCCGCGGCGGTGAGCCCGGTGGCGAGGCCGCGTCGGTCCGGGAACCATTTCAGCGCGTTGCCGACGGTCGCCCCGAAGATCGGTCCGGCGCCGAGGCCGGCGATGACCGCGGCGGCGTAGAGCAGGACCAGGGAGTCGGCGACGGAATTGATGATCCAGGCGATCGCGACCAGCGCCCCGCTGCCGCAGACCATGACCCGGGGGCCGAAACGATCGATCAAGTAGCCGCCGATCGGCGCCAGCCAGGTTTCCGTCACGATGAAGATCGTGAAGGTCACCTGAATGGCCGCCCTGCCCCAGTGGTACTTCTCATCGATCGGATTGATGAACAGCGTCCAGCCGTATTGCAGGTTGGCGATCGTCACCATGCAGGCGATGCCCAAGACGAGTTGGCCCCACCGCGTCCATTCGGACGCGAGGGCGCGAACCTCGGACCTTCCCGATGTCGTGATGATCTCGGTCCCCAATGATATTGTCGTTACGGCACGCGCCGTTGCGCACGCTGATTTTAAGCACGCAAGATGGGTTGAACGCCAGCCAGGGCGTAGGCGGATTAGCGGAGCGTAATCCGCCGTTCGACGTGAACCGGCGGGTTACGGCGAAGCCGCCTAATCTTACTGCGTCAGAAGGGCTCACGCTTATTGTGCTGGCCAGCCGCGAGGGCGGTGTCCATTGATGCGCCCTCTCCCCTTGAGGGAGAGGGCGGCTCGGTGGCGCAGCAACTGACGATGGGTGAGGGGTTCGCTTCGCAATAAGTCTTCTTTACGAAGACAACCCCTCACCCATCAGTGGATGTTGCAACACCGAGCGGCCCTCTCCCGCAAGGGGCTAATTTGAGCACAGATGTTGCAGTGCGAGTCAACGGATGTTGCGCTGCGATTCGATTGCTGCAGTGCGATTCGATTTGCAGGAAGCGAATCTGCCGTGATTCTGTCTGAGCCGTCGCGAT
>WNFV01004155.1_pt1 | contig 29434 bp, 32 predicted proteins | sample 5400101 | NCBI WGS metagenome assembly WNFV01 (sample SAMN13153361, study PRJNA577476) | soil metagenome | isolation source: 115 cm soil or saprolite under grassland replicate 1 | place: USA:California | collected 2016-06-15
AGGAGGCGCGATGCGGTTTCCAACCCGCCCGTGCGCAGCTCGAGCTCGCACAGGTGGAGAACCTGGAATGCGTAGGAGAGCGCCTCGCCCTGCTCGTCAGCGAGCGACTGCAACCGCGTGTGGACTGCACGCGCCCGGTCGATCTCGCCTCGCCAGGCAAGCCGCTGGCCTGCGACTCGCTCCGGGGACGCGCCGATCGCCACCGCGGTATCCGATACGGCGCGAAAGCGCTCGCACACATCGCCAACCGGGAGCCCTCGCAGTCCGCGCATCCAGGCCAACGCGCCAAGTGCCAGCCGCTCGGCGTCGGGCCCTGCAAGGCGCGCGCCCGACAGCGCCTCCAATGCCCACGCCTCCGCCTCGCGGATCCGCTCGAGACGGAAGCTCCCCGTGATCTGGGTCATCCCGGGGAGCACGTACGAACGCAGCCTCGGGTCGCATCCGCTCTCAGCGAGCGCGAGGTCGAGGTAGCTCTGATAATCACCCTCGCTTCTCAGAGCGCTCTCAACCAGGTGTAGGTAAGCCCGGACGCGCGCCTCGCCCGGAGACAGCGAGTCGAGCTCGGGCACGAGTAGATCGGTCACCCGCCGCGGGTCCCCCGCCATCTCCAGGTACCCGGCGAGGGAGAGCAGCCGATCAGTACGTTCAGGCGCCTCCGGCCGCGTGAGGCGGAGCGCGTGCTCGGCGAGCTCCACCGCCTCCTGCCGGGCACCCCTCGCGGACGCGCCCACGGCGGCGGCTGCGACCGTGGCCGCGAGCTCCGCATCCGGAAGCTCGGTCGCAAGCGCCAGGTGAAGAGCCCGCAGCTCCTCGTCCGCAACGACGCCCGCGAGCTCGAGGTGGAGCTCGCGCCGCATGGGACCGCGTGAACGCTTCTTCGCCGCCGCTGCGAGAAGCGGGTGCGACGCGCGCACGCGATCCCCATCGACGAGCAGCAGCCCGGTCTCGACGGCGGCGTCGACGCTGGCCGTATCGGCAACGGCCGCGAGCTGAGATGTGGTCAGATCCGCGCTCAGCGCAACTGCAAGCAGCAGCCTGCGCATCGGGGCGCCAAGCCGGGACACCCGGGTGCCCAGCAGATCCTCGACCGTGTCCGGAACCGGCAGCTCCGCCCCGATCGCCGGCAACCCTTCCTCCGCCAGTGTCCGCCCGAGCTCGAGCGCGAACAGGGGGTTGCCCACCGTCGCCTCGACCAGCTTCCGCAGGAGCTGTCTGGGAAGGCTCAGAGCCAGCCGCTTCGATAGGAGGCGCCGAATCGCCCCGAGGCTCAGCGGGCCGACCTCCATTTGCTCCAGCTTCGGCTCGAGCGCCTGCTCCAGCGACGACGGCTGCCCCAGGCGTCTGGCAAGCACCGAGGGCACGAAGCGCGTTCAGAGAGCCAAGGGCGATCGCCCTCGACTCGGGAGGAGCGCTAACCGGCTCGGCGCGGAGCAGCGCAACTTCCAACGCGTGCAGCTGCGGCTTCGGCAGGCCGGCCAGCTCTGTCGGATGAACCCCGTCGAGGAGGTCGATCAACGCCGCAAAAGACAGCTGGGCCTCGGCGCCGCTCGCCCGCGTCTTCAGCACCCTGATACCCCGCTCGCGTGCGGCAGTGACCCCTGCCTCCCACAGCGTCGTCTTGCCGCTCCCCGGCTCGCCCGAGAGGACGAGGGCAGCTCCGGGAAGACTGTCGGCCTTGACGAACTCGCGCAGCACGACGATCTCTGCCTCGCGGCCGACGATCTCCGCACCCAGCTCGCCTACCCTCTCGGGCATGCCTCCTCGCAAGACCTCCCGGTGGGAAGCCGGACCCTAATTGAACAACGGCCAGTGGAGCCGGGCTGGTCGGGCCGGGCGCAGGGGTCGAGATCCACGATACGATCAGCCGCAATGCCGCGATACGTGATCGAACGCTCGTACACCGTCGAGGAGCCGGAGGTGCCGACCGTCGCTACGCGCTCCAAGCGGCTCGTCAAGGACGAATATCCGCAGATCGTCTGGGAGCACAGCCACGTCGTCCTGGACGCAGACGGGACGCCGAAGTCGTTCTGCGTCTACGGTGCGCCCAGCGAGGAGGTCGTGCGCGCGCACGCAGAGCGGCTGGGCGACCACTCCGTCGTCGCGATCTACGAGATCGTAGGCGACGTCACCCCGGACGACTTTCCGCTCGACGGGGAGTAGTCAGCTCCTCCGCAGCCGTTCCACGTCCCCGACGTGGTAGGCGGCCTGCAGCGCGACCGCCAGGCGACGGCTGAGATCGCGTCTCCGCTCGTCGTCCTCCGGGACCAGCTGGATCGCCTCCCGGTAGAGCGCGACAGCACGCTCCTTCGCCCAGCCGCGGCCGGCATCCTCGGCGGCGGCGACGAGGTAGTGGACGGCGCGGTCGACGTCGCCGGCCTGCCGCCAGTGATGGGCGATCGCGTCCGCGGCGGCAGCGCTCTCGCCGGTTGCCTCCTCGAGGAACCGCGCTACCACCGCATGCCGCGTGCGCCGGGCAGCGCGGGTCAGCCTCTGGTAGGCGACGTCGCAAATGAGCCCGTGCTTGAACCTGAACTGCTGCTGCCGCCGAAGCCGGGAGACGCTCTCGCGGCGAATCAGATCGCGCCGCTCCAGCGAGCCGAGGAGCGGTCGGATGTCGCGTCCCTCCGCAATCGATGCGGCGGCCCCGTCCCAGAACACGCGGCCGACCACCGATGCGTCGAGCAGGAGCGCGCGCTCGTCTTCGGGCAACGCGTCGAGCCGTGCTGCGATGAGCGCCTGGATGCTGGTCGGCAGCGTTCGACTTGTGCCGGCAGGTGCTTCGTTCAGCGCGGCCGCCATCTCCTCGATGAAGAGCGGATTGCCTTCCGAGGTCTCGATGAGGTGATCGAGCTGCTCGGGGTCGGGGTGCCCGAGCAGACGCTCCGCGAGCTCACGTGCTCCCTCTTCGCGGAGCGGCTCCAGGGGCAGCGCCGTGTACGCAGGCAGGCCGCCGCCCCACATCGGCCGCTCGGTCACGAGCTCGGGACGGGCCACCGCAAGCAGGAACACGGGAGCGTCGTGCAGCCTCGCGGCGAGCTCGTCGAGGAGGTCGAGCATGCTGGCATCCGCCCAGTGCAGGTCTTCGAAGACGAGGAGTGTCGGCCGGTGCGCGGCGAGTTGCTCGACGACTCGGCGGGCTGCGAGGAAAAGCGTCTCCCGATCGGCCGCCTCCGTCCCGGTCCGAAGGCCGATGAGTGATGCCAGGTGCGCGGAGACGTCGGTCGCCTCGTCCGCGCCGAGCAGCTGCGTGACGGTCGCGAGCAGCTTCTCGGCAGCTTCGGAGCTCGAGTCGCTGTCGAAGATCTGCGCCACCTGCTTCAGATGGCCCGCGAGGGCGGCATAGGGGCTGCTGGCGCCATACGGGGTCGACCGGCCGCGCAGCGTCCGGCCTCCCAGCTCCGTGACCAGGTCGCCGAACTCGTGCGCCAGACGCGACTTTCCGATCCCGGGCGGCCCGAAGATCGTGATCAGGTGCGCGCGCCGCTCCTCGACGACCCCTTCCCACGTGCTCCGGAGGACCTCGAGCTCACGCTCCCGGCCCAGCATCGGCACGGCGGAGAGCGTCCGCTCGCCGACCGGCACGGAGGCTCCGATTGCGTGCCAGACGGGGACGGGACTCGACTTTCCCCTTGCCGTGACCGGCTCCCCCGGCTCGTACTCGATGGCCGAGCGCGTGCTCCGATAGGTCTCCTCGCCGACCACGATCCCGTTCACGGGCGCGCTCACCTGCAGCCGCGCAGCCGTGTTCACGACGTCGCCGGCGACCATCGCCTCGCCGTGGCCGGGCCGGGCGGCGAGCGTCACGACCGCCTCGCCTGTGTTCACGGCAATGCGGGCCTGGAGGTCCAGCTCGGGGTCGGTCGCGTTGAGCTCGGCGAGCGCCTCCCGGATAGCGAGCGCGGCGCGCACGGCGCGCTCCGCGTCGTCGCCGTAGGCGAGAGGTGCGCCGAAGATGGCCATGACCGCGTCGCCGATGAACTTCTCCACGAGGCCGCCGAAACGCTCGATCTCGATCCGGACGCGCTCGTGGTAGCGCGCGAGGATGGCGCGGACATCCTCCGGGTCGAGGGTCTCGGCGCGTGACGTGAAGCCGACGAGGTCGACGAAGAGGACGGTGACGATGCGCCGCTCCTCGTCGTGTCCCGATCGGTCGGGCGTGAGTGCGGCTCCGCAAACCGGGCAGAAATTCGCCCCCTCCGGACTCTCGTGACCGCACCGCGAGCACCTCGGCATGGGCAGAGCCTAATACGGGGCTTGACGCCGACCTCTCACTGCGGGCACGGTCAGGCGGTGCATGTGGTCATCCTGCTGCGACACGGGAAGTCGAGCTGGTCGGAACGAACCCTTGCCGATCTCGACCGCCCGCTTGCGCCGCGAGGCAAACGCGCGTCGAGGCGTATCGCCAAGTACATGCGCCGGAAGAGGATCAGTCCGGCTCTCATCCTCTGCTCCCCCTCGCTTCGCACTCGTCAGACGCTCGAGGCGATCGAGCCGTCGCTCGACCAGGGTTGCTCCGTCGAGGTCGTGCCTGGGCTCTACGCCGCCTCGGAACGGGAACTGCTCGAACGGCTTCAGGCTGTTCCCGACTCGGTCCGCTCGGTGATGCTGATCGGGCACAACCCGGGCCTGCAACAGCTCGCGCTCCTCCTTGCTTCGCGAGGTGCTGACCTCCCCAAGCTCGGGGAGAAGTTCCCGACCGGCGCCCTCGCCACTCTCGCAGTCGACAGCGAGAGCTGGGCCGCGCTAAAGCCCGGCGACGCGGAGCTCGTCGACTACGTCGTCCCCAGAGACCTCGACTGAGCCGAGTACCCACGCCCCGTCGCACCCCGGCGACGAGCAACGTTCTTCCAAAGCCTGCTAGGGAAAGGTGCCGTCGCCCGGCGAGATATCGAGGGGGCCGTTCTCGCGGCAGTCCGCCGACCAGTACGGCTGTCCCTTCCAGCGCGCGTAGAACACGTTGTATGCGTAGCTGGCGATCGCGTGCGCGTCGTCGGACGTTGCCCCGAACTGCACTGCTATCTCCGGAATCGCTTCGATGCCTAGACAGTTCCCTCTGATGGCGAAGGGCCCGTCGATCGACACGCCGACCCGGAAGTCGTGCATATAGATCGATGCGGCACCAAGCTGCATCAACGCGTACACGTAATCCGCGTAGTTGCCTCGAGCCGATGCGGCGAGGCTCGCACCCGAGTAGCACGGGGCCGGAGGGCCTGCGACGTCCCGCGTCACCTGCCGCGTCACTTGCTTCGAGACGCGAATCGTCTTGGTCACGATCTTCCATTTGCCCTTGACCTTCACCCTCGTCTTCACTTTCTTCGGAACCTTGATCGTCGTGACGACGGTCTTGGTCTGGCGAGTCACGGTGGGGCACTTCGTCGGCTTGACGGCGGCCATTCCGAACTGCCACAGATCGCGGCAGACCCTCGGTGAGACGTGGGCGATGTCGGAGTCGCGAGAGATGGTCCTGGTGTCGCTGTAGTACCAGTAGACGACCCAGGTGGAGACGGCATTGGGGTCGAAGCCCTGCTCCGCGGCCAGGTGCGCCCAGTCGTTCTCTCCATCGCAATAAACGCGCACTGGGCGCTGGGCGATCTTCGACGCGACCTGGTTGGCCAGCTGCTCGAGCGGGGACAGGTGGTTAGAGTCGGTCCACGGAAGCGCGTCAGTCTGAGGAAGCGCCGGCGTATCGGCGAACGCAGGAGCTGCGGCGGAGGCGACCGCAACAGCGATCACGGCCACTCGGGTAACGAGGCGGAAACTCACGACTCCCCTCTCCCAGCAGCCTCGCGCACGCCAGGTTCCCGACCCTAGCGCCGCCCACGAAGGCGGTCAAGCAGCCCGACTGGTCAAGGCGTCCCGCCGTAACGCGACCGGCTCAACGGGCTCTCGGGGCAGGACGCGTTTCTCAAAGGGAGGCGCTAGAGTGCCTCGAGGGTCAAGTGGAGCGAGGTCGGGCTATGACGGATCGACCGTTGCCAACGGAGTGCTGACCGTGCTCAGCCGGGACGAGCTCGTGGCGAGGCTGGTCGAGGAGCTCGACGAGGTGGAGCGGGCCGGCGGGGTTGCGTACTTTCTGGAAGAGCCGATCGCCGCGGGCGCGCCGCTGAATGTGCCTCGGCTGAATGCAACGGCGCCGTTCAAAGCGTTGCTCGGGTTCGTCGACCGCGAGCCGAGTGCGAACTGGGGTCACAGCTGCCGGTATCTGCTCATCGACCGCGAAACCGGAAAGGAGGTCGTATCGATCCAGGCTCAGCTGCCGCCGTTCATGCCTGCGGATGAAAACCGTCATTGGCGCGTCGCGTACAAGGCTCCGTCCGTGCCCGACGCTGCGGTCGCCTCTTCCAGCTGACCGAGCGCATCTGCGCCCGGGAGGCGCGAAAGGAGGGGGAATGGTAGATCGAGAAACAACCTTCGAGCGGGTCCGCGCGAACGCGTTCGACGAGCTTTCCTGGTCGCAACGGCTCGGAACGAACCTCTCGCTGGCCGACAGGGTGATCGAGCGCGGCCAGATCGTCGGTCCGCCGCATCAGAAGATCAAGGCCGATCGCGCGAGCATCCTGGTCTTCGCGGACGACGATCCCCAGGCGAACTTCTCGCACCCGTGCCGCTACCTGTTCTACGACGCCAAGACCGCAAAGTTCCACCGCGAGGTCCCCGCGAGCTTCCCGCCGATCGCCAGCGCAAGGGAGCCGCTGGAGTTGATTCCGTTCCACGAGCCGGTCGCGTTCCTCAAGGATCCGATCGTCTTCCGGCCTGTCCCGTTCCTGCGCTGCCCGGTGGTCCGCGAGCGGCCGCGCTGGGCGATCCTGTGGTCCGGGATGTCGAACAAGCGGCACCTGAACGACATGGAGTTCCTCTACCGCACCCTGATTCACCGGTACGGCTTCGCCGCAGATCACATCTACGCAATGTCGTACGACGGCTCCCTGAATACGCAAGACGGTGTTCAGACCATCTGGCCCGGCGACGGGACGCCCTACCAGATCCCGATCGGCGGCCAGGGTACACGCGCCGGCTTCGAGGCGGCAGTCGACGACCTCAAGACCAAGATCAAGACCAACGATCTGCTCCTCATCCACATCAACAACCATGGCGACTGGAGCGGCAGCCCAGGCTCGGCGAGCTTTTGCACTTACCCGAGCTGGGCCGACTACTACGCCACCGATTTCGCGAGCAAGCTCGGCCAGCTGCCGAAGTTCAGGCAGCTGATCGTCATGCTCGAGCCGTGCCACGCGGGCGGATTCAACGCGCCGATTCTCACGAGCACCAAGGCCGGTGCGACGAGCGTCGCCTCCGCCGCGCTCGAGCCCTACAACTCGTACGTGACCGCGGACGGCAATTGGGATCCGTTCGCGCGTGATTGGATCGCCGCGCAGGCCGGCCACAACGCCTTCGGTGGATCGCTCGCCTTCAACGCGGACAGCGATGCCGACGGGCGGATCGAGGCCGACGAGGCGTACTGGTACGCGGACGCGATAAAGGACCCGCGCGACACGCCCAACTTCAGCGAGAGCTCTGCGGCCGGAGGCGACATTGCTCTCGGCAAGACGTACGCCGTCTGGTGGTGGTGGTGCTTCATCCTCAAGGAGCTGCTCGAGCCGCACTACTCCCACCTGCCGATTCCGGAGTACTACGAGCGGCTGCAGAAGATCCAGCCACAGCTGGAGAAGCTCGCGAAGGTGGCTGACCGGCACTCCGAGCAGCTTCGAAAGGAGATCGAGCCGCAGCTCAAGAAGATGATCGAGAAGGCGTTCCACTAGGAGGGCTTGGCGGAACGTTGTTGCAGGAAGGTCTGGCGCGGCGCTCGGGCGTCGCGCCGGGCCCTTGCCTTCGAAGCCAGGACGCCTAGCGCCGGAAACCGAAGTCGGCGGTCAAGATGGTGACGTCGGACCCTCCGTACACGCCCGGCGCGGCGAGCGCGTGTACGGCACCCAAGCCGATCTCGCGCCAGCCAGGCCTGAACAGATTCTCACGGTGCGGAGGGCTCTTCAGCCACAACTCGAGCGCGCGCTGGGCGTTCAGCTCCGGGGCGGCCCAGGCCAGGTTCTCCCCCACGCGCCAGAGCCGGCCACCATGCTGCCGGTACTTTGCCGCGAGGCGCTTCCAGAACGGCGAGCCGTTGGGTGAGGCGTGGTCGAAGACGCCGCGCTCCGCCAGCGACAGGGAGTGCTCACGCGCGGCCGTGGCAAGCGGCACGCTCGCTCGGAGCGGCACGAGCCCTCGGCTGCGCCGGAGGGTGTTGATCGCAGCCAGCACGTCGGTCTCGAGGGCCGGCATCCCGGTGATCCCCCCGGCACGCATGGACACCCGCGGCGCCTGAGCAGCGGCGGCCGCGGAGGTGGCAGCCGCCGTCGACCCGGAGGCGCTGCCTCCGGCGGCGACGGCGACCGCGGCGGTCGCAACCGCGAGCGGACGGATCACGCTTCGAGTATCGCCCTTCGATCGGCTGACATTTACGGCCAAGTTCGGGACTTCGGCCCGGCCGGCGACAACCCTTCCGTTTCGGCCAGACCGCCGGAGAAGGCCGTTGTAAGGCACCGCAAAGCGCGCCCCAATACCCCCGCACCCGACATCCGCGGAACACTAAGTGCGCGGCGAGGTTAAGGCAACCCGCCCGGGCGCGAGCACGAGTAGGTAGGCCGCCGACCTCTACCGGCGGAGAACCCGCGACAGGATAGGGTTGGAGCGCCATGGACATGCGGCGCTTCCTCCCGATCCTGCTGATTGCCTTCGCGGCGCTCTTCATCCTGCCGCAGCTGTTCAACAACGGCGGGAGCTCGAAGACGCTGTCGGCCAAGGATCGCGGGCTGGCGACCAGGGATGCGATCGAGCGGATCGACCGCGGCGAGCGCAAGGTGTTCTCGACGGACGGGAAGTACACGCCGAACCTCGTCGACCTCGTCGCGGCCGACAAGCTGCTTGCCTCCGAGCTGACCGTGCCGCTCACGGTCGACCTCGACGTCTCCGCCGACGGCAAGAGCTATCTGGTGAGCGTCTCCAGTGACGTGATCAGCGTCGTCCGCGCTCGGTCGGGAGACGCGGTCGTCGCCCGCAGATGCCGGCAGCTGAAGTCGAGCGGCGCCGCGAAGTGCCCTGAGGCGGTCCCGAAGCAGAAGTGACCGGCGGGCCTGCTGGAGGCCTCCCAGATCACCACGACGGCTTCCGCTGGCTCCGAGCGAAGCGCCGGTACTCCTTTCGAGCCTCCGCGCGCAGCCGCGCGTCCTGCTTCAACGCCAGGTGCTTCAGCTCGCCCTGGAGCTTCTGCCAGCTGACGTACCGGTCCGCATCGAGGGTCCCGTCGGCAAGGGCCGCACGCACGCCGCAGTCCGGCTCGGTCTCGTGCAAGCAGTCGCTGAACCGGCAGAGGGCGGCCGCCGCCGTGACATCCTCGAATGTCGTCGCCAGGCCCTCGTCCGACTCCCACAGCCTGATCTCGCGCATCCCCGGGGTGTCGAGGAAGAGCCCGCCGACGGGAAGCAGAAGCAATTGGCGGTTGGTCGTTGTATGCCGCCCGCGCCCGTCCGCTCGCAGCTCGCCGGTGGCCATCAGCTCCTCACCGGCGAGACGGTTGACCAGCGATGACTTGCCGGCGCCGGACGAGCCGAGCGCGGCCACGGTCCGGCCTTCCGCGAAATAGGGCGCGAGCCCGTCTATGCCCTCGCCGGTCACGTTGCTGACCGCGTGCACGGGCACCCCCATCGCGACCGGCTCGACCTCGAGCGCCACGGCTTCGGCGTCGTCACAGAGGTCGGCCTTGGTGAGGACGACGACCGGCTCCGCCCCGCTTTCCCACCCGAGCGTCAGGTATCGCTCGAGCCGGCGGAGGTTGAGATCCCCGTCGAGGCCCGCGACGAGGAAGACGACGTCCACGTTCGCTGCGACGACCTGCTCGATCGTCTGGCCGTGGTCGTTCGCCGCCATCCGGGAGAACTTCGTCCGGCGCGGCAGCACCGCTTGGACGAGGGCCCGGTCCGCCCCTTCCGGATCGGCGACCGCGACCCAGTCGCCGACCGCGGGCAGCTCGTCCCGCGAGTCGACGGCGTGGCGGAGCCGGCCCGAGAGCTCGGCCGGGCGTTCCCCGCGCGCCGTGTAGAGCAGGTATGCGCCCCGGTGCTCGACGGCCACGCGCGCGGGCTCGAGGCCGTCGGCGGCGTGCGGGGCAAACTCATCTTCAAAGGCTGGAGTCCAGCCGAGACGTGCAAGCAACGTGTTCTCCTTCTCGTACGTGCAGAGATCGACACCGAAGGCTTGACGGAGCCGCCCAGGAGCGGAGGTGCCGGCTTTGCCGGCGCCGGAGCGGGGACGGGCAGGGCGACGCTGCTTGCGCTACGCGGCGCGCGCCCTGCGCCGGAGGCGATCGGCAAGCATCTTCAACATGTGTGCCACCTCCTGGAGTCGCAGGGCTTGACCGGCGGAGCGTAGCCGATCAGGCGGCCGGCAGCTGGAAGGCCTTCTCGCCGAGCAGGCGGTAGCCCTCGACGGACGGGTGATCGCCGTCCGTCGTCCACTCCTCGCGCATCCGCCCGGGATGCTGCGGATCCTCGAGCGTCTCGTAAAACGGCAGTACCGAGACGTGCTCGTCGCGCCCGATCGCCCGGATCAGCTCGTTCAGGCGGCGGATCGGCAGGTCGGCCTGCGGGTAGCCGTTGTTCCAGGGCAAGAGCTCGGCGATCGCGACCCGCAGGCCGAGCTCCTTGCCCCGCTCGACCATCCGGCGGAGGTTCGCCGCGGCCGGCTCCACAGGGCGTCCCTGCGCGATGTCGTTGATCCCGCCCTGGACGATCAGCACCTGCGCGCCCTTCGCGCACTCGTCGAGACGGGCGGCGATCTCGTCCGTCCGCTGTCCGTAGACGCCGCAGTTGCGGAAGCGGATGTCGGGATGTGCCTTGCGCGCCCAGTACTGCCACTGACTCTTCTCGTCGGCACCGAATCCGAGCGTGTCGCGCTGAAGCGGCTCGGGGTCGTAGCCGGGAGAGCCGGCCGTGATCGAGTCGCCGAGTGTCGCGACGAGCGTCGTCTCCCGCTCGGCCGTCGATGCCCCGCAGCCGGCGAGAAGCACAACGGCGATCGCGGTCATGGCGGCATGCCTCACCGAAGATCGAGGTACTCGTTTGCGCCGCTGACGGTGAGGCCCGGGATCGGGCCGCCTGCGAGCGCATACACACGGTTCCCGATGCCGACCACACCAAGGCCGTGGCGCGGCGTCGGCAGGTCGGGCAACCTGCGCCAACGGCCTCGTGCGAGGTCGTATGCGTACACGGAGGCAATCGTGCCCGACGGTGCCTCGCCCCCTACCGAGACGATCGAGCCGGCTGCGACGGCCGCGCCGGTTCCTCCTCGGGGCTCCGGTACCGGCGGAAGTCTGCGCCACCGCTTCGTCCCCGGCGTCCAGACCTCGAAGGTCGCGACGTTGGTGTCGTAGCCGGCCCTGCGGCCGCCGAGCGCGTAGATCTTCCCGCCGGCGGCGGTGACGGCGAGGTGCTCCCGCGGCGACGGCGCCGGCTCGACCGTCCAGCGACGTGTCCGCAGGTCGAGCGCGAACGCACGCCGGGCGAGCCCGGAGCCGACCGGCAGATCGGCGAGCCGCCGCCAGCGATCGAGCTTCGGCGAGTACGCGTCGACGCGGGGCGACGGAGCGCCGTCTTCGGTCAGGCCGCCGACGACGGCGATCTCGCCGCGGACTACGGCCGCCCCCACCTCCGTACGCGGCTCAGGGACCGGCGTGGCACTGAGCCAGGCGAGCGCAAGCGCGGCGGCAACGAGAAGCGAGATCACTCGGCAGCCACCTGGCCGACGACCTCTCCGAGACTGTTCCCGACAGGCACGACCGCGAAATCCTCGCCGAGACCGAGGAAGGCCGCGAGCGCGGGCCGCAGCGCGCGCATGTTTCCGTCCTCGATCTTGATCGCGATGCCTGTGCCTTCAGGCGACGCCGCGCAGATCAGCCCCTCCGCACCGCCCTTCGCCACCCAACCCGGGCGCAGTCGCATCAGGTCGGTGTCGATCGCTCCGCGCTCGTAGCCGATCAGCTCCGGGTACGAGCTCATCGCCGCGACGATCCGCCCGCCCCCGGGGCGCCGTGCGAGGCCCGCGAACGAGCCGGCCATCCGCTCGAGGGTCAATGCGAACGTGAGCACACCGCAGCCGTCGATCGCGGTCGGGATCTCGTCCGGCGGCACCTCGGCCGCGCCGGCCACCTCCTCGAGCTGAAGCTGCTGTAGCGGGTGCGTGGCAAGCCGGTAGCCCTTCGTTGGCCAGCTGCGCGCGCGGCAAACGGCGAGGAAGCCCGCGTGCTTCCCGGAGCAGTTGTGCGCCAGCAAGCTCGCCCCGCGGCCCTCTTGCGGGCCCAGCTCGAGGTCGTCCTCGGTCGCCGGTGCCTTTGCGAGCAGGCTCTCGACCGCCTCCAGCTGTGCCGGCTCGGCACGGTGGGACGCGCAGGCGATCGCGAGCTCCCGCTCGTCGACGTCGTCGCGCTCGTAGGCGAGCGGGAGCGCCTGGATCGGCTTCGACGACGAGCGGAAGAAGGTGAGGAGCTCCGGATCGCCGGCCGACTCGACGACGCGACCGTCCTCGACCACGACAGCGTGGGCGAGGTGCACCGCCTCGACCACGCTCCCCCGCCGCACGGTTACCCTGAGCGGGCCCATGGTGAGGAGCGTACGTGCCTGAACTGCCCGAGGTAGAGGCCGGGCGCCGCGCGCTCGACGAGCCGGTGCGCGCATTCCCGATCGAGCGCGCCGGCCCGGCGCACATCGCGACGCTGAAGACGTTCGACCCTCCGCTGTCGACGCTCGAGGGCCGACGTCTGGCGGGAGCCGAGCGGCGCGCCAAGCGCCTGCTGTTCCCGACCGAGGACGGCGAGCTCGTATTGCTCGTGCACCTGATGACCGCCGGGCGCCTTCGCTACCTGCGCCCGGGCGAGAAGGGGCCCAAGTCGCCCGCCTTCCGCCTGCGGTTCATCGACGGCGCCGAGCTGGTGCTGACCGAGGCCGGCTCGAAGAAGCGAGCCGGGGTCTGGCTGCTCACCCCCGAGCAGGCCGAGGCGGAGCTGGCACATCTGGGGCCCGAGGCACTCGGTATCGGCGCGGAGCGGCTCGGCGAGATCCTCCAGGCCGACTCGCGCCGGCTCCACTCGCTGCTCCGCGACCAGCGCGCGCTGTCCGGCATCGGGCGGGCGTGGGCCAACGAGATCCTCCACACCGCGCGGTTCTCTCCGTTCGCGCTCTCGACGGAGCTGGCCCCCGAAGCAGTCGCGCGCCTGGCAGCGGCGATCGACGAGGAGCTCGCCCGCGGGCTCGAGCTGCGCGAGCGCGGCGCCAAAGACGCGCGGGTCTACCGCATCCACGACCGGCTCGGCGAGCCGTGCCCCGAGTGCGGGACGCCGATCGCCCGCGTCGACTACGAGGAGCATACGATCTACTACTGCCCGCGCTGCCAGACTGGCGGGCGGTTGCTCAAGGACCGGCGACTGTCAAGGTTGCTCCGGTGACCGATACGGCTCAGGTCACGACTAGCCCGTAGCGGCTATAGGACCAGGGCCATTCATCGACCCTCTGGCAGAGCCGTGCCTTCACCGGGTTGAGTAGAACGTATGCGCAAGTCTCGAAGACACGCTCCTCGCCTTCGAGGGCCCGCGTCTGGAAGCGCTCGGCGAACACGTGGCCGAATCGCTCGTAGCGCTCGTTGAAGTAGCGCGCGTACCGCCAGTTCAGCTGGTGGACGCCCTTCGAGAGAGCCTCGACGCGCGCCTCGAGCACGAGATGGTAGTGCGTCGAGAGAATGCAGGCTGCGTGCAGATCCCAGCGATACCTCCTTCCATACCGGCGGAGGAGGCGGAAGAACTCGGTCCGATCGTCACCGCTGGGAAACGCCACGGTCGCGGCAACGCCGCGACAGTAGACATGAAAGAAGCCGTCAGGAAGCGAGGAGCGGGGAACGCGGCCCATCCAAGGAGGCTAGGCCCGCCGGCAGCTCCTAACCCACCGTCTGGACTACATGTTCCTGAATAGGCACACCGCTAGTGCCAGGCACTAGCCGTGGACGAATTCGCACCGATTCGCCACACCTCGAGTGCCAGGCACTCGCTGTGGAAAATCAGGTCGGCAGGCGGACGGTGAGCGTCTCGCCGTCCACTGCCACTGAGCCGCCGAGCCACCCGACGTGCATCACCGCCACCGCCGCGCCCAGGTCACGCAGGTCCTCGCCCAGCACGACCGGCGCCGACGCGGGCGTGATCGGCGTCACCCGCAGCTCCGCGCCGTCGGCGACGACGTCGACGTGCTCGAGGCCGCCGTGCCGCAGCGCGCATTGCACGAGGGCAGAGACCGAGCGCTTGGTCGCCTCCGGGTCGACGGAGACCGCCGCCCCGGCGCCGGAGACGCCGACCCGGTCGGCGCCGAGCCGCTCGGCCGCCGCGGCCGCGAGCTCGCCCGTCCCTACGCTCTCGAGCTTCGGGTCGTACCGCCCGCCTTCGATCCTGGCGGCGAGGGAGAGCTCGTCCAGTAACTCGGCGAGCTGCTGGGAGGCGGTTTCGATCATCTCCGAGTAGGAGACCAGGGTCGGATCCAGGCCCTCGGCCCTCGAGATCGTCCGCGCGAACCCGTAGACCGTGGCCAGCGGCGTGCGCAGGTCGTGGCACGCAAGACTGATGAGCTTGGTGAAGCGCTCTTCTTCCTGCACATTCCCCCCTGGTACGTTTGCGGAGCATAGATGGAGCGCACCGACCTCCTAGGCAGTCTGCAGCGTCGACGGGCAAAGCCCGCCGACGCGCACGATCCTGTGGATCTCCAGTCGTCCGAGCCCGAGGTCCGGATCGGGCTCTCGCGCGCGGGCGTACGCGGCGTCAACAAGGCGATCCGCCTCCGCCGTGGCCGGAACGAGAAGCTCGTCTTCGCTGAGATCTCCTGCTCGGTCGACCTCGATCCCGCCCAGCGCGGCGTGCACATGTCCCGCTTCCCGGAGTTGTTCGAGCAGGCGATCGACGAGCTCGTGCTCGGCGAGGCGGTTCTCGTCGAGGAGCTGGCCGAGCACATTGCCCGAACGGTGGTGGGGCGCCAGGACGCGCGCCGCGGGGAGGTCGAGGTGACCGCCCGCTACCCGATCCAGCGCGAGACGCCGGTGACGCGGATGAAGACGCAGGAGATGGTCTCGCTGATCGGGATCGCGGCCGCATCGACGACGGGAGCGCGGCGCGTCGTCGGCGTCGAGGCGACCGGCATCAACGCCTGCCCCTGCGCGCAGGGCCTCGTCCGTGGGCGGGCGTCCGAGCGGCTGCTCGAGGCCGGCTTCGCCGAGGGCGACGTCGATCGTATCCTCGAGCTCGTCCCGCTGGCGACCCACAACCAGCGGGGACGCGGCACGCTCTATGTCGGCACCGACCGCCCGATCAACGCCGAGGACCTCGTCGAAATCGTCGAGCGCTCGATGAGCTCGCCGGTGTACGAGCTGCTGAAGCGGCCCGATGAGCTGTTCGTGGTCGAGCACGCGCACCTTCAGCCGCGGTTCGTCGAGGACTCGGTGCGCGTGGCGCTGAAGGAGGCGCTCGAGGCGTACCCGGAGCTGGACGGCGGCGACTTCCTCTGGTCGCGGCAGGTGAACCTGGAGACGATCCACACGCACGACGTGCTCGCCGAGCGCTACGGCACCGTCGCCGAGCTGCGCGGCGAGCTCGAGCAAGGCGAGCAACCTGCGCGCCACACCGAGCTGCGTGAGTGGCTGACCTCGTGACGCAGACCAGGGAGAGAACGGACAAGGGCACGGGCTCCGGCCTCGACACGCCGTGGAACGTGATCGTCCTGAACGACAACCACAACACGTTCGAGGGCGTCGCGGCTGCGCTCGCGGCCGTGCTGCCCGAGGTCTCGTTCGACCGGGGAATGGCGTACGCGAACCGGATCCACTCGAGCGGGCGCGCGGTCGTGTGGGCGGGCCACCGCGAGGTGGCCGAGCACTACTGGAACGGGCTCACCCGGCGGGGGTTGACGATGGCCCCGCTGAACCAGTAGAGCGTCGGCGACGCAGCGTCGCACGGTTCTCGGTGCCCGACAGCAGCCGCTGGATGTTCTGCCGGTGGAGGACGACGATCGCGGCCGCGGCCGCGCCGGCGAAGGCGATCACCGGCCACGGGTAGCCGAGAGCGGCCGCGAGCGCCGGCAGCGACAGGCCGGCGACGATCGAGGCTAGCGACGCGTAACGCGAGAGCAGGAACGTCAGGATCCAGACGCCCGCGCCGATCCCGCCCACGATCGGCGCGACGCCGAGGAACGCGCCGCCCGTCGTGGCGACGATCTTCCCGCCCTTCTTGAAGCCCATCAACAGCGGCCGCCAGTGGCCGAGCATCGCGGCGGCACCGGCGAGCACACCCGCGAGGTGGTTGTCGACGAGGGTCGCGACCAGCGCCGGCGCGAAGCCCTTCGCAGTGTCGAGGAAGACGACGGGCAGCCCGTACCAGCGGCCGTACACGCGCCAGACGTTTGTCCCGCCGATGTTGCCGCTGCCGTGCGTCCTGATGTCCGCGCCCTTGAGCGCCCGGACGAGCCAGTAGCCGCTCGGGATGCTGCCGGCCAGGTAGCCGGCAACGATCAGGATCGCGAGGGTCAGCGCAGCGAGATGCCGTACCCCGCGACCCAGCCGTTGACGACGCCCCAGTCGAGGTTGGCGAAGAACGCCTCGATGTAGGACGCGCGGTCGGTCTGGTAGTCGAGGAAGTAGGCGTGCTCGTAGACATCGAGCGCGACGAGCGGCGTCGCGTTCCAGATCGCGAACGTGTTCTGAGCGTCGCCGATGTAGTTGAAGAGGCGGCCCTCGTCCCAGTCGTAGGCCGTCCACGCCCAGCCTCGCCCCGCCATGCCCGTCGCCCTGAGGTCGGCGCGCCAGTTGTCAGCGGACCCGAAGTCGCGCTTGATCAGGTCGCCGATCGTGCCGTCGGGGTCGCCGCCGTGCCCGCCGAGGTGCTCGAAGTAGATCTCGTGGTTCTTGATCCCGCCGATCGCGAAGGTCAGGTCGACCTTCAGCGCCCGAATGTCCGAGTACACCTGGTTCGCGCCGGAGAGGTCGACCTCGGCGAGCTTGCCGAGGATCTCGTTCCGCTTGTTGACGTATCCCTGGTACAGCTTGTAGTGAGCCTCGATCGTCTCCCGCGAGATGCCGTCCAGCTCGAGCAGGCCGGGCTTCAGCGCGCGGCCGACGATCTCCTGGTGGTTGAACGCAAGCGTCGTCATCGGTTCCTTTCCTCTCTCAGCGCAGGCGCGGGCAGCATAGTCGAGCCGCGAAACCAAACGTGCGCGAAGGACGTACCCGGAGCAGGATGGAAGGCATCAGCATCGGCACACGCTTGCCTTGGGGGGCAGTAGCCGCGACGATGCCGCGAGTGTCCGCGACCCAGCCGACCGATGAGGACCTGCTGTCGCGGGTCGCGCAGGGCGACCGCGACGCGTTCGGCGACCTCTACAAACGGTACGCGCGCGCGGTGCTCGGCCTCGCGCTGCGCCGGCTCGGCGACCGGGGCCGCGCCGAGGACGCGGTTCAGGAGGCGTTCGCCTCGATCTGGCGCGCCGCACGCAGCTACCGCCGTGACCGCGGGCCGGTCGCTCCGTGGCTGTACGCAGTCGCGCGCAACGCGATCGCCGATCGCGGCCGCGTCCGGGTCGAGCCGCCCGCCGAGCCGACCGACGTGCCGTCGGACTCCCCGGGGCCGCCCGACCGGGCCGAGCAGGCGTGGGTCGCCTGGCGCGTGCACCGCGCCCTGGAGGAGCTGCCCGAGACCGAGCGCACTGTGCTCGAGCTCGCCTACTGGAGCGGGCTCTCGCAGAGTGAGATCTCGGACTACCTCGGCGTCCCGCTCGGCACGGTGAAGACGCGGACGCGGAGCGGGCTGCGGCGCCTCGCCGAGGAGCTCGAAGGAGAGCTCGAGTGACCAAACCACCTGATTTCTCCGACCTGGTCGGCGACGAGGGCACCCCCGAGGAGCTGGCCCGGCTGCGTCGGGCGCACGACCTGCTCGTCTCCGCCGGGCCGCCGCCAGAGCTATCACCGCGACTCGCCGAGGCACCGTCGGCGATCGGCCGGACGTCGTGGCTACCCCGCCGGCGGCGAGGAGCGGCGTTGGTGCTCGCCGCGGGCGTCGTCGCGGCTGCGTTCGGGGTCGGCTTCCTGGTCGGCGACCGCGGCTCCGGGGACTTCCCCCACCAGGGCTCGCCGATCGCGATGCACCCGCTTGGGCCGGGCAGCTCGGCGAAGGCGTCGATCGTGATCGGCGACCGCGACGAGGTCGGCAACTGGCCGCTGCTGGTGCGCGTCATCGGCCTGAAGCCGTTGCCGAAGGGCGGGTGGTACGAGCTCTACCTGACGCGGAAGGGGAGGCCGGTCGCGTACTGCGGCGCCTTCGCGGTCAACAAGACCGGCCGGACGACAGTGCAGTTCAGCGTCCCGTACAAGCTCAAGGGCTTCGACGGCTGGATCGTCACCGACAGCGCGAGGCCGCCGGAGCGGCACGTGCTGCTGACGACCTAGGGAGCCGTGCGATCGTTCGCCAGGAAGGCTGCGTGCGTCGCCGGCATCAACTGCTCGAAGAAGGACTCCGCCGCGGCTGCGTACTGCTGGATCTCGAACATCGCATCGTCCGAGTTTCGAAGCATGCAGAAGTGCATGAGGCTCCGCGGATTGCAGCTCCAGTAGTACTTCGTGTAGGTGTTGAGGGGGAGCACCCCGCGGGCCACCTCCTTGGCAATCCCCTGCTCGAGCAGTCGCTCGTACGTCTGGAAGGCACGCAGCGCGTTCTCCTCGATCTCATGTCGGGTCAGATCCCGGATCTCGTCTTCGACGGGTTCGAAGGTGTACGCACCCGGTTTCCCGACCTGCGTGCGCACGTTCTCGGGAACGTAGTACTCGGCCTCGATCTGCGAGTAGCGGCCGCTCCACTCGTTGTAGCTGTGGCCGGCCCGGTGGCGATGGTGCTCGCGAACGACAAAGATCGGCGCCTTCACGAGGAAGCGGAAGTAGCCATGCTCGAACGGACTGCCGTGTCTGTTCCGCATCAGGAACCGGATCAGTCCTGCATCGCGCTCGGTCATCTCGTCCGACGCCTGGTTGAACGAGACGCGGGCCGCGTTCACCACGGCGAGATCAGAGGCGAGCGCTCCGTCGAGGGCGATGAAGCCGTGGTCGAGGACGCGGATCGTGTTGTCGGGTATCACTTCATGCGTCGCGGCCACCGGGACGCCGAGTGTAGCGAGGGCATCTGTCGGAACCACGTGCGCGACCCGGCCACCACCGTGTAGCGACTCAACGGTCCTCCCAGTCGTTTTCCGTTCCTTTCCCGCTTCATTACCGCCACGGCACCCATGGAGGTTTCCGGCCCGCCTAGTTTCCGACTGTCACTTAGGGCCCGCAGGGCGGGCGCCACCGATAGCCACTTTTGGAGGGCCGATGAAGTCCGCTGCAGCATCCATTCGTGAGATTCTCGTGATTGGCCTCGCGACGGCGGTCGTGCTGATCGCGGGCGCAGTGCCGGCGACCGGGGCCGTGAATCGCTTGAATGCTCGGGTTGCGGCCAGGAACGTGCAGGGTTACATGCCCTTCGTGCTCTGCACAACTGAAGCCTCATGTGGCCAGCATGATCGGGCACCGGTTAATCCAAATCTGGAGGCAAAGGAAGACGAACCGGCGCCGGCGAACGAAAGCCTTCCTTGCCCTCGCGGCCGCCGCAGCCGCGGCGCTTTCGCTCGTGCTCGCGCTCTCCGGCTGCGGGCAGCGCTCCCACCTCTCGGTCACGATCGCGGGCAGGATCGAGCGCGTCCCCGACGGCACGATCGCCGAGGCCGGCCACGTTCCACCTGCGGCCGCAGGCCGGCGACCTGGTCGATGTGCAGGGCAGGGTGCTGCGCGCTGGGTCCTTCCCAGGCTGGCTGCTGCTCAACGGCCGGCGCGCCTCGGGCGCGACCCGCTTGCACGGCGGTGACCGGGTGGAGCTCGTCAAGGGTCGCGACCGCACCGAGCCGCTACGCCGCCAGCTGATGCCCGTTCCCGCCGGCGCGCCAAGCGACCCGCAGTTCGTACTCGCACGTACGCCCGGCGTGGAGCTCGTTGTGCGCGGAGCGCTCTCGCACGAGCTCGTCTCGGCGCAGTTCAGGCCAAGCGCGGGGCCGCAGATGCTCGAGCGGGCAGTGGCGCTGACCTTCGATGACGAGCCCTCGCTGCACGACAGCCTGCGCATCCTCGCCGTGCTCCGACGCCTGCATGTGCACGCCACCTTCTTCGTCGTCGGCTAACTCGTCGAGCGCTACCCCGAGGTCATCACGCGCGAGCGCGAAGCCGGAATGGCAATCGGCAACCACACCTACAACCACCCGGAGGTACCGCCCTTCGCCGAGCTGCCGCGGCGGCTGCTTGAGGACGAGATCGCGCTCGGGGCGCAAAGCCTGGCTCGGCTCGGGATCAGGCTGCGGCTCCTACGCCCGCCCGGGGGAAGCGTCTCACCAGCGGTCGTGCAGGTCGCCGAGAGCCAAGGCGAGCGGGTCGTCCTATGGTCGGTCGATGCGGCCGACTGGCGGCCAGGAATGACGGCGAGGCAGATCGCCAGCCGCGTGCTCCGCGCCGTCCGGCCCGGCTCGATCGTGATCCTCCACGGCGGCGGCGGCGACCGCTCCGCCACGGTGGCATCGCTGCCCGCGATCATCAGAGGGATCCGCCGCAAGGGGCTTCGCCTGGTCGAGATCGCGTCTCGCTAGTCGCTCCTCCGCCTCGTCCAGAGCAAGCGCAGAGCCCCCCACGACAAGCAGTAATTCGCTTTGCTCGTGGTCGACGTGCGTGGCTGTCGCCTCTTGTTGGAAAGGCGACGCGACCGTGTGCGAGGCTTGGCCCCGCAGAAGTGCGGCAGCGCTCTCGAGGGCTGACTGGGAGGCGGCGGGGCCCGACGCAGAGGTTTTGGCTTGTGCATGCGGTTTACTGACGATCGCCCACTCAATCGCTCGAGCCAACGAGTCCGCGATACTGACCAAAAGGGCTTTCTCGCTCGTCTTCGGGGCGGCGACGCTCTGGCCGAAGAGTCGGGTCCGCAGCGGACGATCCTGACCGTCTCCGTCAGATGGCATCTTCGTCCTCCTACTCTGCCAGCACGAGCACGAGACGACGTTCCCAGAGGCACCGGTCGCACGCGACCACGATGCCGATGGGTGGCCGACCGACGCGCAGCAGTCCGCGTTCTCGCTCGCTGAGCGCGATCCCGAGCAGTCGGTGCATGTCGGCGCCGGCACACGCATGGTCGACGTAGGCGAAGGGTTCGTCGCGGACCTCAACTTCGAGCGTCAGCAGCTCCTGGGGTGAGCTCCGGTTCCGCCCGATCTTCACGGCCCGAGCCCGGTCGCGGCCTTCTCGGGTGCATCGGGTACGAGCTCGTGCCGGATGCAGGCGGTCGTGCGGTCGTTCCCGATCGGGACGAGGGGCGGGATCGCCCGCCTGCACTCGTCCGTCACGAGCGGGCAGCGCGAGGCGAGGTAACAGCCGAGCGGGAGGTCGATCGGGCTCGGGATCTCACCCTTCAGATCGAAGGGCTCGCGTCGCGTCTCCGGGTCCGGATAGAGCACGGAGGAGAGCAGCGCACGTGTGTAGGGATGCCTCTGCTCATCGAAGATCGCGGCTGTCGGAGCTTCCTCCACGATCAGGCCGAGATACATGACGGCGATCCGGTGGCTGATGTGGCGCAGGGTGTTGAGGTCGTGGGTGATGAAGAGGTACGACATCTCGAGCTCCGCTTGGAGCTCGATGAGGAGATCGATGATCTGCCGCCGCGCGCGCGGGTCGAGTGCCGACGTCGGCTCGTCGAGGATGAGGAGCGTCGGGTCGGTTGCGATCGCACGCGCGATGCCGACGCGTTGTTGAAGGCCGCCCGACAGCTCGTGCGGGTAGAGGTCGAGGACCGAGTCCGGGAGATGGACGAGGTCGAGGAGCTGGCGGACGCGGCGGGAGCGCTCGGGCTTCCCGATCCTCCGGATGGTCAGCGGTTCGGCGACGATGGCGCCGACCGTCATCCGCGGGTTGAGCGAGTCGTACGGCTCCTGGAAGACGAGTTGGATCCGTCGCCGCAGCGCGCGAGCCTCCTTGGTGGGCAGCACACTGATGTCGTGACCCTCGAACAGAATTCTGCCGCCCGTGAGCGATGCCAGGTTCATGACGCAGCGCGCGACGGTGCTCTTCCCCGAGCCGCTCTCTCCGACGAGCCCGAGCGTCTCGCCTTTCTCGATCCCGAACGAGATGCCGTTGACGGCGGCGACGAATGCCCGTGAGTGCGCGATTGGGTAGTGCTTGACGAGGTCGCGAACCTCGAGGACGTAGGGCGCCGTGTCTGGCTCAGCGGACATCGCGCACCTGGTGGCCGGCTGCGACCTCGCGCATCTCGAGCTCCTCGGCGTCGTAGGGAAGCTCGTAGTGGTGCGCCTGCTCCGGCTGGTCGCCGTACGAGAAGGCCGCGAGCAGCTCGATGCTGTAGGGATGGCAGGGCTCGGCGAAAAACGATTTGACGTCGGCGGTCTCGAGCACCCGCCCGCGATAGAGGACCGCGACCCTGTCGCAGTAGTTGGCGACGATTCCGAGGTCGCGCGTGATCATGAGCGACGAGGAGCTGTGCTCCCGGAGCAGCCGGAGCGTCAGGTCGAGGACCTGTGCCTGCACGGTGACGTCCAGGCCGCTCGTCGCGTCGTCCGAGATCGTCACCTTCGGCTCGCCGATGAGGGCCATCGCAATCACCACCCGCTGAGCCATGCCGCCCGAAAGCTCGTGCGGATATGCCTTGGCGCGCCGCGCGGGATCCTGGATTTTCACCTGGGCCAGGATCTGGACGGCGCGCTCTTCCGCGGCCTTCTTGTCGAGCGCGAGATGCGTCCTCGCGACGTTCGCGAGCTGATCGCCGATCGTCAGGAGCGGGTTCAGCTCGGCACGCGGGTTGGGGACGATCATCGCGATCTGTTTTCCCCGCACCTTCCGCAACTCCGCCTCCGGAAGGGTCTGAAGCTCGCGCCCAAACAACCTCGTCTCACCGCTGACCACTCGTCCCGGCGGAGGCACGACGCGCATGATCGAGTGCGCGAGCGTCGTCTTTCCCGCGCCTGACTCGCCGACGAGCCCGAGCATTGTGCCCGGCTCGAGGCGGAGGCTCACGCCGTTGATCGCCTTCACGACGCCCGCCGCGGTGAAGAAGTACGTGTGGAGGTCGGTGATCTCAAGGGCGCTCGCGGGCAATCGCCCTCCTTCGGACCGGGTCGAGCATCAACTCGAGACTGTCGCCGATGAGGGCGAAGCCGAGCACGGTGACCGCGATTGCGATGCCGGGGAACAGCGCCGGCCACCACTGCCCCGTGATCATGTTCGGAGCGCCAACGGCGATCATGCTCCCCCACTCGGGTGTCGGAACGCGCACGCCAGCGCCCACGAACGAGAGGCCGGCCGCCAGTAGCACGGCCCACCCCATGTTCACGGAGGACTGGATGATCGCGGGTGCGCTCGCGTTCGGGAGGATGTGACGGAAGACGATTCGTCGCTCCGAGCCACCCGAGACGCGCGCAGCGTCGACGAACCGCCGCTCTCGGAGGGACAGTGCCTGAGTGCGGAGCAGCCGGAGGTAGATCGGCGCGTTCACGAAGGCGATCGCGATGATGACGTTGCGCGCGCTCTGGCCGAGCGCGGCGACGAGCGCGATCGCGAGCACGAAGACCGGGAACGCCTGGAGGACGTCCGCCGCCCGCATCACGCCCTCGCTTGTCCAGCCCCAGAGGCCCTTCCTCCCCGCGAAGTAGCCGGCGATGAGCCCGAGGGGCACACCGACCGCCACCGAGAGCAGCGTCCCAAGCACCGCGATCACGAGGTCGATCCGCGCCGAGACGATGACCCGGCTGAGGATGTCCATCCCGGAGATGTCGGTGCCGAGCCAGTGGGACGCGCTCGGCGGCTGGAGCGTGATTGCCGCGTTCGCCTCTTCGGGATCGTAGGGGACGATCACCGGCGCGAGGAGCGCGAGGGCGACGATCACGAGGATGAGGGTGTAGCCGAACGCGAAGAGCGGATTCTGGCGGAGGACGAGGACGAAGAGCTCGAGTCGTCCTGCCCGGCGCGGTTGCTCGATCTCGACAACGGGGGCGGCGGTGCTCACGGCGGCATCACTGCGTCAGCCGGGGGTCGATCGCGAGGTAGATCAGGTCGACGATCAGGTAGACGGCGAGCGAGATGATCGCGGCGACGAGCACGAAGCCTTGGACGACGGCGAAGTCGGCATCGAGCACGCCCTGGACGGCGTACTGCCCTGCGCCGCCCCAGCCGAAGACGACCTCCACGAGGACGGCTCCTCCGATGAGGAAGCTGTAGAGGACCGCGACGAGCGTTACCACCGGCGGCAGGGCGTTACGCAGCGCATACCGTGCGATGAGGGGTTCAGGGAGGCCGCAGAGCCGCGCGTAGCGGGTGAAATCTGACGAGAGCATCTGCTGCATCGTCGAGCGGGTCATCTTGAGGATCGGCCCGATCGTGACGATCGTCAGCGTGAGGACAGGAAGCAACAAGTGCGCGAACGCCGATCGAAGCGCGGACCAGTGCCCCGTCACGAGCGCGTCGATCGTGAAGGCGCCCGTGATGCGTGGCGGCTCCGTCAACCCTACATCGAGCCGCCCATTAGGCGCCGCCGTGAGGCCGAGCTTGACGTAGAAGATGAGGATCAGGATCAGGCCCAGCCAGAACTCGGGCAGCGCGCCCGCGAGAAGCCCGTAGGCGAACGAGAAGCGGTCAGTCACCTTCCGCGGGCGTCGGGCCGCCCGGACTCCGAGCGGAATCGCGATCACGACCGCGAGCAGCAGGCTGTAGGTGATCAGCTCGAGGGTCGCCGGCAGCCGCTGGCGAAGATCGACGCCCACTGGGTTTGTCGAGCGCCAGGACGTCCCGAGGTCGCCGTGCATCGCATGCCAGACGTACAGGACGTACTGCTCGGGCCATGAGCGGTTCAACCCCAGGTGGTCGCGCAGCAGCTGGATCGTTTCCTCGCTGGCGAGCGGCCCCAGCATGAGCCGCGCCGGATCACCGGGGATCAGCTGTACGAGCAGAAACGTGATGAACGTGATCCCGACGAGCTGCGGGACGACGAACAGCAGGCGGCGAAGTAGGTACTTCCAGAGCTTCACAGAACGCCAGAACGGCTCACGTTAGTACATGGCGTCGCCGCCGGAGATGTTGATGGTCGCCCCCGTGTAGTACGAGCCGCCGTCGGAGGCGAGCAGGACGGCAGTTGGCGTGATCTCCTCGACCTTGCCGAACCGCCCAAGCGGGATCTCCGCCTTCTTCTTCTCGAGCCAGTCCTCCGGGATCGAGCGCAGCAACGGAGTCTCGATCGGACCAGGCGCGATCGCGTTGACGTTGATGTTGTGCGGCGCGAGCTCGTAGGCGAGCGCCCGCGTGAAGCCGTGTACCCCCGCCTTCGCGGCGCAGTAGTGGACCATCCGCTCGGTGCCTTCGATCCCAAGCTGTGAGCCGATGTTGATGATCCGCCCGGAGCGCTGCTCGATCATCGTCGGCAGCACGGCCTTCGTGCAGATGAACAGGCTCGTGAGGTTGACGTCGATCATCTCCTGCCACATCGCCAGCGGCATGTCGATGAGCGGCGAGACAGTGTCGATGCCCGCGTTGTTCACCAAGACGTCGATGCGGCCGAGATCGGCGAGCGTCCGCTCCACCATCTTCGCGACGAGCGCCTCGTCGGTGACGTCGACCTGACAGGCAATCGCGTCGCCGCCTGTGCCGATGATTCCGTCGGCTACTTCCCGTGCCCCCGCTTCGTTGCGGTCGGCGACCGTGACCGCGGCTCTCTCCTCGGCAAACGCCTCCGAGATGCCGCGGCCGATTCCGCTCGCGGCGCCCGTGACGATGGCAACCCTGCCGTCCAGCTTTCCCATATCCCCTCCAGGGTCCGGGCGGGCGAGGCTTTGCGACCGCCCCGAGGATCGGCTCGTCTGACTAGGACTTCGTGAAGTCCTGGAACCTGACGTTGTTCGAGGTGTAGTAGATCCAGCCGTGGACGTTGTCGCGCACGGCGAGCGCGGGGTCGGGTCTGACGATGAACACCCACGGCGCCTCACGCATGTAGATCTGCTGAACCTTCTGGTAGATCGGGATCCGCTTCGCGAGGTCGATCATCCCGAGACCTTTGTCGATCAAGGCGTCGACCTGCGGGTTCTTGTAGTTCGAGTAGTCGACGAACGACTTGCTGTGGAAGTACAGGGTGTTCGCGTACCCCGGATCCGGGTTCCACGGAGCGTCCGTGTAGAAGATCATCGGCTGCGAGCGCTTACTGACGTAGTCGTAGAACGTGCCCGCCGGCAGCTTGTTCAGCTGTACCTTCACGCCGATCTTCCGTAGCGACGTCTGGTACAGCGTGGCGATCTCCTCCTGCTCGGGGACGCCCGCGTTGTAGCTGAGCGTCGTCGAGAAGCCGTTCCCGAGCCCGGCCTGCTTGAGGAGCGCCCTCGCCCGCTCGAGGTTGTACGCGTAGTTCCAGTACTTCTCGGTCGCGGCGGGGTAGATCGTGGGAATTCCCGTCCGCAGCGGTCGGCCGTAGCCTTGGTAGACGGTCCTGATCACCTCGTTCTGCGGTAAGGCGTAGTTCATCGCCTGCCGCACGCGGACGTCGTCGAAGGGTTTGATCTTTGCGTTCAGCTCGATCCAGGTCTGCTGTGTCCCCCGAACGGTGTCGACCCGCACGCCTCCGACCTTCGAGAGCGCCTTCAGCTCCCGAGGGCGGAGGTACTGGGCGACGTCGACGTCGCCTCCCCGGATCAGCGCCACGCGCTGGGGTGAGGCGGGCACTTCCGTGTAGACGACGGTCTTCATCGCAGGCTTCGGCCCGTAGTAGTCGTTCCGCGCCTTGAAGATCGCCCGCGAGCCGTGCGTCAGCTCCGTGATTTCGTACGGTCCGAAACCGGCCGCCTTCGTCTTCAGGAAGTTCCGCGCCCACTTGTCGCCCGACTTCTCGATCTCGCGCAGCTTCGTCGCGTCGTGGATCGGGTTGTAGAGGTTGACCATCATGGTCAGGAGAACGGGGTTCGGGTTCCGGGTCTCGAACGAGATCGTGTAGGGACCCTCGACCTTCACGGCGGCCGGGTTCTCGAGTTTGAGGACGTTGATGAAGAAGCCGCCGACGCCCTTGAGCGCGAAGTGCCGGTCCCACGTGTACTTGACGTCCTTGGCGGTGAGCTGGTTGCCCCAGTTCGACTTGATGCCCTTCTTCAGGTGGAAGATCGCCTTCCGACCGCCCTTCGTGAGCTCCCAGCTCGACGCGAGCTTCCCCTCGATCGCCCACCCGTACTTCTCGGTCTTGTGGAAGGAGAGATCCTCGCGCCGGACATTCCGGTTCTCCGGATCGCCGATTGGCTTGAACCTGACCAGCGAGTCGTAGAGCATCCCGATTGCGTCCGTCGTCTGGATGTTGACGTCGAACTCGGAGTCCAGCGTCGACGGCGTCCCCGGAGCCGCGACTACCAGGGTGTCCTTCGGAGTCTTCGACTCGAAGAGCGGGCCAGCTTCCCGCTGGACGGCTGCCTCGCCCCGCCTCGCGCCGAGGACCGCGGTGGCGCCGCTCGCCCCGGCGGTCATCGCCAATAGCCTGCGACGGCTCATGCCCACGTCACCGACGCGGTGCAGATACTCGAGCAGCTCAGGCACGTCCCGGGGGTCTCGCGAACTCATCAGCGTCTCCTCTCTGGAGCCATAGACCTGCCGTCCGGAGGCCCCACACTACTCCATCGGGTCAGGGTCGGGCAATGATCAGACTTGCCGGTGAGTGCCCACGCTCGACCGAACACCTCGAAGAACAAACGGACATCGCCGCGGGGGCCGCCCCCAACTGGGGCGGCCCCCGGAACCGGCAGATCTCGACCAACTCCCTTCGTGGCCGCGTGCGCTCAGACGCCGATGACGACGCCGAGCTCGCTCGGGAGCTTCTGCTCGACAGGCTCCTCCGGCCCGGGCACGGAATCCTTCAGGCGGGCGACGACGCGCCCCGTCCTGAGGTCCATCTTCCCCGGGTAGTCGTGGATGGGCAGGATGAAGGTGTTCTTCAGCACCTTCTTGATCGCTGCCTTCTCCGAGCGCTTGGTGTTGGAGTGGTTGCCGGTCGTCTGGGGCTCGAACTCGAGCACCTGGTAGATCGGCGAGACGATCTGATCCTGGATGCTGTAGATCACGTCTCCGCAGATGCAGGCCGTCCCCTCGTCCGTCTCGACGAGGATGTTCATCGAGCCCTCGGTGTGACCGCCCGCATGCTCGCAACGGACACCCGGGATGATCTCCTCAGGCCCCGACAGCTCGAGGTCGAGCAATCGCAGCGCACCCGGGGCATGCAACCTGTCGACAAGGTGCTTGACGTACTCGGCCGGGTACTGCTCGCCCATCAGGCCTGACACCGAGAATTCGAGCTCACGCCGGTTGATGACGACGGTCGTCGAGTGCGGGAAGTGGTCGTCCTGGCCTGCGTGGTCGATGTGCAGATGCGTGTGCAGAATCCAGCGCACGTCCTTCGGCTCGAGATCGTACTTCGCGAGCTGTGCCTCGAGCACCTGCTCCTTGCTGATCCAGCCCTCCATCCCGAGGCGGTGCATGATCTCCGGGTTGGCGGCGCCCGTGTCGACGAGAATCGGGTCGTCGCCGCCGAGGATCAGGTGGCCGAAGGTCGGCACCCGGAGGCGAACGCCCATGTCCTTGCCGAGGACGAGGAAGCTCGTGTCGAGCTCGATGTCGATCAGCGATAGGACCTTGATCTCAAGACCCATGGATCCTCCCTTCTTCGATCCGTGTGGGGCGACCGTGCGACTCGAATAATGGCACCCTTCAGGGCGAGGACGCAGTCGTGTCGACGTCGAGTGAGCTCCCCGAGCGGGGCTCCGGTCGACGCTGCACCCTAGAGTCGTGGAATGAAGCGCCACCCCGCCCTGATCCCGCTCTCGCGCGAGCATCACCATGGACTCGTGCAGGCATCGCGGCTGCGCCGTGCTGCCACGGGCGGAGATGCTTCTGCTCGGCTCGCAGCGGCGAGGGAATTCGTGGAGTTCTTCAGGAACGAAGAGCGTGTCCACCTTCGCGATGAGGAAGAAGAGCTCTTCCCGCTTCTGCTCAGGCACATCCAGTCGCAGCCTGCTCCGCTGCGCGAGGCACGCGTCCAACACATGCAGCTCGAGGGGTTCGCTCGCAACCTCGAGATCGCCGTCGCGGCCGGCATCGTCGATCGGGAGACGTTGGATGCGGCGGGAGAGCTGCTTGACACACACATCCGGCTTGAGGAGCGACAGCTCTTTCCGCTGATCGAGGAACTCGTGCCAGACGACGAGCTCCGCAGGCTCGGGCTCGCCGACAGGGACGCGACCTGCGCCGTTCGGCGCCCGCCCCTCACCAGCTCGTCGTAGCCGAGTTG
>WNFV01001749.1_pt1 | contig 29430 bp, 25 predicted proteins | sample 5400101 | NCBI WGS metagenome assembly WNFV01 (sample SAMN13153361, study PRJNA577476) | soil metagenome | isolation source: 115 cm soil or saprolite under grassland replicate 1 | place: USA:California | collected 2016-06-15
GTCAGTTCAACAACGGCAGCAACGCGGCGCCGTCGTACGTTGCCGGCCGCGTCGGCGGCAGGGCCGGCGGCGCGGGAACCATCACGAGCGAGCGCGCGCTGACGCACACCATCGCATCGCCGTTCTTCACCGGACCGTTGCGGTCGCCGTCGCGGCTGCAAAACACGTTCGCGCACGAGTGTTTCATGGACGAAGTCGCCGCGCGCGTGAAGGTCGATCCCGTGGCCTACCGTCTGCGTCATCTGAGCGATCCACGCCTGAAGGAAATCCTCTCCGCGGCAGCCAAGGCGGCGCATTGGGACGCGCGCCCGTCGCCGAAGCCGAACATCTCCCGAACCGGGATCGCCGTCGGCCGCGGCATCGCGTGCGTGCTGTACGAGGGCGACAACGGTTACGTCGCGATGGTGGCCGACGTGGAGGTCGATCAGGCCACTGGCAAAGTGACGGCGAGGCGGTTCGTCGTCGCACAGGATTGCGGCCCTATCTCAAATCCCGACGGCATGCGTAATCAGATAGAAGGTGGCGCGTTACAGGGCCTGAGCCGCGCGCTCGGCGAAGAGGTGACGTGGGACGATCGCAAGGTCACGTCGGTCGACTGGCGGACGTATCACAGTCTGCCGCTCGGCTTCGCCGTGCCGGCCATCGAGAGCGTGCTGATCAATCGCTCCGACGGCGAAGCCATGGGAGCCGGCGAGACGGCGATTACCATTGTTGCCGCGGCCGTCGGCAACGCAATCTTCGACGCCACAGGCGCGAGAATCCGGGAAGTGCCGTTCACGCCGGAGCGGATCAAGGCCGGCCTCGCAGCGCGTCGTCTGTGATCGGTTCCAGGAAACCTTCGTAGCGCGAAGGCTTCAGTCGAGCGATGGGCGCACAAGCCGCACGCTGACCGCTTCGAGCTTGCCCGGCGGCTCCGCCGGATCGAACGTGACGGCCGCGCCTTCCTTCAGATCGTGGAACCAGCCGTCGCGCACGGCGCCTCGGCGGAACAAGTAGGTTTTCCCGTCCTCGGCAACGAGCGATCCGGTACCCCGGTCGCGGTGTATCTGCTGGATGGTCGCGGTCAGTGGCGCCATAACCTGCTTCTTCTCCGGGTACACGCCGATCGTGTGTCCTTCAGGCTCGACGGGGTCTGCCCGGCGTGGCAGACGGCTCCTACAGCGCGGTGGTCGGATTCGGCTTCTTCAACGCGTTCGCGATGTTGGTGAGCGCCAACTCGAGAGTCTTTCGCGACGTTGCGATGTTCATCCGCATGTGGTTCGCCCCGCCGGTGCCGTACGACGAGCCCGGGTTCATGTGCACCTTCGCGTTCGCCACGAACCAGCGCTCGACCATTTGCTCGGGTGTCAGCGGTTTCGGCAGGTTCGGTTGCTTCCTGTTGGCCTCAACGGCCAGTTCCTTCGCGCCGATCTTCTCGGCCACCTGGGTGACGTCCAGCCACGACAGATACGTGCCCTGCGATTTCGCGACCTTCACCATCGGCATGTTCGCACGGACGAACGACTGGACGAAGTCGTGATTGCCATCGATGTACTCGACGCACTGATTCAGCCAGTCCTCGCCCCCTGTATACGCCGCCCGGCTGGCAATCATGCCCATCGTCGTCAAATCGGCTCTGTTGTTCGCCTTCACCCTGGCGACCAAGTCCGGGTTCGTGGAGTAGAACCAGGCGCACTTCATCGCCGCCAAGCCAAACGACTTGCTGGCGGCCTTGAACGTGAGGCTATTGTCGACGATGGCTTTGTTCGGGAGACTGGCGAACGGCGTGTATTTGCTGCCCTTGGTGGTCCAGTCGCAGTGAATCTCGTCGGCAAGGACGATCACGCGGCGGCGCAGGCAGATTTCCCCCAGGCGCGTCAGATCTTCCGGCGACCAGAAGTTGCCCGTCGGATTCTGGGGATTACAGAGAATGAAGGTGTTCGTGTTGTGGCTGATGCGCCGCTCGAAGTCCTCGAAGTCGATGGAATAGCGGCCGTCGACCAGTTTCAGCGGATTCTCTTCCGGTGTCGTTCCCGTGTACGTGAGGTCCGAGTAAAAGCCGTCGTACACCGGTGTGTTCAGCAGGACCTTGCTTCCTGGAGGCGAGAACGTCTTGAGCGCGGCGATGAGCCCGGGATGCACGCCCGTCGTGATCACCAAAGAATCAGGATTGATGTCCACGCCGTAGCGCCGCTTGTTCCAGCCGACGATGGTATCGGCGAAGCTGCGGGGCATGTCGAGATAGCCCCAGTTCTCGTGCTGCATGCGCTCCATGAGCGCCTTGGTGATGGCAGGCGCGACGCGGAAATCCATGTCCGCGATGCCCATCCCCACCTGAATGCTGTCCTTGCCGTAGATCCGGGTGGGTCGGTCGTACTTGGAGGAATCGGTCCCGAATCGGTTGTAGGGCGTGTCGAAGTCGAACTTGCCGTCCGGCCCGGCGAACGCGGCACTCGCGGCCACGGTGCCCACGGAGCCAGGTCCCACGGCACCCACGAGCGCGGTCATCCCGGCATTCCTCAGGAACGCCCTGCGATTGAGCCCGGCATTCTGCGACATGCGTCTGCTCCCTCGTTTTACTGCGTTGACCGCGTCGATCGGCCAGGGATTATCAGCCTGGCTACGCCGATCAGACAGATGCTACACCTCGTACCGCCAGCGGCAAGTGTTTTCTTCGTACAAGCGACCGCGGAAACGGAGCGGGTCGGAAGCGCCAGGCGCGCCCCAGTTCGCCGACCACCACGACCGGCGTATTCGAACCGAATCCGCTCGTCACCATCCGCACGTCCGCGTCGCTCGCTGCGCGATCCGACCGCCTTCGAGGAGAACGGACGCGCGTATCTGCTCTATTCGATTTGCGGCGAGCAAGGGGATCGCCGGGGCGGAACTGACGATTCGATGACGGGCCGAGCAATAATGCCGGCACGATGGCCTTGTTCGTTTCGTCGTTTCTGGTTCTGTTCCTTGAAACCGCGCTGATTCGGTGGATGCCGGCCTACGTCCGGCTGCTCGCCTATTTTTCCAACTTCATCCTCCTCGCGAGCTTTCTGGGTATCGGCGTGGGGTGCCTGCTCGCCGCACGGCGGCGGCAACTGGTCGCCTGGTTCCCAGTCGTGCAGCTTGCCGTGATCGTGGCGGTCGATCGTCTTCGACTCGAAGTGGCCGTCCCGAGCACGTCCACGATCTATTTCTCGAGTGGCACCGCGGAAGCGGTGGTCCCCGTCGAAACGACATTGCTGCTGCCTCTGCTCTTCACGGCGGTGGCGGCATTGTTCGCGACGCTCGCGCATCGGATGGCGCTGGAGCTCTCCCGCCGCCGTCCCCTGCCGGCTTACATGCTCAACCTGGCGGGCAGCCTGGCCGGCGTGGCAGCCTTCGCGCTCGTCTCATGGCTGGAGCTTCCGCCGATCGTCTGGTTCGGCGTCGCCGCCGCCGCCGCAGCGCCGTTCGTCGTCGAAGGGCGACGCGCGGTCGCCGCCATCAACATCGTGCTGCTCGCATCGTCGCTCGCGATTGTCTATCGCATGCAGAGCGGCAGCCTCTGGTCGCCGTACTACCGCATCACCGTGTTTCAGGATCGTGCCGATACGGTGGTCGAGGTGAACCACATCTTTCACCAGTCGATGGCGCCCGTCGTCCAGAAGGAGTACTTCTACCAATGGCCGTACACCGTGTTCGGCGACTCACTCGGCGAAGTCCTGATCCTCGGCGCAGGGAGCGGCACGGATGTCGCGGCGGCGTTGCGTCATGGCGCGACGCACGTGGACGCCGTGGAGATCGATCCGGTGATTCTCCGTCTCGGCGCCGAACGGCATCCGGATCGGCCGTACAGCGATCCCCGCGTCACGGTCATTTGCGACGATGCGCGACATTTCTTGAGGACGACGCAGAAGAAGTACGACCTCGTGGTGTTCGCGCTGATCGACTCGCTGACGGTGCAATCCAGCTTTTCGGGCGTGCGGCTCGAAAGCTACATGTTCACGCAGCAGTCGTTCGAAGCCGTCCGGGACCATCTCTCGCCTCGCGGCGTCATGGTGCTCTATAACTATTTTCGCGAGAAATGGCTCGTCGATCGCCTCGCCAACACCGCCGCCCAGGTTTTCGGGCGCGAGCCTCTCGGCCACGTCCACCAGGATCGCGCCTACCTCGCGGTGATGCTCTCGGGGCCGCGCGTCGCGGAGCTCACGACACCTCCTCCGCTGCCCGCGGACGTGAACGCGTACGGGCAGCCCCACGCCCCGAGCCCCGCGCATCCGCTATCCCGCGACCCCGGCGTGGCACCGGCAACCGACGACTGGCCGTTTCTCTACATGCGAGCGCGAGTCCTTCCGCGGCATTACCTCGCCGCGCTCGGCCTCGTCCTCGCGGTGTCGGCCCTTGCGGTGGGGCTGGCGCTCGGCCGCGGCACGGGCCGGTGGTCGTGGCACTTCTTCTTCCTCGGCGCGGGCTTCATGCTCCTGGAAACGAAGTCGATCGTGCAGTTCGCGCTGCTGTGGGGCTCCACGTGGTCGTCGGCGTCGCTGTCAATCGCCTCGGTGCTCGTCATGGCGCTGGCGAGTGCGCTCGTCGTGAGCCGTGTGCAGATTCGGCGGCGCGGGCCGATCGCGGCAGCGCTGTTCGTCCTCATCGCGGTCAACTATGTGCTGCCGGTGGGGCGCGTCCCGTTCGACAGCCGGGCCGCCGAGTCGCTCTTCTACGGCGTCCTCGTGTTCAGCCCGGTGTTCTGCGCCGGACTCTTGTTCAGCACGAGCTTCAAGGAGTCCTCTTCGACCGCCAGCGACTTCGGCGCCAACCTGCTCGGCGCCATCGTCGGAGGCGTCGGCGAGTATCTGTCCCTCGTCGCGGGGTACCAGTTTCTGCTCGTCCTCGTCGGCGCCTGCTACCTGCTCGCCATCGCCTGCCGTGGATTACGGACGGCGAAAAGCGCATAATCTGCCGTAATGATTGTCCGAAGCATCCTGGCCGCGGCCGCGTTCACCCTGGCGGCGGCGCTCCCTGCGCCGCAGAAGGGTCAGCCGTGGCGCGTGCTGTTCGACGGCACCTCGTTGAAGGAGTGGCGCGGGTACAAGAGCGAGACCGTGCCCGCTGCGTGGCGCGTCGAGAACGGCGCGCTCGTCAAAGACACCCCGGTGGCCGATATCGTGTCGAAAGACGAGTTCGGCGACTTCGAGCTCGAGCTCGAGTGGCGCATTGGCGACGCGGGCAACGGCGGAGTCTTCTATCGCGGCACCGAGGAGTACGACCACATCTATTGGAGCGGTCCGGAGTATCAGCTCCTGGATGACCTCAAGGCCTCCGACAACAAGACCCGCCTCACCTGTGCCGGCGCCGCGTATGGGATTTTCCCGTCGCCGCCAGGTCACCTGAAGCCGGTCGGCGAGTGGAACCTCACACGCATTGTCGTCGATGGCTCACACGTCGAGCATTGGTTGAACGGCTTCAAGCTGCTCGAGTACGAGCTCGGCAGTCCCGAATGGGAAACGAAGGTCAAAGCGAGCAAGTTCGCGGAGTGGCCGAACTATGGCCGCGCGAAGCGAGGACACATCGCGATGCAGGGCGACCATTCGGGCGCCCTCGCGTTCCGGAACATCAGAATTCGCGAACTGCGATAGGAGGCTGCAATGGCGGGACGGTCGCGACGCAAGTTCATCACGGACATCGCTATCACGGGCGCGGGCCTGACGATCGTGCCGCGGCACGTGCTGGGACGCGGCTTCACCGCGCCGAGCGACACGCTGAATGTCGCCTTCGCCGGCGTCGGCGGCATGGGCCGGAGCAACCTGGTGGCGCTGGCTTCCGAAAACGTCGTGGCCATGTGTGACGTCGACTGGGCCTACGCGGACCGCGGCTTCGCCGGCCTCGACAACGACATCAAGAATCAGAAAGAGCGTCTCGATCGTTCCGCGGACAAGCCGCGCCTCGATTCGCAGGGCCGGCCCGAGCCGCCGCTCACCGCCGTCGAGCGGCAGCGCATGACGGCGAATGTCGAGCGGATGCTCCGCGTGAAGACCGAGCACCTGTCGCGAGCCACCCGGTACGGGGACTACCGCCAGATGCTCGACCGGCAGAAGGACATCGACGCCGTGGTCATCGCCACGCCTGATCACATGCACGCGTCGATCGCCCTCGCGGCGATGGATCTCGGCAAGCACGTGTACGTGCAGAAGCCGCTGACGTGGTCGGTCGCCGAGGCGCGCCAGCTCGCAAAGAAGGCGAAGAGCACGAAAGTCGCCACCCAAATGGGCAACCAGGGGCACTCCTGGGACGATGCGCGGACGGCCATCGAGTACGTGTGGGCGGGCGCCATCGGCGACGTGCGCGAGGTCCACGTGTGGACCAACCGACCGCTCGGCTACTGGCCGCAGGGCATCCCGCGTCCGGAGGTGCGAATGCCTCCCGCGAACGGGTTCCGATGGAACGGACCGGGGATCGAGGCGCGCCTTGCCACGTTGATGGCGGGAAACTATCCGGTGCCGGCGGGGCTGGCCTGGGATCTGTTTCTCGGTGTGGCGCCGTACGTCGAGTACCACCCGGTGTATCACCCCTTCAACTGGCGCGGCTGGGTGGACTGGGGCGTCGGCGCGATCGGCGACATGGGCGCGCACCTGATCGATCACTCGATGTGGGCGCTCGACCTCGGGTATCCGACGACAATCGAAACCGTCGCCACGCCATTCAACGGCGTGTGCTATCCGCACGCCACGATGACGATGTACGAGTTCCCGGCCCGCGACGGCAAGCCGCCCGTGAAGCTGACGTGGTACGACGGCGGCCTGCTGCCGCCGAAACCTATTGAGCTCGGCGAGAAGGAAGAGCTGAACAAGACAGGCGGCGCGCTCCTCGTGGGCAGCAAGGGCAAGTTGATGCATGAAACCTACGGCAAGAACCCGCGCCTGTTGCCCGACTCGCTCCACAAATCGTACGGGAAACCGGCGCAGAAGCTGCCGCGCATCCCGAATGAAGGGCACGAGATGAACTGGGCCGACGCGGCCAAGGGGAAGACCGCGGCGTCGTGTCCGTTCGAGTACGCAGCGAAGCTCACCGAGGTGATGCTGCTCGGCGTGGTCGCGCTCCGTGCGGGCCGGAAAATCGAATACGACGGCGCCAACATGCGCGTCGTGAACGTGCCTGCGGCCAACGACTACCTGCAGCGCGAGCCGCGCGCCGGCTGGTCGTCGTTGTAGAATCGCGCGCGCTGAAAGGGCTGCTTACGCCCTTTCAACCTTGGTCCACGCCGCGCCGCGGCGGTGACTCTCGAGCACGGCGTCGACGACGCAGGCGGCATGGTATCCGTCTTCGAATGTCGCGAACGCGGGTGGATATCGATCGGCGGGTGCGGCTCCGTCGAGTCGTGCCGCGATCTCGCCGTAGATGTCGCGCATCACGTTGCAGAACGCGTCGGCCCATGCCTCCTGATGCCCACCCGGCAGGTGCGCGTATCCGCGCGCGCCCGGCGCGAGCAGCGATGGGTCTTTGAGCAGCGTCGCATTCGCGGCGTCGCGGCGGCCGATCCATAACTCGTTCTGCCGCTCCTGCAGCCACCGCAGCGATGCACGGCGGCCGTTCGCTTCGAACCAGAGGCCGTTCTTGTGTCCCGCGCACACCTGCCCCACCGACACCGTGCCCTTGGCGCCGCCGCTGAAGCGCAGGAGAATCGTCGCGAGATCTTCGCTGCGTACCGTCACGGCCTCGCGGCCGTCCGCGCCGGCACGCGCGAACGCCTCGGTCGACGCCGAAGGCTTGAGCCGCGTATCGATCACGGTTGTGAGATCCGCGAGCACCTCGACGATCCGCTGTCCGGTGACGTGCTCGACCAGATCGCACCAGTGGGATCCGATGTCGGCCATCGCGGAGCTCGCGCCGCCCTTCTCGGGCTCCAGCCGCCAGGAAAAGTCGGTCGGCTCCAGGAGCCAGTCCTGCAAGTACGCGCCGTGGACGAAATGCACGTCTCCAATCTCACCGGCCGCGATCATCTCGCGCGCCTGTTGCACGAGCGGATTGCCCCGATAGTTGAACGTCACCGCGTGCACGAGACCCGCGTCGTCGGCCGCTCTCAGCAGCCGCCGCGCATCGGCGGCCGTCGTCGCGAGCGGTTTATCGGAGACGATGTGTTTGCCGCTGGCGAGGGCCGCAAGGACGACCGGCACGTGCAGATAGTTCGGCGTAGTGTTGTGCACGACGTGCACGGCCGGATCCGCAATGAGCGCATCGTAGCTGCCGTACGCCTTCGGAATGCCGAAGGCATCCGCCTTCCGGCGCGCGGACGCTTCGGAGGTGGCCGCGACCGCCACAACGTCGACGAACCCGAGACGCCTCACCGCATCGATGTGATGGGCCCCCACGAATCCCGGGCCGACGAGGCCCATGCCAACGCGCCGGCTCATGCGAGCGCCTGCCTTGCGTACTCGTAGCAGACCTTCACTTCGTCGACCGGACTCCCCTGGCCGCGGTACTCGTACTCGATGTACGCCGGAATGGGCCACCGCTCGCGTTTCAGCAGCTGCAACACCTCGCGAATCGGGGCGTCGCCCTGCCCCCACGGGGTGTTGTCGCCCTGGTCCTTCTTTCGATCCTTGAGGTGCAGGTTGGTGATGTGGGCATGATGCTCCCGGATGTACGCGAGGGCGTCGAAGTTCGCCGCCGTGAAATGCCCGATGTCGAGGTTCACCTTGAACTGCTTCGACATCCTCATCGCCGACGCGAAGCTGTCAGGCGTGGCAAACTCGTTCGGATCCGTCACATTCGAGTGGCCGTGCATGGCTACGATCATCTTGTGCTTCTCCGCGAACGGTTTGATCCGCTTCGCCACCTCGAGCGTGGTCGACGCCGTGATGATCTGCGCGCCGAGAGCCTTCGCCATCTCGAAGCCGCGTTCGATTTCAGCGTCGGTGTAGCTCGCATTCGGGCTGTAGTTATATGCGTGGACGGTGATGCCGGCGGCGGCGAACTTTTCTTTGACGCCGCGAAAGTGATCGAGCGGCGTCTCGAGACGCCAGCGCCGCACCTCCTCGCGCGATCCCTCTGGCTCCACTTGCGGCGACCAGAGCTCGCACTCCTGGAGACCGCACGCGCTCATCGCGGCAATGACCGAATCGACCATGTCGGCGCCGGCCGGCCGCGGGAGCGCGCGAAAACTGTAGGTCTGCACACCGAGCCGCACGCCGCTGATCGTGGACGCAGCGCCTGCCGCGTGCAGGGGGCCACCGTTGGGCCGTCTCGCCATCGCGAGGCCGGCGAGCGTCAGTTTTCCGAATTCACGTCGAGTCAGCATGGATTGGAGAACCTTACCCCAAAACGGCTAATATGCGCTTGCAGGAGGCGCTGTGCAGGTCATTCGCCAGTCAAAAACCTACGACGTCTGCATCGTCGGGTCCGGCGCCGGCGGCGGGATGGCCGCGAAGGTGCTCTGCGAGGCGGGCGCGGACGTCGTGATGCTCGAGGCCGGCCCGATGTGGGACGCGGCGACAGACTCGAAGATGTCAACCTGGCCGTACGAGTCGCCACGTCGCGGCGCCGGTACGCCGACCAAGCCATTCGGCGAGTTCGACGGCTGCATAGGCGGGTGGGACATCGAGGGTGAGCCGTATACGCAGGCTCAGGGCTCGACGTTCGACTGGTTCCGCGGACGCATGCTCGGCGGTCGCACCAACCACTGGGGGCGGATTTCGCTCCGCATGGGCCCGGACGATTTCAGGCGGCGGAGTCTTGACGGCCTCGGCGACGACTGGCCCATCACCTACGACGACCTCAAGCCATACTATGACAAGCTCGACAGCTTCGTCGGGATCTTCGGGTCGATGGAAGGCATCCCGAACGAGCCCGACGGCGTCTTCCAGCCGCCGCCGAAACCGCGCTGCTACGAGCTGCTGATCAAGCAGGCGGCCGACAAACTGAACATCACGTGCATTCCTAACCGTTTGTCGATCCTCACGAAGCCGCTCAATGGACGGCCAGCGTGCCATTACTGCGGCCAGTGCGGCCGAGGCTGCGCCACGCACTCGAACTTCTCGTCGCCCTCGGTGCTGCTGCCTCCGGCGCTGGCGACTGGCCGCCTGCGGATCATCACCGGCGCGATGGCGCGCGAGGTGCTCACCGACGAAACGGGGCTCGCGACCGGCGTTTCGTACGTCAACACCGCCGATCGGCGCGACTACGCCGTGCGCGCGCGGATCGTCGTGCTCGCCGCGAGCGCCTGCGAGACGGCGCGGCTGCTCCTCAACTCGAAGTCGGGGCGGTTTCCGGACGGCCTCGCAAACTCGAGCGGCGTCGTCGGACGGTACCTGACGGATTCGACCGGGCTGGGCGTCAGCGGTCACATCCCAAAGATGGAGCATGGCGTGCCGCACAATGAAGACGGCGCGGGCGGCGCGCACCTCTACATGCCGTGGTGGCTGGACAACAAGAAGCTCGATTTCCCGCGCGGCTATCACATCGAGCTCGGCGGCGGGAAGCGCTCCGCGCCCGGCTTCGGGTTCATGGGCGGGATCCAGCGCTTCAACGGCGTCGGCGGTTACGGAAAGTCGCTCAAAGACGATTACCGCCGCTATTACGGGGCAACCGTGAACTTTGCGGGTCGCGGCGAGATGATTCCGAACAAGGACACGTACTGCGAGATCGACCCCAGCGTCGTCGATGCGTACGGCATTCCGGTGCTGCGGTTCCACGCCAGGTTCTCGGAACATGAAGTGAACCAGGCGAAGCACATGCAGGAGACCTTCCGCGAAATCATTCACACGATGGGCGGAACGCCGGCGTCAGCGATGCCGTCCCGCGAATCGAATTACGGCCTCGAAAACGTCGGCCGCATCATCCACGAGGTTGGCACGACGCGGATGGGCAGCGATCCGACGACGTCGGTCCTGAACGCGAACTGCCAGGCGCACGATGTCAAGAATCTGTTCGTCGCGGATGCCGGCCCCTTCGTCTCCAACGCGCACAAGAACTGCACCTGGACGATTCTCGCGCTGGCGATGCGGACGTCCGACCGCATCGCGCAGCTTCGCAATCAGGGGACGTTGTGACACTCGGATTTCAGCCGCCTCCGCGCCGAAGGGCCAGGAAGCCCGCGAGCGAAGGCGGGAGTTCAGATTCAGGGTTCAGATCATGAAGAACATCTCTCGTAGGGCCGCACTCGAGATCCTTGGCGCAGCGCCTGCCGCCGCGGTGCTGATCTGGACGCCTGCCGAGGCAGCACAAGCGCATGAGCACGCGACGCAGAGTCGGGCAAAGGCCACGCCTGCGGCGCGGTTCAAGCCGAAGTTCTTCACTGCGCACGAGTACGCGACGGTCGTGCTGCTCGTCGATCTGATCATCCCGCGGGATGAACGGTCCGGCAGCGCCACCGAAGCCGGCGTGCCGGAGTTCATGGATTTCATGATGATCGATCAGCCGCGGCGGCAGGTGGCGATGCGAGGCGGCCTCGCGCTCGTCGATCGTCTCTCCGTCGACCGCTTCGGGAAGAACGTCCTGGCCTGCGCCGACCGCGAACGCCGGCAACTCCTCGACGAGATCGCGTACACGTCGAATCGCGATCCGGGGCTGAGTCAGGCCGTCGCGTTCTTCAGCAGCTTCCGTGACCTCACGGCGTCAGGCTTCTGGTCGACGAAGATGGGCATCGCCGACCTGCAGTATCAAGGTAACGTGTTCGTCGCGGAGTGGACTGGCTGTCCCACTGACGCGTTGCGCAAGCTCGGTGTGTCGTACGATCCAGCCTGAGCGCTGATCCGGACTGGCGCGAGAGCAACCGGAGACGTCTACGCTCGAACCGTCAGAACCGGGCTCGTGGCGCGCCGCACGAGTTGATTCGTCGTCGATCCGAACAGCATCAGGTCCAACGGCTTCCTTCCCTGCACTCCTACGACGATGAGATCGGCACGCTCTTCAGCGGCCACGTCGAGGATCCGCTCGTACGGCTTGCCGTGAGCGACCCGCAGCTTGCGAAATGACCAGTCGCGGACCGAGTCTGGCACGAGCTTGTCCAGGTGATTCAGAACGTGCTGCTCGCGCTGGACGTGATGTTGATGAACGTCGTAGGGCCGCGCGACAAACAGCTCGTTCTCGTCGGGGTCGTCGATCACATGCAGAAGCGTGATTATGGCGTCCCCTTCCCGCGCGAACGAGAACGCAAGCTCCAATCCAGCAAGCGACGACGCCGAGAAATCGATCGGACACAGGATTCGCCTGAACGGCAGCATGGACGTCGCCTGCGCGCGCGGCGGGACGGTCAGCACCGGGCATTGGGCCCGCCGAAGGACTTTTTCCGTCACCGACCCCAGGACCAGATGCGTGAAGCCTCCGGCGCCATGCGTTCCGATGACGATGAGATCCGGACTGGTCGCGGCCGCGTACCCGACGATCGTATCCGCGGCCGGCCCTGGTAACACTTCGGTCTCGAGCTCGACGCCGTCCGCACGCAACGGGGCGACCGCGCTCGCCAGGTTTCGACGCTCCGCGAGGATCTCATCGGAGTCGAGCCACGTGTCGCCGACCCCTCCCGCCACGGCATAGGCCGCGACCGCCGCAGACACGGTTTGGTGAGCGTGGAGCGCGACGACTTTCGCCGAGTACCAGCCGGCAATTGCAACGGCGTGGTCCAGCGCATGCTGTGAGGCGTCAGAAAAATCGGTCGGACACAATATCGATCGAATGTTCATGGCGCGTCCTTCAGGCTGCAATCGTCATTTGGAGGCCGGTCTTCCGTCAGGCGTGCTGCTCGACGGCATCCTCTTTCGCGGCTTCTCCAGCTACGGACTGATGCGCGCGCTCCAGGCCACAGCGCGCGATTCGATCGCCGAGTGTCGACCGCTTGATCTGCAGCAGCTCGGCGGCGCGCGACTTGTTCCCGTTGCTCACTTTCAGCGCCCACATGATCAGATTCGACTCGAGCTCCCGCAGGCGATCGTCGAGCGCGATCGGCGCCGCATGCTGCGGCTGCGACGGCAGCGGCAGCGCCGGATCGGCCGGCTGTGAGCCCGCCCGGAACAGGATGCCGGCCGACATGCAGCCGACCCGCACGTTGCCGCAGGTGCACGTCTGCGCGATGCGCTCGCACGCATTCTCGAGCTCGCGGACGTTGCCCGGCCAGCCATAGCGCATGAACGCCTGCTTCACCGCGTCGGAGACCTGAGGCTCGTCCTCGCCGCTCCGACGAAAGTACCGCTGGAGAAAATGCTCCATCAGCACCGGGATGTCCTCGCGGCGCTCGCGCAGCGGCGGCAGCGCAACGGGCAGCACGTTCAACCGGTAGTACAAGTCTTCGCGAAACTTCCCGTCGGCCACCATCTGCTTCAGATCGCGCTTGCTGCCGGCGATGACGCGCACGTTGACGGGAACGGTGCGGGTGCCGCCCAGTCGTTCGATTGTTCGGTTCTGCAGCACGCGGAGCAGTTTCACCTGCATCGACAGCGGCACATCGTCGATGTCATCGAGGAAGATCGTGCCGCCGTCGGCGAGCTCGAAGCGCCCGGGCCGATCCTTGATCGCTCCCGTGAACGCGCCGCGCTCGTGACCGAACAGCTCCGACTCGATCAGCGTTTCAGAAAAGAGCGCGCACGAGACCGCAACGAACGGATGGTGTTTGCGGCGGCTCGACTGGTGGATGAGCGTCGCCGTGACTTCCTTGCCGGTGCCGCTCTCGCCCGTGATCAGCACGGTGCTCTCGCTGTTCCCGATGACGCGCAAGAACTCGAAGACCGCCCGCATCCGCGCGCTGCGGCCGACCACAATCGAATCCATGGTGAGGGCGGCTGGCGTCATGGCGTCCTCAGATCAGGCGGAGCGTTTCGAATTCCGGGATCTCGTCGCGGAGCGCGGTCTCGACGCCGAGGTAAAGCGTCATGTGGGCGCTCGGACAACCGGCGCACATGCCGGTCAGCTTCACGTCCGCCGAGTTGCCCGTAACGTCGACGAGCTCGATGTCGCCGCCGTCTGCCTGCATGAAGGGGCGCACACGCTCGAGCACGGCTTCAATGCGTTCTCTACTAATCATGTCGACTGGTAGGGCAACGCGTGTGCCAGCAGTCCGGCGCCGAAAAGCCGCCAAAGTGGCGGATTTTCGCCATGGGATCGGAGCGGGGCGCGGATTATTTCGCGGGATTGGGGGAATTCACGGCCTGGGTGGTATCCAGACACTCGCGCACTCTCGCGGCAAGCGCGTAGGGCATGAACGGCTTCGCGAGGAACGCCGTCCGCGGGCTCGTCGATCCGGCGCCGAGTGACTGGTTCGTGAAACCTGACACGTACAGCACTTTGATCGCCGGCCGAAGATGCACAATCTGCTGGGCAAGGTTCGCTCCACTCAGGCCGGGCATGATCACATCGCTGAGCAACAGGTGCAGCGTCCCATCATGCCTTTCCGCAATCGCGAGGGCGTCGGCGCTGTCTTCGGCGCACAACACGCGGTAGCCGTATCGTTCAAGCGTCCTCTTCATCAACCGGCGGAGGCCTGGTTCGTCTTCAACAATCAGGATCGTTTCGGTGCCGACCGGTGAATGAGCGATTGGCGCAGCGACCTGCGCTGTCAGTGCATCGCCCACCGTCGGAAAAATATGTCGTCACCGTCGTCCCCGCGCCCGGTGTGCTCTCGATCGTGACCGTACCACGTCAAACCGTCGCAAAGTGTCGCGAATGTCGAGCGGGTTCCCGGCTCGGACCCGGGGACATGCGAAGAATCTCGCAGATATGTGGATAAATCGCTAAGGGCGTCAGCGTGCGGCCGGGCGTTCCAGCTTGAACTTCTCGATTCGATACCGGATCTGGTCGCGATTCAGACCGAGCAAGGTGGCGGCTCGCGTCTGGTTCCAGCCGCTGCGCTCGAGCGCCTGCTCGACCAGCGATCGTTCCAGTTGCTCGAGATCGATCCCGTTCGGCGGCAGTTCGACGCCCTCCGTCAGCCGCGCGTCGCCTCCGGCGACCACCGGGAACTGGCCGGCCGTCAACTCGTGGCCGTCGACGAGAAGCATCGCGCGCTCCACGGCGTTCCGCAGTTCCCGAATGTTACCGGGCCATCCGTATGTCTGCAGCCTGCGCATCGCCTCGTCGGTCACGCCGCGGACGTGCTTCCTGAACTCGGTGTTGTACGAATCAATGAAGTAGTTGACGAGAGCGGGAATGTCTTCAGTCCGCGCGCGCAGCGGCGGCAGGACGATGGGCAACACGTTCAGCCGGTAGTACAAATCCTCGCGGAACCGGCCCTTCTTCACTTCGTCCTCGAGCCTGCGGTTGGTTGCCGCGACCACGCGCACGTCGACGCGAATGTCGGCCACGCCGCCGACCCGCTTGAACGTCTTCTCTTCGAGCACGCGGAGCAGCTTGGCCTGAAGCGCCGGCGCCATCTCGCCGATTTCGTCGAGAAACACGGTGCCGCCGTCCGCCGATTCGAGCAGACCGCGCTTCTGCTGCCGCGCATCGGTGAAGGCGCCCCGCTCGTGGCCGAACAACTCGCTTTCCAGGATCGTCTCGGGCAGCGCCGAGCAGGTAATGTTCATGAACGGCCGCGTCGAACGGTCGCTCGAATAGTGCAGAACCTTGGCGGCGAGGTCCTTCCCGGTGCCGCTCTCGCCCGTGAGCAGCACCGTCGACGCCGGGCTGGTCGCCACCTTCTGCAGCAGCGCTTTGACTTCGGCCATCGCCCGGCTCTGGCCGATGATCTGATCGATGCTGTACGGCCGCGCCTGGCTCGCCCGCAGCGCGCGAACTTCGCGCCGCAGCCGCGTCGTTTCGAGCGCTTTCTCGACCAGCAGCGCGATTTCGTCCAGGTTGAACGGCTTGTTGGCGTAGTGATACGCGCCGTGCTTCATGGCCTCGACAGCCGTGTCGACGGTCGAATACGCGGTCAACAGGATGACCAGGGTCTCGGGATCGTTCTCCTTGATCTTCTTGAGGACCGACAGGCCATCGCCGTCCGGCAGTTTGTAATCGAGCAGGACGAGATCGACCCCCTCGGCGTGACGCTCGAGCGCCGCGCTGGCCGTGTCCGCCTCGACGACGCGATAGCCTTCCTGCGTGAGCCGGTCGCTGAGCGACCAGCGAATGAGTTGCTCGTCATCGACAACGAGGACAGTCGGTGCCTGCATACCGTATGTGATTATTCTACAGGCGGTTTCGTCGGCCTGTTCGTCTCGGGGCGGACCCGCGTGTGTTTAGCGAGCGCGCGAGTCGAATCGGGTCCGGTGATGAACGGCCTTCAGTGGGTGTGGCGAGCGGCGATGGCTTGGGCGACCAGATCCGCGAGATCGTGCATCTCGAACGGCTTGCTGACTACCCGAAACGCGCCGAGATCGAGGGCGTTCCGCACGACTTCCGGCGTCCCGAACGCCGTCATCAGGATGAGCTGCGCGTGGGGGGAAGCCTGACGAATTGAGGCCAGAAGGGACAGATCTTCGGAATCCGGCAGCCGATAATCGAGCAGCACGACGTCGAATTCACGCGACGCATCGCGTACGGCTCCGCGCGCGCCCCGCGCATCGCCGGCTTCGGCCACCTGGTATCCGCAGTCGTTGAGCGTTTCCGCGACCGACCAGCGGATTAACGGCTCGTCGTCCACGATCAGAACCCGCAGAGTTGGGGATTTTTTCACCATCCGCGAATATTCTCTCGGTTCGACTGCCCCCGGTACCACTGTGCACCGCCCTGCCACGCGCCGGAATCGGCTAGGATTACGTGGACGCTTCCCAGAGCTATCAAGACTCGCGCCAATGACGGACGCACCGCACGTTCAGACGGGCCAATCGGCTGGCGTGTCGCGTGGACCGATGACGATCGCGCTGCTGGCGACGGGCGCGATCTTCGTCGTCGATCTCGCCGTGCACCCGGCGGCCGACATCACAGCGCTGTACGTGGTGCCGCTCCTCCTCGCGTCGTTCTCGGCGCCGGCCCGGATGGCGTTGTACGCCGCCTGGCTGGCCTCGCTTCTCATCCTTGCCGGCGTCCTGAAAGCGCCGTTGACCGCCTTTCCCACCTTCACGCTCATCGATCGCGCGATCGGCCTGGCGGTCGTCTGGTCGACGGCATCGATCGTCGTCCGGTTGCGCGAAACGACGATGCGGCTCGAGGCGAGAACGCGCGACCTGACCGATACGAAATACGCGCTCGATCAGTCGGCGATCGTCGCGACGACGAACACCAAAGGAGTCATCACGTTCGTCAACGACAAGTTCTGCGAGGTCTCGAAGTACTCGCGCGACGAGCTGCTCGGCCAGGATCACCGCATCGTCAACTCCGGATATCACTCGAAGGAGTTCATCCGCGGTTTGTGGCAGACGATCGCGAACGGCCGTATCTGGCGCGGCGAGATCCGCAACCGCGCAAAGGATGGGGCGATCTACTGGGTCGACACGACCATCGTGCCGTTCCTCGACGCGCGCGACAAGCCGTATCAGTACATGGCGATCCGCTACGAGATCACCGATCGCAAGCGATCGGAAGAGACGCTTCGCGAGCAGGCCGCGCTCACTAAGCTGGGCGAGATGGCCGCCGTCGTCGCGCACGAGGTGAAGAACCCGATCGCCGGCATCCGCGGCGCGCTGCAGGTGATCATCTCGCGAATGCCTCCGGATCAGCGCGACCGGTCGATCATCGGCGACATCATCAACCGCCTCGACGGCCTCAACGGCATCGTGCAGGATCTGCTGCTGTACTCCCGCCCGCGCCAGCTGAAGCGCGAGCCCGTGGACGTCAGGAGCCTCATCGACAATACGGTCGACCTGCTCCGTCGCGATCCTGCGTTAATCGGGACGAAGCTCGAGATCACCGGCAGGCCGGAGGCCGTCTTCGGCGACCCGGAGCTGCTCCGCGTCGCGCTCCAGAACCTCCTCATGAACGCCGCGCAGGCGATGGGCGGGCTGGGCGCGATTGACGTCACCCTTACGGCGAGCGCAGGGATTTGCCGCATTCAGATTCGAGATCATGGCCCGGGAATGACGGCGGAGGTCCGCGAGAAGGCCTTCGACGCCTTCTTCACGACGAAGCACCGTGGCACAGGCCTCGGACTTCCCATTGCCCGCCGGATCATCGAGGCGCACGGCGGCCAGATCGAGATCGCACCTGCCAACGGGTCCGGCACGGTCGTGTCGATTCAGCTGCCCGATCCCCGTCACGGCAACTGACGGATTTTCGCCGGTCCGCGCCTGGGCGCCGCATTCTTGAGCGGCCGCGATCCGGCACGCGATGTGCTCCTCTGGCGTGCATGGTCGAACGATACGAATCGCCCAATCAGTACGCCTGGATTGTCTATGCGATCGCCATGGTAATGTTTGGCGGTCTCGCCGGCTACATCATCGCCGTGGCGAACGGCCGACCGATGGCTCCGACCACAACGGCCTCGAGCCCCGTGGCCTCGCCGGCCGTGCCAGTCGTCGACGAGTCGCAGCTGCGCGCCTACCGCGACATTCTCACGCGCGACCCAAAGAACCTCCAGGCCGCCGTCAATGCCGGCAATCTGTTGTACGACGCGCAGCGCTATCAGGAGGCTATCGGCTTCTACGAGCAGGCGCTGGCCCTGAAGCCGTCCGACATCAACGTGAGCACCGACCTCGGCACTGCGCTGTGGTACGCCGGGCGTGCTGACGACGCGCTGGCGCAGTACGATCGCTCGCTCGCGCTGAACGCGACCCATGCGCAGACGTTGTTCAACATCGGCATCGTCCGCGCCGACGGCAAACACGACTACGCGGGGGCGGTCGCCGCCTGGGACAAGCTGCTGACAACCAATCCCGACTATCCCGCCGGAGCGCGCGTGCAGACGCTGATGGCGGACGCAAGGTCAAAAAGTTCAAAGTGAGAAGGGCGAAGCGCGAAGTCAGACGCACGAACTGGTGGCTCACGCCTGATTTCGCTCGTCGTACTTCGTACTTCTGGCTTTCTGGAATGCCGGGCCCTTAGTGAGCCGCTGAACCGTCGTGTTCGAGCGCGAAGAGGCGGACCAGCGCTTCGAGCGCTGGCTGCGGAGCGTCGGCGACGAGCGCGCGTTCGGGAAGGCGCGCAATCGCATGAACGATGTCGGCGGTGATGGTTTCGATGAATCGGCGGTCGTTCTCGCTCAGACCGCGCAGTTTCTTCCCAAGCCGCTTGATTTCAGCTTGTCGGATCGCCTCGAAGCGATTCCTCAGGGCCCGGCTCACGATAGGTCCGTTCATGCCAAGGGCGCTGGCAAATCCGATGCCGTCGCAAATCATCCCGATTCGCACGCCTCTCGGACACAGATGCCGGGTTTCCGGCGGTCTCGATCAGATCGAGCGCCGGCGCAGGAGCCGGAACTCCGCTCCCGCCTCCGCTTCGCGAGCCAGCGCGCAGATGTTGGAGCACTGTGCGGCGAAGTGGTAGCCGAACTCCTGATCGGTGCCCACCTCCTCCCACTCGTCCTCCATCCCCATGATTGCGTTCGCCGCAGCCGCGACCTGATCGCGCGCTGCGCCAGGAAATCGCCGGCACAGGAGCGTCTCCAGTTTCTGTCGGTCGATCATTCGCTCCTCCTTGCACCACCCTAGGGCAAACGGCGTTCCCGGTTTTGTGACGGGTTGCCGACACACACTAGGCCGACTCCGCCGTGCAGACGGCCAGACGATCCAATGACTCCGCGCCGAGGACCGCAGCCACCGCCGTCTGGGTGCGCATCCATACGTCTCGTGCGGTGCACGAGGCGCTGCGGTCGCAGCCCGCTCCGCCCGGCAAGCACTCGTTCAGGCGCAGCGGTCCGTCGAGCGCCGACACGATGTCGAGGACCGAGATGGCCCCGGCCGGACGCGCCAGCTCGAACCCGCCTTCGAATCCCCGGTGCGACACGACCAGGCGCGCGCCGGCGAGCCGCTGAAGAATCTTGCCCGTGAACGCCACCGACGCGTTGCTCTCGCGCGCGAGGTCGGCCACGGTCATGCGTGTGCCGGCCGGGACGGCGGCGAGCCGCGTCATGATTCGGACTCCGTAATCGGTCGTACGAGTGATCTGCATAGGAACGCTCCCTTCAACTCACGCCTTTCCACCCTCGTTCATCCGATTCCTCTTCGCAATTGCGATGCCGCGCATTTCTACGCACGGTTGCGGGAGCGTCCCCATGGCCGGTGCCGGATTTCCGGCAGGCCGCCGCCGATCGTGCCGCTTTCCGGTGCATTTCCCGTCAGCACGCAGGTTGCAGCAGGAATTGTCAGGAAGGGCTGACGGAATGCCGGATCGGTGGATCACTGTCGATGGCAATGAGGCCTGCGCGGCCGTCGCTTACCAACTGAGCGACGTCATCGCGATCTATCCGATCACGCCCTCGTCCAGCATGGCGGAGGCGGCCGACGCGTGGGCAGCCGCGCGGCGCCCCAATCTGTGGGGTGCGATCCCCTCCGTCGTCGAAATGCAGAGCGAAGGCGGCGCGGCGGGCGCCGTTCACGGGGCGCTGCAGGGAGGCGGGCTCGCCACGACATTCACGGCGAGCCAGGGGCTCCTCCTCATGATCCCGAACATGTTCAAGATCGCCGGCGAGTTGACGCCGGCCGTCTTCCACGTGTCGGCGCGCGCGGTGGCGACCCACGCGCTGTCGATCTTCGGCGATCACAGCGACGTGATGGCCGTCCGGACGACCGGGTTCGCTCTGCTCTCGTCGTCTTCCGTCCAGGAAGCGCAGGACCTGGCGGTCATCGCGCACGCAGCGACGCTCGAGTCGCGCATCCCGTTCGTGCACTTCTTCGACGGCTTCCGGACCTCGCATGAGCTCCAGAAGATTGCCGCCGTCGATGGTGCCACGGTGCGTGCGATGGTGGACGACTCGCTCGTGGCGGCCCATCGCGCGCGTGCCTTGACGCCCGACCGTCCGGTCGTGCGAGGCACGGCGCAAAACCCGGACGTCTTCTTCCAGAACCGCGAAGCGGTCAATGGCTTCTATCTGAACACGCCAGCGGCGGTCCAGCGGGCGATGGATCGCTTTGCGCGGCTCACCGGCCGCGCCCATCGGCTGTTCGAATATCACGGCGCGCCCGACGCCGAGCGCGTCATCGTGATGATGGGGTCGGGCGCCGAGACCGCGCAAGCAACGGTCGACGCCCTTGGAGCGGCGGCGAAAGTCGGCATCCTGACGGTGAAACTGTTTCGGCCATTCAGTATCGCCGACTTCGTCGCCGCTCTGCCTTCGACCGTCCGCGCAATCGCGGTGCTCGATCGCACGAAGGAACCAGGCGCTATTGGCGAACCGCTGTATCAGGATGTCGTCACCGCACTCGCGCAACAACGTGGTGGAGCCTTTCCGTTGGTTATTGGCGGACGCTATGGCCTCGGCTCGAAGGAATTCTCCCCCGCGATGGTCAAGGCGGTGTTCGACGAGCTCGCAAAGCCCGACCCGAGACGTGAATTCACTGTCGGCATCGTCGACGATGTGACCAGGCTGTCGCTGAAAGTGGACGAGCGCTTCACCGTCGAGCCAGCCGGATCGGTGCGCGCGGTGTTCTTCGGGCTTGGAGCGGATGGCACGGTCGGCGCGAACAAGAACTCCATCAAGATCATCGGCGAAGAGACGGACAACTGGGCGCAGGGCTACTTTGTGTACGACTCGAAGAAGTCGGGCGCGGTAACGATCTCGCATCTGCGCTTCGGCCCGACGCCGATCGCGGCGCCGTATCTCGTCTCGGGCGCATCGTTCGTCGGCTGCCATCAGTCCACGTTCCTCGAACGGTACGACGTTCTGGAGTGTGCGGAACCCGGCGCCGTGTTTCTGCTGAACACCACGCACGGACCGGACGCGATCTGGGACGAGCTGCCGTTCGAAGTTCAGGAACAGATTGTCGACAAGCGGTTGCGCTTCTATGTGATCGACGCGTATGCCGTCGCCAGGGCGACGGGCATGGGTACGCGCATCAACACGATCATGCAGACGTGCTTCTTCGCGATTTCCGGAGTGCTGCCCCGCGACAGCGCGATTGCACACATCAAAGGAACGATCGAGAAAACATACGCCAAGCGTGGCAAGGGTGTCGTGCGGCGGAACTTCGAGGCGGTCGATGCGACGCTCGCCCATCTCTTTGAGGTGGTTGTGCCTGCGTCGCCGACCGCCTCTCGCCACCTGCCACCCATCGTCCCCGATGCCGCGCCGGACTTCGTGAAGCGCGTGACCGCCCTCATGCTCGCGAATCAGGGCGATCGGCTGCCGGTGAGCGCGTTTCCCGTGGACGGCACCTGGCCGACCGGGACCGCGAAGTGGGAGAAGCGGAACATCGCGACCGAGATTCCGGTGTGGGACACGCAACTGTGCATTCAGTGCAACAAGTGCGCGCTCGTCTGCCCACATGCCGCGATCCGGGTCAAGGTTTACGACTCCGACTGCCTGGTGGGCGCGCCGACGACGTTCAAGCATGTGCCGTTCAAGAGCGCGCCGGGATCGGACCCCGTCGACCACCACGGAAGCAACCTGACGTCGATCTACACCGTGCAGGTGGCGCCCGAGGACTGCACCGGCTGCGCTCTGTGCGTGATGATGTGTCCGGCGAAAGACAAAACACATCCCGAGCACCGGGCAATCGACATGTTGCCGCAGGCACCGCTGCGGGAGGCCGAGCGTGACAACTACCGGTTCTTCCTGGACCTGCCGGAAGCCGATCGGACGCGGATCAAGCCGGACGTCAAGAGCACGCAATTCCTCGAGCCGCTCTTCGAGTACTCGGGCGCCTGCGCCGGCTGCGGCGAGACGCCGTACATCAAGCTGATGACGCAGCTGTTCGGCGACCGCGCGCTCATTGCCAATGCGACGGGATGTTCGTCGATCTTCGGCGGGAATCTGCCAACGACGCCGTACACGACCAATCGGGACGGACGTGGACCGGCATGGGCGAATTCGCTGTTCGAAGACAACGCCGAGTTCGGACTGGGCCTGCGACTGTCGGTGGACCAGCACGCCGCGCGGGCGCGGGGCCTGCTCGAGGAGCGCGCGTCACAGCTGCCGGCAGGCTTGGTCGATGCGATTCTCACGGCGGACCAGAGCTCAGAAGCCGGCATCAGGACCCAGCGCGAGAGAGTCGCCGAAGTCCGGCGTCTTCTCCGGGCGGACACATTGGTGCGCCCCTGCGACGAGCTTGCTCACGACTGGCTGAATTACCTGGTCAAGAAGAGCGTCTGGATCGTCGGCGGCGACGGCTGGGCCTACGACATCGGCTACGGCGGGCTCGATCACGTGCTGGCGAGCGGCGCAAATGTCAATATCCTGGTGCTCGATACCGAGGTGTACTCGAACACTGGCGGTCAGCAGTCGAAGGCGACTCCGATTGGCGCAACCGCGAAGTTCGCTTCTGCCGGCAAACGAGCCGGGAAAAAGGACCTCGGCCTCATCGCGATGACGTACGGCAACGTCTATGTGGCGCAGGTCGCATTCGGAGCGAAAGACGCCCAGACGGTGAAGGCGTTCCTCGAGGCTGAGTCGTACGAGGGACCGTCGTTGATCATCGCCTACGGGCACTGCATCGCGCACGGGTATGACATGGCGCTCGGCCTCGAGCATCAGCGCCTTGCCGCCGACAGCGGCTACTGGCCGCTCTATCGATTCGATCCGCGCCGCGAGGTCAGTGGCGAGGCACCGCTTGTGGTCGACTCCACGCCGCCGAAGCGCGACGTCGGCGACTTAATGGCCGTTGAATCGCGCTTCCAGGCGACGGATCAGCACGATCACGAGCAATATGCGGCGCTCGTCGACCGCGCCCGGCATCAGATCACCAAGCGTCTCACCTTGTATCGCGAGCTCGCGACCCGGGGGCACTGATGGATCTGTCGACGCGGTACCTCGGCCTGGATCTGCCGCATCCGTTCATGCCGGGCGCCTCACCGCTCGTGGACGATCTCGACATGGTGCTCCGTCTCGAGGATGCAGGCGCGGCGGCGATCGTCATGAACTCGCTGTTCGAAGAAGACATCGCGCGCTACGACGTCGTCCCGGATCGATACCTCGAGCACCTGTTACGGGTAAAACGCCGCACGCGCGTTCCCGTCATCGCATCGCTGAACGGCACGACGACCGAAGGCTGGCTCAAGTACGCGAAGCTCATCGAGACGGCCGGCGTGGATGCACTCGAGCTGAACTTCTATTACATCGCGACCGACCTGTCGGAAAGCGCCGCCTCCGTCGAACGGCGCGTCATCGACATCGTGGCGGTGTTGAAGGAATCGATCGCCATTCCGATCGCGGTCAAGCTGTCCCCGTTCTACTCGTCACTGCCACATCTGGCAGACCAGCTCGACCGGATTGGCGCCGACGGCCTCGTGCTGTTCAACCGCTTCTACCAGGCCGACATCAACCCCGAAACATGCGGCACGTCACCGGTGCTGGCGTTGTCCGACTCGTCGGAGCTGCTGCTGCGGCTTCGCTCGATTGCCATCCTCTTCGGCCGGGTGCACGCGTCGCTCGCGCTCACCGGCGGCGTGCACGAGACGACGGACGCGGTCAAGGCGGTCATGGCGGGCGCCGACGCGGTGCAAATCGTTTCAGCGCTGCTCGAGCACGGTCCCGGCCGGCTCGCGCACATCCTCGGCGAATTCCGGCGCTGGGGCGACCAACACGGGTACGGCTCAGTGCGCGAAATGCGCGGGCGGGTCAGCCTCGCGCGCTCGTCGAATCCTGCAGACTTCGAGCGAGGGAATTACATTCGAGTGCTTCAATCGTGGCGCGGCCCCGGTGTCGTGGCCGGCCATTGACGAACCGAGGTGGAATCATGATTAGGCTGAACCGCATTCTCGTGCCGACTGATTTTGGCGAGGCGGCTGATGCTGCGCTTGCTTACGGACGCGAGCTGGCCCGTAACTTCGGCGGGCACATCGAAGTCCTGCATGTCGCCGACAACGTGTTCTCACGCGCCGTCGGCATCGAAGGCTACATGGCGACGTATCCAGAGATTCAGCATGACGTTGAAGAATCGGCGCGCGCTCGGCTCGCACAGCTTCTGAGCGACGAGGATCGTGTCGTACTGGGAGCGAAGGCGATTATCCGCACATCCAACTCGCCGGCGCTCGAAATCGTGAAGTACGCCAGCGATACCAACGTCGATCTCATCATCATGGGCACACACGGACGCGGCCCGATGGCGCATCTCCTCATGGGCAGCGTCGCCGAGCGTGTCGTTCGCACGGCGCCTTGCCCAGTGCTGACCGTGAGACATCCCGAGCACGAATTCGTGTTGCCGGACGCGCTTGTCGCAGTAGCCAAGGCCTGATATGCAGCTGATCACGGCGGCGCTTCCGACCTCGGACGACCCCGCCCTGCGCAGTGTCCTGCGCGACGGATCGGTCGTGACGTTGAAGATTGCCGAGCCCGCGGATCTCGGCGCGGTCCGGCGCTTCTTCCACGACCTGTCGCCCGAGTCACGGCGCCGGCGCTTCTTCGGCCTCGCCGAGCCGTCTGACGCTTTCATCACCCGCTGGTGCGACTCGCGCGATCCCACGCAGACGATGACGCTGCTCGCGATGCGGCTCGTCGACGGCGCGCTGCGGCCGATTGCCATCGGCTCGTACATCAGCATCGGCAGCGGGTCCGCGGAGGTCGCATTCGCGGTCGACGATCGGTTTCAGGGCAAAGGCCTCGGCACGGTGCTGCTGGAACGCCTCGCGGAGCTCGCCGCGGCGAACGGCTTTCGCCGATTCGAGGCGACGACGCTGCCGGAAAATGCGGCCATGCTCGAGGTCTTTCACGAGTCGGGCTTCGAGATCCGTTCGAAAACCGAGATCGGCACGATTAGCGTCCAGCTTTCGCTGAGTCCTACGAACGAGACGATCGCGTTCGCCGAAAAACGCATGGCGATTGCCGCTGCGGCTTCGCTCCGTCCGTTGCTCGAACCCGCTGCCGTTGCGGTCATCGGCGCGTCGCGCAACCGGTCGAGCATCGGACGCCGCGTTCTGCACGCGCTGGTCACGGGCGGCTTCAGAGGCGAGATTTATCCGGTCAATCCGAACGCCACGGAGCTTGAAGGGCTTCGCTGCTATGCGGCGGTCGCCGATGCGCCCAAGGGCATCGACCTCGCGGTCATCGCCGTTCCGAAGACTGCGGTTCTGGAGGCGGTCGATCGCTGTGCGGCAGCCGGCGTGAAGTCACTCGTCGTGATCACGGCGGGGTTCGCCGAAGCAGGAGACGACGGCCGCTCGCTCCAGGCCGAGCTCGTCGAGCGAGTTCGCGCCTACGGCATCCGCATGATCGGGCCGAACTGCATGGGCGTGCTGAACGCCAGCCCCGATGTGAAGCTGAACGCCTCGTTCTCGCCCATCGTGCCGCCGAGCGGCCGCGTCGCGCTTTCGTCGCAGAGTGGCGCGCTCGGCATGGCCATTCTGGAGCTGGCGACGGAGCGCCGCGTCGGACTCTCCACGTTCGTGAGCGTCGGGAACAAAGCGGACGTGTCGGGCAACGATTTGCTCCAGTACTGGGAAGCGGATCCGCACACCGCCGTGATCCTGTTATATCTGGAATCGTTCGGCAACCCGCGACGCTTCGCACGGCTCGCGCGGCGAATCGGACGGACGAAGCCGATCGTGTGCGTCAAGGCGGGCCGCACCCGCGCGGGCTCGCGCGCGGCGGGCAGCCACACCGCCGCGCTCGCGGCGAGCGACACGGCCGTGGATGCGCTGTTTCATCAGTCCGGCGTCATTCGGGCCGACACGATCGACGACATGTTCGACATCGCCGCGTGCCTCGAGTCGCAGCCGCTGCCCCGTGGTAAGCGCGTGGCGATCGTCACCAACGCCGGCGGCCCCGGCATTCTCGCCGGCGACGCCTGCGAGTCGGCCGGTCTCAGCGTGCCTCCGTTTTCGTCCGCCACGCGGTCCCAGCTCGCGGCATTCCTGCCGCCTGACGCCAGCATCGGAAATCCGGTCGACATGGTGGCGTCGGCAGGGCCCGACGAGTATCGCCGCGCGGTCGAAGTCGCCCTCACCTCGGACGACACCGACGCACTCATCGTGATTTATACGCCGGTCGACATGAATGGCACCGCGCTCACGCTCCAGGCCATCCGCGACGGAATCGCATCGGGCCGGCGCGCGGGGGCAACAGGCAAGCCGATCCTCGCATGTTTGATGGCCGGCCCGGGTCGGCCGCAGCCGCTCGAGGTGGGATCCGAGCATGTCCCGTCGTACGCGTTTCCGGAGAATGCCGCCCGCGCGCTGGCGAAGATCGCGGCGTACGCCGACTGGCGCGCGCAGCCGTCGGGGCTGCTCTGGAGCTTCGAGGACATCCGTGCAGACGAGGCCCGCGCCGTCTGCCGTCAGACGCTGGCAACGCCTGAAGAAGCGTGGCTCACGGCCGACGACACGCGGATCGTGCTCGGCGCGTTCGGCCTGCCAATGGCGGCGGGAACCGTGGCCCATTCGCCGGACGAGGCGGCCGCGCTTGCCCAGGTGATCGGATTCCCCGTCGCCGCCAAGCTCGCGTCGCGCCGGATCCAACACAAGACCGACGTCGGCGCCGTCCGCCTGAATCTCACGAGCGATCAGTCGGTGCGGCGCGCGTTCACCGACATCATGACGCTCGGACGCCGGCTCGCCGCCGGCGACGAGATCGAAGGGGTGCTGATTCAATCGATGATCACAGGCGGCGTCGAGACGATGATCGGCGTCTCCGACGACCCGTTGTTCGGACCGCTCGTCGCATTCGGTCTCGGCGGCATTCACGTCGAGGTACTCGGCGACGTCCAGTTCCGCGTCGCGCCTCTGACCGATCGCGACGCGGACGAGCTGCTGCACGGCATCCGAGGGCTTGCGCTGCTGAAAGGCTACCGCGGCCATCCTCCGGCCGATCTCGACGCCTTGCGCGAGCTGCTGCTGCGCGTGTCGCGACTCGCCGTGGAAGTGCCCGAGATCGTCGAACTGGATTTGAATCCGGTCATCGCGCTCCCGCCCGGACACGGCTGCCGCATCGTCGACGCCCGCGTCAAGGTGCGTCAGCGACATAGCTGAGGGCTAATGGTTCATAAATGGTTCATAGCCATCAGCTGTTAGCCATCAGCCACCTGATCCTGTCGTGCTTGAAGTCTTCGTCGTCGCCCTCATCTCCGATCTCGCAACCGGAATCGGCGTCCTCCCATTTGCTCTCTTCAAACGGGCGGGCGATCGGTGGACGGGCGTAGCGACGGCGGTCGCCAGCGGCATGATGCTGTCCGCGTCCGTGTTTGCGCTGGCGGACAAAGCCCTGAGGCGTGGAAACGCCGTCGAGGTGGTCGTCGGCATGATCGCTGGCGCGGCGTTCGTCGCGGGAAGCGTCAATCTCGTCTCGCGGCGCCACTGGCGGCTCGGCGAATGGAACGAGGTCAGCTCGCAGCAGTCGATCGTCATCATCGCGACGATGTTCGTGCACAGCATTCCCGAAGGCGTCGCGATCGGCGTCGGCTACGCCACCGGCGAGGTGCGGTTCGGTCTGCTTCTGGCAATCGCCATCGCCGTGCACAACATTCCGGAAGGGACCGCCGTCGCGCTGCCGCTGCGAGCAAACGGCGCGTCGCTGGGGAGCTGTTTCTGGTACGCCGTCCTCACGAGCGCACCGCAGCCGCTTGTTGCCGTCCCGGCGTACCTGTTGATTTCAGTCGTGCAGCCGCTCCTCCCGGCCAGCCTCGGATTCGCAGGCGGCGCCATGATCTTCCTCGTCGTGTCCGAGCTGCTCCCGGAGAGCCTCGCCCGCTGCTCGCGAGTCGAGACGGCATGGGGTGTGACGACGGGCCTTGTCGCGATGCTGGGATTCATCGCGGCCCTGGGGCTCTCGTAGGTCCGGCTCAAGCCACCACGCGTCTGTGGCGCTCCTCGGTTTCACCGCCTCGCCGGGACCGCGGCGGTTGCCAGCGACGAGACCGTGTTGATCACGAACACCGCGAGCGCCGCTGCGCTGAGCGCACCACCCCAGGCGCGCGCGCGGCCGAACGATTCCACGAGATCCCCCGCCAGTCGAATGGCGACCGACAGGTGCAGCAGCGCCAGATGGGCGTAGAAGGCGCGGCGGTACGGCAGCGGGCGGCCCAGAATGGCGGGAAAGACGATCGGCGCATGACCGAAGATCATCGCCACGACAAACCCGAGAAAGACCGCGTGCAGCACGGCATCGTAGTTCGCGCCCGGCTCTGACGCGGCGGTGGAGACCGCCAGCACGCCCGCCACGGCCAGCCATCCGTAGCCCGAGAGCAGGCAGAGGGCGATGAACCGCGTCACCCCAGGCTGGCGCACCGTGCGGCGCGCGATGTCGTTGACCGCCAGCCATCCGGTCAGTGCGACGAGCCCAGCACCGACGACGCGCACGCCGATTACCGGCCGCGATCCGGCGACGGCGGCGCCGGTCAGCAGCATCGCCGCCACTGCGACGAACACCCATCGAACGACGGCGCGCGGACGAAGCAGCCGATTGAGCTCGAGCCGCTCGCCGGCGATCGTGAGCACGACGAACGCCATCCACCAGAATACGACGCGATAGATTGCCGCTCCGGCGAGCCATCGCGCATTGCCAATCAACCAGGCCACAGCGCCGGCCAGCAT
>WNFV01005839.1_pt1 | contig 29412 bp, 31 predicted proteins | sample 5400101 | NCBI WGS metagenome assembly WNFV01 (sample SAMN13153361, study PRJNA577476) | soil metagenome | isolation source: 115 cm soil or saprolite under grassland replicate 1 | place: USA:California | collected 2016-06-15
CGCGCGACGCTCAGACACCGCTCGTGGGATGGACCGGCCGGCGCCACGAGGATCACCACATCCTCGCGCTCCAGCGCCGCCCATGCGCCGTGGAGGAACTGCTCGCAGTTGAAGCCGACCGCGGTCGCGTGGGCGGCCTCGCTCATCTTCAGCGCCGCCTCCCAGGCCGTCGCTGTGTTCGGCCCGCCGCCCACGAACCAGTAGGCGCGGCGATCGGCGAAGCGCGCCGCGAGCTCCTCCCACGACTCCTGGCCGAGCAGCAGGGCGAGCATGTCGGGAATTTCCTGGAGCTGGCGCCGGCCGCCGTCGTTGCCGCCCAGGGTGGCGGCGAGCGTCGCGAGGAGCGTCAGCGCCGAGGTGTAGCTCACGGTGTGGGCACCCGAGCTCTCCTGGTCCACGGTGCGGAGCGTCCACTCGGCGGTTGCGGCGGCGTCGGTGCCTTTGCCGGTGATCGCCACGCCGATGCCGCCGTTTGCCCTGGCACGGGCGAGCGCCGCGAGCGTGTCACGGTTGGTTCCGCGGTGACTCACGCCGATCACCCCGGTGCGCTCGGGCTCGGGCCAGTAGCGCGCGAGCTCGAAGGCGTGGAAGGCCCGGGCGCGATGGCCGAGCCCACCCAGGCGCGCGAGGAGCAGCTCGCCGACGAGCGCCGCGTGCCACGAGGTGCCGACGCCCGTGAGGAGCACGCGATCGAGCTCGCGCAGACGCGTTGCCGCGGCCTCGATCGCGTCGCCCTGGCCGCGGGCGACGAGCCGAAGGGCCCCGGGCTGAGCGTAAATCGCGTCGTGCATGTGATAGGGATGACCGGCGCGCGGCGCCGGTGAGTGCGCGGCCACGACGTCAGTCTCCGTTATCTCGCCGAGGGAAAGGCGGGGGCGCGCTTCTCGCGGAGCGCCTTGACGCCTTCGAGGACGTCGGCGTGCGTGAAGGAGAGCATCTCGAGTGCCAGTGACTGGTCGAAGATCGGGCCGGCCTGGCGCAGCCAGTTGTTGAGCGCGCGCTTGGTCCAGCGGATCGAAAGCTGACTGCCCTCGGCGAGTCGGCCGGCGACGTCGAACGCTTTCGCCATGAGCTGATCGGGAGACACGCACATGCTCACGAGACCGATCCGCTCGGCCTCGCGACCGTCGATGAAGTCGGCGGTGAGCAGGTAGTACTTCGCCTTGGCCATGCCGCAGAGGAGCGGCCACAGGATGGCGGCATGGTCGCCCGCGGCGACGCCCAGGCGCGTGTGCCCGTCGGTGAACCGTGCGGTCTCGGCGATGATGCTGACGTCGGCCATGAGCGCGACGACCAGCCCCGCGCCTACGGCAACGCCGTTGATGGCCGAGACCACTGGCTTGTCGAGATTGATCATGTTGTAGACGAGGTCGGAGGCTTCCCGCATCGTGCGCGTCAACGCGTCCGGATTACCCGCCATGTCCTCGACCAGCGCGAGATCGCCGCCCGCCGAGAACGCCTTGCCGGCGCCGGTGACGAGGACCACGCGGGTCTTCGGATCGGCGTCGACCGTGAGCCAGACCTGGGTGAGCTCCCAGTGGAGGCGCGCGTTCGCCGCGTTCAACACCTCCGGGCGGTTGATGGTGACGAGGAGCACCCCGTTCGGCTTCGGCTCGAACGCGAGGTGCTGGTAATCCGCGTAGTTCATGACGTTCTCCTCAGGCGGGCGCCGGGCCGAGACCGCCGCCGGTCCACGAGAACGAGCGCGCGGCCAGCTCCTCGGGTAGCGGCGCGCCGGGCGCATCGACCGCCGTGCGTACGTACGCGAGCAGCTTTTCGAACAGATCGAGCGTGTTGACCCGCTTGAACCAGAGTGGCCGCTGGTGGAGATAGACGAAGACCACGTTCGCCTCGCTGCACGGCCCCAGGCACTCGGAAAAGGCGAAGCGGACCCGTCCCTGGAGCCCGGCCGCGTCGAACGCGCGCCGCGTCGCCGGCCGCACGATGCGGGCGGCACCGTTGTTGGTGTGGCCGCAGCAACAGCCGAAGCAAGCGAAGATCAACCCGGTGTCAGCCATGCACGGCCATGGTACCCGAGCTTCGGGCGCGCGCCAGGAGGAGCACGCCCGTGAACGCCAGCGCGGCGGTCCAGAGGGCGGGCAGGAACCCGGCGAAGTGCATGCCCAGGGCGCCGGAGAGGAACGGGCCGAGGAATATCCCGCCGTCCACGCAGACGCGGTAGAGCCCGGTCCGCCACGCGACGTGCTCGGACGGGGTCTCCCGCCGCAGCACGCTGAGCGGCAGCATCCAGCCCGCCATCGAGAGACCGAAGAGCGCGCACCCGACGACGACGACGGGGAGCGCGCCGAAGCCCACGAGCGCGTTCGCGGTCGCCATCGTGAGCAGGACCACGGGGAGCACGCGCGCCGCGCCCCGCCGATCGGCGAGGATCCCGATGGGCAACAGCGCGGCGATGTCGAAGAGCTGCTGGACCATCAGCAAGCGCGCGATACCGGTGCGCTCGAGCCCGAATTCGCGGCTGGCGCGCAACGGAACCAGGAACTGCTCCATCGTCGAGTACGCAAGGGCGATCAACCCCCCGGCCGCAAAGGCGAGCGGGACCAGCGACAGGTGCTCGACCCGATTCGGGTGATGCGAGGTCGGGTTGGCCGTCGCGCTGCCCGCCGCCTGCCGCGCGAAGAGTGGCTGCGCGCTCGCCACCAGCTTGGGTATGACCACGATGCCGATGAGCTGGGGCGTGCACGTGAGCAAGAGCGCGGTGTTCCACGGAAGGCTCGACGGCAACGCCGCGATCGCGATGACGCCGCCGAGCATCCCGATCATTGCCGAGAGCTCGTAGGCGTTGAGGGCCGAGGCGAGACTCCGCCCGGACTGGAAGCGAAGGATCGCCGTCAGTCCCCCCATCATGCTGAGGGCCTGTCCCAGGCCCATGAGCAGTCGGCCGAGCACGAGGACCGGAAACCCTCCTCCGCTCGTGAGGCAGAGCGCGCCGATCGCCAAAACAAGAGGCCCGAGCCACAACGCCCGTCGCAGGTTGTGGGTCAGGAAGAGGCCGAGGGGAATGTCCGCGACCATGCGGGAGAACCCGAAGGCCCCGGCCACGATGCCGAGCTGCCAGTCGGCCAGGGCCGCGCTGCGCGCCATGTCGGGGACGACGGCGGGAAACGCGCCCCCCGAGAAGATGTTGGAGAAGGTGGTCAGGCAGAGCAGAGCGGTCAGGGACGTCACAAGAGCTCTTATGGTACAACCAATGCCCCATGGCCCATGAGGCGACGATCCGCCTGGACGTGCGGGGCCCGATCGCCCGCATGACGTTCGACCGGCCGGAAGTGCTGAACGCGGGCAATGCGCGCTTTGCCGCCGAGCTCGGCGAGGTGGTCGCGACGGTCGCCGCCCGGAGTGGCGTGCGCGTGGTCGTCATGACCGGCGCTGGCCGGGCGTTCCAGACCGGCGTCGACCTCAAGGCGCTCGCCGCCGGAGAGCTGACGCTCTCCGACCTCGTCAGATGGGAAGACGCGATGACCGCGATCGAGCGAATGGACAAGCTCTTCATCGCGGGGATCAATGGGCACTGCATCGGCGGCGGATTGCAGCTTGCGCTCGTGTGCGACTACCGGCTGGCGGTTGAAGACGCGCTGCTCAGCCTGCCGGCCGTCAAGGAGTGTCTGATCCCGTCGATGGCGCTCTACCGCCTGCCGCGGCTGATCGGGCTGGCCCGGGCGAAGGAGCTGATCCTGCTGGGCGAGGCGATCACGGCGCGCGAGGGGGAGCGCATCGGCCTCGTGAACCGCGCGGTGCCGCCGACGGACTTTTCGAAGGCGCTCGACGAGACGGTCGAGCGGTTCCTGGCGCTCCCGCCCGTGAGCGTGACCGCCAGCAAGCGCCTGAGCACGCGCGCCTTCGACCTCGACTTCGAGACGTTCCGGGAGGAGATGAACACTGCCCTGGTCGGGTGCTTCGAGTCCGACGAGCACCAACGCGCGATGGCCAACATTCGATCGAAGAAACGGAGCTGACGATGAAGATCCTCTACACGCCGCTGATGATCGTGCCGTCGGTCACTCCCGAGCAGCGCGCCGCTATCCTCGACGCCGCCGGCCCGGGCTCGACCTTCGTCGAGGCGAAGGACGCCGCCAGCCAGCGGCGCGAGATCGTGGACGCCGACGCGCTCTTCGGCCGCGTGTCGCCGGAGATCTTCGCCCTCAACAAGCGCCTGCGTTATTACCAGTCGATCGGCGCCGGCGTGGACTCGATCCTCACGCAGGAGCTGGTCGAGAGCGACGTTCCGCTGGCCAGCGAGAAGGGCGGGGTCGGCATCCATCTGGCCGAGCACGCGTTCGCGCTGCTGCTGGGCCTGACCCGCGGCCTGCACACGGCCATCCGCCAGCCGGACTACACCTTGCGCGAGCCGATCCGTCTCCGCCAGCTCGAGCTCTACGACCTGACGATGGGCATCGTCGGGTTCGGCGGCACCGGGCGCGAGGTCGCGCGGCGGGCGCTCGGCTTCGGGATGCGCGTGCTGGCGGTCGACATCGAGGACGTCGCCCCGGAGCCCGGCGTCGAGGCGATCTGGAAGCCCGATCGGCTCGGCGACCTGCTCGGCGCCTCCGACGCCGTGGTGATCTGCCTGCCGCTCACGAAGGCGACCCACCACCTCTTCACGCGCGATCTCTTCCGGAAGATGAAGCGGACCGGGTACCTGATCAACGTGACCCGGGGCGCGATCGTCTACGGCGACGACCTGCTCAAGGCGCTCGACGAGGAGATGATCGGCGGCGCCGGGCTCGACGTCACCGACCCGGAGCCGCTCCCGTCCAGCCATCGTCTCTGGACTCATCCGCGCGCGATCGTGACACCGCACACTGCCGGCGGCTCGCCGCGGCGCGCCGGTCGCGTCATCGAGACGTTCTGCGAGAATCTGCGCCGGATGCGCGCGGGCCAGCCGCTGATCGCGCTGATCGATAAGCGCAAGGGGTACTGAGCGCCCGTCGCGTCACACCGGGCGCTCGAAGCCGTACTCGCGCGTCTGATTGAGGTCGTCCGGGAGCACTCGCTCGCCCGCTTGCCGGAAGCCCATCCGCGTGTAGAGCCGGTGCGCCTGCTCGAAGCGGGTGTCCGACCAGAGGATCAGCCGCGTGATCTTCCCGGCGCGACACCAGTCCAGCGTGGCCTCGACGAGCGCTCGACCCGTGCCGCGCCCTCGCAGGCGGGCGTCGAGATAGAGGCGATGGAGCTCGGCGGTGTCGCCGTCGAGCCGCTCGACGCCGACCGAGCCCACGACCAGGTGCCCCTCCCGTACGACGAAGAACGCTCCGCGCGGCGCCTCGTAGTGCTGCTCAAACCGCAGCAGGTCGGGGACCTCGAGGCGGGGATCGTAGATGAAGCCGAACTCCGCGTACACCCGGCCGATGAGGTCGATGACACCGGGCGCGTCGGCCCGCGTCGCGGGCGACATGGTCAGTGAGGAGTCGATCCCGCGAGAGCGCGCGTCGCGACGGTTCCGCGCGCGGTCCCAGGGAATGACGATCACGGCGATCCCGAGCAGCACGAGTGCCATGCCGGCCAGCCGCAGCGCGCTGAACCGCTCGCCGAACACCAGCGAGGACGAACAGGCGCCGACGAACGGCACCAGCAAGGCGAACGGCGCCACCGTCGCCGCCGCGTACTGGCGGAGGAGCCTGCCCCAGATCGCGTAGGCCAGGACGGTCGCGACCAGGCCGAGATAGAACGCTGCCGCGATACCGGGCCACGCAGCGTTCGACACCGCCCGTGCGAGATCGGCAGGCCCGCCGTCCAGAATCAGTGAAAGCGCCAGCGACGGAAGGGGGGGCACCAGGCTGAGCCATACCATGAGGCTCAGCATGTCCACGTTGCCGATGCGCTTCAGGAGAATGTTGCCGACGCCCCAGCTGATCGCGGAGCCCATCGCGAGGCAGAACCCGGCGACGGTCAGGTCGCCGCCGACCGTGAGGATGATGAGCACGAGGCCCGCGAACGCCACGGCCACCCCGGAGAGCCCACGAGCCGTGGGCCGTTCGCGCAGCGCGATGGCTGCGAACAGGATCGTGAAGAGCGCCTGAGTCTGGACGAGCAGTGACGCCAGGCCCGGCGGCACGCCGCGGGCGATGGCGAAGAACTGGAGCAGGAACTGGCCGGCGAAGAGCGTCGACCCGATTGCCACCCCCAGATGACAGTGACGAGCAGCGCGAGGACGACGTGGAGAGGTTTCAGGGCTCGATAAGCCCTAGCTGAGGATGGCGCGGCGGTAGTGGCTCGGGTAGACGATCGTCGGCCTCGGGGGGATGGCGGCGAGGTCCTGGGCGATCTGCCAGCCGAGCGTCTTCAGCGCCTCGACGTCGGAGCGCTCGCGTCCCGCCAGGAGACTCCATGCCGCCGCCTCGTCGGACGCGGCCACGATGACGGGCCCGATGAAGTCGTCGTCGGTGACGCGTTCGAAGAAGTAGAGCGTCACTCGGGTTTGAGGTCGGGCCGCTTGAGGGCGAGCGCCGACCACTCGAGCGTCGCCTTGCGCTTGAATTCGATCGCCTTCTCCCACTCGTCGAGCGAGTAGCAATCGCGCTCGGCAACGCAGCGGATCTCGGTCACCGTGCGCTCGTCGAGGCCGAGCCGCTCGGCGATCTGCTTGTCGGAGAGGCCGGGTTGGTCGATCCGCTGGAACGAGTTGCAGAGCTTCAACACCTCGTCCTTGTAGCGCTTGTAGACCTCCGGATCGAGCTTGAAGACCCCCATTTACTTCATCTCCTTGAGCCCGTGGGCGGCGGGGCACACGCGCATGCACTCGAAGCACTGGGCGATGTTCGTCGACGAGTAGGTGATGGCCCAGAGGCTGCGCGTGAAGAAGTCACCGTAGAGGAGCATCTTGCGCTTGTCCCGGTCTGGCTCGTTGAGCGTCTCCTCGAGCACCTTCTGGAAGCCGCCGATCCAGTGCGTGTGCACGCGGGTGTTACAGCGTGCGGCATCATAGAAGGTCCGCACCGCGCGGCCGTTCTCGAGCTTGCCCGAGAGACATCCACCGTCGGTGGCGGGGCAGATTTTAAGGCACGGTGTTGTGCCCTCGCGCTCCCACATGTCTCGGCAGGGCGGCGCCGGACACGCGGGCTCGGGCTCGAGCGCGTCGGCGTCGAACGGGGCTGTGGTGATCACCGCGCTCCAATACATGAAGCCGTGCTCGCGGTTCAACACCGGCCCGGCCAGCGACCGCGAGCCCAGACCAGCGAGCTGGGCGGCGAGCATGAGCGAGAGAAAGGGCGTGTCGCCGCTGGCCGTGCCGGGCGGGACGTAGAGCGCGTAGTAACCGAACTCACTCTCGATGTACTGGGCGAGCCGCCGGCCGACCGCCTGGATACGCTCGGTCGTCCCCATCGTCTGCAGGACCCACGGCGAGGTCGCCGCCCAGTCGCCCGCCCGCGGCTGGGCGCCGCCGACCACCACGACCGATCGGGCGCCCGGCAGAAGATCGTCGGGGCGATGCTTCTCCGGCGCGTGGGCGTCGAACGCCGTCGCGTCAGCGATGCCGCAGACGGTCGCTCCCGACTTGAGGGCGACCGACTTGAGCGTCGCGGTGGCGTTGGGGGCCAGGTCCGACATTACTGTAGCGGGGTCCGTGAGCCCGGCGCGACCGAGGGTGGCCTGAGCGCGGTGCGGGCCGGCTTGGTTTGTAGCGGGGGCCGTGAGCCCGGCGCGACCGAGGGTGGCCTGAGCGAGGTGCGGGCCGGCTTCATTTCAGCTTCCGGTATTTGCGCCCGACGGGGCAGACGCGCATGCACTCGAAGCACTGGGCGATCGAGTCGCGGAAGAAGCCGACGGACTGAAGGCTTTTCGTGAAGAAGTCGCTGTAGATCATCGTCCGGCGCCGGTCCGCATCGTCCTCGTTCACGATCTGGAGCAGCCCCTTCTGCAGGGAGCCGATGCCATAGGTCTGCGCGCGCGAGTGACAGCGCTCGCGGTCGTACGTCGATTCCTGGATGCGACCAGCGCTCACTTTCCCGGCCAGACACGCGGGGCACACGCGCAAACACGGCGTCGTCCCGATGCGCTTGTACATGGCGGCGCAGCCCGGGTGCGGGCACGCGGGCTCCGCGAGCGGCGGATCGGGCTCGAGCGGCAGCGTCGTGATCAGCGCCGCATAGTAGAGCAGGCCGTACTCGGGGTTCAGGATGATGTGCGCCGCGAGCGAGCGCGTGCCGAGCCCCGCGAGCTCGGCAGCGTGCATCATCGACATCGGCGGCTCGTGACCGTGGACGGGCAGGGAGGGCGCCTGGATCGCGTGGTGGGACAGCGCGCCCTCGATGAAGTCGCACATCGCATGGACCGCGACGTTCTCGCGGAGGTCGTAGCCGGTGATCTCCATCACCCGATGATCGGGGCAGCGCCACGCGCCCGCGGTCGGCCCGTCGCCGCCGGCGACGACGACGCTCCGGGCCCCCGGTAGGATGTCCTCCGGGCGATAGCCCTCGGGCACCTTCTCGCGGAACGCCTCGACTGCCGCGATCCCGACCACGCGCGCGCCGGCCTTGAGGCCGACGGCTTTCACCTGCTCTTCACGCGTCATGACGGCCCCAGGATAATCCCCTCCGGTATAATCCGCCCGGCATGAATTTCGAGGCGCTGCGCGCGAGCACACTGCCGGGCTTGCTCGTCGAGCGCGCACGGACGAGACCGGATCGCGTGGCCTTCCGCTCGAAGGAGCTCGGCATCTGGCGCGAGACGACGTGGCGGGGGCTCGCCGAGCGCGTCGCGGCGCTGGCGAGCGGCTTCGCACGCGAGTACGGCATCGGCCGGGGCGAGACGGTGGCGATCGTCGGCAACCCGTGTCCGGAGTGGACGATCGCCGATCTCGCGGCGCAGGCGCTGGGCGCGATCACCTACGGCATCTATCCGACGAGCGCGCCGGGCGAGGTGCGCCACCTGCTCCAGCACGGCGGCGCGTCCTTGATCGTCGCCGAGGATCAGGAGCACCTCGACAAGACGCTCGAGGTGCTGGACGAATGCCCGAACGTCCGCGCCGTCCTGGTGATCGACACCCGCGCGCTCTTCATGTACCGGCACCCTCGTGTCCGTCCGCTGGCCGAGGTCGAGGGCCGCGGGCGTGAAATGCTGGCCGCCGAGCCTGACGCACTCGGTCGCCTCGCACGGTCGTTGTCGCCCGATGCGCCGGCGACGATCATCTACACGTCGGGGACCACGGGGCACCCGAAGGGCGCGGTCTATCGGCACGGCCCGCACCTGGCCGCGTGCGCCAACATCATCGAGCACTATCCGATCCTGGCGGGCGGCGAGCACCGCGCCGTCGCGATGCTGCCGCTCTGTCACGCGATGGGCCGGAACCTCGCCATTACCATGCCGCTCATCGCCGACGTCGTGCCGCACTACCCGGAGTCCGTCGATACCTTCGTCGACGCGCTCTACGAGATCCAGCCGACGTTCATCTTCACGGTCCCGCGCTATCTCCAGAAGTTCGCCGCGCATCTGCTGGTCGGGCTCGACCAGAGCTCCTGGATCAAGCGCGCGGCCTATCACGCGGCGATGAGGGTTGGACGGCGGGCACTCGACCGACGGTGGAGCGAGCGGCGCCCGGGGCGCGCCGGGGCGCTGCTCGCCGTGCTCGCGCGTGTGCTGGTGTTCCGTTGGCTCCTCGAGAAGGTCGGGTTCGCCCGGGTGGAGCTCGTGATCTCGAGTGGCGCGCCGTTGCCGGCGCCCGTCGCCACGCTGTGGCAGGCGTGGGGCGTGAACCTCTGCGAGGCGTACGGCCAGACCGAGACGGGCGGCGCGCTCGTCTCAGGCCAGCGTGGGCCCTATCCGGTGCCGGGCGACGTGGGCGTCGCTGCGCCGAACATGGCGGTCGAGCTCGACCCGGACGGCGAGATTCTCGTGACCGCCCGAGAGTGTTTCGGAGGATACTGGCGCGACCCGGACGCGACGGAGGCCCTCTATCGCGACGGGAAGCTCGCGACGGGCGACGTCGGCGAGTGGACCACCGCGCGCTCGCTCAGGCTCGTCGACCGGAAGAGGGACATTCTGATCACCGCGGGTGGGAAGAACGTGAGCCCCGCGCACGTCGAGAACCGTCTGCGCGCGAGCCCGTACGTCAGTGAGGCCGCCGTGTTCGGCGAGGGGCGGAAGTATCTGGTGGCGTTGCTCGAAGCGGACGGCGAGACGGTGGCCGAATGGGCCCGCGAACGTGGCGTGCTGTACACGGGCTATGCCTCGCTGGTGGCCCACCCCGAGGTGATCGGCTTGATCGGGGCCGAGCTGAAGCGCGCGAACGACGATCTCACGCGTGTCGAGCAGGTGAAGGCCTTTCGCCTCCTGCCGCGCGAGCTCGATCCCGAGCTGGAGGGCGAGCCCGTGACGCCGACGCGGAAGGTGAAGCGGCGGCTCATGGCCGAGCGGTACGGCACGCTGGTGGAGTCGATGTACGCCGGGGACGAGGAACGCCGGATCGCCGCCGAGGTGGCGAGCCTTTCAACGGAGGAGTGACATGCGGACGCTCTCCCTCACGCTGCTCATTCTGCTCCTCGCGGTCACGTCCGTTCCGGCGGCGGCGCAGTACCGCATCGGCATGAGCGCGGCCATCACCGGGCCCGCGTCGTCCACCTACGCGCCGACGTACGAGGCGTACAGGGTCTACTTCAAGCGCGTCAACGACGCCGGCGGAATCAACGGCCAGAAAGTGGAGATCGCCTTCGAGGACGACCGCGGCGAGCCCCAGCGCGCGGCGGCCAACGCCAAGAAGCTGGGCGAGACCTCGATCCTCATGGTCAACTCGTCGACCTCCGCGACCTACAAGCCCTTCATGACCGAATCGGAGACCGGGAAGGTCCCGCTCATGTTCGGCGGCGGCGTCTGTCCGCGCGAGGCCTTTCCGCCCGCGAGCCCGCTGATCTTCTGCTCGACCTCGTTCGGCTCGAAGTGGGACAGCCGCTTCGCGCTCGGCTTCATCAAGGAGCAGGCGGGGGGCAAGAAGGTGAAGATCGGCTTCGCGGCGCAGGACATCCCGCTCTCGCGCATCGAGCTCGAGTTTGCGGAGCAACTCGCGAAGGACATGGGCCTCGAACCGATCCCGGTCGTGGTCGTGCCGGGCAACACGCCGGACTTCACGCCCTTTGCCCAGAAGCTGAAGGATGCCGGCGCCGACTGGGTGCTCTCGTGGGCGCTGTGGCACGTCGAGGTGGGCGTCTTCGAGGCGCTCCAGCGCATCGGCTGGACGGGGAGCTATCTCTTGTACGGCCACCAGCAGACGCAGGACGAGCTGGCGCGCCTGAAGGCGCCCAACCTCAACGCCTTCGGCGGCAACACGCTCTTCATGGAGAACCTGCCGATCCATGCTGAGATCACCACTCTGGTCAAGGGCCAGACGACGCATCCGGCGCACTACATGGCCGAGGGCTGGGTCTCGGCGATGGTGCTCGAGGCGGCGCTGAAGAAGTGCGGCTGGCCGTGCCCCAAGGACAAGCTCGCGACGGCGATGGCCGGGGTGAGCGTCGACACGAAGGGGCTCCGTGGTGGGCCCATCGAGTGGACCGCGGACAATCACTACCGGAAGAATACGTACTACAAGGTCTACCGGTGGGACCCGGCCAAGACCGGCATCGCGTCGGTCGGCGGCTGGACGCGACTCGAGATCAAGTGACGCGGTGACGCAGGTCCTCGCCACGACCGTCGTCGTCGCGAGCCTCTACGCGTTGCTCGCCGCGGGTTACGTGCTCGTCTACCGCGCCACGCGCGTCCTGAACCTGGCACAGGGCGACATGATGACGCTCGGCGGCTACTTCCTCTTCCTGCTCGCCACCGTGACGCCGGGCGCGCCCGTGCTGTCGGTCGCCACGGCGGCGGCGCTCAGCGCGCTGGCCGGCTTCTTCATCTATTGGCTCCTCATGCGGCCGATGGCCGGTCATCCGATCTTCGCCGCGGTCCTGGTCACGGTCACGCTCGGCATTCTCCTGCGCGCGGCGATCGTGCTCGTCTACACCGACCGCATTCGCCACCCGCTGCCGCTGCTCGGCCTCGTCAACCCGCCGCGCCGGCTCCCCGGCGGCGCCGTCGTCTCGACCTTCGATCTGCTCACGGTCGGTGCGGCCGCGGCGCTCTTCCTGGCGCTCTTCGCCTTTCTGAGGCTCTCGCCGCTGGGGATCCAGATGCGCGCCGCTGGCGAGAAGGCGCTGCTCGCCGCGCAGCGCGGCATCAACTTCCAGCTGCTGTTCGCGCTCTCCTGGGCACTGGCGGGGTTCGCGGGCGCGCTCGCCGGTATTCTCTATGCGAACAACGTACGCCTCGATCCCTCGCTGGGCGTCCTCGGCCTGAAGGCCTTCGCGGTGGCGCTGGTCGGAGGGCTCGACAGCCTGGCCGGGGTCATCCCCGGCGCGCTCATCGTCGCCGCGGTGGAAGTGTTATCCGTCCGTTACGGCGATCCGCTCCTGGCCGATGTCTCGCCCTTTCTCTGCCTTCTCGCGATGCTGCTCGTCCGCCCGTGGGGGCTCTTCGGCACGAAGGAAGAGCTGGAGCGCGTGTAGATGGCGCTGGGCGGCGGCTATTTCAAGTCGACCTACGCAGGCGACCTGGCGCTGGTGGACACCCGGCTCCGGCGCACGGCGCTCGCCGCGCTGATCGTCGTGCTGCTGATCCTGCCGCGCCTGGCGTCGCCCTTCGTCCTCGATCTCGTCGCGCAGACGGCCCTGGCCGCCGTCGGCGCGCTCGCGCTCAATCTCCTGACCGGGCTCGCGGGCCAGATCTCGCTCGGCCACGCGGGATTCATCGCCGCCGGGGCCTTCACCACCGCGGTGCTGGTCGAGAACCGCATGCCGTCGCCCCTGCTCGCGCTGCCCGCCGCGGCGCTGGTGGGCGCCGTGCTCGGCGTGGTCGTCGGCATCCCGGCGCTCCGGCTCAAGGGGCTCTATCTGGCCCTCGGCACGCTCGCGCTGCACCACGTCGTTCTCTACGCGTGCGGCGAGTTTCAGAACCACTGGGGCGCCAACACGGGCGTCTCGATTCCGCCGCCACGACTCGGCGCCTGGGTGCTGAAGGGGACAACTGCCTGGTACTACGCCCTGACGGTGGTCGCCGCGCTCGTCCTGATCCTCTCGGTGAACCTCCAGCGCTCCCGCGCTGGCCGGGCGTGGATGGCGATCCGCGACCGTGAGATCGCGGCGGAATCGGTCGGGATCGACGTGGCGCGGTACAAGGTCCTGGCGTTCGTCTGGTCGAGCGCCCTGACCTCGCTCGCCGGCGCGCTCTTCGCCTACCAGCGCGCCTTCGTCTCGGTCGAGGCGTTCGGCTTCTTTCTGGCGATCGAATACATCGCGATGATCATCATCGGCGGTCTCGGCTCGGCGCTCGGCGCCGTGCTCGGCGCCGCCTTCGTGACCCTGCTCCCGCACGGGATCGACGCGGTGGTCGCGGGCCTCCGGGTGCCGGGCGGCGCCGAGTACTACTTGTTTCCGCTGAAGTTCGGCGCGTTCGGCCTCCTGATGGCGGTCTTCTTGATCTTCGAGCCACAGGGGCTCGTCGGAATCTGGCGCCGCGTGCGCAACTGGGCGTTCCTCTGGCCGTTCCGGTATCGTCCGTTGCGCCCCGCGTCGTGACGCCCGTCCTCGAGCTGGAGAACCTCGAGGTCGTCTACCACCACGTCGCGACGGCGGTCCAGGGAGTATCGCTCCGCGTGTCGCCGCGAGCGATCGTCGCGCTCCTCGGCACCAATGGCGCCGGCAAGACGACCACGCTCCGGGCGATCTCGGGCTTCCTCGGCGCCGACGATGCTCAGATCGTCGACGGTCGCGTCGTGTTCCTGGGCGCGACCGTCACCGGCCGCCCGCCCCACGAGCTGGCGCGCCGCGGGCTCGTCCTGGTGCCCGAGCGCGACAAGGTTTTCGAGACGCTGACGGTCCAGGAGAACTTGCGCGCGCTCGTCCCCGGGCGTCACGGCGACGCCGGCGCCACCCGCGCGCCCGTGACGCTGGACCAGGTGTTCAACTACTTTCCCCTGCTCGCCGAGCGCCGCCGCCAGCTCGCGGGCTACCTCTCGGGCGGGGAGCGCCAGATGCTGGCGCTGGCGACGGCGCTGCTGTGCCGGCCGCGGGTACTGCTGGTCGACGAGCTGTCGCTCGGGCTGGCGCCCCTGGTCATCGAGAGCCTCATGACGCTGGTCGCGCGCCTCCGTGACGAGCTGGGACTGGCGGTGCTTCTCGTCGAACAAAACGCCGCCGCGGCGCTCGCCGTCGCAAACTACGGCTACGTCATGGAGCACGGACGCATCGTCTACGACGGGCCCGCCGACCGACTCATCGCCCACGAGGACGTCCGCGAGTTCTATCTCGGCGTGGGTCACCGCGCCGGGCGGAAGCGCTACACCGAGGTCAAGCAGTACCAGAGGCGGCGCCGGTGGTTCTAGCCGTCGACGACCTCACGCTCGAATTCAGCGGGTTGCGTGCCTTGATGGGTGTCAGCATGTCGGTCGCCACGGGCGCCCTGGCGGCGCTGGTGGGGCCGAACGGCGCCGGCAAGACGTGTCTCCTCAACTGCGTGGGCGGCTTCTACGCGCCGACCTCGGGGCGAATCGTCTTCGGCGACACCGCGATCCAGGGCCAGCCGCCCCATCGCATCGCCGCGCACGGCATCGCGCGGACGTTCCAGTTCGTCGAGCTGTTCCGTGGGATGACGGTGCTCGACAACATCCTGCTGGGGCGCCATCGCCACATGCGGGCCGGCGTTCTCGCGGGCGCGCTCTTCTGGGGACGGTCGCGTCGCGAGGAGGTGCGCCATCGGCGCCGGGTCGAGGAGATCGTCGAGTTCCTCGAGCTCGAACGCTTTCGGAAAGAGCTGGTCGCGAGCTTGCCATTCGGCGTCCAGAAGCTCGTCGCGATCGGCCGGGCGCTGGCGATGGAACCGACGCTCCTCTTGCTCGACGAGCCTTCGACCGGGATGAATCGTGAGGAAAAAGAGAACCTCGCCCGCTTCCTGCTCCGGATCAAGCACGAGCTGAGCATGACCATGCTCTGGGTCGAGCACGACATGGAGCTGGTCGGCGACCTGGCCGACACCGTGACCGTGCTGGACTTCGGCCAGCGGATCGCCGACGGGCCACCGGCCGTGGTGCTCCGCGATCCGCGCGTGATCGAGGCGTACCTCGGGCGCGCCGGGAGCCGAGAGAAAGGAGTCGGATGATGCTGCTGCCGACGTCGGTCGTGGGAAGTCACGGGCTTCCCGGGTGGGTGTGGCTCGCCCGCGAGGCGATGGGGGCCGGGCGCCTGGGCGCGCTCGACGTGCGCGAGCTGATGGAGGACGCGACCCAGGCAGCGCTCCTCGATCAGGAGCGCGCGGGTGTCGACGTGGTGAGCACGGGCGAGATGATGCGCGTGCGATTCATCATCGGCTTCTACGACCGCATCGCGGGCATCCGGCCGCTTCCAGCGCCGCGCCAGCTCGGCCAGCCCCTCTGGGACACGAACACGCCGTTCGAGGTGACCGAGCCCATCAGCGCGCCCGGGGGCCTCGGCATCGTGGAGGAGTTCAAGCTCGCGCGCGCGCTCACGGCGAAGCCGCTGAAGGCGACGGTGCCCGGACCGTACACGTTGCTCGTGCCCCTCAAGCTCGGCGGCGGTTACAAGAGCAAGGACACGCTGCTCGCCGATCTCGTCGGCATCGTGAACGCCGAGTGCCGGGCGCTGGTCGAGGCCGGCGCCGATTTCATCCAGATCGACGAGCCGCACAGCGGGATGTACCCCGGCTCGGCCCCGCGCTTCGACCAGGGCGTGAACCAGGCCGTCGAGGGCATCGAGGCGAAGATCGCCGTCCACGTCTGCTTCGGCAATCTCTACGGGCGGCCGTTCTCGGCCGTGCGTGATTTCCGGAATCTCTATCCCGCGCTGCGCGACCTTCGGGCGTCCCAGATCGTCCTCGAGTTCGCCAACCGCGGCCTGGAGGATCTGCGCCTCTGGAAGGAGTTTCCGACCGACAAGGAGCTCGGCGCGGGCGTGATCGACGTCAAGGCGTTCAAGGCCGAGTCCGCCGCGGAGGTAGCCGAGCGGATTCGCGCGGTCTTGAAGCACGTCGCGCCCGACAAGCTCTGGCTCAATCCCGATTGCGGCTTCTGGGAGACGCCGCGCTGGGTGGTGAAGCAAAAGCTCGCAGCGCTCGTCGGGGGCGCCCGGATCGTCAGGAAGGAGCTCGGCGGGTGAGGCGTAGGATTTCGCTCGTGATCCTGGTCGCGATGGTTGTGATCGCCGCGGCCGGCTGCGCCGTGCTGCGACGGGCGGGGACGAATTTCTGGGAGCTGGAGCGCGGCCCATCGGGCCAGGCGCCCGATCCGGTGATGACGCCCGAGCCGGTGGTGCAGGTCTACGCCGCCCGCACGGTGGGCTTGCGCGGGCTCTTCGCGGTCCACACGTGGATCGCCGTGAAACCGCGCTATGCGATGTCCTATACCCGCTACGAGGTGATCGGCTGGGGCGTCGATCGCGGCCTGCCGGCGGTACGCGTCAACCGGGCCGGCCCGGACAACTACTGGTTCGGCGACCGCCCCGCACGGCTCGTGGATCTGCGGGGCGACGGTGTCGACGCGATCATCGTGGGGGTCGAGTCCGCCGTCGCGTCCTATCCCTATCCGTCCGTCTACCGGATCTGGCCCGGCCCCAACAGCAACACGTTCACGGCGTGGGTCGGCCTGAGCGTGCCCGAGCTGAAGCTCACGCTGCCGCCGACCGCGATCGGCAAGGACTATCGGTGCGCCGTCGACACGACCGTCTCGGGCGGCGGGCTATACCAACCGTCCGCGGAGTGATATGTTCGGGCAATCCCGGATCTGGAGGCGATCATGGACGCTCTGGAGCTCGGTCTCACCGGCAAGGTCGCAATCGTCACCGGCGGCAGCGAGGGGCTCGGCCGCGCCTGCGTGGAGCGGTTCGCGCGCTCCGGCGCGAAGGTCGCCGTGTGTGCCCGGCGCAAGGACGTGCTCGAGCGCGCGACGGACGCCATCCGGCGCGCGACCGGCGGTGACATCCTCGCGATGGCGACCGACGTGACCCATGCCGCCGAGGTCGAAGCCTTCGTTGCCGCGACCGTGGCGCAGTTCGGCGGCGTCGACATCCTCGTGAACAACGCCGGTACCTCCTCCGCCTCCGGCTTCGAGCAAGTGGACGAGGCCACCTGGCAGTACGACTTCGACCTCAAGGTCATGGGCGCGATTCGGCTCTGCCGGCTCGTCATCCCCCACATGAAGCGCCGTGGCGGTGGGCGCATCATCAACGTGACGACCGTCGGCGGCAAGGCGCCGCTGGCACGCTCGCTCCCCACGAGCGTGACGCGCGCGGCGGGCATCAACCTCACCAAGTCGCTTGCGAACGAGTACGCGGCGGACAAGATCCTTGTCAACACGATCTGCCTGGGCCTGGTGAAGAGCGCCCAGCACGAGCGCCGCGCGAAGGGCGACCTCGAGGCGCACTACCGCGAGATCGCGGAGAAGCGCCGGTTGCCGCTCGGGCGGTTCGGCGAGGCGAGCGAGTTCGCCGACCTCGTGGCCTTCCTGGCCTCGGAGCGGGCGGCCTACATCACCGGCACCGCCATCAACTTCGACGGTGGGCTGACGGCAGCGGTGTAAGCAGATCAGGTCGCGGCGTCGTCCCAGACCCCGCCGGGTGACCTCACGGCCGCTGAGGCCGGTCTCGACCAGGGAGGAGCGGATGCTCAAACGGAGCGTGTTCGTCGCTGTCGTGCTGGCGATCGGGTGCATCCTCGGACTCGGAACGCTGGCTTCCTCCCAGGACAAGAAGCCACCCACGGCGACGCGCGCGGGACTTCACCAGATCCACGCCGCGGCCAGGGCCCTCGAGCAGGCGCAGCGGCATCTCGAGCGAGCGGAGCACCCCTTCGGCGGGCATCGCACCAAAGCGCTCGACCTGGTCAAGCAGGCCGAGGCCGAAGTGAAGGAGGCGGTGGCGTTCGCCAAGGCCAATCCGCCAGAGGGCAGCAAGCCGGCGCCGGCGGCCGCGCCCGCGACGACCAAGCCATGACGCCGATGCTCGCGCTCCACACCTGGACTCTCGACTCGACGCCGCTCCCGGACCTCCTCCGCATCACACGGGCGGCGGGCTGGGACGGCGTCGAGCTCCGTCGCGTCGACTTCGCCCGCGCCGCCGAGACGGGCCAGTCGGCCGAAGAAGTCTTGAAACTGGTGAAGGCGAGCGGCCTCCGCGTCGCGTGTGTCGGGGTCGAGATGGGCTGGATATTCGCCGATGACAGCGAGCGCCGGCGGCTGCTGCAGGCCTTCGCCGAATCCTGCCGATGGGCGGCCGAGCTCGGGTGCTCGACGGTGATGAGCGCGTCGGATCGGGGTCGGGGCGATCTGGCCCGTGCCGCCGCCAACGTCCGTGAAGCCGGCGACATCGCGGCCGCGCACCGCGTGAAGCTCGCGATCGAGTTCAACTCGCAGGCCGAGCAGCTCAACAACCTCGACGTCATGCGCGGGGTCGTGACCAGGGCCGCGCACCCGAGCTGCGGGCTTCTGCTCGACACGTATCACCTCGGGCGGAGTGGCGCCCCCCTGTCTGCGATCGACGACGTGGCGCTCGCCGAGATCGCGTACGTGCAGTACAGCGATGTTCCGCGCACCGGGCTCGAGCCCGGCAAGGCGCTCGATCGGCTGCCGCCCGGCCGGGGAAGCGTACCCTTCAAGGAAATCTTCGCGCTCCTGGACCGCAAGGGATATCGCGGGTTCATGAGCTACGAGGCGCCGAACCCGGCGGCGTGGGCGCGTCCGGCCGACGAGGTCGCGCGCGAGGCGCTCGAGGCGACCCGCGCGTGTCTACCAGCCGCTCGCTGATCCGACAGAAAGGGAGACCATGCGCAAGACCGTGACCGGCACCGGCGGGATGTTGCTGATCCAGACCCTGAAGGACGCGGGGGTCGACTATCTCTTCACGAATCCGGGCTCCGCAGAGACCGGGATCTTCGCGGCGCTCTCGGAGGACAATGACCAGAAGCTCATCGTCGGCAAGCACGAGGGGCTCGTGGCGGCGATGGCCGACGGCTACCACCGGATCAGCGGCAAGGTCGGCGTCGTCATCGCGCACGTGATGGGCGGGTCGTACCAGCTGGCCGGACAGCTCTTCAACGCCCAGATCGCCGGCTCGTCGCTGCTGGTCATCGCCGGAGACTGGGCGTCCGAGATTCAGGACTTCCGCGGTCTCGCTCCGTTCCCGGGCTTGACCCAGGCCGAATCGATGCGCCCGATCACCAAGGACGCGCGCGCCGCTTATCAGGTGGCGGCGAACCCGGCGGCCATCACGGTCGCGACGACTCGCGCGCTCCGCGAAGCCACCACGCCGCCGACCGGTCCGGTCTACCTCTCCATCAGCGCCGAGTTGCTCCTGCGCGAAGGACTGGAAGCCAAGATCGGGGAAGCCGCGGGGTATCAGATCGAGCGCCCCGGGCCGGCACGCGCGAAGACGGTCGAGGCGATTGCTCGGAAGCTCGGCGAGGCGCAGTGCCCGGTGCTGATCTTCGGTGACGACGTGTGGCGCGAGGGCGCGTCGGCCGACGCCGTGCGTCTGGCCGAGACGCTCGAGGCGCCGGCATTCAGCACCCGGCAGATCTTCGCAAACTTCCCGACGCGGCATCCGCTCTACTGCGGCATGTATCCGGTCTCCAAGGAGTTCGAGAAGGTCACGGGCCTGAAGCCGGACCTGGTCTTCCTCGTCGGTTGCCAGGGCGTGCACGGCAGCGTCGCCGAGCCGTTCGTCATACAAATCGGGCCCAACCCGCTACTCATGGGCCGCCACTATCCGCTCGACATTGCCGCGCAGTGCGAGCTGCCCGAGACGCTCCGCAGCCTCACTGCAGCCCTGACGCGCTTGCACGCCTCCGACAAGGCCGCGGGCTGGGCCCGGCAGCGCGGCAAGGTGCGCGCGTACGCGAAGCTCCTGATCTCGCGGGAGGAAGACCTGGTGCGCGAGCACGAGCACGACACGATCGTGCATCCGAGCGTGCTCGAGGCGCACCTGGCGCAGCTGCTGCCGCGAAACACCGTCATGGTCCAGGAGAGCTCGACGGCGCGGACGACGCTCCTGCCGTTCGGGCATGACGCGATGGGTTGGACCCGCAGCGGCGGTGGCTCGCTGGGATTCGGCGTGGGCGCGGCCATCGGCGCCAAGATCGCTGTCGGCCGCGAGCGGCCGGTCGTGCTTCACCTGGGCGACGGCGCCTTGACGTACAGCGCGGCGGGCTTCTGGACGATGGCTCGGTACAACACCGCGATCCTGACCGTGATCTCGAACAACGAGACCTATCAGGTCGTCAGAACGAACTGGGCGCGCGAGGTCCCGGACAGCAAGATGGTGCACACCGGAAAATACCCCGGACTCTACCTCGACGCCCCGGCGACCGACTATGCCGCGCTGGCCCGCTCCCAGGGCGTGGAGGGCGAGACCGTCAAGACGCTGAAGGAGCTCGAGCCAGCCCTCCGGCGCGGCGTCGAGCGGACCACCCGTGACAATCGCCCGTACGTGATCGACGTGAAGGTCGCGCGCGAAGGCGTGGGCGCCGATTCAACCTGGTATCAGGACTGGAAGATGTAGGGAGGGGGCGCGATCAGCAGCACGAAGGGACCGCGCGACTCGACGGCCGCCTCGACGCCGCGGACGACCTGGCCCTCGACGTCGGCGGCACGATCGGCGATGGCAAAGGGCACGCGCCAGGCCGAAAGCGTCGGCTCGGTGACGCGCCCTCGCGCCCTTTCGGAGCGTGGTAGTACACCGGGTCACGCCCGTCACCGCGATAGGACACGATGAAAAAGCACGGGATGCGATAGAGCTGCACGAGCCCGGCCAGGACGCCGCCGCAGTTGAAGAGCCCGGCATTCTGGATGAGCACGGCGCCGCGTCCGCCCGCGAGGCCGGCACCGCAGGCGATCGCCACCGCCTCCTCCTCGCGCGCGGCATCGACGGCGCGGATCTTCTTGGACTCGCGCACTGTCCGCACGAGCGTGCCGATCCACGTGTCGGGCACCGAGGCCGCCAGGGTCACCCGCGCAGCCTCCAGGCCGGTGACGATCCGTCGCGCACCGCTCAGCTCAACCGTGCTTGCGGAGCTCCAGCCGGCCGATCTGGCGCCGGTGCACCTCGTCGGGTCCGTCGGCGAAGCGTAGCGTGCGCGAGTGCGCCCACATCGACGCCAGCGGGAACTCCTGACTCACGCCGCCGCCGCCGTGGAGTTGCATGGCGCGCTCGACAACTTGAAGCGTCATGTTGGGCACGGCCACCTTGATCTCCGCGATCGCTTGCTTCGCGGCCTTGTTGCCGACGGTGTCCATCATGTAGGCCGCGTGCAGGACAAGCAACCGCGCCTGGTCGATCTCGATGCGTGACTGCGCGATGCGCTCGAGCGTGATGTCGTTCTCGGCGAGCCGCTTGCCGAACGCCACGCGGTTCTGCGAGCGCGTGCACATCAGCTCGAGCGCGCGCTCGGCGACGCCGATCTGGCGCATGCAGTGGTGGATGCGGCCGGGACCGAGGCGGCCCTGGGCGATCTCGAAGCCGCGCCCTTCGCCCAGCAGCATGTTCGAGGCGGGCACGCGGACGTTCTCGAAGAGCACCTCACCGTGGCCGTGGGGCGCGTCGTCGTAGCCGAACACGGTCAGCATGCGGAGGACGTTGATGCCCGGCGTGTCGCGCGGCACCAGGATCATGGACTGCTGCTTGTAGCGGTCGGGGTTCTTCGCGTCGGTCTTGCCCATGAAGATGAGGATCTTGCAGCGTGGGTCGCCGATGCCCGAGGTCCACCACTTGTGCCCGTTGATGACGTAGGCATCGCCGTCGCGGACGATGGACGACTCGATATTGGTCGCGTCCGACGAGGCGACCTTCGGCTCGGTCATCGCGAACGCGGAGCGGATCTTGCCTTCGAGCAGCGGCTGGAGCCACTGCTGCTTCTGCTCCGGACCGCCGTAGCGCTCGATGGTCTCCATGTTGCCGGTATCGGGCGCCGAGCAGTTGAAGGCCTCGGGCGCGATGGGCGATCGGCCCATGATCTCGCAGAGCGGCGCGTACTCGAGATTGGTGAGCCCGGCACCGCGCTCGCTCTCGGGCAGGAAGAGATTCCAGAGCCCGCGCTCGCGCGCGGTCGCTTTCAGCTCCTCCATGATCGGCGGGATCTGCCAGCGGGTGGGCCCGGCGTTGAGCTGGTCGTGGAAGACGCGCTCGTTGGGGTAGATGTACTTGGTCATGAAGTCGGTGAGCTGCTCCATGTACATCTTTGTCTTCTTCGAGTACTCGAATTCCATCGGGCTCTCCTTCGTGCCTCGCCGGGCTCAGTGCTGATAGCGGGGCAGCGTCTTGAGCGGCGAGAAGAACACCGGTCGCGCCATCCGCCCCACCGGGACCTCGATCAGCACGGGCCGGTCCATCTGGATCGCGTCGGCAATGAGCCGGCCTACCTCGGCGGGCTCCTTGGCGCGCCGACCCACGGCGCCATACGCCTCGGCGAGGCGAACGAAGTCCGGGTTGTGGAGCTCCGCCCCGAACTTCCCGCCCCAGTGCTCGTCGAGGTCGCGCGCGACGTTGCCGTAGGCGTTGTCGTTGAAGACCACCGCGACGACGTTGATCTGCTGCTGGACGGCCGTCGCCATCTCCTGCGCGTAGTAGAGGAAGCCGCCGTCGCCCGCGACCAGGACCACCGGGCGGTTGGGGCACGCCACTTTGGCGCCGAGCGCAGTCGGGTACTCGAAGCCGAGATTGCCGGAATAGGACGACGTGATGTAGGTCCGCGGGCGGTAGACCGGGAAGAATGGCCGCGAGTAGTACCCGATCTGCGTCATGCCGGCCACGACGATCGCATCCTCGGGAATGCCCTGGCGGAGCGATCGCAGGATCGAGGAGTTCGGCTCCTGGGTCATCAGCGCGCCGACCTCGGCGCGAAGCTTCTCCCGCTCGGCCTTGCGCGACGGACGCGGCGTACCGCCTCCGCGCAGCCGCTCGAGCAGCCTCTCGAGCGTGGCCTTCGCGTCGCCGGCGAGGCCGAAGGTCTTCTTGTGGTTGCGCCCGATCTCCTCGGCGTCCGCGTCGAGCTGGATCACCTGCTGGTCCGGCTTGAACGCGGCGAGCGCACACCGGCTGCCGACGGCGAGGACGACGTCGGCGACGTCGAGATAGCCACGCAGGGGGCTCTTGGGGAACAGCCCGGCGCCCAGCGAGAGATCGCTGGCGTCGCTGATGGCGCCCTTACCCTCGGCCGTTTCGACGACGCCGGCCTGGAGAAGCTCGGCGACAGCGGCGAGCGCCTCGTGAGCGCCCGAGAGATGGACACCGCCGCCCGCGTAGATCACGGGGCGCTCGGCGCGCAGCAACATCTCGGCCGCCCGATCGATGTCGGCGGCCGGCGCCGCGGCGCGTGGCGGATGGCCGCCCGGCACGAGCGTCACGTCGACCTCTTCTTCCATCGTGTCCCACGGCATGTCGATCGCGACCGGCCGCGGCCGCCCGCTGCGTAGCTGGCCGAAAGCCTCGTGGACGATCCGCGGCGCATCCGCGACCTCGAGGATGCTGCGGCGCCACTTGGTGGAGCCGGCGAGCGCGTCGAGCTGGTTATCGAGCTCGTGGAGCACGCCGATCTTCTTGCCGATCTGGTTGCGCGGGATCTGGCCGGAGATCATCAGCACGGGCGAGGAGGCGGAGTAGGCGGTGTTGAGGCCCGCCGAGGCGTTGAGCAGACCGGGACCGGGCACCGCCACCGCGACGCCGATGCCGCCGCCGGCGCGCGCGTAGCCGTCGGCCATGTAGCTCGATGACCCTTCGTGACGCACGGTGATGAAGCGGAGGGGCTCGTCACGGAACGCGGTGACGATGCCGTAGAGCTGGACTCCGGGGAGGCCGAACGCCACCTGCACGCCTTCCCGCGCGAGAGCTTTCACGATCGCTTCACCACCGGTCATTCGCGCCATCGCCGGGTCCTCACTGGTTCAGGTTAGGGTCGCAGGGTAGCACGTTGCACCGGTCGGCTGCCTCGGCCCCTTCGCGGGGATCTCATCGTACACTACCGCCCGATGCCCGAGCTCCCGGAGGTCGAAGCCGCCCGCCGCCTGCTCGCCCGCGTCGCGGTCGGGCGGCGAATCGTCGCCGTCCGCTGCGTGCGCGATCCCATCGTGTTCCAGGGCGTGAGCCCGGCGCGCGTGCGGCGGGCTCTGCTGGGTCGTCGGGTGATCGCGGCCCGCCGCCACGGCAAGCACCTCTGGCTCGAGCTCGACCGCCGGCCCTGGCCATGCTTTCACTTCGGGATGGCCGGCGGGATCGAGGTCCGCGGCCGCCGCCGCGGCCGGCTCGTGATGGAAGGCCGCAGGGCGCGTGAGGGGCAGTGGCCGCCCCGCTTTCTCAAGTTGCTTCTCGTGCTCGGGGACGGCGGCGAGGTCGCGTTCCGCGACGCGCGGCGACTGGGCCGTATGCGTTTGCGCCACGACCCGCCCGCCGAGCCGCCGATCAGCCTGCTCGGCTTCGACGCCCTCCGCGACCTGCCGCCGGTCCGCCAGCTCGGCGCGCTCTTCGGCGAGCGCGCGGCGCCGGTGAAGGCCGTGCTGCTCGACCAGTCCTTCTCGGCGGGCGTCGGGAACTGGATCGCCGACGAGGTGCTCTACCAGGCCCGTATCGACCCGCGCCGGCGCGCGCACACCCTCACGGCGGCGGAGATCGGACGGCTCCGCGGGCGGCTGCGTGCGGTCGTCGCCACGGCGGTTCGCGTCGGCGCCGACAGCGACCGGTTCCCGGCGAAGTGGCTTTTCCACACGCGGTGGAGCAAGCGGGTGCGGAGTCCCATGACGGTGCGCGGCGAGCGCATCCGCTATCTCACCGTGGGTGGACGGACGACCGCCTGGGTCGCGGAGGTTCAACGCTGAGCGTTGCAGTCTACACGGGTCGCCGCCGGTCGCGGGTCGGGTTGACGGGCGGGGTCGCGCGACCACGCCGCACGCGCCCGCCAACCCTTCATGGCTGGGCTCCAGCATGCGCATTGCCTCCGTCGTCGCTTGGAGGGAACGGGTTGCGCCGACCCCGTCCGTCAACCCGACCCGCGACCAGCGGCGACCCGTGTAGACGATGACGGCTCCGCGGGCTAGGATGGCGGACGTTTTCGTGGGGAGGGGTCGATGGGGAATATTGCGCCGGTTCATCTCATGCGGTGGATTGAGGAGAACAAGAGTTTGTTCAGCGGGCCGGTGGCGAACAAGGAGGTGTTTCCCGAGAGCGAGTTCATCTATCAGATCGTGCGCGGGCCGAACGCGCGGAACGACTTCCACATCGATCCGGGCGACGAGATTTTCTACCAGCTGAAGGGCGACATCACGGTGCGGTGCATCGACGCCGATGGCAAGCTGCGCGACATCCAGGTGCGTGAGGGCGAAGTCATGCTCTGCCGCGCGGGCACGCCACACTGCCCGGTCCGCCCGTCGGACACCTGGGGGCTTGTCATCGAGCGCAAGCGCCGGCCCGACGAGCTCGACCGGCTCGCGTGGTTCTGCGAGCGGTGCGGCGGCCAGCTCCACGAGGCCACGTTCTCGTGCGCGAACATCGAGGTGGAGCTGCGCGCGGTCATCCAGAGGTTCAACGCGAGCGCGGCGCTAAGAACCTGTCAGAAGTGCGGCGCCGAGCTCCCCGTCCCCGCCGGGGCCTCGCCTGGCTGACGTTCGGCACTGATGCCCGGCCGAACGTCAGCCCCTGGCGACTACGCGCTGACGTTGGTGTACTTCACGTCGCAGCGATACGTCTTGTACTCACCGACGAAGAACGGCTGGAGCGGTGTCATGATCTCCCGGTAGAGCGCACTCTGCTCGTAGGCCTGCATGTCCGCGGTGTTGTCCCACAGGCTCACCGCGAATCCCGTGTCCTTGTCGGCCGCGTCCTGAGCCAGCCAGCGGCCGCGCAGGCCCTTGAGAGACTTACCTTTGGTGAGGACGTTCTCCCGGTAGGTACGCTCGTACTCGGCCCACGCGCCTGCCCGAAGCTTGCCCCAAGTAATGCGGATCACCATGGCTGGCCTCCTTGACGACGCCACCCTTCACCCGGTGTGGCGGTACGCTGATTAGACGCCTGTTGCGCCGGCTTCGCCAGCGGCAGCCCGAGGAGTGTCGGCCTCCTAGGCGCCCGGCGCTTCGGGCGCGGTGGAGTCCGCGGGATCGAACGCCACGCGCTCCCACATCGCCTCGGGGACGGGCCACGCGCGCAGGACTTTCGCGAGCTGGCCCGCATCCTGGATGGGCCCGTGCTCGGCGCGAAACTTGAGAATGGCCCGGGCCTGTTCGGGTCCGATGCCCGGAAGCTCGAGTAGCTCCGCCGGATTCGCGAGATTGACCCTCACCCTGTTTGGCATGGACGCCTCCTTCACCTCACGAACGCCCGTCACTCGAACATGGGGCGCATGAAACTGCGCTCGAAAGCTGAACAGTTGCACCGCGATGTTGTTCGGCCCCTCGCGAGGAAGAAACGCACTTCCTTTACCCTCGACGAATCAGCGGCCGAAGTTGTCGATGAGGAAGCGCGAGATGCTGTGGCGCGAAGGAAGCCCGGGGAGGCTCGAGCAGGGGAACCAGCGGGCGTCTTCCAGCTCCTCCGGGTCGACCTGGATTTCGCCGCCCGCGTAGGTGGCGACGAAGCCGACCATGAGCTGGCTCGGGAAGGGCCAGTTCTGGCTCCCGACGTACGTGATGTCCTTCACGTCCACGCCCACCTCTTCCTTCACCTCCCGGGCGACGGCGCCCTCGAGCGACTCGCCATTGTCGACGAAGCCGGCGACGAGCGCATAGCGGCCGGGCGCCCAGATGCCCTTGCGCGCGAGCAGCACGCGGTCGCCGTCGCGCACGACGACGATGACCGCCGGGTGGAGGTGAGGGTAATGCTCGTACTTGCAGCGCGGGCAGCGCTTGCCCCACTCGCCCGCGAGGCGCTCGGTGCGGTCGCCGCAGCGGGGACAGAAGCCGCTGGTCGACTCCCACCAGAGGGCCTGCATGGCCATGCCACCGAGCGAGAGGAGATCGTCCGGCAGGCGCGTGCCCTGCATCGGCACCAGCGTCTCCCGGTGGAACTCCTCGGGCACGACGACATCGCGCGGCAGCGGCGCGACCCAGCACTCGGTGTCGCCGCCCAGCGTCCCCAGCCAGAGCGACTCGCCGAGCGCGCCGTCGAGCTTCGCCGGACGCTCGCCCGCCGGAAGCCGGAAGCTCTCGCCGTCCGGGATGACGATCAGCTTCTGATCCTGGACGATGAGCCAGTGGCCGCGCTCGTTCGGGGGCTTCGTGCCGCGCTTGGCCGGCACGAAGGCACCGCGCAGGCAGTCGCGGTTGAACGGCAGATAGACGGTCAGCGGCGTGGTCATGAGCCGAGGAGCCCCACGTCCACGCGCGTCGCCGCCGGCACCGCCGCGGCGCGGCCGGCGGCGGGCGTCTCGGCACCGAGCTTCTGGAGCGCGGGCATCACCTCGCGCGCGAAGAGGCGCATGTTCCGCTCGGCGTCGTCGTAGGGCATGCCTGCGTAGCTGAAGACGCCGACGTAGTGGCTGTTGCCGGTGCGTTCATGAATGTCGAGGATCTTCTGGTAGCACCGCTCCGGCGTGCCCCACACCTGCAGGTTCATGAAGTAGTCGATCACGGTGTCGGTCCCGTACTGCGCGATCTTCTCGGCCATCTTGCCGTAGTACTCGTAGCCCTTGGTCCTGGCGAGATGGTCGCCCTGGAACTGGTAGTGGTCGAGGACCGTCTGGTAATAGCCGCCGATGTAGCGGCGCGCCATCTGCTCGGCCCGCTCGGCGCTCGCGTCGCAGAACGTCCAGCCGGCGGAGACCGGTGGCGGCGCGTCGACGCCGTTCACTTCGCGGTAGACCGAGCGGTAGGAATCGAGCTCTCTGGCGACTTCTTTCCAGGGCTTCTGCGGGATGATGAGAATCCCGACCCCGAGCCTCGCCATGACGGGCATCGACTCGGGCGAGACGGCGGCGGCGTAGGTCCGACCGTGGAAGGACTTGAAGGGGGCCGGCCGGATCGCAGCGCGCGGCTGCTTGACGAACGTGCCGCTGTACTCGCAGTAGCCGGTCTCGAGCCCGCGCAGCAGCATCTCGGCAGACTCGACGAACCGCGGCCGCGACTCGTCCATCGAGAGACGGAATCCGTCGAACTCGACCTTGCCGGCGCCCCGCCCGAGGCCCAGAATGACCCGGCCGCCGGAGATGTGGTCGAGCATCGAGACTTCCTCGGCGACCCGCAGGGGGTCGTGCCAGGGCAGCACCACCACCATGGAACCGAGCCGGGCGCGCTCGGTGCGCCCGGCCATGTACGTCAGGAACTGGAGGACGTCGGGGCACATCGTGTAGTCGGTGAAGTGGTGCTCGACCCCCCAGATCGACTCGAAGCCGAGCGGCTCGGCGAGGTCGGCGAGCCTGAGCTCGCCGCGGTAGACCTCGCGGTCAGTACGCGCCTTGTCAGGGTTCTGGAAGACCGCGGCCATTCCGACGTGCATAGGGCGCTCCCCTTTCGCCGTTGTATTATTGCGCCGATGAGCCCATTCGATCCAGCCCCCTTCGTCGAGCGGCGGCAGCGCTTCGCGGCGGCGATCGGCGACGCCTTGGCGATCGTCCCCGGCGCCCGGGAGCTCCGGCGCAACGGCGACGTCAACTACGAGTTTCGCCAGGCCTCCGACTTCTTCTTCTTGACCGGGTTCGACGAGCCCGACGCCGTCGCCGTCTTCAACCCTGCGGATGCCAAGGAGCGGTTCGTCCTCTTCGTCCGCCCGCGGGACCGCGAGATGGAGATGTGGACCGGCCGGCGGGCCGGGGTTGAGGGCGCCATCGCGACCCACGGCGCCGACGCCGCCTACACGATCGACCGGCTCGACGAGAAGCTCCGCGAGTACATGGTCGACCGCCCCGTGGTCTTCTATCGACTGGGTAGCGGCGCGTTCGACGGTCGGGTGACGCGACAGGTCACGGACCTGCGCGCGGCGCGGGCCCGCGGCCACGCCGCGCCCGTGCGGATCGAGGACCCCGGGCCGATCCTCCACGAGCTGCGTCTGCGACGCTCGCCGGCCGAGCTCCTGCGCCATCGCCGGGCCTGCGAGATCAGCCGCGACGCGCACGCCGAGGCGATGCGCTATGCGCGGCCGGGACTCTACGAGTACCAGGTGCAGGCGGCGCTCGAATACATCTTCCGCGTGAACGGCTCGCCGCGCAACGGCTACCCGTCGATCGTCGCCTCGGGCCCCAACGCGTGCATCCTCCACTACAGCGAGAACAACCGTCGCATGGAGGACGGCGATCTGCTCTTGATCGACGCCGGCTGCGAGTGGGGCTACCACTCCGCGGACATCACGCGCACGTTCCCGGTCAACGGCCGGTTCACGGCCGCCCAGCGCGCGGTCTACGAGATCGTCCTGCGCGCGCAACTCGCGGGGATCGCCGCCGCGCGGCCCGGCAACC
>WNFV01002910.1_pt1 | contig 29405 bp, 34 predicted proteins | sample 5400101 | NCBI WGS metagenome assembly WNFV01 (sample SAMN13153361, study PRJNA577476) | soil metagenome | isolation source: 115 cm soil or saprolite under grassland replicate 1 | place: USA:California | collected 2016-06-15
GGACCGCCGGCGAGATCACGTCGTAAGGAGGTGAGACGAGGTCGTCGAGGGGGCCCGCCGTTTCCGCGGAGTAGCGAAGCGCGCGAAACGGCTTCACGAGCGCCATCGCGGCCCAGGCTAGCAGCCGACGCCGGACCTAGAATCGGGCCGTGACGATCGCCGAGCTGGCAGAGGACAGGGTCGTCGAAGGCATCTTCGCGGTCGCGCGCAAGCAGCGTTTGCGCACCCGCAGCGGAAGTCCGTATCTGGCTCTCGAGCTCATCGACGCGAGCGGGCGGATCGAGGCCCGGGTCTGGAACGACGTCGACCTCCTCGACAAGCGGTTTCATGAAGGAGACGCCGTCCATGTCCTCGGACGGGTCGAGCGCTTCCGCGACCGGCTCCAGCTCGAGGTGCGAACGCTCGAGCCCGCCGAGGCCGATCCCGCCACGCTCGTCCCCGAGGGCCGCCGCGACGTGGAGGAGCTGGACGGCTTCTTCGAGTTCCTCGCGTCCGAGATCTCCCATCCGGAGCTCCGTGCTCTCGTCGATCGCTTCGTCGGCGACGCAGCCTTCCGGGCGCGGCTGCGGGTGCTACCGGCCACGCCCGACTCGCACCACTCCTATACCGGTGGGCTGCTCGAGCACACCGTCGCGGTGGGAACGATCTGCCGGGACGCCGCTCAGCTGCACACTCGCCTCCGCAGCGACCTCCTGCTCGCTGCAGCTCTCCTGCACGATGTCGGCCGCGTGCGCGAGCTCGACCGCGGCCCGCTCTTTTTGCCCACCGACGAAGGCAAGCTCCTTGGCCATGTCCACATGGGCCTGCGGCTCGTGGAGGAGCAGGGTGCCGGAATCGCGGCCAACGTCCTCGCAGAGCTCCTGCATGCGATCGCCGTCCACCACGACCCGCGGGCGGCGCGAACGGCCGAGGCGGCCGTCCTCTACCACGCGAACCAGCTCGACGCCGTAGCGGCCACACGCCCCACGGATTAGCGGCCGGGGCGGCTCGGCTAGCCTCCACGGCCGTGGAGCGGGTGGCGCTCGTCAGCGGCGGAAACCGCGGCCTCCGGCTCGAGGTCGCGCGCAGGCTGGCCGAGGACCGCTATCGGTCGTAATCGGCTCCCGGGACCCGGCACGGCATGAAGAGGCGGCCCGTTAGGTGGATGAGGGCGCAACGGCTTGCCGGCTCGACGTCACCGACCCGAAGAGCATCGAGGCGTGCATCAGCACGATCGAGGAACGGTTCGGGCGTCTCGACGTGGTCGTCAACAACGCGGCGATCGAGGGAGGCGGCTGGAGCACCAGCGCCACCGACGTGGACCTCGACGAGGTGCGCGACACTCTGGAGACGAACCTCTTCGGGGCCTGGAAGCTGACGCCGGCCGCGCTCCCGCTCATGCGAAGGAACGGCTACGGGCGGATCGTCACCCTCTCGAGCGGTATGGACCAGCTCTCCGGCATGGGCGGACACGCGCCGGCCTACCGCATCTCGAAGATCGGTCTGAACGCGCTGACGCGCATGCTCAGCGCCGAGCTCGCCGGCGAGAACATCCTCGTGAACTCGTGCTGTCCCGGCTGGGTGCGCACGGACATGGGCGGCACCAACGCGCGCCCCTCCGTCGAGGAGGCGGGGACACGCCCTTCTGGCTGGCGACGCTGCCCGCCGAGGGCCCCGCGGGGCGGGTTCTTCCGGGACCGCGAGCCGATTCCCTGGTAGCCGCTAGGCCGGCGCTGCGACTGCGTCTGCTGCTAGAGAGAACCGCGGATCCGTCCGCCGAACTCGCCGCCCACGACTACCGCGGTGGGCTGAACCGGACGTTGATGACGTCGCCGTCCTCTACGGCGTAGGTCTTTCCTTCGAGACGCATGAGGCCCCTCCGGGCGGCCTCGGCGTGCGATCCGGACGTGACGAGATCGTCCCAGCGGATCACCTCGCAGCGGATGAAGCCGCGCGCGATGTCCGTGTGGATGCTCTCTGCGGCTTCGAGGGCGGTCTGCCCGCGTCGAAGCGTCCAGGCACGAGTCTCCGTGTCCCCGGCGGTGAAGAACGTCACGAGGTCGAGGCCTTCGAACAGCCGCGCGACGACATCAGAGAGCGCAGAGGGCCCCTCGCGGAACTGGTCTGCCTCCTCGTCAGGAAGCTCGGCCAGCTCGGCTTCCAGCTTGAGGTCGATCGCGCCTGGGCCGTTGCGGATCTCGACGAGTGGCTTCGTCGTCAACGGCTCCAGCTCCGGCGGAAGCGCCCCGTAGTCGCGGAGAGGCCGCTCCCCGTCCAGATGGGCGAGGATTCGCTCGAGCTCGGCAGCCTCCGCCTTCAGCGTGGAGTCGCCCGACTTCGCCTGCTTCTGCACGCGCTCCAAACGCTTGGCGACGTGGTCCCGGTCGGCGACCAGCAGCTCGAGCTCGAGTGTGGCGAGGTCCTCCTCGGGATTCCGCGTCCCCGACCAATCGTCGAGGACCACGAGGAGAGCGTCGACCTGGCGGAGATTGCCTAGGAGCTGTGCGCCCGTCCCCGGGACGTCCACGACGCGAATCGTCGCCTGCGTCACCTTGGCGGAGCCGACGACCTGAGCCACCCGCCCGAGGCGGTCGTCCTGAATCGGAGCGATGCCGACGTGCTCCTTCCCGGAGACTTGCCCGGCGGCGCCCGTCAACGTCGTGAAGAGAGTGGTCTTGCCGGAGTTCGGCAGGCCGACGATGCCGACTTCCAGGGGCAACGGCGCCTACGCAGTCTTCGCGAGCTCGCGCTGGAGCGAGGCGAGGGCCCGGTGCTGGAGCGACTTGATCGCCCCTTCGGTCTTTCCGAGGATCGTGGCCACGTCGGCGTTCGGAAAGTTGAAGACGAACTTCAGGGTCAGCACCTGTTGCTGGTCGGTCGAAAGCCCCTCGATCATCTCGAGCATGCTCTGCCGCCCAATGGAATGAAGCGCCTCCTCCTCGGCTGAGCGCTCCTCCGAGCCTGGCGGCTCGGGCGGCTCCTCCTCGGGCTGCCAGCGCCGGTGCGCGCGAAAGTGGTCCATGGCGAGGTTGTGCGCGATCCGAAAGAGCCAGGCCGAAATGGGCACCTTGCGCCACTCGAAGCGCTCAATCGACTCGAGCATCTTCACGAAGGTCTGGTTCGTCAGGTCTTCGGCGTCGTGGCGGTTGCCGACACTCATCTGCAGATAGCTGTAGATGCGGTCGAAGTGCATGAGATACAGCTCTTCGAGCGCCTCGCGGTCCCCTTTCTGGGCCCTCTCGACGAGACGGCGGACCTCCGCCGCACTGGTCGCTTCATCGCCCACGAGTAGGGATTTACCCTACGCGGTAGTCCCGAAGCCGATGCGCATCTCCCGCGACGTGCGGCGCACGTAGACGACCTTTCGGAGGGCGATAACGTAGGTCTCGTCCTCGGTCTCGAGGTCGAAGACGAGCTCGTCGCCGGCAAGGGCGGCATGGAAGCCGTCGGCTGTCTCCGCGCTCACGTTCCCGCCGATGATCTGGCCTCCTTCGAATGCGATGTCGAGGCGGACGTGGCCGTCCGCCGGTGTCTTAGGCACCGATCACCTCCACGAGGACGCCGTGGTTGGAATCCGGATGGACGAACGAGACTTCGTGGCCTCCGAGGCCTGGGCGAGGCTCCTGGTCGATCACCTCGGCTCCTGCAGAGACGAGCGACCGCAGGGCCGCGGCGACGTCGGCCACCTCGAAAGCGACGTGGTGCATGCCAGGTCCACGCTTGGCGAGAAAGCGTCCTACGGGTGTGTCCTCGCCGAGCGCCGAGACCAGTTCTATGCGTCCGTCGCCGATTCGGAGGTAGGCGGCCTCCACACCCTGGTCCTCCATGCGCCCGCGCAACTCGATCCTCGCGCCGAAGAGCCGCTGGTACGTGCCGACGGCTGCGTCGAGGTCCTCGACCGCGAACGCGACATGATGAACCGAGCGGACCTCCACGCTCCGATCCTATCGGCGAGAACGGACCCTAGTGGTCCGGGAGCTGGACGACCTTGCCGACGATCGCGGAGGCGTCGGACTCCGGCTCGACGCCGACGAGCAGCTCCTCGAGCTCGGGCCGCATGAGCGTTTCCTTCTCGATGAGAACGAGGGAGAGCATGTCCAGGGTCTTCCGGTGCTTCGACAGGAGACGCAGCGCCTCGCCGAAGGCATGGTCGCAGAGACGGGCCTGCTCCTCGTCTCGCAGGCGCTTCGTATGCTCGGAGAGCGCGTAGTTGTCAGCCCGCACCGTCCGCGAGGAAACTTCGTCGCCCATGCCGTACTCGAAGACCATCGACCGGGCCAGCTCGGTCACGCGCTCGAGATCGTTCGCGGCGCCGTTCGTGACTGCGCCGAAGACGATCTGCTCGGCCGCCCGCCCGGCGAGTAGAACCTTCATCAGGTCGAGGAGCTCGTCTTTCGTGTGGAGGTAGCGGTCCTCCTGGGGCGTATTGAGGGTGTAGCCGAGAGCGTGGCCGCGGGAGACGATCGTGACTTTCTGCACGGGCTGAGGGCTGCCGACGAGGTGGGACATGAGCGCGTGGCCACTCTCGTGGTAGGCCAGGATCCGCTTCTCCTTCTCGGTGACGACCCGGCGCTGCTGAAGGCCCGCGATGACGCGCTCCATCGCACCCTCGAAATCGGCCTGCCGGATGTCCTGCTGCTGGGAGCGCCCCGCGAAGATCGCCGCCTCGTTGCAGATGTTGGCGAGGTCGGCGCCCGTCAGCCCGGCGGTCTGCCGGGCAATGGACTCCAGGTCGACGTCCGCTGCAAGGGGCTTGCCGCGGGTGTGGACGAGGAGGATGGCCACTCGCCCGGAAAGATCGGGCGGGGCCACGAGAATCTGGCGGTCGAAGCGACCGGGGCGGAGCAGAGCGGGGTCGAGGTCCTCGAGCCGGTTCGACGCGCCGATGATGACGACCCGATCAGGGCCGCGGAAGCCGTCGAGCTCCACGAGCAGCTGGTTCAAGGTCTGGTCCTGCTCGCGGTTGAAGCCGCTGCCTGTCCGCCGGGTGCCGACGGCGTCCAACTCGTCGATGAAGACGATCGCCGGCTCGTTCTTGCGCGCTTTCTCGAACAGCTTGCGGATGCGGGCCGCGCCCAGACCCGCGAACATCTCCACGAAGGCTGACGCGCTCTGGGAATAGAAGTTGGCGCCGGACGCGTGCGCGACGGCCTTGGCGAGCAAAGTTTTTCCGGTGCCGGGGGGTCCGTAGATGAGGATGCCCTTGGGCACGCGGGCGCCGAGTCGCCCGAAGCGGCGCGGATGCTGGAGGAAATCAACAACCTCCTGGAGCTCCGCGGCGGCCTCGTCGACGCCGGCGATGTCGTCCCAATCCACCGAAGATTTCGAATCGGGATCGATCTCCGCCGGCTTCACGCGCGGCATGAAGGCCAGCGTGCGCCAGAGGAGGTAGATGATCAGCCCGAAGAAGACCAAGGGCAGCCACGTGAGCGCAGCCCCCGGCAACGACCCGAGGATGTCGACGATCCTGTCCACCCCGGCTCTCATCGGCCGGGAGAGGATCGACCTAAAGCACCGGCTCCAGCCGCAGGTTGGGCCTGAACCAGCGGCCGACCTTCGCGGACGGCAGGCCGTCCGTCAGGACGATGTCCGCGGTGAAGTCGTTCTCGCCGCGGATCAGCGCCGAGCCGACCCCGTAGGAGTCGACGGGAACACCTCGGGCCTCGAACTCGCTGATGCGCTCGGCGTCGAACCCTCCGGAAACGACGATCTTGACCCGCTCGAAGCCCGCTTCGTCGAGCGCGTTGCGCACCTTGCGCACGAGCCGCTCGTTCACGCCGCGGGGGTCGAAGTCGCCCATGTCGCCCCAGAGGGAGCGGTCGACGAGCGTCCGCGAGGTGTCCAGTCGCACCCCCCAGAGGCGGTCGCCAAGCGCGCGGGCGACCTCGAGGGAGGTCTTGACCGAATCGTTCTCGAAGTCGACCAGGACGACGATGTTCACGTCTGGCTCGTTTCCCTCGGCCCAGTCGGCGAACTTTGTCGCCGCCAAGACCGTATTCGCGCCGTAGGCCGCGATCAGGGCGTGCGGGACGGTGCCGACACCGCGGCCGCCCCACCAGGAAGCCTGCGCCTCGGTGGAGACCCCGATCGCGCCGGCGACGTGGGCTGCATAGCCGTCCCCCGTCTGGACGCGGTGGTGGTCGTGGCGCGCGGGGAAGAAGAGGATCGGCTTCCCGTTCGCGGCCTCGACGACCCGGCGGACGTTCGTCGAGACGAGTGTGCGACGGGCAAGGACACCGAGGTAAACCGTCTCGAGGTGGGCGAAGTGCGTGTAATCGCCCTCGATCGTCATCACGCTCTCGTACGGGGAGATCTCGTCGCCGTCGTAGAGGGCGTGGACCGTGAGGGCGTCCCAGTCATGCGAGCAGAGCTTCAGGACGGCGATCGCCTCGTCCATGCCTCCGACCACCGCCTGCTTCTTCTGGAAGACCTGCATGACGACGCGGGGGTGCCGTCCGTCGGCGCGCAGCGTCTCGCGCGCGAAGTTGAAGTAGACGTCGGTGTAGTAGCCCTCCCGCATCTTCTCGACCGGGAGGTCAAAGATCTCAGGTGGGAGGCGCCGCTTCCGCTGCTCGGTCTGTATCGCCATTTGCAGGCAATTCTAGGCGTAAGCACTCGCGAAGAGCTGCCTCCGCTACCTCCAGCTGCTCGGGGCTCGGCTCGGCCGTGACGAAGCGGTGCTGCAGCTCGTGGCCGGGCTTGGCGAGCGCGCGGGCCAGCGGGTGGCGGTCGTTACGCACCATCCACGAGAAGATCTCGAGCGAAACTGCAATCGCCCCCACTCCCGCCGCGGCCCGTGCGAGGGGCCGGACCTGCACAGGAGCGCGGGAGGCGAGGAGGCTGCCGGCGGCGCTCGTCATGAGCAGCGGCCCGAGGACGTGCGAGCCGCAGCGCTCGTGCTCCTTGGCCCGATCCTCCCCGTGCTCGTACGTACCGATGGCGATGTGCTCGGCGCCGTGGTACTCGGCGAGATTCGAGCCTCGCAGGGCCATGGCCGCCGGTCCGACGGCGAGGAAGGCCGCGACGGCCTCCTGGGTCAGCGGGGACAGTCGACTCGCGCGCACGAGGCGCAGACCCAGAGCGCTCCCAGCCATGGCACCGGCTACACCGGGACGCTGAAACGGCAGCTCGGCGGAAGGCAGGCGGCGCCGAATCTCCGGGAGAAGAGCGAAGACCTCGGCCAGCCGCGCCGGTCCGCGCAGGAGGGGGTTGCGGACGTCCACCGCCCGGAGCGGCTTCTGGCCCGACGCGAGCTCGAGCGTTCCATCCTTCCCTCGCACAGCGCAGGCCCAGAACCGCGGCCCATGGACAAGCACGCCGTTGCCGAGCGCCATTCCACCGAGCCGCACTCGCTCTTCGCTCATGCTTCGAGTGTACGCACAAGGTGACAGAGGAAGCGGGTTCCAAGCTGCAGGTCCTCGACCGCGACCCGCTCGTCGGCCGAGTGGATGAGGCGAGCGGCCAGCTCCGAGTCCATGGTTCGCATGGGGAAGAACCCGTAGGAGACGGTTCCGAAGGCTTCGCGCATGAAATGGCTGTCCGTGAAGCCTGGCACCACTACCGGGGTGAGGATCGCGCCCGTGTCCTCCCCTTCGATGAACGACCCGATCGCAGCCCAAAGCGGGGTGTCGAGGGGCGAGGAGGTGCCGCCTACACCCTCGATCCATTCGAGGTCGTAGTCACCCTCGCCGAGACATTCGCGGATCTCGCGCTCGGCCTCCTCCTGAGTCTGCCCCGGCAGGAGGCGGCAGTCGCAGTCGACCTCGCAGAGCGCAGGAATGACGTTCAGCTGCTTCGAAGCCTGGATGATCGTCGGCGAGACGACGAAGGAGAGCATCGGCTCGACCATGGCGCGCACGGCGGGCTCGAGGGACGCGAGCCGCTCGGGCAACTCGGCCGGGTCGGGGACGCTGCCGAGAGCGGTGAAGAACGCAGTCGTCTCCGGGAGAAGCCGGGGGGTGGGCCGAATGTGGCCGAGGCGCTCGATGAGGGGAGCGGCCTTGACGAGCGCGTTGTCGGCGATGCCCGGCATCGAGGCATGCCCGCTCCGTCCGTGCACCCGGAGGACAAACGGCGAGCTCATCTTCTCAGCCGTCGCGCAGAGGTAGATCGTCTTGCCGTCGACGGCCACGCGATCGCCGCCGCCCTCGTTCACGCAGTAGTCGGCCCGAACCGCGTCCGGGTGCTCGCGACATAGCCAGGAGAGGCCGAAGTCCTCGCCGACCTCCTCGTCCGCGCAAGCGGCGAAGAGCACGTCGCCGGCAGGCTCGAAGCCCTCCCGCGCCAGCGTCGCCATCGCGACCGCGCTCGCCGCCACCTGACTCTTCATGTCGAGAGCTCCCCGTCCCCAGACGTGGTCGTCGCGAAGGTCCCCGGACCAGGGATCGACCGACCACTCACTGGGATCGGCCAGAACGGTGTCCGTGTGGGAGAGGAGCATCAGCGTCGGCCCGTCTCCCCGCCCCGGCAGTCGCGCGACCAGGTTGGCGCGCTCGGGCACCTTCGCGTAGAGCTCGCATGCGACACCTGCCTCCTCCAGAAAGCCCTGCAGAAGCTCTGCCGCTCGCGTCTCGTTCCCCGGCGGGTTGACGGTGTCGAGCCGGATCAGCTCCCTGAGGACGTCGACGGCCTCGTCCCGAAGGGATGCCTGCACCATTCTCGGAGCATACTTTCGGCGATGAGCGATCTCTTCGCTGACGCGGCGCGCGAGCGGTTACCGGGAGTGGCCCCTCTGGCCCTGCGCCTGCGGCCCGAGCGGCTCGAGGATTTCATCGGGCAAAGACAGGTCGTGGGCGCAGGCTCGGCGCTTGCCCGCGCCATCGCCGAGGACCGCATCGCGTCCTCGGTCTTCTACGGCCCGCCGGGAAGCGGCAAGACGACTCTGGCGCGCATCGTGGCCGCGACGACCGGCTCGGCCTTCGAGGAGCTCTCCGCGGTCTCTGCCTCGGTCGCCGACGTCCGGGCGGTGATCGCTCGGGCGACCGAGCGCCTGGGCACCGGCGGGCAGCGGACGATCCTCTTCCTCGACGAGATCCACCGCTTCAACAAGGCGCAGCAGGACGCGCTCCTCCCCGCAGTGGAGACCGGCCTCCTCGTCCTCATCGGAGCGACGACGGAGAACCCCTACTTCGAAGTCAACTCCGCGCTCCTCTCCCGGACGCAGATCTACGAACTGGAGCCCCTCTCGGTGGAGGATCTCGCGGTCGTCGTTCGCCGGGGCGCGTCGGAGCTCCAGGCGGAGGTGCCCGACGAGCTGACCGCGCTGATCGCACGGAAAGCCGGCGGCGATGCCCGCGCCGCCTTGAACACGCTCGAGCTTGCCTGGCAAACCGCGCAGGCCGAGGGAACCGCGCTCGAAGAGAGGCATGTCGAGGACGCGGCGCGCCGGCGCCCGGTGGTCTACGACAAGGGGGGCGACGCGCACTACGACTTCATCTCCGCGTTCATCAAGGCGATCCGAGGTTCTGATCCCGACGCGGCGCTCTACTACCTCGCGGCCATGCTCGAAGGAGGGGAAGACGCCCGCTACATCGCGCGGCGGCTGATCGTGCACGCCTCCGAGGACATCGGTATGGCCGACTCCCAAGCGTTGGTCGTCGCCGTGGCCGCGGCGCACGCGGTCGAGCACGTCGGGCTCCCCGAGGCCCGGCTCAACCTCGCACATGCGACGATCTACCTTGCCCGGGCGCCGAAGTCGAACTCGGTCATCACCGCCATCGGAGCCGCGAGCCGCGACGTCAGCGAGCACGGGGCGTTGCGGCCACCGAAGCCGCTTCGCGACGCCCACTACCGTGGCGCGAAGAAGCTCGGCCACGGTGAGGGCTACATCTACCCCCCGAACGACCCGTCCGGCTACGACGTCGACAATCTCCCGGACGAGCTCGAGGGCACCACGTACTACGAGCCGTCCGGTAGCGGCGAGGACACGGCCTAGTGCGCCTCCACACCCATGAATGGGGCGACCCGGACGCCCCTTCCGTCGTCTGCTTGCACGGCGTCTCAGGGCATGGCGGCCGCTTCCGAAAGCTTGCGGAGGAGCGGCTCGTGGACCGGTTCCACGTGGTCGCGCTCGACCTCAGAGGACACGGCCGTTCGACATGGGACGAGCCTTGGGATCTCGGCACGCACGTTGCGGACGTGCTCGAAACCGTCGCGGTCCCCGCGACGTGGATCGGACACAGCTTCGGCGGACGCGTCGTCATGGAGATCACGGCGAAACGGCCCGAGCTGGTGCAACGCGCCGTGCTGCTCGACCCGGCTATCTTCGCCCCGCCCCAGATCGCGCGCGAGCTCGCCGAGGAGGAGTTGGTGGAGCGCTCGTTCGGCTCTGTCGAGGAGGCGATCGCTGCTCGCGAGGATTCCGGAGGATTGGTCTCGACGCCGCGGGCGATGCTCGAGGAGGAGATGAGCGTCCACCTCGCCGCCGGCGGGGACGGGCGCTTCCGCTACCGCTACTCGCAGCCCTCAGTGGCCGCCGACTACCTCGAGATCGGGACGCCTCCGCCCCCTTACGAGGCGCTCCGTGTGCCGACCTTGCTCGTGGTGGGCGCGCACTCCAAGATCGTCAGCGCGGGCGAGTCCGAGCTCTACCGCGCCGCGCTCGGAGACCTGCTCAAAGTCGTCGTCGTACCCGGTGGCCACATCGTCCTCTGGGACGCCTTCGACGAGACCGCCGACGCGATCGAAACCTTTCTCGCAGGTTAGGAGGACGCCTGCATGAACATCCAGCGGTGTCCTTCGACGTCAGCCGCGGTGTAGAGCAGTCCAAAGGGCTCGTCCCTCGGTTCACCCAGAATCGTTGCGCCCGCCGCCCGGGCCCGGTCGCAATGCGCATCGACATTCGCGACATACACCAGCACCCCGTCGACGACGTGCGGCGCCTGGAGCCATTTGCGTGCCTGTTCGCACCCTTCCGCGTGCCGGGCGGGGCTCCGAAACTCCGGCCCGGGCCAGCCCAGCATGACGACCGCTCCATCGAGCTCGAGCTCGGCGTGCGACACGGTTCCGTCCGGATCCGTGTATCGCTCCCCGCGCTCGCGAAATCCGAACGCCTCGCTCAACCAGTCGGCTGCGGCACCGACGTTCTCGTACGAGATCATGGGCACGGCGCGCTGCGGCACACGCTTACTCTCCCACGCGGCTAGAGGATTCGCTCGCCGAAGACGCTTGCGGCCAGGTCCACCGCCAGGAGACCGGTCGCGTTTTCCCGGTCGAGGATGGGATTCACTTCGACGACCTCGAAGGAGGCGAACCCGCCCCACTCCGCGACGAGCTCCATCGCGAGATGGGCCTCCCGGTAGGAAAGGCCGCCGCGCACCGGCGTCCCCACTCCCGGTGCCGCCTCGGGATCGACCACGTCCATGTCGAGAGACACATGGAAGAAGGGGGCGCCGGAAACTCGCTCGAGCGCTTCGCGCACGACGGGCTCGACGCCACGGCGGTCGAGGTCGGTCATCGTGTAGACGGCGATGCCCAGCTCGTTCACGAGCTCCCGCTCGCCGCTGTCCAGGGAGCGGATCCCCACGAGCGCGACGTGCCTGGGATCGAGCGCCGGGAGCGGCCACGCCTCGCTGGCGAATGTGTCCGAGGCCAGGCCAAGAGCCGCGGCGAGCGGCATCCCGTGGACGTTTCCGCTCGGGGAGGTCTCCGGAGTGTTGAGGTCGCCGTGCGCGTCGAGCCACAGGACTCCACCGGCCCCGTGGAGCGATGCCAGGCCGCCAAGCGTGCCGATCGCAACGGAGTGGTCGCCGCCCATTACTACGGGCACGAGACCTTCGCGGGAGGCGTGCGCGACGCGACGCGCGATGCGCTCGCAGGCCTCCTTGATCTCGCTGAGGAAGCGGGCCTTCGGGTTGCCCTGTTCCGCCGCCTCCGCGACGGCGACCTCGACGTTGCCCCAGTCGGAGATGGTGAGCCCGAGAGCCGCGAGCCGGTCATCGATCCCGGCGTAGCGAATCGCGGACGGGCCCATGTCGACGCCGCGCCGCCCGGCACCGAGATCGAGCGCCGCGCCGATGATGGCCAGCCTCCGGTCGGTCATCCGGCGTGAGGCTAGACTGTCCGCGCGCGGCGAGGTAGCTCAGTTGGTAGAGCACACGGCTGAAAACCGTGGTGTCGCCGGTTCGATTCCGGCCCTCGCCATGCTCTCATGGAGAAGCAAGTAACTACGGTTTCACTTTCATCGGGAGAGGGTTGGCCCTCTCTCCGATGAAAGGTCGCCGGTTCGATTCCGGCCCTCGCCATGCTCTCATGGAGAAGTAGTAGCTACGATTCCGGCCCTCGCCACTTTGCGGCTGCTCGTAATCCTCACGCCCGGCGCCTCCTCAAACGCGATCGTCGGACGCCATGGAGACGGCTGGAAAGTGCGCGTCACAGCGGCGCCGGAGCGCGGGCGGGCGAACGCCGCGCTGGTCGCTCTTCTCGCCGAGACGCTCGGCGTCCCGCCCGCTGCGATTCGAGTGGCGGCCGGTCAAACCTACCGCCGGAAGATCGTCGAGATCGACGGCCTCGAGGAGGAGGAAGCCGGGCGGCGGCTCCAAGCCGCAGCCCGCTAACCGCCGAGACCCAGCTCAGATTGTCCTGCAGGCGCAAGTTCCACCAGGAAACTTGCGCAGCCAAAAAACGACGTCCGGGCCGGTGCTACCGCGCCGCGGACGTCGCTTGGCGAGCATCCTAAACCGGCGCCGGGCGGCTGGCAAGAAGCGCGATCCCTTCGCCCGCGGTCAGCTCTTCGAAGTCGCCGAAGCCGAGCGAAGCGAGGTGCCTGCGCAGAGTCTCGGGCGGGACGTAGATCGGCGTTTGCGGGCCGAACGAGGAGGCGGCGGCGACGCGGCCGCCCGGCGCGGTCACACGTGCGAGCTCTCCGAAGAAGGGGATCATGTTGAGCAGCACGACAAGGTCGAAGGCTTCGTCCTCAAATTGAAGCCGAGAGGCGTCCGCCACCTCGAAACGCACACGGCCGGAGAGCTCGGCAGGCAGCACCTTCCGCGCTTCTTCGATCATCGCCGGGGAGAGGTCCACGCCCACGACCTCCGCCTGCGGGAAGCGCTCGGCGACGACGCGGGCGGCCTTTCCCGTCCCAGTGCCGAGGTCGAGCACGCGATGTGGCGGGGATGGGAGGCGCTCGAGCGCCGCCTCGAGCGGGAGTAAGGCCTCCGGCCCGAGGCGGGCCTCCCAACCGGCGGCCAGTCGGTCGAACTGCCGGCGCAAAGGACTGCGGAAGAGTCCCCAGACACGCGGGCGGGCGACGACCGCGCGCGTCGTCAAACGGGCGAACCGACGTCCGGCCACCAAGACGAGCTCGCTCACGGGAGCGACAGCCGTACCTCCTGCCCCACCCGAAGGGAGAACATCCGCGCGGCGTTCCCCTGGTTGATCGCCAGAGCGATGTTCCGGTAGGAATCCTCGTAGAGGACGATGTCCCCGGTGCGGACCTCGGCGAAGGTCCGCGCAGCGACGGCGAAATAGCGTTCGAAGCGCACCTCCACCTCGACCTTCGTCCCCGGGACGATTCCCACCTTCTCGAGATCCTTGCTGGTCAGGTTGAGCTGGATGTTGCCGAAGCGGTCGATGTAGAGCGCGCTCGCGCGGATCCTCGCGGTCCCGATCTGCGCGACGGGCAACTCGAGGCGCGCAAGCCCCGCAGGATCGAGAGCGGGGCCGAACTCGCGCAGCTCGACACCGGTCGCCAGGTGAGCCCCGGCTGGCGAGAAGACGTCGCGGCCGTGAAAGGTCCGCGAGACGGGAGTGAGCATGTAGTCCTCGTTCGCGATCTCGACCGCCTCTTCGATTCCGCCCAAGCTGTCGGCAGCGACGAGCAGGAGTCCGTTGTCGGGCCCGACATACAGGCGCCCGTCGCCGCCTCGCAGGGCGAGCGGCTTCCGCGCTCCGCCGACACCAGGATCTACGACGGCCACGTGGACGCCGGCAGGCATGTAGGGGAGCGTGTTGGCGAGGACGAGAGCTCCCTGCAGGACGTGCTGCGGAGGGATGCCGTGGGTGATGTCGATCACCTCGACGTCCGGCGCGATGCCCTTGATGACGCCCCGGCACGTGCCGACGAAGTCGTCCTCGAGTCCGAAGTCGGTCAGGAGGGTGAGGAACCGGCTCGCGATGCGGCGAGCTTAACCGCTCGGACGAGGCCCTCCAGGTCGTGGGTCTCCGCCTCCCCGGCGATCTCGAGCCCCTGTAGCTTCGCCTCGGCGCTCGTCACGGGCCCGATGGACACGCAGGGGATGCGGGCGCCGGTGTCCGCGAGGGCCTTCGCGGCCGAGGCAGAGGCGATGACGACGAGGTCGCCGTCGGGAACCGCGTCCGGGCTGAGCCCCACCGTTCTGTAGAGGGGGACGAAGTCGGCGGCGAGCTCCCGAACGAGCAGGCCCCGCGCATCCTCGGCGCCGGCGAAGAGGACGCGACCCGCGGGGCGCGGCAGCTCCTCCACGAGACCCTCCTGCGTGGAACGACGTGCGACGAGGTCGGGCTCGACCCCGTGAGCGCGCAGGGCGTCGGCCGTGCCGGGCCCGACGACCGCCACCCGGGGGAGCGGGCCTTCCTCGAGCCGGCGCAAGAGCTGCTCCACGCCGTGCCTGCTCGTGAGGACGAGCCAGTCGTAGTCGCCGGCGCTCACAGGCGGCCCGTCGAGCGGCTCGACACGGATCAGGGGGCACTCGACCACGTCGAAACCCGCGGCGCGAAGCTTCTCGCCGAGCCGAGGGTCAGTGCCGGTGACGACGACTCTCACGGAACCGCAGCGAGGAGCTCGTTCGCAAGCGCCACGGGATCGTCCCCGCGGCGGCGCTCGACCCAGCTCCCATCTTCTGCGGCGATAAGAGCGGTGAGCGCCTCCCCGTCGTGGTGCGCGGCGACGGGCGCCAGGCATCCGGCGCCGATGTGGGCGACGCAAGCCCGTTCGGCCGAGACTCGGCGCCGAGTCTCCGAGTGGTCGGCGAAGGCGACCAGCTCCTCCTCTCCTTGCCTGACCTGGAGCGCAACGGCCCCTTGCCCTGCCTCCGGAACGAGCTTGTCCACGTCGAAGCGGTGGCCGATCTCGTTCGCCAGGCCCAGCCGGTCCAGGCCGGCGGCCGCCAGCACGACCGCGTCCAGTCCGCGCTCGCCTCGCTTGCGCAGGCGAGTGTCGACGTTTCCACGCAAGGGCTCGATGGACAGGTCGGGCTCCAGGGCGAGGAGTTGCGCCCTTCTGCGCGCGGACGCCGTTCCGATCCGCATTCGGGGGCGGAGCTCGTCGGCCCCGCAAAGTGCATCGCGGGCATCCTCCCGTGCGAGGAAGGCGCCGATCGCGAGACCATCGGTTGCGGTCGAGGTCATGTCCTTCGCGGAGTGGATTGCAACATCGACGCGGCCCTCCAGCAAGGCCTCCTCGATCTCCTTGACAAAGACGCCGCGCGCGCCGATCTCGCCGAACGGCTTCGAGCGGTCGCGGTCGCCGGTCGTGGTGATCGGGACGAGGGCGACGTCCAGCCCCCGGTTCGCTTGCCGCAGGGCTTCCGCGGCGAGCTCGGCCTGAGTGAGGGCGAGCCTACTTCCGCGGCTTCCGAGCCGAACGAGCACCTCGCCCTCCTGGCCGGCGCGAGTCTTCGTCCTCGAGCGCGAAGAGGTGGCGGATCGCGTCTGCGTAGAGAACGCCGTCGGCCGCGGCGGCCGCCTCCTTCATCCGCACCGTCGGCGGGTGGAGCAGCTTGTTGACGATCTGGGCCGTCAGCGACTCTACAGCCCGCCGCTGACTCGGGGACAGCGACCCCAGCCGCCCCTCAGCACGGGCAAGCTCGTCTTCGCGGATGGATTCGGCCAGAGCGCGGAGCGACGCGATCGCTGGCACCACGTCGAGGGAGAGCTGCCAGTCGCGGAACCGCTCTGCTTCGTCGGCGACGATCGCCTCTGCGCGGACGGCCTCCTCCCGTCTCCCGGCCACGCTTTCCTCCACGACTCGTTCGAGGTCGTCGACGTCGTACAGGTAACACCCTTCGATCTCGTTCACGGCCGGGTCGATATCGCGCGGCACTGCGATGTCCACGAAGAAGATGGGCCGTCCCTTGCGCGTCCGCATCGCCCGCGCCACCTGCTCGGCGGAGAGGACGTAACCGCGGGCGCTGGTGGAGGCCACGACGACGTCTGCCTTCTCGAGCTCCGCCTCGACGGCGTCCAGGCCCGCCGCGCGCCCCCCGAAACGGCGGGCGAGTCGCTCGGCCCGCTCGACGGAACGATTCGCGACGAAGACGCTGTCCACTCCGCGCGAGATGAGGTTGACGGTGGCCAGGTCGCTCATCTTCCCCGCGCCCAGGACGAGGATCCGCCGCCCTTCGAGAGTCCCGAAGACCCGCTCGGCCAGCTCCGCAGCAGCGGAAGAAATGGACGCCGGGTTCTCGCCGATGGCGGTCTCTGTGCGTACCCGCCGGCCGACCCGAAGCGCCTGGCGGAGGAGTCGATGCAGGACGGGCCCTGCGGTGTCGGCCTCGCGCGCGGCCTCATAGGCTCCGCGCACCTGCCCGAGGATCTGCGCCTCCCCGGGAATCAGCGAATCGAGGCCGGCGGCTACGCGGAAGACATGCAGAGCCGCGGCCTCGTCCGTGAGCGTGTAGAGCGCGGGGGCGATTTCGCTCTCCGCGAGGCCCGCCAGAGCGGTCAGCTCTGCGAACGCACGCGCCTGCGCCGCCTCCTCGTCGGCGTGCGCGAGATAGAGCTCCGTGCGGTTGCACGTGGACAGGACGACGGCCTCGGCGTCGGCGCCCGCCAGCCGCTCCACCAGCCCTTGGTTCTCGCTCGCGCTCACGAAGAGCTGCTCGCGCAGCTCGACGGGCGCGCGGTGGTGGGACGTGCCGACGAGGACGAGGCGCATCAGTGGCTCGGCTGGCGGCATCGCCGGGAATCTGGCGCGCGAAAGGCGAACCAGGCTAGGAGGCAGGGAGCGCTCGTACTTGAAAAGTACGGGCGCGACCGAGGACGGCGCATGGTGAAGCTTTGCAGCCGCCAGAAATCGGTGGATGTCGCCGGTCGAGTCACTCTAAAAGTGGGAGACCGGGACGAGGGCTGCCACGACGAACACGATGCCGGCCAGCGCGAGGTAAGCGGTTCGCCGACCGCGCCACCCCGCCTCGTAGCGTAAGAACAGGAAGACGACGTAGGCGACCCAAACCGCGAGCGCGGCGGCCATCAGCGCGTCGAAGCTGCCGCCTTCGAGTGCGAGACGGCCGACGCCGACAGCGAGCCCGAGGGTGAGCACCGGCACGGCGACAGCGACTGTGCGTGCGGTCAAGCGGTCGAGCGCCTCCTGTGAGGGAGCGCGCTGCCGGAGCACGCCCGGCGCGCGGCGCTTCAGCCGCCGTTCCTGCCAGAGATAGATGCCGGCCAGGCCGGCGGCGAGCGTGAAGCCTGCGAACGCGGCGAGCACGAAGCCGACGTGGAAGGCGAGGAAGACGTCGCCGAGCTCGCTGCGACTGTGCGAGCCGGCGCCTCCGGCCGCCCATGCGACCACGAACAGCGCAACGGCGAGCGGCATGACGGCGAGACCGAGCAGCCGGAAGGGCGAGCGGCAGCCCCAGACGAGGTACGTCCCCACCACGAGCCAGACGAACAGGTTCAGCGAGCCGGCCCAGCTTCCCCAGGGGAAGCCTTCGGCACGAGCGGCCTGGGCCGCGAGGAGCCCGGTCTGCGCGAGCCAGCCGAGCCGGACGCCCCAGATCGCGAAGCGAGCGAGCCTGCCGGGCCGAAGGGAATCCCCGAGGTAGGCGACGGCCGCCTCGGCGTAGCCGGCCAGAGCCGGCCAGAACAGGATGGCCGCGACCTCCACTACGCCGCCTGCTTCCGCTCGTCCTCGCGCCGGCGCGCGAGCTCGGCGAGCTCCGCGACCTCGCGCTCGAGACGCCCGAGCTTGAACGCGTACAGAACGACGTAGAGCAGAACAACGGCCAGCACGACGAGGTACGCCGCGGTGACGTATTTCTCGGCGGTGCTCATTGAAGGGCTTCCCGCAACTCGCGCAGGCGCACGTCCAGCCGCTTCCCGGTCAGCTCGTTGACATAGAGCGAGCCCGCGAGCGCGAGCATGCCACCGAGGCAGACGAGGAAGGTCAGGAGCTGGCTCCCCGTCAGCCTGTTCTGGACGTCGTGGGTGAAGACGACAGGGTGGACGAGGTCCTCGGCGAGCCGGATGGCGAGGAAGCTGATCGGGATCAGGGCCACGCCGAACAGCGCGTAGACGGCCGACATGTTCGCACGCCGCGGTCCAGGCTCCACTGAGTAGCGCAGCATGAAGTACGCGGCGTAGAAGAGGAAGAGGACCAGGAAGAGCACGAGCTGTCGCGAGCCCCAGACCCACCAGTGGCCCCAGGAGGTGCGCGCCCAGATCGAACCGGTCACCAGGGTCAGGATCCCGAAGATCACTCCCATATGCACGGCCGTGTAGCTCTCCAGGTCATAGCGGCGCTCGCGCGTCCAGAGTAGGCGCAAGGCCTTCCACGCGGCCCAGCCGAAGCAGGCGTACGCGGTCAAGGCGATCGGGACGTGGAAGTAGAAGATCCGCTGCCGGAAGCCCTCGACCGGCGCGTTCGGCACCCAGTAGAAGGCAAGGGAGGTTCCCGCGAGCAGTAGACAGCCTGCGGTCGCAGCTAGAACGACGTGCTGGTTATTCCGTAACGACGTACTCAAAGCTCGCCCAGGACAGGATCGCAAAAACGGCGTCGTACAGACCCAGGAACGCGAGGTAGCGCCCTGGGTCATCCGTTGCCGACGCCCCCACCCCGCCGACGACGATGGGGATCACGAGCGGAAGAAAGAGGACGGGTAGCAGAAGCTCTCTGGCGCGGCCGGCGGCGGCCATCGCCGCGAGGAGGGTGCCGACTGCGGCGAGCCCGAGGTCTGCCAGGGCGACGGCCGCAACGAGCTCCCACCCGACCGGCTGGAAGAAGAGCGCGTACGCGGGGAGCGCTACCACCTCGGCCGCAACGAGGAAGGCCACGACCCCGATCACCTTCCCGAGCCAGATCGCGCTCCGGTCGCATGGAGCCAGCACGAGGCCGTCGAGAACGCGCTCCTCACGTTCGGCGACGAAGGCGCGGACGAGCCCCAGGAGCGCCGTGAAGAGCAGAGCAACCCAGAGCAGCCCGGTCTCTGCGGTCGCCGACGCGTCGGAGGGAAGCGCAAAGTGGAAGACGACGAGTGTCGAGACGACGAAGAGGAGCATGGCTGGAACCGTGTCCCGCGAGCGAAGCTCGAGGAGGAGATCCTTCCGGGCCAGCGCGAAGACGTCGCCGAGATAGGTCATGCGAGCGAGAGCGCAGTCGTCGCGAGGGCCTCGACCCGCTGGGGCGCGTGAGTGGCGACCACGAACGTCCGGTCGCCCACCAGGCTGCCGAGCTCGTCGTCGAGCAGGCGCGCGCCGGCGTGGTCCAGCCCGGAATAGGGCTCGTCGAGGAGGAGGAGCCGCGGCTCGTGAAGAAGGGCGCGGCACAGTGCCAGCCGCTGGGCCGTTCCGCGGGAGAGCGACCCGACCCGCTCGCGCCTCGCCTCCCAGAGCCCGAAGCGCTCAAGCAGCATCCCGATGCGCTCGCGCCGTTCCGGCACGCGGTACAGGCGTCCGTAGAGATCGAGATTCTCGAGCGCGGTCAGCTCGCGGTACACGAGTGGCTCGTGCGCCAGATAGCCGATCTCGCCCCGGTCTGCCTCGACCGCCAGCTCGCCGGCCGTCGGGGCGAGCAAGCCGGCGCAGAGCGAGAGGAGCGTGGACTTGCCGGACCCGTTCGGCCCGGTGACGAGGAGGAATCCTCCGCGGGGAACCTCGAAGTCGATGTCTCGGAGCACCCTTTTCATGCCGAAATCGCGTCCCAGCCCGCGTGCGGTGATCACAAGTGATCCGTCCTGTCGCGATGCCGGTGTCCTGACGCGCGAAAAGCGATACGCATCCGCGTTGAGTCACACAGGAGAGCCCGCGTCACTCTGGACGCGCACGCGTGTGGGCGACCGCGGACGCCGCTTGGCGACGCTTCGCAGCCGCTCAGGAGGCCGGTGTACGTGGTGGGGCAGGTCACAAGAGGACGTCTCCGAGCACGAAGACGAAAAAGGTGACGCTGATGACTCCGTTCATCGTGAAGAAGGCCATGTCCAGTCGGCGCCGGTCGCGCGGCGAGACGAGCGAGTGCTCGTAGAGAAGCAGGCCCGCCACCGCAGCCACCCCGATCCAGTACAGGGCGCCGACCGGCAGGCCCAGGCCCGCGGCCACGAGGCAGGCAACCGTTGCCGCGTGACACAGCCGTGCTCCGGCGAAGGCCGCGCCGAGGCCGAATCGCGCCGCGAGGGAGTGGAGTCCCTGGGCGCGGTCGATGTCCAGGTCGAAGAGCGCGTAGAAGAGGTCGAAGCCGGCCACCCAGAACGCGACGGCTCCCCCGAGCGCCCAGGCCTCCCAGGGAAGCTCGTTCGTGATCGCTGCCCACGCCCCAAGCGGGGCCAGCCCGTCGACCGCCCCGAGCCAGAAGTGCGAGATCCAGCTCCAGCGCTTGAGATAGGGGTAGACGACGAACGCCGCCACTGGAATGGGCCAGAGCCAGCGAACGATTGGCGCGAGCTGGTAGACGGCGGCAAGGAAGACCGCGAGCGAGGCGAGCGAGAAGAGGAGGACCTGCCAGGGCCGCAACAAGCCGCGGGGGAGTTCGCGCGTCGCCGTGCGTGGATTCCGGGCGTCGATGCCGGCGTCGATCAGGCGGTTGAGCGCCATGGCGAGGCTGCGCGCTCCGACCATCGCCACGGTGATCCAGAAGAGGTCGTAAGCCCTCGGAACGCCGTCCACGGCGAGAAAGGCGCCGATGTACGCAAAGGGAAGCGCGAAGACGGTGTGCTCGACCTTGACGAGGGAGGCGAAAAGCCGCGGGTAGCGGACGAGCGCCTCGGTCATGTCTGCGAGTGAGTCGTTGTCTGCTCTGCCAACAGATCGAGGGCGTGTGCCAGAGCGGGCCGCAGCACCCGGTAGCCGTCGCGGCAACCTCCCGTGGACCCCGGCAGGTTCACGACGAGGGTCGCGCCCACCGTTCCGGCCACGCCACGGGAAAGAAGCCCATGCGGCGTCCTCGCGATCGAGTCGGCGCGCAGAGCTTCCGCGATCCCAGGAGCGTTTCGGTCGACCACCTCCAGCGTCGCCTCCGGCGTCACGTCCCGAGGAGCGAGCCCGGTGCCGCCCGTGGTGAGAACGAGTCGCGCCTCACTGGCGAGCTCGTGGATCGCCGCCGCTATCGCGTCCCGGTCGTCGGGGACGGTCCGCTGCTCCACGTCATAGCCGTCGTCGCCCAGCAGCCCAGCGAGGAGATCGCCGCTGGCATCCTTCCTCTCGCCGCGAGCAACACCGTCGGAGACGGTGAGAACGGCCGCTCTCATCCCTTCGTCTTCTCGAGCAGGCGAACTTCCTCGACGATCATCCCGTCATCCACCGCCTTCGCCATGTCGTAAACGGTCAGCGCCGCGACGGCGGCGGCTGTGAGCGCCTCCATCTCGACACCGGTCTGCGCGGTGGTCTCCACCGTCGCCACGATCTCGACGCCCTCCCTGTCGACCCGCGGTGTGACGTCGACGTGCGACACAGGAAGGGGATGGCAGAGCGGGATCAGATCTGCCGTTCGCTTGGCGGCCATGATGCCCGCCACCTGTGCGGTCGCGAGCGCATCCCCTTTGGGAAGCTCGCGAAGAGCCTGAGCCGTCTCGGCGCGCATGCGAACGAAGGCGCGAGCGGAGGCGCGACGGCGCTCGTGGGGCTTGGCGCCTACGTCGACCATGTGCACTCCGCCCCCCTCGTCGACGTGGGTAAGCGGGCTGTTTCCAGGCATTTCAGACTGAGAGTCTAGTCCCGCTTCGGCTCGCCGCTACCTCGAGGTCGTCGAGCTGCGTCTCGATCCAGGCGGCGATGTCGTGCTCGCGAACCTGGCGCTTGATCGCCTCGAGCCTTGCACGCCGCTCGTCGAGCGGAAGCGTAAGGGCTTCGTGGAGCGCCTCGGCCTGGCCGGCCACGTCGAAAGGATTCACCGTGATCGCCCAGTGCCCCAGCTCCTCGTGGGCTCCAGTGTTCTCGGAGAGCACGAGCACCCCGTTGCGCTCGTTCACGAGGGGAGCCTCCTTCGCGACGAGATTCATTCCGTCGAAGATGGCATTCACCAGCAGGACGTCGAACTGCTTGTACGCCGCAATCGCCTGCGGGAAGTTGTCTCCAATCTGGAGATCGACCGGCAGCCACTCGTCCTGGCGAAAACGGTCGTTGACCGACCGCGCGGCCCGCTGGATCGCGCCGATGTACTCCGAGTACTCCGGGATGTCCTGGCGGGAGGGATCGAGGCAGACGAGCATCCCCACCCGGCCGTGCATCTCGGGGTGAGCCTCGAGATAGAGCTCGAAGGCGCGGAAGCCGCGCACGATGTTCTTCGACGGGTCGGTCCGGTCGACGCGGACAATGAGCTTCTCGGGCACGAGCGTCATCCGCCCGTCCAGTCGCGCCTCGCCGGTTTCCATGTCCACCTCGGCTCCCGCAAGCTCCTCGCAGCTCAAGAGGAAGTTTCGCGCCCAGCGTTCCGTGTGGAAGCTGACGACGTCGCTCGCGAGCAAGCCCTCGTGCACCGCGCGGCGCATCGGCTCCGGAAGGACACGCCAGTAGTCCGGCTGGGGCCACGGTACGTGGACGAAGTGGGCGATCGTCTCATCCGGGGCGCTATCGCGGATGAATCCCGGGGTCAGGTAGTAGTGATAGTCGTGGAGGAAGACCGCGGCCCCGGGCTGGCGCTCGAGTTCGGAGACGACCACCTCCGCGACGCGCCGGTTGACAGCCGTGTAGCCCTGTGTCCAGGCGTTGTGGATCCCTGCGTCGACGTCAGGTGCGTCCGCGAGCCCCCAGAGGTAGTGCTGGACGAACCACAGGACCGGGTTGGCAACCACGTTGTAATAGAGGTCGTACGCCTGGGGATCGTGGGCGACGAGCCTCAGCCGGTACGACGACCCGTCGGACGCGTTCTGCACGATCGCCTCGCCATGCGCTTCCTCCGCCACCTGATGATCCTCTGGGCTCATCGCGCTCGCGATCCACGTGACGTCGTGATGGCTGAGGAGCCCTCGGAGCGCGGTCACGAGCCCGCCGCCGCCCCGTCCGAGCACGCGCTCGCCCTTCTCGTCAGAGGCGAACGTGACCGGCCCGCGGTTGGAAACCACGATGAGCTTGCGCCTGCCGCGCATGCGCTGAGGGTACCCGCGGACCGAGTCTCTAGACGGTTCCGGAAACGACGAGCTCGTCGCCGGCGACGTCGTTGCCGATCAGGCGGTTGAAGAGTGCCAGCCAGTCCCGGAGGAGGCGCGGCGTGAGGAAATGGCGCCGCACGAATTCCTTCCCGCGGAGCGCCATCGCACGCGCTTCGTGCGGCTGCTCGAGGATCGTGTTCAGCGCGTCTGCGCACTCGGCGACGGACTCCACGAGGAAGCCCGTCTCGCCGTCCTGGATCTGGTCGACGATTCCGCCCGCGCGGCCGGCCACCATCGGCCGCGCCTTCCAGAGCCCTTCGGTGACAGTCAGTCCGAACCCTTCGCGGATCGACTTCTGGATCAAGGCCGCCGAGTGCACCTGGAAGGCGTTCACCTCGACCGAGCCCACGTTGTTCAGGTTGGAGAGGATGAAGATGTCGGAATCGCCGTCCGCGGCGGCGACGGTCTGGTTGTAGTAGTCCCAGCCTTCCGGGTCGTCATGCGCCATCGAGCCGACGAGCGCAAGCTGCACATTCCGGTGGTTTTCGCGCAAGCGTCTCCACGCCTCGATCACGCCCACCGGGTCCTTCCAGGGGTCGAACCGCGAGATCTGCGAGACGAGCGGCCGGTCCACGTCGATCCCGAACTGATCGACGATGTAGGCGGCGTCCTCGGGGGACAGGGCCATGTTCTTCGGCGCCAGCGGGTCGATGGCGGGCGGCCAGATGTAGGCCGGCGGCAGGCTGTCCGCCGAGGGCACGTATGCCTGCCGGTGGAAGACGGTGGCGTCGTAGGAGGCAAGCCAGGGGTGCAGGAAGTCCAGCACCTCCCGGTTCGGCGTGGAGAGATCGATGTGACAGCGCCAGATCCACCGCCGCCCGGCCTCGCGAGCGTGCTCGATCATCGCGGCGGGCTGGGCGTCGTGGACGAGGACGAAGTCGAACTCGTCCGTCAGGGCCTCCGCGTTGCCCTGGTTGTAGCGGCGGAAGACGGCCTTCTCCTCTTCTGAGAGGCCGCGCGGGTTCCCCTGCAGCGCGTTGTGGATCGCCTTGGTGACGTCGAAGAACTCGTCCTGGCCGAAGATGACGCGCCAATCGGTCTCGAGCCCGGCGTCGCGCATGAGTGGGACGAGTGTGTAGAGAATCTCCGCGACTCCGCCTCCGAAGGCGGTAGCCGAGAGATGGAGGACGCGCTTGCCGGCCAGGGGCTCAGCGAGCCCGCGGATCTGCTCCATTAGGCCGCGGCTGGCGATCGTCGTGTAGTCGCTGAGCGACTTGTTGCCGACGTTGACCTGCTGAAGCTGCACGGCGGCGCAGGATAGCTGTGGGGCAGGCTCGCCTAGGTGAGGTACTTCGTGAACCGAAGCCGCGAGCCGCCCTCGGGACGGGCGCCGATCTCGAGCTCGTCGGTCAGGGCCCGGATGATCGCGATCCCGAGGCCGCCTTCGTCCAGCTCCTCCTGCGCGCGTTCCAAGATCGCGGGGTCGAAACCCGAGCCGTCGTCGGTGACCTGGATCGCGATCCGGTCGTCGGACAGCTCGTAGACGATCTCCACGACGCCTTCGCGGCCCTCGTCGTATGCGTGACGGACCGAGTTCGAGCAGGCCTCCGTCAGCGCCAACTTGAGATCGGCCACGATCTCGGCCGAGAGAGCGCGCGTGCGTGCCAGGCCCGTGAGCGCGAGCCGGCCGAGCGCGATGAACTCGGCCCGGGCGGGCACTGTCAGCGCGACACTGCCGCCGCGCTCGCCCGAAAAGGAGCCCTCCCGTTCGATGGAAATAGACGCCATAGGCTTAGTTGCCCGGCGGAAACCTTTTCAAAACCTACGTAACCTCCTCGAATCTTGCGGAACGCTCCAGCAACAGATTGCTTACCCGTTCGACCCGCCCGTCGAAACAGCGGCGACGCGCCGCCGTGCCACCGCGACCGCCTCCGGATTCGAGTCGATGAGAACGAACCGTCGTCCTAGCGCGGCGGCCACCGCGCCCAGAGTGCCGGAGCCGGCAAAACAATCGAGGCACCAGTCGCCCGGCTTGCTCGAGGCCTGGACGATGCGCCGCAGGATCCCCTCGGGCTTCTGAGTGGGATAGCCGGTCTTCTCCTTCCCTGTCGGAGAGACGATCGTGTGCCACCAGACGTCGGTCGGAAGCTTCCCGCGTGCCGCCTTCTCGGCCGTGACCAGGCCCGGAGCCATGTAGGGCTCTCGCTCTACCGCCTCGGCGTCGAACCAGTAGCGGTCGGGATCTTTGACGTAGACAAGGATCGTGTCGTGCTTGGCCGGCCAGCGGCGACGTGGGCGGGCACCGTAGTCGTACGCCCAGATGATCTCGTTCAGGAAAGACTCGCGTCCGAAGACCCCGTCGAGGAGCAGCTTCACGTAATGGGCCTCGCGGTAGTCGATGTGCAGATAGAGCGTCCCGCTCTCGGAGAGGAGCCGCCGCGCCTCCAGGAGACGCGGCTCGAGGAAGCCGAGGTAGTCGTCGAACTCGTCCGCGTACGAGGACTCGGCGAGCAGGGAGGTGGCATAGCGGCGGCCCTGAAAACCGGTGCGATCGCCGCCGGCGGCGGGCACGGTCGCAAGCGTCCGGCGGCGCTGCACCCTGCCCGTGTTGAAAGGAGGATCGAGGTAGGCGACCTGGAAGATCCCATCGTCGAGCTCCGGCAAGAGCTCGAGGTTGTCTCCGAGCAGGACGAGGTCTTCCGACGGCCTCACGTCCGGCCAGCGTAGACGCGCTACCGGCCGCTGCCGGGCGGATTCGCCGGGCGGTCGCCCAGAACGACCGAGATGACCAGGCGCTCGCTGCCACGAAGGACCGTCAGGCGCGTCGCCTGCCCCGGGAAGAGCCGCTCGGTCACGGCCCGCACCACATCTTCCGCGCTCGTGACGCGCTTCCCGTCGATAGCGACGATGAGGTCGCCGCCGCCGCGGAAGAGAATGCCCCTGAAATCCTCCTCGCGCCTGCCCCCGCGCAAGCCCGCCTTGGCCGCCGGCCCTCCGTCGATCACGGTCTGGATCGCTGCGCCGTGCTCCGCTGCGAAATCGAAGTGCCGTGCCAACTTGGGCGTCACGGTCTGCGTCGAGACCCCGAGCCACGCGTAGCGCACACGGCCGTTTTCGATCAACTGGTCCATCGAGCGCTTGGCCGAGTTGATGGGCACGGCGAACCCGACTCCCTCAGCGTTGCCTGATTCGCTCCGGATCTGCGCGTTGATGCCGATCACCCGCCCCCGCGCGTCGAACATCGGGCCACCCGAGTTGCCGCGGTTGATCGGAGCGTCGGTCTGGATCGCGTCGACCAGGTCGTATGTCGATGTCAGGGACTCGATCGAGCGCTCGGTCGCCGAGACGACTCCCACCGAGAGGGAACTCTCCTTCCCGAAGGGACTGCCGATAGCGGCGACCGGCTCCCCCACGACGACCGCGCTCGAGTCTCCGAGCGGCACCGGGCTGAGCTTGTGCTCCTTGGGGGCGACCTTCAGGAGTCCGACGTCGTCGTAGACGTCCCAGCCGATGATTCTCGCGGGGATGCGATCGTGATCCCCGAACTCCACGAACACCGAGCCGGCCGCCTCGGGCGTCTCGCCGGGCGCGCCCTCGCCCGCAGTTGTGATCACGTGGGAGTTGGTGAGGATGTAGCCCTGCTTGGAGACCACGAACCCGGACCCCTGAGCGGCATTCCCACCCCCGTTCTGTGCTTGCGAGCCGAAGAGGGCAACGATGGTCACGACGCCCGTAGCCCGCGCACGGTAGATGGCAGCCGGGTCGAAGTCGTTGCCGGCGAGCGGCTTCGCCGTCCCGGTCTGGTCGAACCGGCTCGCCGCCGGCGAGGGCGCCGCCTGGGTGAGCACGATCGTGTCGGTGTGGCCGTCTCCGAACCAGCCGGTGGACTTCGCAATCGCGAGCGCGGTCGTGCTGCCCAGCAGGGCGCAGACGACCGCAACGACGGCTAGGGGCCCGGGGCGCACGTTCGCATCGTAATCGTCACACGTTGCTCGTTCCCAAAGGCCGTGTCGCAATCCGATGGGCGCGGGATGCTTCAGATATGAGCGATGAGTACGCGCAAATCGCTTGGGCGGCCGGTTTGTTCGAGAGCGAGGGCACCATCGTCGACAGCACCGGCTCCGTCCAACTTCGGGTCAAGATGACTGATCTGGATGTTCTGGAGAAAGCTTCTGGACGTATTTGGGGTAGGCGATATCTCTGGGCCCTACGAATCTGGATCTCGGGATGGACACGTACGCAAGCCGCATTGGATCTGGGTTTGCAATGAGCCGTTCATCCGAAAGGTGTTCGCAGCGATGGCGCTGTGGCTAGGTGCGCGACGCATCGCGAGGGCCCGAGAAATGGGCCTTCTCGACTGAGCCTTTTGATGTGGAAACACTTTCGGCGGTGTCCGAAAGTGGCAAGACGAGCGTGAACACGGTGTCTCCGGGTTCGGAACGCAGCTCGATCGCCCCCTCCATGCGCAACGCCAGCTCCCGCGCAATGGCGAGCCCCAGGCCGCTGCCCGAGGCCTTGCCGCCGTCCGCGCGGTAAAAGCGCTCGAACAGGTGCTCGTGGTCACGCTCGGGCACACCAGGACCGTTGTCCCGCACGGACAGGGCCGCCTTGCGGTCCTTCGAATCCGCCGCGACAACCACGGTGGTCCCGGCCGGCGTGTGCCTGAGCGCGTTCTCCACGAGGATGCGCGTGATTTGGAGGATTCGCTGTTCGTCTCCGACAGCAAGGAGCGGGCCGTCAGCCCTGACCTGGAGAGCGTGGCCAGAGCCTTCTGCGATGGCGCGGAACTCCTCGCCGACGGTACGTGCAATCGCAGCTAGGTCGACTTCGGTCCTGCTCACCGAGAGCTGCCCGGCGTCGAGGCGGGAGAGGTCGAGCAGGTCGGTGGCCAGCTTCGTCAGGCGCTCCACCTGCGCCGCCATCTCCTCGACGAAATCACGGCGCTCGCGATCGTCCAGATCCTCGTGCGCCATCAGCTCGAGGAAGCCACCGAGCGAGAAGAGCGGCGTCCGCAATTCGTGCGATGCGTTGGCGATGAACTCGCGGCGTGCGTGATCCAGCTGTGCGAGGCGGAGGCGCATCGAGTCGAACGCCTGAGCGAGCTCACCGACCTCGTCGTCCACCGGATCGACGACGGGGTACTCGAAATCTCCCGCGGCGATCCGTTCAGCCGCCCCCTCGAGTCGCCGGATACGCCGGGTGAAGCTCCAGGCAGCCAGCGCTCCCACGAAGAGAGAGACACCGAGCGCCGCGATTCCCGCCAGAAGCAGCGTGCGGCGGACGAGTGAGACGTTTGCCAGGGCGTCCTTGAGGGAGGCCGAAAGGAGCACGACGGTCGTGGAGTCGAGCGGAGCGGCCACTTCGGCTCGATCCGAGCCGCCGCGCTCGATGCGGCCCGCCGCGGTCCCTCCCGATTCGAGAGCCCGGCGCGCGATGGGATCCGTCCGCACGTCGGTGGAGGACAGGCCGTTGGAGTCGGCGACACTGATCATCGAGCCTCCCAAGCGCTCCAGCACGACAATCCGGGCGTTGAGGCTCACGGAGAAATCGGTCGCCAGCGGCTGGTAGTCCGCCACGTCCTTGGCGGCCCGGAAACCCTCGGCGACCGAAGGCGATGCCCGCTCGAGCTCGTGGATCTTCGCGTTCACGAGGCGCGACTCGAGCCGGGGCACGACCGCGAGATAGACGATGCCGAGAGCACCCACCACGATCACGAACAGCGCCAGGCCGAACTTGAGCGCCAGGTTGGGATGGAACAGCCGGCTCAACCGGAGTCCCGAAAGCGATAACCGACGCCGCGAACCGTGAACACATACTCGGGGTTCCGCGGGTCGCGTTCGATCTTCTCGCGTAAGTGGCGGACGTGGACGTCGATCGTCCGCGGGTCGCGGTACTGCGAGCCGCCGCGAAGCGCAGAGAGCAGGGTCTCCCTCGTGTAGACGCGGCCCGGATTGGCTGCGAGCATGCGCAGGAGCTCGAATTCGAGATAGGTGAGCTGGACCGGCTCGCCGCGAACAGCGACGGCCCGGCGTGGGACGTCGATTTGGAGTCCGTCCACCTCGAAGATATCGCTCCGCGCGGAAGCGGCCGGGAGCATGGCGCGCCTGAGCGCGGCGCGGACCCGGCTCCGGAACTCCCCGATCGAGAACGGCTTCGTGATGTAGTCGTCCGCCCCGAGCTCGAGCCCGACGACCTTGTCGAGCTCGTCGTCCC
>WNFV01003205.1_pt1 | contig 29391 bp, 28 predicted proteins | sample 5400101 | NCBI WGS metagenome assembly WNFV01 (sample SAMN13153361, study PRJNA577476) | soil metagenome | isolation source: 115 cm soil or saprolite under grassland replicate 1 | place: USA:California | collected 2016-06-15
CAGGGCCACGCCCCGCGTGAGCGCGCCCCACGTCCCGGCCAGGGGGAGCTGCTCCTTCTGCGACACGGGGCAGTGCGTCCGGAACACGTACGCCTGGGCCTTCGGGGCAAGACGGGTTCGCCCCATCACGTTCGCCTGCAGGAACCGGCAGGCCAGCCGGTTGATGGGGTGCCACTGGGCCGCGGGGTTCTGGGCGTTCGAGTGGCCGACGTCGCCGAACGCCATGGTGATCGGGTAACTCGGATCGGCGGCCTTGAGCTTGCGGAACATCTGGAGGGTCTGGACCGGCGGGAACAGCGGGTCGGTGAAGCCGTTGATCGACATCACCGGGACCTCGCGGACGGTGTGGTGGTGCACGGCGTCCAGGTAGGCGTCTGCGTGGTACGGCGACCTGGGCGGGAACGAGTCGATGATCGCCTGGGTGTCGGGTTTCGTCGAGTACGGCTCGCCGCTCTGGACCAGCGCGTATTGCAGGTCGAGGTTGGTCCCCGGGTGGTCGGGGTTCTGGTCGTACCGCCCGTTGGCCTCGGCCCGGCCCACGGCGTACAGCCCGCTGATGTAGCTGGCCTTGGGGACGCCGAACGGGACGGTGTGGGACGCGCTTTGGTCCACGCGGTCGGTGGCCCGGCCGTTCGGCGTGAGCGAGTCCTCCAGGTCGGTCCATGGGTACTTGGCCACGCCGGCGGCCAGCCGGAGCTTGGTGCCCTGGGGGGAGTGCCACGGCATCGAGGTGGCGAGCAGCCACGTCTGCCCGCCGCCGTACGACCCGCCGGTGGCGGCGAGTTTCGCCGGGTCGGCGATCCCGGCGTCGACCAGCTTGCCCAGGATGGTCTGGGAGTCGCGCCCCTCGAACCGCCGGTCGGCCAGGTGCGTGTAGCCGTCGGCGCAGTTCGCGTCCTGGTCCTGGGTCCCGCACGACTCCATGAACCCGCGGGCCGTGTAGTTCACGACGGCCCAGCCGTGCGAGACGAACCAGACGTTGTTCCAGTGCCACCGGTCAGCGCTGCCGCCGGCCAGCGAGTCGGTCTCCCAGTCGGTCTTGTCGCCCGACCACCCGTGGAGCATCACGATGGTCGGCAGGGGCCCGGTGGCGTTCGCGGGGAGCGACAGGTCGGTGTCGAGCCCGATCCCGTCGAACGACGCGAGCTCCCCGGTGCAGAACGTGAACGCCGGCGCGCCGGCGGGCGTGGACTCGGAGCACTGCAGGCCGAGGGGCCCGGCCTTGGCCGCCAGCGTCGGGGGGGAGGCGCCGGCCGATCCGGTGGAGGCCACGACCGCGGCCACCAGCGATGCGGCGAGCAGGGCTCGGAGCGGGACGGAACGGGTTCGGCGGGACGTGGACACGGGCGGGTCCTTTCGTCGTCGGTTCCGGGCGGGCGGGCAGCCCCCTCGATGCGCGCTGTGATGTACCCGGGATGACCGCCGGTCACACCCCGGGCCGGCCGATGGCCGGGTACCGGGCCCGGAGGTCGTCCGCGAAGGCGGCCAGCCGCTCGGCGAGGGCGGGGTCCCTGATCTCGAGGACGTTCTCGGCGTTCTCCTCGCCGGAGTGGGAGAGGTTGTAGCTGCCCACGAACACCATGTCGTCCGCCACCACGAACTTGGCGTGCATGTAGTCGTGCACGGTCCCCGGGCCGTAGGGCGTGGAGCGCTTGCCCGAGAACGGCGCGTTCGACAGGACCGTCTCCAGGGTGGGGACCTTCCACTGGGCGTGGGGGTCGGCCCGCCACTGGGCGAACACCTCGCCGACCTGGGTGGCGTCGACGATCCCCGCGATGTCGACGTCACCCTTCGCTGCCCGTTCGGCCAGCGACCCGATGATCTGCCCGGCGGACAGGACCGGCGAGCAGATGCGGATGCGGCGTTCGGCCCGGTCGATGGCGCCGGCGATCCGGCTGGCCATGCGCCGGCCCCGGCCGGGGGAGAACCACGGCCGGACGCTCGCGCCGTCCCGTTCCACCGGCGGCGTGACGAACTTCCCCGAGCCGATCACGCGCTGCTTGTCCCACAGCTCCTCGAAGTTGCGGGCGTACGCCTTCGCGATCTCCGGCGCTTCTCGGACCACCACGATCACGTTCTCCTCGCGGGTCCACGAGTCGTCGGTCCAGTTCATCGAGCCGGTCCACACGTCGGTGAGGTCGCGGACGAGATACTTGTGGTGCATCAGGTCGGGGATGCCGGGGACGCCCCGGGTGGGGATCCCCAGGCCGTGGACCGTCTCCATGTCCGTCTTCGGCGGCGGCGGGACGGGGATGGGTCGGGCGTGGTCGACGTTGTACACGAGCCGCCCGGAGACCCCCCGCGCGACGGCCTTGTGGAGCGCGCCGAGGACGATCGACTCGGCCTCGCCATCGAGCGCGAGGTCGTAGAGCGCGATGTCGAGGGTGTGCTGGGCGCCCTCGAGGAACTCGGCCACCCAGGCGGCGACGTCCTCGGCCCGGTGTGCGCCGTCGGCGAGCGTGCGGGCCTCGAGGAGCCGGGAGTCCCCCGGGGTCACTGGGCGTCGGCCTTGTGCGGCTCGACGTGCGGTTCCTCCCGCGGCTCGGAGGTGTCCTGGAGGCCCGGCCCGGTCCGCTGGGCCAGCACCTTCCGGATGTGCGCCACGACCTCCTCGGGTTCGTCGCTCGTGACGAACAGCTCGAGGTCCTTGGGCGCGACCTTCCCCTCGGCCAGGGCGCGCTCGTTGAGCCAGTCCAGGAGGCCCCGCCAGTACTCAGAGCCGTACAGGACGATGGGGAAGTGCTGGATCTTGCCCGTTTGGGTCAAGGTCAGGGCCTCGAACAGCTCGTCGAACGTGCCGAACCCGCCGGGAAAGACCACGAAGCCCTCCGCGTACTTCACGAACATCGTCTTGCGCACGAAGAAGTAGCTGAAGTCGATGCCGAGGTCGACGTAGTCGTTCATCCGCTGTTCGAACGGCAGCTCGATGTTGCAGCCGATCGAGAGCCCGCCGCCCTCCTGGCACCCCCGGTTCACCGCCTCCATGATCCCGGGCCCCCCGCCGGTGATCACCGCGAACCCGGCCCGGGCCAGCTGCCGCCCCATCTCCCGCGCGGCCTCGTACATGGGGTCGGGCTCCCGGATCCGGGCCGACCCGAACACGCTGATCGCCACCGGGATCGCCGCCAGCGCGTCGAACCCCTCCACGAACTCCGACAGGATCCGCATCACCCGCCACGGGTCCTCGTTCACGAAGTCCGGCACCTGCCGCTGCAGCAGCGCCTGATCCTCGGTGGCCCCCCCGGCCCGCCTCTGCACCACCCGCCCCCGCCGCACGCTTCTCTCGCTGAGCTGATCCGTCATGCCCGCAAGGATGCCCGACCCCGACGCGAACCGCGACCCGGCAGGGTCTCCTCCTACCGGGGGACCAGGGCCAGGACCCTCGAGGGGCTGCCGCTGCCGCGGACGATCTTCAGGGGGGCCACGACGAGGATCGAACCGGTGGGCGGGAGCTGGGACAGGTTCGCGAGCTGGGTGAGGCCGTACTTGTTGGCGCCGAGCATGTAGGTGTGGCAGGGGAAGGCCGGCTCGAAGGAGTGGGCCTTGCCGGCGTCGGTGCCGACGGTCTCGACGCCGAGGCCGACGATCGGGGTCTCCTCGGCCAGCCACTTCGCGCAGTCGATGGCGATGCCGGGGCTGTGGGGACCGGTGTCGTCGGCGTTGAGGAACGCGGCCTGGTCCTGGGCCCTTGCGTCCCAGCCGGTTCGGTACAGGAGCCATCCGCCCTCGGGGAGCGGACCTTGCTCGGATTCGAACGCGCGGACGTCGCCGATCGAGAGCAGGAAGTCGGGGTCGGCCGCCACCCGTTCGGTGGCGTCGAGCACCGCGGCCGGGCCGATCAGGTTGCGGACCGGGATCTCGCTCACGTCGTCTGAGTCCTGGCCCGTGATCCAGTGGATGGGCGCGTCGAGGTGGGTGCCGACGTGCTCGCCGCCCTCGAACCAGTTCCAGTACCAGGCCGGGCCGGCGTCGTCGTAGTGGCTGATCTCGTGCATCTTCCAGCCGGGCGTGTTCGCCAGCGGGGGCGGGAGCTGGATGATCGGCGTGGCCTCCGACAGAGGCTGGGTGAGGTCGATCACGTCCACCTCGCCACCGGCCAGGGCCTGGAGCAGTCCGGACAGTGCGGTCATCCGTGGCGTCCTTTCGAATCGTGTCTCATTCGACCGGGCGGAGCGCGCGGGCGAAGTCGAACCGGTTCTCCAGCAGGTGCAGGTCCATATGGAACGACGCCGGGCCCACGTCGTCGACCTTCGCCACCAGACAGGACAGCTCGCCGGCGGCGAGGTCGTCGCGAGCGGCGGCCGTGAATTCGTCAAGGTCCTTGACCATCCGCGAACGGGCGATGCCGGCGCCGCGAGCCATCGCGGCCAGGTCGGAGCCCGTCGACGTGGCGGTGGGGAAGCCGCCCACCGACAGCAGGCTCTCGTTGTCGAACACGATGTGCGTGAGGTTCGGCGGCGCGTACCGGGCCAGCGTGGTGAGCGTGCCCAGGTTCATCAGCAGCGAGCCGTCGCCGTCGATCACCACCACGGGGCGGGTGGGCTGGGCCAGCGCGATCCCCAGCCCGACCGACGACGCCAGGCCCATCGCGTGTTCCAGGTAGAAGAAGTTCGGCCGGTGGCCCAGCGAGTACAGCTCGACCGCCACCGCGCCCATGATCGTGACCACCGCGCAGTCGGCGATGTCGTCGTACACGGCCTCCAGCGCGTCGATCCGCCTCACCGCGGCCGACCCCTCACGGCGCCGGCTCCTCCCACATCAGGTCCCGGGTCAGCAGCACGGCCACCGGCGACAGCGAGGACTGCGCCAGCGTCATGGCCTTCGCGACGGTCCGGTCGGCCTCGTCCGGCGACCCGAGCTCCGTCCACTGGATGTTCAGCGCGTCGAGGACACGGCGGGTGAACCTCCCGCCCTCGGTCTGCCACGGGTCGCGTTCGCCGAGGTGGCCGCGGTCGCTGATCACCAGGAGCAGCGGGACCCTGTACAGCATCGCCCCCGACACGATCCCGTTCACGGCCTGCAGGAACCCGTGGTTCTGCATGAGCAGCGCGGACCGGGCGCCGGCGAAATGCGCCCCCATCGAGATGCCGACGCCCTCCTCCTCCTTGGCCAGGCGGATCAGCGTCATGTCGGGGTCGTCGTCGGCCAGCCGGATGAGGTGGACCAGCCAGGTCTCCGGAAGGGCGGAGCAGATCGTGACCCCGGCGGCCTTCAGCGCCTCGTACACGACCTTGGAATTGGCCTCGGAGACCGGCATGGGCGGCAGGCAACCACGCCGGCCGCGAGGGGTCAAGCGGGAAGGCGGAGCCGCCCTGGTCAGGCCGGGAGATCGTCCTTCGACGCGGGTGAGCCTGCCGGCGCGAACACGCCGAGGAGCCGGAGGGTCTCGGCGCCGGAGTTGGCCAGGCGGTGGGGGAGGCCGGGGGGCAGGAAGATGCTGGTGCCCCGGCCGATCGGGAGGACGTCGTCGTCGATCTCCACGGTGCCCTCGCCGCCGAGGATGTAGATGGCCTCCTCGTACGTGTGGCGGTGCGGCGGCGCCGGGACGTTGTCGATGGCGCCGACGAACTGCGTCACGGCGCGGCACCCGATGCTGGGGTCCACCAGGATGCGGAAGGTCCGGCTGGGCCCGGCCTCGAACGTCTCCTGGTCCTCCTCCCGGACCCAGAACCTCCGATGGCCGGTGGTGTCCGGCGGCGCATCCGGCCCCGGACGGGTTCCGGGCGGCGGGGACAGCACCGAGACCATCACCAGGTCGTGCGGACCGTCGTTCTCGATCGCGTAGTCGACCTCCGCCGGCACGTAGAACGCGGTCCCCGGCGCCAGCTCGATGGAGCCCGAGCCGATCTCCGCGCTCCCCAGCCCGGACACCACGTACATGACGTCCTCGCTGATCTCGTTCGAGAGGTCCGGGGTCCGGCCCTGTTCGAACCGGAACACGCGCTGCACGAAGTGCCGGGCGCCGATCGAGGAGTCGATCATCACCCGGACCCAGGCGTTCGACCCCGGCAGGGCCTCCTCGGGGCGTTGCTCCTCGTGCACGACCGAGCCGGTGGGACGCATCTCCGCACACTACCGGGCGACACCGGCCGGGGCCAGCCCGGGGGCGCACCGCGCGACCGCGGGATCAGCCGATGTCGGCGATGGGCTGGCCGGCCTCGACCACCTCGCCGGGTGAGACGTGGACGGCCGTCACCGACCCCGCGCGGGGCGCGGCCACGCGGGTCTCCATCTTCATGGCCTCGAGCACGGCCACGGGGTCGCCGGCCGCGACCTCCTCCCCCTCCGACACGTCGACCTGGAGGATGGTCCCGTGCATCGGCGAGGTGACCACGCCGTTCGACGAACCGCCGCGATCGCGCGCGGTGGCGTGGGGCGCGGACGCGGCCATGCCCCGGTTCCACAGGCGGACCGGCCGGCCACCCACGAGGAGCACGGCGTCCTGGCCTCCCGAGGCGCCGGACCCGTCGGCGTCGGGGCCCGCCCCCGCGCGCACGCCCGCGGCCGCGAGACCGTCGAGGGCGCCGGCCTCCAGGGTCCGGGTCGTGTACGAGCCGTCCACGAACTCGGGGTGGTCGAGCAGGACGAGGTGCGCCGGGATCGTGGTCGGCACGCCCTCGATCCGGTACTCGTGCAGGGCCCGGAGCATGCGGCGGCGGGCCTCCTCGCGCGTGGAGGCGTGCACGACGAGCTTGGCCACCAGGCTGTCGTAGGCGCCGGGGACCTCGTCGCCCTCGCCGTAGCCCGAGTCCACGCGAACGCCCGGACCGGCCGGCTCGTCGTACGCCGCGATCCGGCCGGGGCCTGGGGCGAACCCCCGCGCCGGGTCCTCGGCGTTGATCCGGCACTCGATGGCGTGGCCGCGGGGCGCCAGCCGCCCGCCCTCCAGCACGTCCTCCTGGGCGAACCCGAGATCCTCGCCGGCGGCGATCCGGAGCTGGCACGCCACGAGGTCCAGCCCGGTGACCTCCTCGGTGATGGTGTGCTCGACCTGCAGGCGAGCGTTCACCTCGAGGAAGTAGAACGAGCCGTCCTCGGTGTCCACCAGGAACTCGACCGTGCCCGCGTTCACGTAACCGCACGCGTTCGCCACGGCCACGGCGGCGGCGCCCATGGACGGCACGGCGTCGGCGAACAGTGGCGGCGGCGTCTCCTCGACCAGCTTCTGGTGCCGGCGCTGCAAAGAGCAGTCCCTGGCGCCCACCCACATGGCCCCGCCCGGGGCGGGCGACAGCACCTGCACCTCCACGTGCTTGGGCCGCTCCAGGTACCGCTCGAGGTACACGCCGGGCGAACCGAACCAGGCCTCGGCCTCCCGGACGGCGGACTCCAGCGCGGCGGCCACCTCGTCCGCGGCCCGTGCGACCTTCAACCCCCGGCCGCCTCCCCCTCCCGCGGCCTTGATCGCGATGGGGTATCCGTTGGCTTCCCCGAAGGCATGCACCTCCCCCTCGCCCTCGACGGCTTCGAGCGTCCCCGGCACCACCGACACGCCCGCCCCGGATGCCAGCCGGCGCGCGGACACCTTGTCCCCGACGCCCCGGGCGGCCTCCGGCGGGGGACCGATCCACACCAGACCGGCGGAGAGGAACGCCTCCGCCGCATCGGCCCGTTCCGAGAAGAACCCGTAGCCGGGATGCACGGCCTCGGCCCCGGTCGCACGCGCCGCCTCGATGATCGCCTCGAGGTTCAGGTACGTCTCGGCCGGGGACATGCCCGGGAGGTGGACCGCCTCGTCGGACGCGCGCACGTGGCGGGCCGTCGAGTCGACGTCCGAGTACACCCCCACCGTGGCCACGCCCAGCTCGTGGCACGTCCGGGCCACCCGCACGGCGATCTCGCCGCGGTTCGCGATGAGGACCTTGCCGAACACGCCGCCTCAGCCCTCGGGCGATTCGACGTAGCCGGGGAGCCCGGCGATCGGGGCCGGCGCGTGCCATCCCCGCTCCGGGTAGTCGGCCCGCCAGGCCCGGCCGGGGAGCCGGTGGCCCACCATGCCCTCCACCATCCGTGCCGCGGTGAACAGCGACATCACGTCCACGCCGGTCTCGACGCCCATCCCCTCGAGCATGGCCACCAGGTCCTCCGTGGGGAGGTTCCCGTTCACCCCCGGAGCGAACGGCGAGCCGCCCATCCCGCCGATGCTCGCGTCGAACTCGTCCGCTCCGGCCTCCATCGCCGCCAGCACGTTGGCCAGGGCGGCGCCTCGCGTGTCGTGGAAGTGGCAGTTGACGCGGACGTGGCCGAGTCGTTCGTGGAGCATCGGGACCAGCTCCCACACCTTCGCCGGGTTGGCCATGCCGGTGGTGTCCCCCAGCGACACCCCCACCGCCCCCAGCTCCGCGACCCGTTCCGCCACCTCGCAAACCCGCTCCGGCGCCACCTCACCCTCGAACGGGTCGCCGAACGCGCACGAGATCGACACCTCCACGAAGACCCCGGCCGCCCCAGCCGCCTCGATCACCCCGCGCACGTCCTCCACGGATTCGTTCACCGACTTCCCGACGTTGTGCTGGTTGTAGCCATCCGACGCCGCCAGGAACGCCTGGAGCGAGGAGAACCCGCCTGCCTCCAGCGCGGCCTCCGCCCCTTGGCGGTTCGGCACCAGCGCCGAGTACGCGATCTCCTCCCGAGCCCGGGCCATCTTCCACACCTCGGCCGCGTCCGCCATGGCCGGGACCGCCGCCGGCGACACGAACGACACCGCCTCGATCTTCGGCAGCTCGGCTCCGGACAGCATGTCGATGAGCCCGGCCCGGACGGTCACGGGCAGCGGCCGCTCCGCCTGGAGCCCGTCCCGCGGCCCCACCTCGCGGATCGTCACCCGCCGAGGCAGGTCCGGCCCGCGTTGGCTCACCGGTTCTTCCACTGGGGGTCGCGCTTGTCGTTGAAGGCGGCGATGCCCTCCCGGCGGTCGTCGCTGCCGACGGCGCGGCGCCAGGCCAGCTCCTCGAGCTCCATGCCCTGTTGCAGCGGAACCTCGAGGCCGCGGTCGATGGCCCACTTGGCCTCGCGGACGCCGATGGGGGAGGAGCGGCACAGCTCCTCGGCCAGGTCGCGCGTGGCGTTCGCCAGGGCCTCACGCTCGACCACCTTCGCCGCCAGGCCCCATTCGAACGCGACCTCCCCGCTGATCCGCCGGCCCGTGAGCACCATCTCCTTGGCCCGGGCCACGCCGATCCTCCGAGCCAGGATCTGGGTCCCGCCGCCGCCCGGCACGATCCCCACCCGAACCTCCGGCAGCCCGAACAGGGCGTCGTCGGAGGCCACCACCAGGTCGCACGACAGGGCCAGCTCGCACCCGCCGCCCAGCGCGTACCCGAACACGGACGCGATGGTGGGCTGGGGGACCGACCGGATGGCCTCGAACATGCCCTTCATGAACACCCGGTTCAGGTTCCACCCGCGGTCGTCCAGCTGGTTGCGCTCCTTGAGGTCCGCCCCCACGCAGAACGCCCGCTCGCCGGCCGCCGCCAGCACGATGACCCACGTCCCGGGGTCCGCCGCCACCTGCAGGAACGTCCCGCCGAGCTCGTCGGCGAACTGCCCGGAGATCGCGTTCAGCGCCTCGGGCCGGTTCAGCGTGACCGTCGCCACGTGCCCGTCGCGGGCGACCTCCACGAAGCTCATACCGGGGGGACCCCGTGGCGGCGTCCGCTGAACGAACGGTCCTTCCCGCCTGCGTTGGCCAGCCGCCGGACCAGCTCCCCGCGCAGGGCGTCGGGTTCGACCACCGCGTCCACCACGTGCTCGCTGGCCAGGTGGAGCAGGTCGATGTCCTCCTCGTACTCGCGCCGGCGCTCCGCCACGTACGCGGCGCGCTCGTCGGGATCCGAGATGGCCTGGATCTTGTTGTAGTACACGGCGTTCACCGCCGGCTCCGGACCCATCACGGCGATCCGGGCGGTGGGAAGCGCGATCGTCGCGTCCGGCTCGAACCCCGGCCCGGCCATCGCGTACAGCCCGGCCCCGTAGGCCTTCCGCGCGATCACCGAGAACTTCGGGACCGTGGCCTCGCTCACCGCGGTGATGAGCTTCGCCCCGTGGCGGATGATGCCCTGCCGTTCGACCGCGCTCCCGATCATGAACCCCGGCACGTCCGCCAGGAACACCAGCGGGATGTTGAACGCGTCGCACAGCCAGACGAACCGGGCCGCCTTGTCCGCCGAGTCCACGAACAGCACGCCGCCGTTGTGCATGGGCTGGTTGGCGACCACGCCGATCACTCGGCCCTCCAGCCGGCCCAGCCCGACCACCACCTCCCGGGCCCAGTCCGGCTTGATCTCGAAGAACGACTCCTCGTCCACCACGCCGGCGATCAGCGAGTACACGTCGAACGGCTTCGACTCGTCCTCCGGCACGATCCCGGCGAGCGAGCCCCGGTAGGCGGGCGGCCGGGCCTCGGCCAGCGGGGGGTCCGAGGCGAAGCTCTGCGGGAAGTACGAGAGATACGACCGGGCCGCCTCGATGGCGGCCTTGTCGTCGGGGACCAGCAGGTCGCCGCACCCGCTGACCTCGCAGTGCATGCGGGCCCCGCCCATCTCCTCCAGCGTGACCCGCTCGCCGATGACCTCCTCGGCCATCCTCGGCGAGCCCAGGTACATCGACGCGTTGTGCTCCTGCATGAACACCACGTCGCAGAACGCCGGGATGTACGCGCCGCCCGCCGCGGACGGCCCCAGCAGGCAGCACACCTGGGGGATCCGGCCGCTGGCCAGGACCTGGTTGTAGAAGATCTTCCCGGCCCCGCGCCGCCCCGGGAACATCTCCACCTGCCGGTCGATGCGCGCGCCCGCCGAATCCACCAGATACACGATGGGCATCGCGTAGCGCCGGGCCGACTCGATGATCCGGATGATCTTCTCGACGGTGTGCGGGCCCCAGGACCCCGCCTTCACCGTGGGGTCGTTCGCCATCACCGCCACCGGCCGGCCGTGGATCGAACCGACGCCGGTGACCACGCCGTCCGCCGGGAGGTCGCCGGCCAGCGCGCTCACCAGCAGGCCGTTCTCCGCGAACCCCTCGGCGTCGTCGAGCAGCAGCCGCAGACGCTCCCGAACGAACAGCTTGCCCTGCTCGGCGAGCTTCTCGTGGTACTTCGGCGCGCCGCCGGCCCGGGCCCGCTCAGCGGCCCCCGCCAGCGCCTCCGCGTGCCCGCCCTCCGGCCGCGCGTGCCCGCCCTCCGGCCCGCCGTGCCCGCCCTGCACAGGCTCCTCGCTCACGATCCCGAAGTGTAGTCCGGCCGACCTCGCCCTCCGCCGAAGGGGGGTCTTGAGTCCGGACCCCCTGAACCGGCAGAATGCGACGGATGTCCAACCCGGCCCCAGGCATCCTGCGGCGCCTCCGCCGTTCGCTGATCCGCGTGGTGCGGCCGCTCCGCCATGCCGGGCGCCCGCTGGTGATCGGCGTGGCCACCGTGGCCCTGTTCGTGCCGAAGACCGGCGCCGTCGCCGGCCCCACCATCGGGGGCACGGCCACGCTCGGCGCCTCGAAGGCCGGAATCACGTTCGGCGGCTGGGTCCGCCTGACGGGCGCGGTGAAGGCCCACGAACCCTGCCGCTCCGGCCGGGAGGTCCGCCTGCGGGCGGTGGAGGCCGACGACGGCGGGCAGTGGTCGATCCTGAAGACGGGGACCACCGATGCCGACGGCGCATTCGCGTTCGGCCTCCAGCCCGAGCACACCGCCAAGTACCAGGTCTCCCTGCCGAAGACCGCCATCTGCAAGCTGGTGACGAGCGCTGCCATCCAGGTGCCGGTGGCGGTGCGGGTCACGCTATCCGGGCCGGACCAGCCCGTCCCCGCCGGCTCGTGCGCCTCGCTCACCGGGGAGGTGCAGCCGCCGAAGCCGGGGACGCCGCTGCACCTCCAGCGGCTCCGGGCCTCCAGCTGGATCACCGTGGCCTCGCCGACCCTGGGCGGCGCCTCCCGGGCCGGCACCAAGCGGTGCGGCGGATGGACCGATATCGGCACCGAACGCTGGCGGGCCGTGTGGACGGCGGCCGACTCCGGCGACCGGCTCAACGCCGACGGCGCGTCCGCATCGGTCGCGATCCGGTTCGTCGAAGCTGCCTGGATGCGCCACATCGACGACCTGGCCGGCTCGCACGACATGGGCATCGCCGTGGCCGACGGCGGCGCCCCGCTGTACGAGCACGACGACGCCGTGGCCCACATCCCCGCCTCGAACGAGAAGCTCCTGCAGTCGATGGCGGTCCTCGACGCCGTTGGGCCCGCCACCACCATCGTCACCCGGGTCCGGGTGATGTCGGTGTCCGAGGGCGGGGTCGTCCCCGGGAACCTGTGGCTGGTGGGCCGGGGCGACCCCGAGATCACGAAGCACCGGCTGGCCTCCCTGGCCGACATCGTCGCCTCCGCGGGGATCACCGAGGTCCGGGGCTCGGTGGTGGGGAGCACGTCCTACTTCGACCACGACTGGTTCGCCCCGGGGTGGAAGCCGGAGTTCCCGGCGGAGGAGGTGGCGCTGCCCACCGCGCTCACGTACATGGGGAACGAGGTGAACGGCACCCACATCTCCCACCCGGAGCGCCACGCCGCGGCGGTGTTCACGAAGATGCTCCGGGCCCGGGGGATCACGGTGGTCGGGACGCCCGGCGAGGGGCCGGAGCCTTCGGGGCTGCACACCGCGGGCCAGATCACCTCCGCCCCCGTCCGGACGATCCTGCGCCACCAGAACTTCGACTCGGTGAACTTCGATGCGGAGGTCCTGGGGAAGCTGCTCGGGGTCGTCGCCTCCGGGGCGCCCGGGACCATCGACAAGGGCGCGGACGCGGTGGGGGCGTTCGCGGCGGCGCACGGCGTCACGGTGGTCACCGAGGACTCCTCGGGGCTCTCCTACAGCGACCGGGCCACGCCGATCGGGATGGTCCGCCTCCTGCACGTCGTCGAGGGCGCGTCGTGGGGCCCCGCCCTCCGCGCCTCGCTCCCCGGCCCGGGCAAGGGGACGCTCGAGGACCGCCTGGACGGGATCCCGGTGGTGGCGAAGACCGGCACACTGGAGGACGTCTCGGCGCTCTCGGGGTGGGTCCAGCTGTCCCGGACGGGGGAGTGGGTGGCGTTCTCGATCATGTCGGGCGGGTTCGACGTGACCGACGCCAAGGACATCGAGGACGCGATCGTCATCACCCTGCACCGGTACGCGCGGTAGACCGCTCGTTGCGCGGGGGCGCCGGGTTCGCTACGGTTCGGCGGCCGGTCGAGACGAGGGGTGCGGGTGGCGCGGGTAGCGGTCCCGACGAGCCAGCCACGGACTCGGTTCCTGGCGGCCCTCGCCGTCGGCGCGCTGGTCGCCCTCAGTCTGGGGATCTACGGCCGGGTCCACGACCCCACGGGCCGCAGCCTGGTCACGCTGTTCTTCACCGACACCATCACGCTGAAGGTGTGGTTCGCCACCGTGGCCGTCGGTCTGGCCGTGTTCCAGGGGCTGACCGGCCTCCGGATGTACGGCAAGCTCGGGCGCAAGCGCGGGCCCCGGTGGATCCGGACCGCGCATCGCATCTCCGGGACCGGCGCGTTCCTGTTCGCGATCCCGGTGGCCTACCACTGCCTGTGGGCCCTGGGGTTCCAGTCCGGCCAGGGGCGCAGGGTCCTCGTCCACGGCATCGCCGGGTGCTTCTTCTTCGGCGCGCTCACCACCAAGGTGCTCGTGGTGCGGACCCGGCGGATGCCCAGATGGGCCCTGCCGTTGATGGGCGGCCTGCTGTTCTCGGCGCTGGTCACGATCTGGATCACCAGCGCGCTGTGGTACTTCAAGGACGTCGGGGTGAAGTTCTAGATGGCCCGCCGGCTGTTCGACAGGGTGATCCTGGCCGTGCTCCTGGCCGGGGCGGCGGTGTTCGTCCTCCTGCTGGCCGGCGTGGCATCGGGCCTGCTGACGAACTCCAAGCCGTACCCGTAGAAGGTGAGCAGGCTCACCTCCCGCAGGTTGGACGCGGACCCCGTCCGAGCCGCTACTCGCCGGCGGCGTACTTGAAGGAGATGTTGACCCGGGCCCGGTAGCTGGTGACCTGTCCGTTCTCGATCGTGAGGTCGAACCGGACGACCTCGCCGACCCGAAGGTCCCGCAGGGTCTTCGAGGCCGTCTCCACGGCGTTCTTCGCCGCCGCCTCCCAGGAATCGGGGCTGGTCCCGATGACCTCGGTGACGCGATAGATGCTCTCCGCCACGGCCATACCTCCTCCGGTCGAGTTGCTGCATCCTCGCATCGAACCCGGGGCCGGTGCGAATCAGGGGGTCAGGCCGCGACGCCGTCCAGGCGCATGTGCAGGCGGACCACCGCCCGCCCGTGTGGGAACCGGCGCCGGCACGTCCCACCCGTGCCCGGGGGATCGAGGGGTCACGCATCCGGCCCACTGGACCTCGCGGGCCGTGAGGGGTTCAATTGCCCGCATGTCCGTTCCTGGCGGTGAGGCGCCGAGCCGCGCGGGGAGAGCGCGCCAGTCGAAGGCCGTGGGGCGCCGGTACCGTGGCGGGACCATCGGCGCCGGCCCCGTGCGGGAGCGAACGACGAAGCCGTCGGCCTCGGCGTGGGCCCGGTTCCGGTACCGGCTGGACAACGCCCTGTCGCGCGGCGCGTGGGTCGTGATCGGCTACCTGGGGCTGGTCACCCTGGCCATCGTCGTGCTGGCGGCCGTGATCACGGTGATCGCCCACCTCATCGGTTTCGGCGGAACCTCGGGACGGCTCGGGGGCCTGGAGTCGTTCTGGCAGATGCTGGTCCGCGTGGTCGACGCCGGGAGCTTCGCGTCGGACGCGACGTGGCCCACGCGGCTCCTGGCCCTCGTGGTGACCTTGGCCGGGATCTTCATCGCCGGCAGCCTCATCGGGCTGATCTCCTCCTCGGTGGACCAGCGTGTGGACGCGCTCCGCCGGGGCCGGAGCAACGTGCTGGAGCACGGCCACACGCTGATCCTGGGATGGTCGCCCCGCGTCCCCACCATCGTCGGCGAGCTGGTGGTGGCGAACGAGAGCGAGAAGCGGGCCGCCATCGTGATCCTGGCCGACCGAGACAAGACCGAGATGGAGGAGATCCTCCGGGCCGCCGTCGGGGACCTCCGCACCACCCGGCTGGTGGGCCGCCGGGGGGACTCCGCGAGCATGGCCGACCTGGAGCTGGTGGGAGCGTCCCGGGCCCGTTCGATCCTGGTGATGAGCGGGACCGAGGGGGACGCCGGCGCCATCAAAGCCTCCCTGGCCGTGATCGGGCTTGGCCTGGAGGGCGTGCCGATCGTGGTGGAGATGGCCTCGGCCGCGAGGGCCGACACGCTGGAGCACGTCACCGACGGAGCTGTGGTCACGGTGACCTCGGACCGCATCATCGCGGAGGTCACCGCGCAGGCGTGCCACGAGCGGGGCCTGTCGCAGGTGTTCCAGGAGCTGCTCGACTTCGACGGCGACGAGCTGTACTTCCGGGAGTTCCCCGAGCTGCACGGCGCGACGTACGCGCAGGCCCAGCAGTCGTTCCCCAAGGCCGCCGTGATGGGGATCGCCACGACCGAGGGGGTCACGCTGAATCCGCCCCCGGACCAGGTCCTCGAGCCGGGCGACCGCGTGGTGGCCCTGGTGGAGGACGACTCGAAGTTCGTGTGCGCCGGGCGGGCCGAGGTCCCCCAGGTGGTGGCGCGGGACGAGCCCGACCCGGAGCTCCCCCAGCGGATGCTCGTCGTGGGGTGGAGCAGCCTGGCCCCGCGGGTGATCCAGGAGCTCGACGAGTTCCTCCCGGCGGATTCCCGCCTGAGCGTGCTGGTGGATCCCGAGCTGGTCGATCCCTCCGCGGTCGCGCACATCCTCGCGGGGGAGGGCCTGGGCCTGGTCAACTCGACGGCCACCGTCCGGGCCCTGTCGGGCGGGCCCGAGCTCCTGGGGGAGATCCTTGGCGACGAGGCCTACGACCAGGGAATCCTCCTGGGATACCGGGAGGGGATCTCCCCCGGTGACGCCGACGCGCGCACCCTCCTGACCCTGATGGCCCTGCGCCGGCAGTGGCCCCGGGGCCATCCCCCGGAGGTCCGGCTGGTGGCGGAGGTCCTGGACCAGCGCAACGTCCCCATCGCCCAGCTGGCCGGCGTGGACGACTTCATCGTGAGCGACCAGCTGGCCAGCCTCATGCTGGCCCAGCTCTCAGAGAACGCGCAGCTCCGCGAGGTGTTCGATGAGCTGTTCGACGCCGAAGGGGCCTCGATCGTGCTCCGGCCGTCGAAGCGGTTCGCCCAGAACGGCTCGGCCACGTTCGCCGAGATCGTGGCCGCCGGGAACCACTTCGCCGAGTCGGTGCTCGGCTATCGTTCCCACCGCGACGGGCGCGTCGTCCTCAACCCCGAGAAGTCGTCGCGGATCGCCCTCGCCCCGGAGGACGAAGTGGTGGTCGTCACCACACGGTGACCACGTGAGTCGGAGGAAATGAGCGGCGTCGTGGGCGAGACGATGAGAGCGTTCGCGTTGAGGAGCTTCGACGAACCCGCCGGGGTGCTCGACCTGCCGGTCCCCGTCCCGGGGCCGGGCGAGGTCCGGGTTCGCGTCCGGGCGGCCTCGGTCAACGGGTTCGACGTCTTCGTGGCGTCCGGGCAGGCCAAAGAGATGATGGAGCACCGGTTCCCGGTGGTAGTGGGCAAGGACTTCGCCGGCGTGGTGGACGCGGTCGGCGAGGGGGTGGATCGTTTCGCCCCCGGCGACGAGGTGGTGGGCATCACGCCCTCCGGGAACGTCCTGGGGCACGGCACGTTCGGCGAGTACGTGGTGGTGCCCTCCGACGGCGACATCGAACCGAAGCCCGCCACCGTCGAGTTCGAGCAGGGGGCCGCGCTGGGGCTCGCGGGGCTGGCCGCGCTGGTGTCCGTCGACGCGGTGGAGCCCTCCGAGGGCGACGTCGTCCTTGTGGTCGGCGCCACCGGGGGAGTGGGCGGCTTCTCGGTCCAGCTTGCCGCCCGCCGGGGCGCCGCGGTCATCGCCACCGGGCTCCCGGAGGACGAGCAGGGACTGCGGGACCTGGGCGCGGCCGAGGTCGTCGACTACACGGACGACGTGGCGGCGCTGGTCCGCGAGCGCCGGCCCGATGGGATCGACGGCCTGATCGACCTGGTGAACCGGGACCCCGGCGCGTTCGCGACGCTCGCCGAGCTGGTGAGGGACGGAGGGAGGGCTGCGACGACCATGGGTTCGGCCGATGTCGAGGGCCTCTCGGCCCGCGGCATCGCGGCGACGAACGTGTTCGCGCAGGGGGATCCGGCGGCCTTCGCCCGGCTCGTCGCGGCGGCCGGCAGCGGGATCCTCACCGTCCCCGTGACGCGGACCTTCGCGTTGGAGGACGTTCCGGAGGCGTTGGAGCTGCTCGGGAGCGGGAGGGCTCGCGGGAAGTACGTGGTGACGCCCTAGAAGCACGTGGTGACGCCCTAGAGGGAGCGCTCCTTCAGCCACGTCAGCACGGCGTCGGCCACGTCGCGCCAGCCGCCGTCGATCGTGAGGGAGTGGCCCCGGTCGGGGAACTCCCGGTAGTCCGTCACCGCGGGCGAGCGCCGGTACCGCTTGACCGTCGACTTCGAGATGGCGGGCGGGACGGTGTGGTCCCTGCCGCCGGCGGTCACCAGGAGCGGCCCCCGCGCCGCCTTGGCGGTGTCGACCTTGGCCGGCGACCGCCGGGAGAACGCGGCGAACGCGGCCTCGAACAGCGGCCTGCCCGGCGAGGGGATCGTCCACCGTTCGTACAGCTCCGCGGACTCCTGCTCGGAGACCGCGTTGCCGAAGCCGTACCGGAACTGCTCGGGCGAGAGGGAGACCGCACGCTTCCTGTTCGCCGGATTCTTGAGCGCGATCGAGGCCACCCGGAGCGCCGACGGCGGGAGGCGGAGGATACCCTTGATCGGCGCGGGGTCGATCGCCACCGCGGCGGCGGCGAGGTCCTGCGCCAGCAATCGCTGGACCACCAGGCCGCCGAACGAATGCCCGATGACGATCGGCCTGGCTTCGAGCGCGCCGATGACCTCGGCGTACCGGGCGACCACGTCGTCGATGCCGTGTCCGGCGACCTGCTCGGGCCGGCTCCGAGTCTCCTCGACGGTGCTCCCGTCGCCCGGCCATCCGGGCGCCACCGGAGCGTACCCGGACTCCCGGAACAGGTCGACCCACGCTCCCCAGGAGTCGGCGTGCAGCCACAGACCATGGACGAACACGACCGGGGAAGCCATCGCTGTCGGGCACCCTACGCGCGGGGCCGCGCCGGCACAAACGGGGGAGCGTGTCGGTGGGCGGGGCTATCGTCGAGGGGCCATGGCGACGATCGATGGTGTGCGCGAGGTGGCGCTCAGCCTGCCCCGGTCGTACGAGGCGCTGGTCCGGGACCGCGTGAAGTTCCGGGTCGGACGGATCGTCTACCTGGCGTTCTCCCGCGACGAGTCGCGGATGGGGTTCGCGTTCCCCAAGGAGGAGCGTGAGGCGCTGGTCGCCTCCGAGCCGGACAAGTTCATGATGCCCAAGCCCTCCGACATGCGGTACCACTGGGTGGTCGTCCGCCTCGCCGCGATCGACGACGCCGAGATGCGCGAGATCGTGATCGACGCCTGGCGCATGGTCGTCCCCAAGCGAGTGGCCGCCGAGCATCTCGGTCGACTCGGCTAGCGTCAGCTCACGTCGGAGGCCAGGTGGCGAAGTCGTAGCTCGACGATCCGTAGATCTCCCCGGTCACGTACACCGTGCGCAACTCTTTCTGCGTCAAGTCCTCCCGGTAGCAGCGGTCGGGGCCACCCTGCGCGTTCCTTGTTCGTGACGCGACAGATGAACCGTGCACGGGTGGGTCCGCGCCTCGTCCAGCCTCTGCTGGGGCGGCCGCCGGAAGGGAGGACGGGCATGAGGAATGCCTTCATCGGCTTCCTGGTCGGAGCGGTGGTCGCCGGGGGCACGGCGTATGCGGCGAACTCGCAATTCGGTGCAGGGGGCGTCATCTCGGCATGTGCCAACAGGAACGGCGACGTGCGGCTCGTCGAGGACCTTGCCCAGTGCAAGCCGTTCGAGGCCGCTGTGAGCTGGAACACCCAGGGCCCGAAGGGTGATCAGGGAGACAAGGGGCCTCCGGGCGACGTGGGCCCGCCGGGGCCGAAGGGCGACATTGGCGACCGGGGCCCGGCTGGAGACCCGGGTCCGAAGGGCGACCCGGGCCCGAAGGGTGATCAGGGAGACAAGGGGCCTCCGGGCGACGTGGGCCCGCAGGGGCCGAAGGGCGACAAGGGCGACCCGGGCGCTGACGCGATCCACCTGTGGGCCGTGGTCGGCGCCACGGGCTCGCTCACGCGGGGACAGGGCGCCGCGTCGGTGGCGTACACGCCGGGCGGCATCTATGTCGTCTCGTTCGAACGCATCGTGTCGGATTGCGCTTACGTCGCGACGCTGGCCCGGCGAACCGGTGGCGACATCACCTCGGGGAGTTTGGCCCCAGGGGAGATCGCGGTTGGTGCCGGCTCAGCCGGCTCGACCGTAGCCGTCAACACCTTCGACAGCGGCGGAGTTCCCGCGGACCGGGCATTCCATCTCGCGGTGGCGTGCTAGGGATGGCCAAGCGCTCCTCCATCCCTGCGTTGCTCCTGGTCCTCGCCGCGTCGATCGCGTCAACCGCCTCCGCGCGGGGCGCCCACGCGGCCGGGGCCGATGACACCCCCACCGCCAGGTTCACCTACCGCGCCGTCGATCGCTACGCCGACCGGAACGGCGACGGCTACTTCGATCCCGCCACCACCTCGGCCCAGATCGCCGAGCCGTTCCACCTCGAGCTCGACGGGTGCGAGTCCGACGGCGGGGGAGCCCCCATCCGCGCCTTCGCCTGGGAGGTGAACGGCCGCACCCTCGACGACGCCAGGTGCAACGTCCAGGCTCTCTTCTCCCGCGAGGGCACCTTCCAGGTCACGCTGACGGTGTCCTCGAGGAACGGCACCGACAGCCTGACGAAAGGGGTCGTCGTGCGGGACCTCCTGATCGTCTCGATCGGGGACTCCCTGGCCTCGGGTGAGGGCAACCCGTACCGGACCGTCTACCGAGTCGACTCCGACGTCCACGGCAACCGGGTCCGCATCCCGATCGGTGGCGTGTGGCAGGACCGGCGGTGTCACCGGTCGGAGGTGGCCGGGCCGGCCCAGGCCGCCCGGTACCTGGAGCTGGCCGACACCCACAGCACCGTGACCTTCGTCCACCTGGCGTGCTCCGGCGCGTCGATCGTGGACTCCGACCCGAACGACAACCTCCCCGAGGGCGGGCTCCTCGACCCGTACCGCGGCATCGAGCCACCAGAGGGTGCGGGGGCCATCCCGCCCCAGGTGGACCAGGTCGCGGCGCTCGTCGGGAGTCAGCACATCGACGCCCTGCTGCTCAGCATCGGGGCCAACGACGTCGGCTTCTCCGACATCGTCCTGAACTGCCTCGTGAACATCTTCGGCTGCGACCAGCATCACGCCGCCATTCCCGACGCCGTGGACATCTGGGACGAGCGCTCCCCGCTCCTCCCCGGCCGGTACGACCAGCTGGACGCCGCGCTCCGGTCGAAGCTGGGGGCCGTCCTGGATCCCGGCGACGTGTACGTTCCCCAGTACTTCGACCCCACGTTCGACGAGAAGGGGAAGTCATGTGACCCCTTGATTCCGGGGATGGTGGACGGCGCCGAGGGCTCGTGGGCCTCCACGACCGTGGTGGGCGGCCTCAACTCGATGATCGCGCAGAAGGCCGCGCAGTTCGGATGGCACGACGTCGCGGGCATCGTCGCGGACTTCCGGGGCCCGCCCGGGCACGGGTACTGCGCGGAGCCGCACTGGATCCTTCGCCTCGAGGAGTCCCTTCAGAAGCAGGGGAACCAGTATGGGGCGTTCCATCCGTGCGCCCCCGGGCACGGATCGTACCGGGACCACCTCGCCGCGGCGGTCATCGCCGGCCTGGGGCTCCACGTCCCCGCACCAACGCCCGGAAAGGACGTCGTGGCGGGGGTCCGGTGCACGTCGCCGCCGGAGAGCTTCCTGTCGAACCGGGACGGCGACGCCAGCCTGGTCTTCGGTGTGCCCGCGCCCATCCCCGACGTCCTCGACAACTGCCCGAACGTCTTCAACCCCGACCAGGCCGACTTCGGCAACGGGAAGCAGATACTGCGACGCCGTGGACGTGGAGAAGCAGGATCCGTCCAACATGTGCTCGCTGCGCGCCGCCATCCAGCAGGCCTCCAGCCAGACCGCCGGGACCGAGGACCGGATCACCTTCTCCATCGCGACCGCCCTCGGCCCGATCGTCCTGGGCGGGACCCAGACGCTGCGGCCGGGGACGCGACTTCCGCCGATCACACGGCCCGTGTTCGTCGACGGCACCACACAGCCGCTCATCGGGCTCGCGTTCCCGGATCTGGGCTTCGGCCTCCACCTGCGGTGCTGGAAGTTCACCGGCCACCCCTGCATCGAGCTCGACGGGGAGACCGTGGGCGGGTGCTCGGCCTGCCCCGGGCTGGAGACCGAGGGCGCCATCGGAGCGGTGATCGACGCCCTTGCGGTCAACCGGTTCTCCGGCCAGGGGATCATCCTGGGGGGCTTCGGGGGCTGCGGCACCCGGGGGAGCGGCAACCGGGTCGAGGAGTCGTTCATCGGCACCGACGTGTTCGGCGAGCTGGACCTGGGCAACGGCCGCGAGGGGATCGCCGTGGACGGGGTCCACAACGTCGTCGGCGGCACCCTGCCGTGGCAGCGCAACGTCATCTCCGGCAACGACGGGCACGGCATCTTCATCGGGAACTCCTGCGCCACCGACAACCTCGTCCTGAACAACTTCATCGGGACCGACGTCTCGGGGTCGCAGGCGCTCGGGAACGGGATGAGCGGTGTGGACGTGAACGGGCCCCACAACCTGATCGGAGGGCTCGGGCCGGAGGTCCGCAACGTCATCTCGAGCAACGGCGGCGACGGCATCTCGTTCTTCAACGCAGGCAGCAACACCGTCGCCGGGAACTACATCGGGACCGCGGTTGACGGGGTGACGGCCCTCGCCAACCACGGCAACGGCGTCGCCGTCTCCGACGGCAACGACAACGAGACCGTGGGAGGGATGGAGGCTGGCGCAGGAAACATCATCGCGTTCAACGATCGCAACGGGGTGTTCCTGTACGAGGGAACCGGACACCGCGTGCTGGGGAACTCGATCCACGACAACGGGAAGGCCAAGGGGCTGGCCATCGATATCGGGAACTGCAGCGTGTGCGTGGGCGACGTGTCGCTGAACGACCCGGGCGACGCGGACGTGGGGTTCGCCAACGAGACGCAGAACTTCCCCGTCCTGAACTCGGTGACCGACAGCGGAGCCAACACCTCGGTCCTCGGCCGCCTCGACTCCAACCCGGACGAGGACTTCACCCTGCAGTTCTTCCTCACCGGCCCGTGCGACCCGTCCCATCACGGAGAGGCGGACCGCCTCCTCGGGACGCGGACCGTTCACACGGACGGGTCCGGGGAGGCCCAGATCGCCGTCACGCTCCCCGGCACCGTCGCGGACGGGAAGCTCGTGTCGGCCACGGCCACCGACGAGCAGGGGAACACCTCCGAGCTGTCCCGCGCCGTGGGGGCCGACGGCCCCTGCATCAGCACCTTCACCGTCAACGCTACCGGCGACCAGCCGGACGGGGATCTCGGCGACGACCGGTGCGACACCGGGAGCGTGGCCACCGTCTACTCGGACCGGTGCACCCTGCGCGCGGCGATCGAGGAGGCCAACGACGCGGAGGGGCGCGACATCATTCGGTTCGCCATCGGCACGGGCCCGCACACCATCTCCCTGCGCACGGCGCTTCCACTGCTCACGGAGGCGGTGGTCATCGACGCCACGACGCAACCCGGGTGGACCGGAGCCCCGATCGTGGAGCTCGACGGCCACGACCTCTCGAGCAACGTCGTCGATGGGCTCGTCGTCCTGGGAGGCGACAGCGTCGTGAAGGGGCTGGTCGTGGACCAGATGCCGGACGACGCCATCCTGATCACCGAGGGAGGCAGCAACCGCATCGAGGGCAACGTGATCGGCCTCAGGCCGGACGGCCGGACGGCCGGGCCGAACGGCGGCATCGGCATCCACATCGTGGCCTCGTCGAAGAACCAGATCGGAGGCACGACGCCGGCGTCGCGCAACGTCATCTCGGGGAACGACGTCGGAATCTGGATCGACGGCCCGTCGTCCACCGACAACGTGGTCCAGGGGAACCGCATCGGCACCGCCGCCCTCGGGACCAGCATGCGGGGCAACGAGGCGTTCGGGATCCGTGTCAACGGGGGGACGGGAACCGTGATCGGCGGGTTCACCCCCGGGTCCGGCAACCTGGTCTCGGGGAACCACGAACAGGGCGTCATCATCGATGCGCCAGAGACCAGGGTCTGGGGGAACCGGATCGGTACGGACGTCACGGGCACCAAGGCGATGGGGAACGGCCGTCAGGGAATCGTGGTGCATTCGGCGGACAACACCATCGGCGGGTCGGGGATCTCCGCGAACGTGGTGTCCGCCAATGGGTGGGCGGGGGTCGAGGTCAACGGCTCGGGGGCCACCGGGAACCTGATCGTCGGCAACCTGATCGGGACAGACCCGACAGGCCGGCGGAACCTCGGCAACCATCAGGACGGCATCTACGTTCAGGCCTCCGACACCCGCATCGGAGGACTCCAGGCCGGCCAGGGCAACACGGTGGGATTCAACGGCCAGGCCGGGATCCTGATCGGGAGCGGGACCGGCAACGCCGTGCGGTCCAATGAGGTCTTCTCCAACGCGACCCTGGGCATCGACCTCCTGGGCAGCTTCGGCGTGACGCCGAACGACGCCACCGATGCCGACACCGGAACCAACGGGCTGCAGAACTTCCCGGTCCTGACGTCGGCCGCCACCCACGACGGGTCAACTGTGGTGAAGGGGTTCCTGAGCAGCACGAAGGGGACCGCGTTCACGATCCAGCTGTTCGCGTCGCTCGCGTGCGACGGGTCCGGGAACGGCGAGGGCCAGCGGTATCTGGGCTCGGTCCAGGTGACGACCGACGGCACGGGACGGGCAGCGTTCTCCAGACAGATGAGTGCGGCGGTGGCGGTCGGTCAGGCGGTCACCGCGACGGCCACCGATCCCGCCGGGAACACCTCGGAGTTCTCGGCCTGCCGCCGAGTTCTCTGAGGGACCTCCGCGGACCTCTCGGACGAGTGCCCTCGGCAGGATTCGAACCTGCGCACCGCGCTCCGGAGGCGCGTGCTCTATCCCCTGAGCTACGAGGGCGGATGGTCCGAGTGTACCGCCCGGTCGAAGGGGTCCTCCGGGCCGCTACCCTGGACCTCTCATGATCGAGGAGCGGCTCGTCTCACTGCTGGCCCACGCGGCCGTCGCGGCCGCGCCGGAGCTCGGCGGGGCCGACCCGCCGGCCCGCATCGAGCTGTCCCGGCCGCCGGACAAGCGGTTCGGGGACTTCTTCACGAACCTCGCCCTGGTGTGGGCCTCCCAGCTCAAGCGGAACCCCCGCGAGGTGGCCGATGCGATCGTGCGGCACCTCCCGCAGGCCGACTTCGTGGAGCGGGCGGAGGTGGCCGGCGGCGGGTTCGTGAACCTGTTCGTCACGGACTCCTGGCTGTACGACGTCCTGCGCCAGGCGGTCACCCAACGGTACGGCTGGGCGGAGCCCACCGGGCAGCGTGTCCAGGTGGAGTACGTGAGCGTCAATCCCACCGGGCCGCTGCACGTCGGCCACGCCCGCAACGCCGTCATCGGCGACGCCCTCGCCTCCGTGCTCGAGGCGTCCGGGTCGAACGTGCAGCGCGAGTACTACCTGAACGACTACGGCCGGCAGATGGAGCTGTTCGGGATGTCGGTGGAGGCCCGTTACCTCCAGCACTTCGGGCGCCCGGCGGAGATCCCCGAGGGCGGGTACCGGGGCGAGTACGTCGCCGAGATGGCGGCGGAGATCGCGGCGAGGCACGGGGACTCCCTGCTGGACGCGCCCGACCGCCGGGAGCGCCTCCTGGAGGAGGGGTACGCGCTCGCCCTGGCCGGGATCCGGGTCACGCTCGACCGGATCGGGATCCGGTTCGACACGTGGTTCTCCGAGCGGGACCTCCACGCCACCGGGGCGGTGGCCGATGCCGTGAAGCGCCTCCGGTCGGAGGGCCACGCGTACGAGTCCGAGGGCGCGATCTACTTCCGGGCCACGCAGTTCGGCGACGAGAAGGACCGCGTCCTGATCCGGTCGAACGGCGAACCGACGTACTTCGCCGCGGACTGCGCGTACCTGCTGAACAAGTTCGAACGCGGCTTCGAGCTGCTGATCTACGTCTGGGGGGCCGACCACCACGGCACCGTGAAGCGGCTGAAGGGCGTGGCCCGGGCGTTCGGGTTCGACCCCGAGCGGGTGGAGTTCCTGCTGATGCAGCTGGTGACGCTGTCCCGGGGAGGCGAGCCGGTGCGCCTGTCGAAGCGCGCCGGCGACATCGTCACGCTCGACGAGCTGCTGGACGAGGCCGGGCCCGACGCGGCGCGGTACACGCTGCTCACGCGGTCGCACGACTCGCAGATGGAGTTCGACATCGAGCTCGCCACCCGCCAGGCGAACGAGAACCCGGTGTTCTACGTCCAGTACGCGCACGCCCGGATCGCCAGCATCCTGCGCCACGCCGAGGAGCTGGGGGTCGCGCTCCGGCCGGTGGACGAGGCCCGGCTGGACCTGCTGACCCACGAGACCGAGCTCGAGCTCCTGCGGAAGGTGGCCGAGCTGCCGAACGAGATCCGGCAGGCCGCCGACTTCCGCGCGCCCCACCGGCTCACCCACTACGTCGAGGACTTCGCGGCCCAGTTCCACCGGTTCTACGGCGAGTGCCGCGTGGTGAGCGACGACGACGAGCTGACCCAGGCCCGGCTGTGGCTGTGCCGGGCCGCGAAGGAGGTCGTGGCCGGGGTGCTCGGGCTGCTCGGCGTGTCGGCGCCGGAGGCCATGGAGCGCCGGGAGGAGGGCTGATGCCCGCCGACGCCTCTGGGATGCACCCCGCGGAGATCGAGTCGTTCCCGCCGGCCGGCGTCACCGTCCGCCCGGCCCGGCCCTCGGACGCCCGGTCCTACCTCGAGATGTGGCGGGACGTGGTTGCCGAGCGGCGGTTCGTCCGGAGCGAGACCGTGCCCGCCAACGCCCGCGGGTTCCGCAGGTCGTTCCGTGCGTCCTGGACGAACGACCGCGCGAGGTTCGTCGCGCTGGCCTGGGGGAAGGTCGTCGGGATGATCTCCATCGAGCGGATGTCCCACCCGGTGAACCACCATGTGGCGACGCTGGGGATGGCGGTGGAGTCGTCGTGGCGGGGCAAGGGAGTCGGCTCGGCCCTGATGGCGGCGGCGATGAAGTGGGCCCGCCAGGTGGGCGTGGAGAAGGTCACGCTGGAGGTCTTCCCGACCAACGAGGCCGGGATCGCGCTGTACCGGAAGTTCGGGTTCGTCGAGGAGGGCCGGCTTCACCGGCAGTCCAAGAAGTCCTACGGCTACGACGACGAGGTGATCATGTCGCGATGGCTGGCCGGGGACGCGCCGGAGCCCCTTCTGCCCACGGACGAACGGGAGTAGCCTGGGGGCGGGGAGGAACCGCTCGTGCGTCGCCTGAGCCTGAGCCTGATCGGCGTGGTCGCCGTGATCGTCGGCGGCCCGGCCCAGCCCGAGGTCGGCGTTCGGGTGGCCCGCTTCTCGCTCGGCTGAGCCCGCTACCCTTGACCCCTATGGTCCGCGTCGGCGTCATCGGGCTGGGCACGGTCGGCTCGGCGCTGGTCCGCCTGCTGGACGACCTCGGCGACGACATCGAGCAGCGGGCGGGATTCCGCCTCGAGGTGACCCGGGCCGCGGTCCGCGACGCCGCCCGCGAACGCAACCTCCCGTTCCCGATCACGGACGACCCCCTGGAGGTGGTGGCCGACCCCGAGGTCGACGTCGTGTGCGAGCTGATCGGGGGCATCGAACCGGCCCGGACGATCGTGCTCGACGCGCTGGAGCGGGGGAAGCCCGTGGTCACGGCGAACAAGGAGCTGCTGGCCTCCATGGGCCGGGACCTGTTCGACATGGCGGAGTCGAGGGGGGTGGACCTGGCGTTCGAGGCGGCCGTCGGCGGGGGGATCCCGCTGGTGAGGGCGCTGAAGGAGTCGCTGGCGGGGGAGCGGGTCCGGCGGATCGTGGGGATCGTGAACGGGACCACGAACCTCATCCTCACCAGGATGGCCGAGGAGGGGGTGTCGTTCGAGGAGGCCCTGGCGGAGGCCCAGGAGCTGGGGTATGCGGAGGCCGATCCGGCCGCCGACGTGGAGGGGCACGACGCCGCGGCCAAGTGCGCCATCCTGGCCTCGATTGCGTTCAACGCGCGGGTGGTGTCCTCCGACGTGTTCCGCGAAGGCATCTCCCGGGTCACGCCTGTCGACATCAGGACCGCGGCGGGCCTGGGGTTCGTGATCAAGCCCGTGGCCATCGCCGAGCTGGAGGACGAGGACGTGGCCGTCCGGGTCCACCCCGCGATGCTCCCGGCCGACCACCCCCTGGCCGCGGTCCGCGACGCGTACAACGCGGTGTTCGTGGAGGGGGAGCGGACCGGGCAGCTCATGCTGTACGGGCGGGGCGCCGGCGGCGAGCCCACGGCCACGGCGGTGGCCGGCGACCTGATCCGGGTGGCCCGCAACCTGGTGCTGGGGGGCCGGTCCATCGGCTGCACGTGCTACCTGGAGCGCCGCATCCGGCCCATGGAGAACATGGAGGCGGCGTACTACGCGCTGCTCGACGTGGAGGACCGGCCCGGCGTGCTGGCCCAGGTGGCCGGCGTGTTCGGCACGAACGGCGTGTCGATCCGGAGCGTGTGGCAGGAGGGGACGGGGCAGGACGCCCAGCTGGTGCTGATCACCCACCGGGCCCGGGAGGGCTCGCTCCGGGACACGGTGCGCGGGCTGGAGGCCCTGGAGCCGGTGCGCTCGGTGACCAGCGTGCTCCGCGTGGAGCAGATCGAATGAAGGTCTGGCGAGGCGTGATCGAGGAGTACCGCTCCCGCCTGCCGGTGACCGACGCGACGCCCGTGGTGACCCTCCAGGAGGGTGGGACGCCGCTGATCCGGTCCGACACGCTGTCGGCGGAGACCGGCTGCGAGGTCTTCCTGAAGTTCGAGGGGGCCAACCCGACGGGGTCGTTCAAGGACCGGGGGATGACCCTCGCAATGTCGAAGGCGGTGGAGGAGGGCTCGAAGGCCGTGGTGTGCGCCTCCACCGGGAACACCAGCGCGTCGGCGGCGGCGTACGCGGGCAAGGCCGGGCTGACCTGCGCGGTGCTGGTGCCGCGGGGGAAGGTCGCGGTGGGCAAGCTGGCCCAGACCCTCATCCACGGCGCGCGGGTCCTCGAGGTGGAGGGCAACTTCGACGCCGCGCTGACCCTGACCAGGGGCCTGGCCGAACGGTACCCCGTGACGCTGGTGAACTCCGTGAACCCGTTCCGGCTCCAGGGCCAGAAGACGTGCGCGTTCGAGATCTGCGACGCGCTGGGCCGGGCTCCCGACCTCCACTGCACGCCGGTGGGCAACGCGGGCAACATCTCGAGCCACTGGCTGGGCTATTCGGAGTACGCGGCGGACGGGACGACCGCTGGGGTCCCCCGGCTGTTCGGGTTCCAGGCCCACGGCGCCGCGCCCATCGTGCTGGGCCACCCGGTGGAGGAGCCCACCACGATCGCCACGGCAATCCGGATCGGCAACCCGGCGTCCTGGGACAAGGCCGTGGCCGCAGCGAGCGCCTCCGGCGGCGAGATCCAGGCCGTGAGCGACCGCGAGATCCTGAACGCCTACCGCCGGGTGGCCCGCGAGGGCGTGTTCTGCGAGATGGCCTCCGCCGCATCGGTGGCCGGCCTGCTCCGCCTGGCCGCGGCCGGCACGCTGGAGGCCGGCTCGACGGTGGTCTGCGTTCTGACCGGGCACGGCCTGAAGGACCCCGACTGGGCCATGGCGTTCGCCGCCCGCCCCCCGGTGGTGCCCGCCGACCCCGCGGCGGTTGCGGCGGAGCTCGGCCTGTAGCCCCATGCGGCTCCGCGTGGAGGCCCCCGCGACCGTGGCCAACCTGGGTCCCGGGTTCGACTGCCTCGGCCTCGCGGTGGACCTGGTGAACGAGGTCGAGCTGGAGACCGACGTCGAACCGAGCGTGACGGTCGCGGGGGAGGGCGCCGGCGAGCTCGCCGAGGACGCCACGAACCTCATCGTCCGGTCGATGGCCTACCTGGCGCAGCAGGCGGGCGGGAGGCTCCCGGCGTTCGCGTTGCGCTGCGTGAACCGGATCCCGCTGGCCCGCGGCCTGGGCTCGTCGGCCACGGCGGTGGTGGCCGGCCTCCTGCTGGCCGACCGGCTGCTCGGTGCCGGCCTGG